>Ga0326727_10027672_pt1 | contig 10387 bp, 6 predicted proteins | sample MB2enrmetagenome_FD_207643 | JGI IMG/M metagenome (GOLD analysis project Ga0326727, IMG submission 207643) | Lab enriched peat soil microbial communities from McLean, Ithaca, NY, United States - MB29MY | ecosystem: Environmental > Terrestrial > Soil > Wetlands > Peat | place: USA: New York...
CGCGGCATTCGCCAGGCCCTCTATATATGCCGCGAAGCGTTTCTCTTGTGGGCCTGGCGCGGAGAGGCGTGATCCCACAAAACAATTCTACATCAGGATGTTTTTTTATGACCCAGTAATACTAGAGGCCGGCCCAGGCCCGCCGAGCCGACACGAGCCGCCAAGGCACACGGAGTTGGCGAACAAGCCTCGCGGGTAGTAAAATCGCGGTGAACCCAAGTGTCTAGCCAGCGCAGCATTTCCGGGCCCTTTCTTCCCGTGAGCGGCAAGCTCATTACCCACGTGCTTCTCAGGGCCGGCGAGTGACGAGACGGTTCTCTCTTCGTGTTCCTGGCAACGAGCGCCTGGTTGTGGCAGTGCTGGCGCTCCTCGCCACCTACCTTTTCTTCTACGAGTACTTGCCCCCATTCCATAAAGTCCACCTCTTTTCGGACATCCAGGGCTACCACTACCCCCTGCAGCGGTATGCGCTTGACGCTCTGAAACACGGCCGCTTTCCGCAGTGGGACCCATCGATTTACTGCGGGATTACCTTCGTGGGAAACGTGCAGGCAGCACTTCTTTATCCCCCCGCCTGGTTGATGTATGCGGCCAGTTGGGGGCTCCCGCACATCCCATTCCGGGCGCTTGAGTGTTTCGCTTTTGCGCACGTCTGGCTGGGGTTCGTGTTGTGCTACTTGTGGCTGCGCGGCCGGCGGTTGGGCAAACTTCCTGGCGCTTTGGGAGCCGGTGTTTTCGCTTACGGCGGCTACATGATCTCGCAGATCGTCCACCTCGGGGTGGTCACTGGGCTGGCGTGGATGCCGCTGGGACTGTGGGGCATCGACGAAGCCGTCGACCGGCGCGACTGGCGCCCGCTTTGGAAGACCGCGCTAGCCTCCGCGATGAGCTTTCTCGCGGGGTATCCCGCATCGTGGCTGGTATTCTGCACTACGACTTTCCTGTATGCCCTGGCCGGCCGCGGCCGATGGCGCGCTGCCGCGGGCCTGTGCGCCGCCATCGCCGCTTCCATGTTGTTGGCCATGGCGGAGGCGCTGCCGGTTCTGGAGGCGCGGTCGTTCATGCTCCAGGGAGAAAAATATGGGGGCGGAGCGAACCACTGGAATTTCCTCATTCCCTTCTTTGTGCCGAATTGGTTCGATTTCAACCTTCGCGCCCAGTCGCCCTATCCCGACGCCATGTACTTGTATTTTGGACTGTCCGCCACATTCGCGATGGCATGGGCGCTACGCCGTTTCCACCTGCGGCCGTACATACAGGCCCTGGTTCCGGCGCTCTTCTGCCTCGTCTTGGCCACCAACGTGAAATTTTGGCCCTACAGGCTGATAGTCAAAATCCCGTCCCTGGAAAGGGTGGCGCAGTCCTACAATTTCTATGAGGGCATTGCGGCGATGGCGGCCCTTATCACCGCCATCAGCCTGCACGACTTCCTGGAGCGCACTCCTCGCAAAGCCGCCTCGCACTGGCTGACGGCGGGTGCGGTAGTGGCGCTGGCAGCCTGGTCGGTCCGGCAGATCCGGCACTGGCCCCATGGCGGAGCGTTCCCAGTGGGCAACCGCGCCGTGGCTGAGACTGCCGTCGCGGTAGTGCTGTTCTCCGTCGTGTTGTTTCTGTACCGCTCGCAATCGGGCGCGCGCCGCGCATGGGTAGCGGCGGCGCTGCTGCTGGCAGTCGGGATCGACTACAAGGTCTTCGGCACGAACCGGCGCTTCAACACCGGCGATGGAGATGGCGACGACGTGGAAGCTCCGTACGGAATCAAGGGCATGAACGACGACGCCTATCGGACCCTATGGGCAAATCGGGACTACCGAATCGTATGCGACGAAGATGCGGCGCCGTACTCCACCGACTTGCGCCGTTGGGGTCTGGCGACGCCACAAGGGTTCGACCCGTTCTTGCCGGCCCAGTACCACGAAGTGGTCGAACGGTGGGTGAAGTTCCGGACAAACCGCCTGTTCTTCGTCGACCTGCGGAATGACCGGATGCTTCGGTCGCTGGGCATCCGATACGTCATCAGCCACGAAGGCATGGCCAATGACCCGTTCTTGTCGGCCAGCCCGGACTTCCACCTGGTCGGCCCCGACAATTCCTACTACCGCGTCTACGAGTACCAAGCCGCCAACGCGCCCTACGGCTGGGAAGACGGCTCCGGCAGCGTAACGCCGGCCGAATGGCTGCCGGAGCGCCGCGTTTTCGTGGCGCGCTCGGACCGCGGCGGGCGCTTCGATTTTGTCGAGCAGTTCTACCCCGGCTGGCACGCCACCGTCGATGGCCGCCCGGCCGCGATCGAACGCTGGAATGGCGCGTTTCAGGCCATCCACGTCGGACCGGGACAACACACCGTGGTGTTCGAGTACCGGGAACACTACCTGCTCGTCGGAGCAGCCATCAGCCTATTGGCGTGGATTGGACTCGCCGCGGTCATCGTGTTGGACCGCAGGAAGAGAGAACCGATTCAGATCCGCTGGCTGGAGTTGGAACTCGATACCAGGTTGGAATTCGATATCAAGGGAAAAATTCGCGTCGTCTGACGACTGAAAGCCGCCTTGGTGGGCGGGCTTCGGCCCGCCTCTGGAGTTTGGCCATTTGCCCCCTGATTGGCGGGTTGAAGCCCCGCCCCTGGACTTTGGCCTCTTCATGGCACGCAGGCGGGCAAGCCGGTGGGGCAGACTTCAGTCTGCGGCGGGCTTCAGCCCTTTCCGCGAACGATGTGAAAGCTGCGGGGCACGCGGACTGAAGAGGGAGTTGCAAAATTCACGCTATCCGCTTGCTTACGCGCGCGGCTCTGTGGAAGCACGCTGAAAGCGGGGTGCTTACGGAGCCGGGTGCAGGGGGCACCCCGTCACAGAACGGTGCTGGTAGTGAATTTTGCAACTCCCTCTGGACCGCGCCTTTCCGCTTACTCCGTGCCGCTCTTCGCTTCCGGCACGCCCAATTCCTTCAGCAGCGCTGGAGCCTTATAGACCTTGCGCAACGCCTCTACGATTCCCTGTACCGACACATGCACCGCGCGCGCCACTTCATCGGTATACATGTATGTGGAAGGCAGCGCCTCCAAGTTGGCATCGAATACCATCCCCACTAAATCGCCCTTCCGGTTCACCGTGGGGCTGCCGGAACTGCCCGTGGAAGTGTCGCAGGTGCTCACGAAATCGAAGGGCGCCACCAGGTCGAGGTCCGGTTTGGCAGCCATCCACCGTTGCGGCAGCTTGTAGGGAGCCTGGTCGCCCGACAGATGGAACAATCCGCCGAAGGTGGTGGCCGAGAGTACGGCCGCCTCGGTACGATCGCGGTAGGCCTTGACTACGCCGTAGCTGACGCGCGGCGTGGAGGTGGCGTCGGGATAATCGGCGGGCCCGAAAAGGCGGAAGCGGTACTGGGCGATTCGCTCCGCCGCGCTGGCAGCCAGGGAATCGATGGTCTCCTGGTGCTTCTTCAGCAGCTTTCGCGCAGGCTCCTCCAGCAGGCGGACCAGGCGAATCATGCCGTCGTCCGAAGCCTCCACGGCGGCGCGGCTTTGGGCCAGCCGCCTGCGCTCGGCCACGTCCGCCAGCTTGCTCGTATGCACGTACTCTTCGGCCGCCTGCTGGGGCGTCTTCGAGCCGAGGACGGCCTTCACCGGAGCGTCGCTGCCCAGCGCCTTGAGTTCTCCCAGATACGTGGCGAGCAGGCTGGTTTCCACAGCCTCATCAATCGGCGCGGGCGCGTACAGCGCGGCCTCGGTCGACGCCAGCTCCGCGTCGCGATAGGCGGGAAGCCTCTGTTCGCTGGGCTTGCCGCATTCCTCGGCCAGCCGCAGCACCTGGCGGGCGATGCGGAACAGCGCGGAGCCTTGCGCGGCGGGATTCTCCAGAATCTGGTACGGCTTCTCGAACGGGGTCCAGGTTTTGTACGCCGCGGCGACATCGTCCCACATTTTGCCGGCTTCCGTCCCCAGTTTGGGATCGTGCTCCACGGCGTTGCGCAGGCGCTTCTCGAAAGTTGTCTTGCGGATCAGCAGGCGCTCGTCGTTCAGCCCGATCAGCAGGCCGGAGTCGTATTTATAAGCCATGCCGAGCTGCGAGAACACCTGCTCGGCGATGCGGCGTTGTTCGTCGCTCTTGGGAACGAACTTACTCAGGCTGTTGATGCGCTCGGCCAGGCGCCGGTCGGTGAGCGGCAGGGACGTGTCGCGGTAGAAGATGAGTTGCGCGCTGGTGTCGAGGCGCGAAGTGGCGGCCGGGCTGCCGGCGGCGAATAGCAGCTCGCCGTCCTCGATGGCGTCCGCGCTCCACTTGAGGTAGTGCGGGGTCTGGGCCGGATTGCCCTGCCGGTACGCGCGCAGAAAGGCGATGTCGAGCTCGTAGCGCTGGTAGGTGAAAATCGCCTTGTCGCCGCCAAAATTCGCCATGGCGAGTTCAGGAGCGAAGACCAGCCGGAGATCGCTAAACGTTTGGTACCGATACAAGTCGTAGCGCTCGCCCGAAGACAATTTCACTACCGTGCAGGTATCGCCGGTCTTCTCGGCGCAGGCCTTTTCCAGGCGCGCGATGGCGGCGTTGCGCTTCTGCATGGCTTCGACGGTCTTGTCGGCCGCGGCTTTGGCGTTCTTGGGAGCTTCCTTGGCGGGCGCGGACTCTTTCATCTGGCTGGTGACGTCTTCCAGTCCCACCAGAACGCTGGCTTCGAGGCCCGGGCACGGCAACTCTTCGGCCTGGGTGGCGGCGTAAAATCCGTCCTTCACGAAATCGTGCTGCGCCGAATTGAGTTTGGCGACGCAATCGGCAACCGTCCCGCGGTCGGTGAGAATCAGCCCATTCGTCGACACCAGCGATCCCGCATTCGCACCGATGCGCAACGAGGCCAGCCGCAGATTGTCCAGAAACTCGCCGGTCACGTCGAAGCTGTAGCTCTTCTTTACCTGGTCCTTTGGGAACTGGTTGAACAGCCACATGCCTTCGTCCGCCGCCATGGGCAGAGTGAGGGCGCAAACCAGAAAAACGGCGGGGATTTTCATCGCGATTCCAAGGATACACGAGATCGACACATGAGATTCCGGAACCAAGTCCAAATAGTTCCCAAAACCGCGGGAACAAAGGGGCCGCCAGCGGTGTCGAACCTTGAAAAATACGCGCGGACTTGACAATTCTAACGAATTAGTACTAAATGCCTATATGCAGAGAATCGTTGGCATCCTGCTACTGGCCGCGGCCTGCTGTCCAGCACAGGACGATAAACCCGCGCAGAGCGACAAGCCGGCGCCCACCATCCCGGAGCTCGAAACGGCCGCGCAGGCCATCTACATGCATGGCGACTACGAAGGCGCCCGCCAGTCCTTGTCGCAAGCCTGGGACCTGGCACAACAGTTGCCGCGCGAAGACCCGCTGCGCTACGACGTGCTGAAGCGTCTGGCCACCGTACGCGCCGCCGCCGGCGAATTCGCCGACGCGGACAACTTCCTGCAACTGGCCATCTCCTGGCGCGAACAGGTTCTGGGACCGGACGACCGCAAAATCCCCGACGACGTGCTGCTCTCCGTGGCCTACGCGCGCGGCCAGAAGGATTACGACCGGGCGCTGTGGATCATGCATCGCGTGCTCCGCTTGCACACCTCCGCCAGCGTCAAAGCAGGGGCGTCACCGCAGGACGCCATGAACACCATCCCCGTGGCCGACGATTTCAGCCGCATCGCGCAGATCCAAATGGAGCTGAAACAGCCCGAGGCAGCCATCCAGTCGCTCAACACCGCGCTGGACATCCGCACCAAGCTGAAGGGTCCGCTCGAACCCTCGCTGGTGTACGATCTCGACCGTCTGGCCGGTATACAGATCACCCTGCGCGCTTACGACAAGGCCGAAGAAACGTATCGGCACGGGCTGGTGGTCCGCGAAACGCTCTACGGCAAGGTTCACGACGACCTGCTGAGTACGCTCGACGGGCTGGCTTACGCGCTGTTCGGCCAGCAGAAGTACGATGAGGCAGAGCCCGTGTATCAGCGGCTGCTGGCGCTGTGGATCACTTCGATGGGCACCGAAACGAATGCCATGGTGGCCATCGCACTGGACAAGATGGCGGTGTTTTACGCCGCGCAAAAGAAGTGGGACGAGGCCCGCGACGCCACCACGCGAGCCAACGCCATCCGCGCCTACCTGCTGGCCGATGGGCTCTCCGGCGAGGCCTCGCAGCGCATCGACGAAGGCAAGCTGGCGGAGGCCCTACCGATTTACCAGCGTGCGATCAAGATTCTGGATCCGCCCAACAAGATTTACGACGAGCAGCGCGCCACCCTCGAAGGCATGCAGAAGGAACTGGAGAAGGTGATCAAGAGGCCGCCGCCGCAAGCCCCGCCTCCCAGCAAGAAGTAAGCCAAGCGACGCCGGCTGACGACTGAGTTATTATTAGAGGGCTAGCGTAGTGCCGGCGCGGCCGGGATCGATGCCGGACGCCTGCACGAATTGGAGGAGCCATCATGGACGGAGACACCAAGCCCTGCCCAGTCTGCGGAGAGACCATTAAAGCGGTGGCGCTCAAGTGCCGTTTCTGCAACACCGATCTATCCACGTTTGCCGCAACAAAAGAGGCCGAAACCGAGAAGGACCTATTCGCGGGGCACCCCGCCGTGATGTATAGTGTCGGCCAATTGCTGCCCTTCCTGGTAGTAGTCGCCGCGGCTGTCGGAGCGGCATTTGCGGGCGCGGGAATCCCCTACGTGCTTCTCGGCTTCGTGATTCTCTGCGGCATCGTTTGCCTGACCTATTACATAAAAAGCCGCAGTATACATTTCGAAGTCACCACCCAGCGCATCAGGTTGGAAACCGGCTTGCTCTCCAAGGTTCAGGAAAGCCTGGAGCTGTTCCGCATCGACCATTTCGAGCTCCGCAAACCCTTGGGGATGAGACTGCTGGGCTCCTCATCCCTGAAGATTTATACATCGGATACGGAACTTTCAAAGTTCTACCTGTACGCCATCCCCAATCTGGAATCCATCGCAGAAACTCTGCGAACCTGCCAGCTTCGCGAACGCACCCGGCGTGGCCTGACGACGTTCCTGAAGGCCTAGCACCGGCGGCGCGTCAGGATGAAGTCACTCACTTCGAGGCAAAACATTATTAGCCGCCGATGAACGCCGATAAACGCCGATAAGAAAATCCTGATTCTTATCATTTTATCGGCGTTCATCGGCGGCTCAAATATCTTCCCCCCCGTACGCATACCCACGAATGCTGGCGCCACTCTCCTCGCCGTGATATACTTCATAACCATATATGCCTATTCGACCCCTCGACCGCGAGTTGAAGAAAGGCAGCGCGGAGCTGCTGGTGCTCTCGCTGGTCGAAGATCGCGCCCGGCACGGATACGAAATCTCCAAGCTGATCGAGTCCCGCTCCGAGGGCGCGTTGAAGTTCAACGTGGCGTCGCTCTATCCGCTGGTTTACCGGCTGGAAGCCCGCGGGTGGATTCAGGGCCGCTGGGTGGAAAAAGCAGGCCAGCGCAGGCGCCGCTATTACCGTTTGACAGCCGAGGGCCGCAAGGTTCTGGCCGCGCAGCGGCAGGGCTGGCGAGTGTTCGCCGAGGCCGTCCGCCGCATCGCCGGAGTGGATTATGCCTGATTGGAAACGAATCGTCCGCGGCCGCCTCGCGGAGTTGAAACTCGAAGGCTCGAGCGAATCCGAGGTCTTCGACGAATTGGCGCAGCACCTGGAAGACCGCTACGAAGAGCTGCTGCTCTCCGGGGTTCCCGAGGCCGAGGCGGAGCGCATCGCCGTGCAGCCGTTGAACGCCAGCCCCTCGCTGGTGGAGGCCCTCAGCCGCGCGCGCCGAAGGCCCGCGCCCGAACCGCCCGCGCGCGCGAACCATCTCTCAAACCTGCTCTACGACCTGCGCATCGCGCTCCGCGGCATGCGCCAGAAACCCACGTTCAGCCTGCTCGTGGCCGGCATGCTGGCGCTCGGAATCGCCGGCAATGCCGCCATCTTCAGCACCTTTAACAGCCTGTTCCTCAAGCCGCTGCCCTTCCGAGATTCCTCGCGCCTCATCGATCTCAACGACACCGCGCCGCGCTGGAATCTCCACTACGTAGGGATATCCGAGCCCGACCTGTTTGTGTGGAGAGAGCGCCAATCCACGTTCGATGGCATGGCCTTCTTCGATGACCCGGACTTCAACCTATCCCGGATGGGGCCCGCGCAGCACATTCGTGGCGCTAAGGTCACGCGCGACATGCTCGACGTTTTGGGCCTCAAATTGGTGCTGGGGCGCAATTTCCTGCCGGAAGAAGACCGGCCCAATGGCGAAAAAGTGGCCTTGCTCGGCAACAGTCTGTGGCAGAGGCTGTTCTCGGGCGACCGAAACGTCCTGGGCCGCATCCTGGTGCTCGATAACGAGCCGTACAAAATCGTCGGCGTGCTGCCTCGTAATGCCGTGTTTCCGGATCGCGCGGAAGTCTGGGTGCCGCTCGCCCCAAAAGACGACGGTCAGAATCACGGCTGGTACCTGCACGGCATTGGACGCCTGAAGCGCGGTGTGACCGTGGAACAGGCCTCGGCCGACCTGCTGCGTGCGCATCGTGCACACATCGCGCCCGGACTAAACAACGAAATCACTTCCCCCATCCTGACGCCAATACGCGTACGATATTTGGGCGATTTCCGCACCACCAGCCAGGTCCTGCTCGTCGCCGTTGCGGTGGTGCTGCTCATCGCCTGCGTCAATATCGCCGCGCTGATGCTGGTTCGCGCCTCGTCGCGGGCCCACGAGGTGGCCATCCGCGCCGCCATCGGAGCTTCCCGCGCCCGCATCATCCGCCAGTTGCTCACCGAGACCGGACTGCTCGCCGTTGTGGGAGGTATCGCCGGCGTGCTGCTCGGGCGGCTCGGGTTGCAGGCCATCGTCTCTTTACTCCCCGACACTATGCCGCGCTGGATCGACTTCCAGCTCGATATCCGCTTCGCCGCCTTCTGCATTCTGGTTACGGCTGCCTCCGCCCTGCTCTTCGGTCTGTTTCCCGCACTGCAGGCCTCCCGCACCGAAGTGAGCAGCGCCCTTCACGCGGCGGCGCGCCGTGCTACATTCTCCCGCTCGCAGCGGGGAACGCTCAACGTCCTGGTGGTTTCCGAAATCGGGCTGGCGCTGGCGCTGCTCATCGCTTCCGGTTTGCTGGTACGCGCCTTCCATAAGGTGACGCACGTCGATCCGGGCTTCCGGCCGGAAAACGTCCTGACCTTCGACCTCGACCTGCCGGAACAGAAGTACGCAAAATCGGAGCAGGTGGTGGCGTTCTACCGGCAGTTGCTCGACGGATTGCGAGCGGCGCCCGGAGTCGCCGCAGCCGGAGCGGCGTCGGCGCCCCCGCTCGGCGGCCACATGGGCCAATTCTTCATCGCCGAGGGTGACCGTCCGCTGGGCCCCAACGAGAACACCCCGGTGGTGCTGCAGGTGATCGTGACGCCCGGCTATTTCGATGCCATCGGCATGACCCTTCTGGCGGGCCGGCAGTTCGATAATCACGATGGCGAATCCAAGGAACACCTCGTCGCGATGGTGAATGAGACTTTTGCCCGCCAGCACTGGCCCAACGCAAGCCCCATTGGCAAACGAATCCGCTACCAGCGCGACCCGGACGCGCAGTGGTGGGAAGTGGTGGGCGTGCTGCACAACGAGAAGCACTACGGCCTCGATGGCGAAGACCGGCCGGCCGTGTACATCCCCCAGCCCCAGTTACCGTGGCCTCTGAGCTTGAGCGTGGTCCTGCGCTCCTATTCCAATCCCCAAGCGCTGACCGCCCCTGCCCGGCAAATATTGGAAAGCATCGACCCTGACTTGCCGATGTACGGCGTCCACACCATGACCGAGCAGCTCGACCGGTCGCTTTGGGTGCGCCGCGCCTACTCCTGGCTGTTCGGAGTGTTCTCTCTGGTGGCGCTGGTTCTCGCCGGAGCGGGAATCTACGGCGTGATCTCCTATGCCGTTTCGCAGCGCACCAACGAAATCGGCATCCGCATGGCGCTGGGCGCGAGCCCGCGCGAAGTGCTCGCTAATGTGTTACGCGGCGGAATGGTGCTGGTGGCCGCGGGTACGGCCGCCGGGTTGGCGGTCGCGCTAGCCGCCGCCACACTGCTCGAAAAACTGCTCTTCGGCGTCAGCCCGCGCGATCCCTTGGTCTACGCTGCGGTGGTGCTGGCGGTGGGGGCGGTGGGGCTGCTCGCCAATGCCATCCCCGCCCGGCGCGCCGCGGCGCTCGATCCCATGAAGGCGCTGCGGACGGAGTGAGGGCCTAGACTAACCTCGATTTCCACGCGTAATAATTCAGTAGCAGGAATGGCATGTTCAGCGATGACGTCATGACTCACGCAAATTGAATGATCAGCTTCTTGTCGCCGAACCAGGGCATCGGTGTAGGCTGATC
>Ga0326727_10027673_pt1 | contig 10387 bp, 12 predicted proteins | sample MB2enrmetagenome_FD_207643 | JGI IMG/M metagenome (GOLD analysis project Ga0326727, IMG submission 207643) | Lab enriched peat soil microbial communities from McLean, Ithaca, NY, United States - MB29MY | ecosystem: Environmental > Terrestrial > Soil > Wetlands > Peat | place: USA: New York...
CGAAGCCGGCCACTTCCTCCAGAGCGTCGGTGGTGAAGGTCAGGGTAACCCCCTCGGTGGCCAAAAGGGCCGTATACTGGGTGGTCAGGGAGTTCCTCGGCTCGGTCAGGATGCGCAGGAACTCCTCCTTGCCCAGGGCGGAAAGCTCCACCCGCAGGGGAAAGCGGCCCTGCAACTCCGGCACCAGGTCCGAGGGCTTGGAGTAGCTGAAGGCCCCGGCCGCGATGAAAAGGATATGGTCGGTCTTGACCATGCCGTACTTGGTGTTCACGGAGCAGCCTTCCACCACGGGCAGCAGGTCGCGCTGCACGCCCTCGCGGGATACGTCCGGCCCCGAACCGCCCTGGGTGCCCCGGCCGCAGATCTTGTCGAACTCGTCGATGAACAGGATGCCGCTTTGTTCCACGCGCTCCCGGGCGGCGTCGGCCACCTTGTCCATGTCCACCAGCTTTTCGGATTCCTCGGCGATGAGCAGGTCGTAGGCCTCGCGCACCTTGAGCTTGCGGGTCTTCTTGCGCTGGGGAAAGACCTTGGAGAACATGTCCTTGAACTGCGAGCCCATCTCCTCCATGCCCGGCATGGCCATTATCTCCACCGTGGGCGAGGGCGCGTTGACCTGCATCTCCACCTGGCGGTCGTCCAGGGCGCCCTTGCGCCAGAGCTGGCGCAGCTTCTCCCGGGTGTTCCCGGCCTCCTCGCCCGCGTGGGGCAGGGCGGTCTCGCCGTACATGACCGGGGGGTGGGTAGAGGTCGGCAGCAGATAATCCAGGAGCCTCTCCTCCGCGGCCTTTTCGGCCTTGACCCGAACCTTGCCGGCCTCTTCCTGGCGGATGAGCTGCACGCCGATCTCCATCAGGTCCCGGATCATGGATTCCACGTCGCGGCCCACGTAGCCCACTTCCGTGAACTTGGTGGCCTCCACCTTGTGGAAGGGGCAGCCGGCCAGCTTGGCCAGGCGGCGGGCGATCTCGGTCTTGCCCACGCCGGTGGGGCCGATCATGAGGATGTTCTTGGGGGCGATCTCGTCGCGCAGGCTGGGTTCGATCTGCTGCCTGCGCCAGCGGTTGCGCATGGCGATGGCCACCATGCGCTTGGCCTCATGCTGGCCGACTATGTATTTGTCCAGTTCGGACACGATTTCGCGCGGGGTAAGGGTGCTCATGGCTGGGCAATGGTCTCCAGGACTATGTTGTTGTTGGTGAATACGCAGATCTCCGCGGCGATGGTCATGGCCTGGCGGCAGATCTCCGCGGCCGGAAGCTCGGTGGCCCGGGACAAAGCCCTGGCCGCGGCCAGGGCGTAAGGGCCACCCGAGCCGATGGCCGCCAGGCCGTCGTCGGGCTCGATCACGTCCCCGGCCCCGGTGAGGATCAATATGGCCGTGTGATCGGCCACTAAGAGCATGGCCTCCAGGCGGCGCAGGAACTTGTCCTTACGCCAGTCCTTGGCCAGTTCCACCGCGGCCCGGGTGAGGTTGCCGGAGAATTCCTCCAGCTTGGCCTCGAAGCGTTCGAACAGGGTGAAGGCGTCGGCCGTGGACCCGGCGAATCCGGCCAGGACCCTGTCCTTGTACAGGCGGCGCACCTTGCGTGCGGAATGCTTCATGGCCACGTTTTGGCCGAAGGTCACCTGGCCGTCCCCGGCCATGGCCACGCTAGATGCGTCGCGCACGGCCAGGATGGTGGTGGCGTGTATATCCATTACGATTCCTTTAGGCTTTGCCGGGCCAGGCCCAGCCATTCTTGGAAGGCCGCCGGGGAGTAGAGCACCATCCAGGCCTCGCGGACCAGGTTTTCCATAAGTCCTCGGCACAGTTCGTCAAGGGCCATGGGCGCGGCCAGGGCCACCGGGTAGCCGTAGGCCCCGCAGCTTATGGCCGGAAAGGCCACCGAGGCGATCTCGTGTTCCTGGCAAAGTTCCAGGCAGCTCCGGTAGGCCGAGGCCAGCTGTTTGGGCTCTCCTCCGGTCCCGCCGCGCCAGATCGGGCCCACGGCGTGGATGATGTAGCCGGCCGCCAGCTTGAAACCAGGGGTAATCACGGCCTGGCCAGGTTCCACCCGCCCGATCCGGGCGATGATTTCCCGGCAGGCCTTGGGCAGTTCCGGGCCGGCCGCGGCATGTATGGCTCCGTCCACCCCGCCGCCTCCGGCCAGATGGGAATTGGCCGCGTTGACCACGGCTTGCGCCGGCCAGGACGTGATATCGCCTTGACCCAGGCCGAGCACGCCCTGGCCGATCTTGAAGCGAACCGGCTGGCTGCTCATGAGCTCAGGATCTCCGGCCAGCCGGGGTCGATCATCGGCCCAAGCACCCCCACCGCGGTGCGGTCCGGGCGCAGGATGTCCGCGGCCATGGTTCGCACCTGGTCCAGGGTCACGGCCTCGAAGCGGGCCATGGTTTCCTCAGGAGCCAGGTAGCGTCCGAACAGGAGCTGGTTGCGGGCCAGCCTGGACATGCGGTCCTCGCTGGCCTCCAGGCTCAAGGCCAAGAGGCTCAGCAGATGGTCCCGGGCGTGGTCCAGGTCCGACTGGGCGATGCCTCCCCCGGCCATGTCCCCGAGTTCATCCCGCAGGCAGTGCATCAGCTCCAGGGTGCGTTCGGGGTCCACGGCCGCGCAGACCTGCAAAATCCCCCGGTCGGCCAGGGTGTTGGCGAAGGAATACACGGAATAGGCCAGGCCCCGGCGCTCGCGTACCTCCTGGAACAGGCGCGAGGACATGTTGCCGCCCAGGAGGGTGTTCAAAAGGCTAAGGGTGAAACGGTCTTCGTCCGCGGCCCCCGAACAGGGGAAGGCCAGGGCCACGTGATTCTGCTCCGCCTCGCGGCGCTTGAGGAATGTCTCCGGGGAATAATGCCCGGGCTCGGGCACCGGGGCCGGTTCACCCTGGGGTTGGGCCGGGAAAAGCTCGTGCATGAGCTGCAAAAACTGGTCGTGGTCCACGGCCCCGGCCGCAGCCACCATCATGTTCCGGGGATTGTACCGGGAGCGCCGCCAGTCCCACAGGCCTTGGCCCTCGAATGATTCCACGGACCGGGGCGTGCCCAGGATGGAGTGGGCCAGGGACCCGCCCGGCCACACGGCCTGCCAGAAGGCGTCCATGAGCTGCTCCTCGGGGTCCTCCTCCACGGAGGCGATCTCCTGGAGGACCACGTCCTTTTCCTTGGCCAGGTCCGAGGGATCGAGTTTCGGGCGCAGCAGTATCTCGGCCATGAGGGCCAGGGCCTCGGGCAGATGACGGGCGGTGACCCGGGCGTGGAAGCAGGTATGCTCGCGGCTGGTGTAGGCGTTGGACTGGCCGCCCATCAGGTCCAGGGCCTTGGCGATGTCCTGGGCGCTCAAGCGGTCCGTGCCCTTGAAGGCCATGTGTTCCCAAAGGTGGGCCATGCCCTCCTGGCTTGGGTCTTCATGCCGGGACCCGGCCTCCACCCAAAAGCCGAAGCTCACGCTCAAGGCCTGGGGCAAGCGTTCCGTGACCACGCGCAGGCCGTTACTAAGCTGGTGGAAGCGATAATCCTGGTTGGCGGGCATCAAGTCTCCAATTAGGTTTCTCGGCTTTTAGGCTGTTTTTCATCCTAGCACGGGGGCAGGCGCTTTCCAAGCAGGCCGGAGCATCAGCTTACGGTTGACACCAGGGGACGCTTGTGGCTGATCATGGTAACATAACAACGCCCTTGGAGGCTGAAATGACCACATGGATATGGGTGGCCAGATGGCTGAAAAAGCCCGGCAACGAGGAACAGGTGCGCGAGGCGGCCAGGAATATCCGCAAGCATTGGGAGGAGGTGGCCCTGGACCAGGCTCTGGACCCGGCCAAGAACGTCACCCTGGCCGAGGGGGCCAAGGAGATACGGGTGGGCATTTCCGAGGAAATGGATATTGAATTCCGGGAAGAGCCGGGGGAGTGGCGGTTTTACTAGGCCGCGGATTGGGCCTTGATCATGGCCTCGAAGCGCAGGCCCCAGGCGCTGAGCTGTTTCAGCACCGGCAGCACGCTGTTACCCAGTTCCGTGAGGGAATACTCCACCTTTGGGGGCACCTGGGCGTGGACCACGCGCCGGATCATGCCGTCGGCCTCCAGTTCCCGCAGCTGCTGGGTGAGCATCTTCTGGGTCACGTTGGGTATGGCCCGTTTGAGTTCCCCGTAGCGTTTTCCCCCGTCCGGGGAGAGGTGCCAGAGGATGATGGTCTTCCACTTGCCGCCGATGATGCGCAAGGCCAGTTCCACCGCGCAGAAATAGCTTTTGCCGGAATATTCCCGGTGCGCGCAGGCCGCGGCGGGTTTTTGTTTGCTCATGCCTGGCTGGCTCCCGTGCTCTAATGGTTACTCCGGGTATAGTGCAGCACCAATTGGTGCCTACTTGCCCAAAACCGCCTTTGGCGTTGAAAGGAATCATACCGTTACCGGCCATGCCGGGCAAGGAGGACAGCCATGAGCTACATCGGCGTGAACCAAGCCAAGTGCAAGAAGGATGGGATTTGCATCGAAGCCTGCCCGGCCGGGTGCCTGGAAGCCGGGGCCGAAGGGTTTCCCCAGGAAGTGGAGGGGACCTTCTGCATAGACTGCGGCCATTGCGTGGCCGTGTGCCCGCACGGGGCCTTGAGCCACGCCAGGCTGCCGGAAAAAGACTTTTCCCCCGCCCCCAAACTCAAGGTCAAGGCCACGGACATGGAGGCTCTCATGAAGTCCCGGCGCTCGGTGCGGGAGTTCAAGGACGAATCCATTCCCCGTGAGACCCTGGACAAGCTTCTGGACATCGCCCGCTACGCGCCCACGGCCGTCAACTACCAGAAGGTCAGCTGGATCGTCACCCAGGAGCGGGCCAAGATCACAAGCATAAACAAGGTCATCGCGGACTGGATGCGTCGCAACGATCTCATGCCCGCCTACCTGGCCATGTGGGACAAGGGCCGGGACGTGATCCTGCGCGGGGCCTCAAACCTGGCCGTGGCCTGCGCCCCGGCGGATTACAATTGGGCGGCCGAGGACTGCGCCATCGCCTTGAGCTACATGGAGCTGGCCGCCGCGACCATGGGCCTTGGCGTGTGCTGGGCCGGGATTCTCACCCGGGCCGCCCAGGCCGATCCGGCCGTGGCCCGGGCCTTGTCCGTGCCCGAGGGGCAAAAGGTCTGCGGGGGGCTTATGCTGGGCGTGCCCAAGTACCGCTACAACCTTATCCCGCCGCGCAACGCGGTCAAGGTGGCCTGGATCTGACCGATACGGCGGGCAATTCGTTTCCGGCGCTTGTCCATCGGCCCTGAATCGGTGTAGCCAGTATTCATGAAGGCCAATAAGCCCGTGTCCCAGACGGAGACCGCCCTGCTGCGCCGCAGGCTGTCCGAGCTCAAGCGCCAGGAGCGCGAGTGCCGGAAGCTGCGGGGCATGCTGGAGGACCTGCGCGAGGAGTACCAATCCATACTGCAGTCCGCCCCGGACGCCATCATCTCCACCAACGCCAAGGGAGAGATCGCCTACTGGAACCGGGCGGCCGAGAACCTTTTCGGGTACGGGTCCGGGGAAATCATGGGCCGCGATTTCGCGGTGCTCATGGCCGAACGCTTCCGGCCCAAACACGAGGCCGGTTTCGCCAAGGCCCTGGAGGCGGGCGGGGCCTTGAGGCCGGGCGAGCCCCTGGAATGCTTCGGGGTGCGCAAGGGGGGCCAGGAATTCCCCATCGAGATCACCCATTCCAGCTGGAACAAGGCCGGGGCGGTGTTTTTCGCGGCCATCATCCGGGACATCACCTGGCGCAAGAACTACGAGAAACTGCGCGAGGACGTGCAGCACATGCTGCGCCACGACCTGAAGTCCCCTCTTTTGGGCATCGTGGGCTTCGCCAAGCTGCTCCTGGAAGACGGCAGCCTGTCCGAAAGGCAGAGGGAGTGGGCCGGGCTGATACACGAATCCGGCCTGCAGATGAACCATATGCTGGTCAATTCCCAGGCCTTGCTGCACATGCGCGAGGGCCGCTACGTGGTCAAGCCCGAGCCGGTGGATCTGCGGGCCTTACTTAAATCCCTGGCCAAGCGCTTCGAACCGACCATGCGCCTCAAGGGGGTGAGCCTGCACCTGGACGTGGACCAGGATGGGGCATCGATGATCGCGGGCGAGGAGCAGTTCTTGGACGACATGCTCTCCAACCTGATAAAGAACGCCGTGGAGGCCTCGCCAGAGGGGCGGCCGGTGCGGGTCAAAGTCCGGGAGCAGGGCCAAGGCATGGTCATCGACATCCACAACCAAGGGATCATCCCAACGGAAATAAGGGACAGGTTCTTCGAACCTTACGTGACCAGCGGCAAGCCCGGGGGCTCGGGCCTGGGCACGCACAGCGCCAAGCTCATAGCCCAGGCCCACCAGGGCGAGATCAGCTTCACCAGCGACGAAGCCGTGGGCACCCATGTGATCGTAAGGCTGCCCCTGCGGCCCGGATCAGACGCGGCGGATGGGCAGGGGTAGGCACATGCTCAGCGGCTGAGAACCTCGGCGAAAACCTCCGGCAGGTCGAATTCGTTGTAATAGCGTACCTCCACCTCGGAGAGCAGATCCACGGTCTGCTGGGCCCATTCCTGGCAGCCCGGGGGGCAGTTCTTCAGATGTTCGCCCAAGGTCCGGCGCATATCGTCGGTCAAATAGGCCACCGCGGCCTTGACCACCTCCTTGGCCACGTAAAAGGCGTAGTTTTGCGACAGGCCTTGGCCCTGCTGATTATCCATGAAAATCTCCTTAGCTTCCTATGGCTTGTCCGCAAGCTTGCCCCGAGGCCCAGGCCCAGTGCAGGTTGTATCCCCCCAGCTGGCCGGTGACGTCCTGCACCTCGCCCACGAAGTACAATCCAGGGACCTTTTGGCATTCCATGGTTTTTGACGACAATTCCCGGGTGTCCACCCCGCCGGCCGTGACCTCGGCCTTGGCGTAGCCCCCGGTCTTGAGCGGCGTGATCTCCCAGTTGGACAGCCGGCCGGCCAGGAAGGCTGTCTCCTCGGCCCGCAGTTGGGCCACGGGCTTCTCGCCCAGCTCCCGGGGCAGGAGGCTGGCCGCCAGCCGGGCCGGCAAAAGCCTGGCCAGGACCGTCTTGGTCAAGGTTTTGCCCGGTCTGGTCGCGGCCAGTATCTCCCGGATGTCCTGGCCGGGTAGAAGGTCCAGGCGCAGGGCCTGGCCCGGGGCCAGGCTCCCGGACAGTTGCAGAATGGCCGGGCCGCTAAGGCCCTGGTGGGTGAAGAGCATGTGATCCGTGAACACGGTCTGGCCGGCCTGGACCGTGACCAACAAGGACACTCCGGCCAGGGCCGAATAGGCCCAATCCGGCCCCATGTTCAGGGGCACCAGGGCCGGGCGCGGCTCCAGGACCTTCAGGCCGAACTTTTCCGCCAGGCCGTAGCCGAAACAGGTGGCCCCCACCTGGGGCCAGGCCAGGCCGCCCGTGGCCACCACCAGTTTTCGGGTCAGGATTTCCCGGCCGAGCAATTTGACCCTGAACCCCTGTGCGCTGTCCACGTCCTTGATCCGGGTGTTCAGATGAAACTTCACCCCGCTGTCTCGGCAGAGCCTTTCCAAAAGATCGGTCACCGGCCCGGCCCCCTGGCGGCAAAAGAGCTTGCCGCCGGGTTCCTGGTTGGTATCCAGGCCGTTGTCCCGCAGGAAGTCGCCAAAGGCCTGGGCCGGGAACCGGGCCAGGGCCGAGAGGCAGAAATTTGCATTGGCGCAGAAGTAATGCGAGGCGTCCACCGAGACATTGCCGAAATTGCAGCGGCCGCCGCCGGTAAGGCGCAGCTTGCGGCCGCAGGCCGCGTTGTGGTCCACCACGGCCACGGTCTGGCCCAGGCGGGCCGCGGTCAGGGCGCAGAAAAGGCCGGAGGCTCCGGCCCCCAGGATGCATGCGTCATAATCGTGCATTGGCCAAGGATACGACACCGGGACGAACCGGGCAAGCCGGGGACTACGTAACCCGCCTGGCCCCGAGGTAGAGCTTGCTCCACAGGGGGGAATCAAGGGAGCTGATCTTGACCTTGCCGTTACTGGAGGCGGCGTGGATGAACTGGCCGTTGCCCAGGTACATGCCCACGTGGCGCACCCCGTGCTTGGACCCGAAGAACACCAGATCGCCCTTTTGCAGGTCTTCCTCGGCCACGGGTTTTCCCTCCTGGAATTGGCCATGGGAGTTCCTGGCCAGGTCCAGGCCGTTCTTGGCGCACACCCAGTGGGTGAAGCCGGAGCAGTCGAAACCGGACCCGGGGCTGGCCCCGCCCGCGGCGTAAGGCTTGCCCAGTTGGCTGGCTGCGGTCTTGGCCAGGTTTTCGGCTGTTTCCCGCACGCTTCTGGCCACCTGGCCGGGGGGATCGTCCAGGGATAGGGCTTTTCGGCCCACGGCCAACGGCCCGTCGCTATTCGCCTGAGCCGGGCCGGACTTGGCATGGGCCTTGGCCAGCACCGCGGCCACGGCGTGCAGCAGGGCTTCCTCTTTTGGGGTCATGTCCTGGCTGGTCGGCTGATTCGCGGCGGACCCCTGCATGGCCTTCTGGTCGATGGCTCCGCGCACTTCGTCCGTCTGGACCGGCCGGACATGGGCGTGGGTGTGGTTTGTGTTCAAGGGGGCGGCGGCCGGCCCGGAGAGCGGAGTCTTGGCTTGCTCCCTGGCATCGGCCAACAAGGTGTCAAAAAGCCGTGAGGGAGCGCCGGACTGGGTGTCGCTGTTCAACTTGGCCAAAACATTGGCGATTTGGTTATAGCCGGCCGGCCCGGCAGGGCTTATAGCCATCAGGCCCCCAAGGGAAACGGTCCCCGGGGGACTTGAAGCAAGCTTCATGCCCAGCCGCGAAGCCAGGCCTGGTCAGGCTTCCCAGGATACGGCCAGCTCCAGGCCCACGGGACAGTGGTCCGAGCCCATGACCGCGTCGGATATCCAGGCCCGCTTCACTCGGTCCTTGAGTTCCTCGGATACGAAGAAATAGTCGATGCGCCAGCCCACGTTCCTGTCCCGGGCCTTGAAGCGTTGATCCCACCAGGTGTAGTGGCCTCCTTCCGGCTCGAACATGCGGAAGGTGTCCACGAAGCCCAAGCTGATGAACTTATCCAGCCAAGCCCGCTCGATGGGCATGAACCCGGAGTTCTTCTCGTTGGACTTGGGGTTTTTCAGGTCTATTTCCTTGTGGGCGGTGTTGAAGTCCCCGCAGACCACTATGGGCTTGGTTTGGCGCAGGGTCTGGGCGTGTTGCAGAAAGGCCTCGTAAAAGGCCAGCTTGTAGTCCAGGCGCTCCTGGCTCATGCCCCCGTTGGGAAAGTAGACGTTGAAGAAGTGGAAGTCTGGGTATTCGAAATGAATGAGCCGGCCTTCGCCCTGGAACTTGGGGTCGGGCAGTTCCGCGCCCATGGCCAGGGGTTTTGGCCGGTAGAACACGGCCACCCCGGAATAGCCCTTCTTGACCGTGCTGGAGCTCAAGACGGCAGCATAGCCCGGGGTGTTGCGGAAACCTTCCTCGTGGTCCTTCTGAAGCTTGGTCTCCTGCAGGGCCACCACATCCGCCTTGCTGGCCGCCATCCAGTCCCACAGACCCTTGTTGGCCGCGGCCCGAAGGCCGTTCACGTTCCAGGAATAAAGGATCATGGCTTGGCCGCGCTTAAGAGCTTGCCGGTCACGTCCCGGCCGTCCCAGTCCAGGCGCACGTAGCCGCCGTGGCCCAGGTCCCCAGGGTTGATGACCGTGGTGGCCCCGAGCTTGTCCACGGCCTGGGATTCGTGGATGTGCCCGGTGAGGCACAGCTGGGGCTGGACTTGTTCGATGAATTCCCGCACCGCCCGGCTGCCCACGTGGGTTCCGGAGGACACCTGGTCCGTCAGGGTGCCATAAGGCGGGTTGTGCACGGCCAGGACCAGGCGGTCAAACGCCTTGGCCTGGGTCAAGGCCTCTTGCAGCCAGTCCCCTAACTGGGCGTCCGGGACCTCGCTGGGGGTGCCGAAAGGCGTGGTGGTGGACCAGCCCACTCCCAAAAGGCCCAGGCCCGGGGCCAGTTCCACGGTCTTGGCGTGGATGCCCAGACCCTGGGAGTCAAGCCAGGTTTGCACCACGGGCTTATCCATGTTGCCGATCTGGGCGTAGATTTTCGGATTCAGGGCGGCTATGGCCGAGATCACTTCCTTGGCCTGGGGCACCCCGCCCACGTTGGTCAGGTCCCCGGTGACGATCACCCCCCGGGCTCGGCCCAGACCCTCTATCCCGGCCAGATTGGCCAGGTGACCGTGTATGTCCCCCAAGCCTATCCAGTACATGCTAGCCTGGCTCACTGCCCCCTCCGGTGATGCATCTTTGCCAATGGACCCTTCCATGCTAACATCCTTGGCACCGCGGCACAACGCGCCCGGAAAGCACATGGACAAAAAGCACCTGCGCCAGG
>Ga0326727_10027674_pt1 | contig 10387 bp, 9 predicted proteins | sample MB2enrmetagenome_FD_207643 | JGI IMG/M metagenome (GOLD analysis project Ga0326727, IMG submission 207643) | Lab enriched peat soil microbial communities from McLean, Ithaca, NY, United States - MB29MY | ecosystem: Environmental > Terrestrial > Soil > Wetlands > Peat | place: USA: New York...
GTATGCCAAGCTCGATTGTCCGTACGCCGTATTTTTTAAGGAGATCTATGACTTCCATGCCGGGGACCACGGGCTTTGTCGATATGCGCAGGCCGGCGACCCTGTCCCGGTAGGGCTCGAACAGGCGCAAGAGCCCCTCAAGCCGTGTCCGGTTGAGTCCGAGCATGTTTCCCCCGTACAGGGCCACTTCGACGGGGGTTGATCGGGGGACGAGCAGCCGGGCAATGCGGTCCTCTATCCTGCCCCCTTTTTCGCTATTGGTAATATGGTCCTGGTTACAATAGGTACAGCGCTGCCCGCACCCGTTGTGGGGCAGAAAGAGCGGCACTATCATGACCTGGAGCGCTCCGCAGGCCCCGCCCTGCGGGCGGGGTCAAGGAGCGCAATCAATGTGCGCTTCATTCCCGTCCGGGAAGCCCCGCGCCTCCAGCGTGGGGCTTCAAACTTCAATCTGTTCGAGCAGGAGACTGGCAGCCCTCTGCTCGGCCTCCCGCTTATTCCTGCCTACGCCCTTTGCCTTCATTTCTTTGCCCACGTAAACATAAATGCTGAAGCCCTCTTTTGTCTTCCTCGTGAGCCGGTATCTCGGGAGAATGCCCCATTTTTTCTGCGAATACTCCTGAAGCGCATTCTTGGGATTTTTCTCCTGGAGTTTCGCTTCGTCGAAGTAAGGCTGGAACAGGCGCCTGATCACACGGAAAACCACCCTGAACCCGCCGTCGAGATACAGGGCCCCGATGAGGGCTTCCAGCATATTCGAGAGGACCTTTGAATCCCTCGGGAGGCATCCCTTCCCGTTTCCGTAGGACATATGCTCGTCCAGTTTGATGATCTGGGCGACTTCCGTCAACATGACCCTGTTTACCAGGCAAGACCTGGCATTGCTCAGAAAACCCTCGTTTTTTTTCCTGTATTTCCGGAACAGGAGGATGCTGGTGACGGTGTTGAGGATGGCGTCTCCCAGGAACTCCAGCTTTTCGTTCTCCGACTTCCCCATCCCCTTTCTGTCATTGAAGAAAGAAGAGTGCGTGATCGCCTGGGCGAGCAGCTCGCGGTCCTCGAACCGGTACTTTATCGTCTGTTCCAACGGAGAAGGGTAATCAGTCAATAGGTCTGCTCGAACAAGGCCGTTAGATCTTGAACGCCTCTTCCTTTCCGCTATATTGCTTTCTCAGCTTCGGTTTTTCGATCTTGCCGGTCGGATTCCGGGGCACGTGGGCCAGAATGACCTTCCTGGGCCTTTTGTACCGCGGGAGAGGCTCGCAGAACGCGAGCACCTCCTGGACGGTCAGCTCCTTGCCGGGCGCGGCTTCCACGACGGCGGCGACGATCTCACCCAGCCGTTCGTCCGGAAGACCGATGACCGCCGCATCTTTTACCGACGGGTGCGTATGCAGGAAATCTTCTATCTCCACGGGGAAGACATTCTCTCCTCCCGTGATGATCACGTCCTTCTTCCTATCCACGATCCAGATAAAACCGTCCTCGTCGGACTTGACCATATCGCCGGTATAGAGCCAGCCGTCTCGCAGGGCCCTGGAGGTGGCTTCAGGATTCTTGTAGTACTCTCTCATGACGCCGTCACCTCTCACGATAAGCTCCCCGGGTGCTCCTTGCGGTATGTCGTTCCCCTGCTCATCAACGATGCGGGTTTCCCAGTTGAACCCCGGCCGCCCTATCGCCCCGACTTTATGGCCGTTTTCTATGCCGAGATGGACGCAGCCCGGCCCCGTCGATTCGCTGAGACCGAAGGTTGTGTCGTATTCCATTTCGGGGAAATATTTTTTCCAGTGCTTGATCAGGCTGGGCGGAACAGGCTGGGCACCTATGTGCATGAGCCGCCACTGGTCGAGCTTGTAATTCTCCAGTTTCAACTCCCCGCTGTCCAGCTTCACCAATATATCCTGCGCCCAGGGTACGAGGAGCCACACTATAGTCCCGCCCTCCTCGCTCACCGCTTCGAGCACCCATTCGGGCGAGATACCCTTCAGGATTACCGCCGGCCCACCCACGATGAAGCTGCCGAACCAATGCATTTTGGCCCCCGTATGGTAGAGCGGGGGGATAAGGATAAAGTTGTCCTTCTTTGTCTGGTGGTGGGCCACGTTCTCCGTGATGCAGGAGGATGCCATATTCCTATGGGTAAGGAGGATCGGCTTGGGCTGCCCCGTGGTGCCTGAGGTAAAATAGAGACCGCAGGGGTCTTCGAAACTGATCGGGGTCGGGAGGGGGTCCGCCGGCGCCCGGTCGACCAGGGCCGAAAAGCTCTCCGCGTAGGCGGGAGGTTCGTTTCCCAGGCAGATATAGTCCCTGACAGGAAGCTTATCTTTCACCGCATCGATGCGGGGCGCGAATTCCTGGTCGAAGACCATCAGCTTCGGCTCTGCCACGCCCGCGCAATAGTTCACATCTTCGCCGGTAAAACGGAAGTTGAGGGGGACCACCCAGGCCCCGGTCCTTACGATCCCGAAGTAGGCAGCGAGCCAGTCGATGGAGTTGTTCATGAAATGAACGACCTTATCTCCTTTCCTGATACCCTTTTCGAAGAGGACATTTGAGACTTGGTTGGCCCGATCGTCAAATTCTTTCCACGTGATGTGCGAGCGCTTGCCGCTTGCCGGTATACGCTCGACGAGGGCAAGATCGTTGGGATACATCCTTCCGTTTCTCGCGAGCATTTCCCCGATATGTACGTAGACAGTCTCCATCCTAGATTCCCCCCATGTGGAAAGTCTTTTTTAGTGTACCTGTGCTTGATGTGCACTTTATCACGGGTCAAAATTTAGAGTCAATATAAATAAAGAGGGGCAAGAGAGGCACACGCTCCATCAGGGGTACGGCGTTATCGTTTCTGCAATCTCAGAGGCCCTTTCTTTTATCTCCGGCGACCTGTCGGTGAGGGCGAGGATCGACAGCTTCCTCCGGATGTCCTCTTTTTCCCTGTTGGATACCTTGGTAGAGACCTGCGCCAGCTTCTCCATAATGAGGAGCATGAGAGGAACGTCCCTCGTGTCCAGGCTGAGCAGCAGGGTAGAGACATCGTCCGGCGGCCCGTACTTCTCCACATAGTTCCGGACGCTTTCCGGGAAGGCCGGAGCGCCGTAGGACTTGTGGATCTTCTTATAGAGTTTTTCATGCTCAAGGGTGCCCTTGTCCCCCATGAAGAGTTTTTCGAGGGCCTTCTTGTGGCGCCCCGTGTTCCATCTATCGGCGGCCGGTTCCTTCCGCTCCCGCTTCTCCCCGCTGACGTGGCTGCTCCTGTCTCTCTTCTTGTCTATCTCCCGCCACGAGGGCCTTTCATCATCGTCATACTCCTTACTCATCCCCGCCTCCTTTTACACGTCATTCATAGCGAAGGGCATCGATCGGATTGAGCAGGGACGCCTTGTAGGCAGGGTAGAAGCCGAAGAATATCCCCACGATCCCTGAAAAGGCAAAGGCGAGCACGGCAGAAAAAGGCGAAACAACCGTTGGCCAGCCGGCCACCACGGAGAGCACCTGAGAGCCGGTTACCCCCACGATCAGGCCCACGATACCGCCTATCAACGAGAGTATGATCGCTTCCATGATGAACTGGAGCCGGATATCCCACGTCTTGGCCCCGATCGCCATCCTTATGCCGATTTCCCGCGTCCGCTCGGTCACCGACACAAGCATGATATTCATGATCCCTATGCCGCCCACCAGGAGCGAGACCGATGCGATCGCGCCGAGGAGCAGGGTCATCACCTTTGTTTGCTCTTCCGCAGCCTGCATCATCTGGGTCAGGTTCCTCACGGAAAAATCATCGTCCTTTTTCGCGCCCAGGTGGTGCCTCTGCCTGAGCAGCTCCGCGACCTGCTTTTCGGCGGGATCGAGGTCCTGGGCGCTTTTCGCCTTCACCATGATCTGCCTTATCATGCCGGGGAAATTGGTGCCAAAAAGCTTTTTCTGTGCGGTGGTCACGGGAACGAAGACCGTGTCGTCCTGATCCTGCCCCATGACCGATTGTCCCTTTACCGCCATTACCCCTATTACTTTGAAGGGGATCTTCTTGATTCTCACGATCTGATCGAGGGGGTCGATGCCGCCGAAAAGGTTGTCGACAACGGTCTGGCCGAGAAGGGCGACCTTTGTCGCGCTTCTCACGTCCTCGTCGGTGATGGGTCGACCGGAACCGACGGGCCAGTCCCTGACGCTGTTCATGCCCCCTGTCGTTCCCAGGACGCCCGTTGACCAATTCAGATTCCCGTAGATAATCTGGGCGGTTCCATTGTGGATCGGCGCCACATCCTGTACTGCCCGACACTCTCTCTGGATGGCCTCCGCATCCCCGAGGGTCAGGGTCGTCTGGCTGCCGAAACCCATTCTGACCCCACCCGATGTCTGGCTGCCCGGCAGGATGATGAGGAGGTTGCTTCCCATGGTCGCCATCTGCTCCGCTATCCGGCGGCTTGCCCCTGTCCCGACCGCCAGCATGGCGATCACCGCCCCCACCCCGATGATGATGCCCAGCATGGTGAGGGCCGAACGCATCTTATTCACCTTCAAGGCCCGGAGTGCTATCCGGGCGGTCCAGGGTATACTGATCAACCTTCCACCTCACCCGTATGAACGCCTGTTTTCTCTTTCACTGCTTTTTCTCGTCGCTCACGAGGCGCCCGTCGAGGAACCGTATGACGCGCCTGCTGTACGCCGCTATGTCGGACTCATGGGTCACCAGCAGCACCGTGATGCCCGCGTCGTTGTTCAGCTTCTGAAAGAGCTCCATGATCTCCCCGCTCGTATGGGTATCGAGGTTTCCCGTGGGCTCGTCCGCCAGGATTATAGGCGCCCGGTTCACGATGGCTCTGGCTATTGCGACCCGCTGCTGCTGCCCCCCCGATAGCTGGTTGGGATTGTGATTTTCCCTTCCCTCAAGCCCCACGGTCTTCAGCGCTGCAAGGGCTTTCCGCTTCCTCTCCTTTGCGGCGACGCCATTATAGAGCATCGGCAGCTCCACGTTCTCGAGGGCCGAGGTCCTGGCCAGCAAATTGAACCCCTGAAAGACGAAGCCGATCTTCTGGTTCCTGATATGGGCCAGCTCGTCCCTGCTGAGCCCCCCTGCATCGACATTTTCGAGGAGGTACTGCCCCGCCGTGGGGATATCGAGACAACCGACGATATTCATGAAGGTGGACTTGCCCGACCCCGAAGGTCCCATTATCGCCAGAAACTCCCCTTCCTCGATGGTAACCGAGACGGAGTCGAGCGCCTTCAGCTCGATCTCGCCAAGGGGATAGATCTTTGAGATCTCTCTTGCCTCGATCAGCCTCATTACCTGATGAACCTCGGGATAGACTGGCTGCCGCCGGTGCCGCCGGTTTTTAGGGGCCTGGACGAGGATTCGACGATCACCTCCTGGCCCTCCCGCAGATCGCCTGTCGTGATCTCGCTGAACGTGCCGTCGCTGATGCCTATGGTAATCGGGACCCGTTGAGGCGCGTTTTTTTGCAGTATCCAGACGCCGTAGCTTCTCGCACCGGTTGGGCGGCCTCCCGTCTTGTCGCCCGGAGGTACTGCGCCTCCTCCAGCTCCTGCGGCCGGTCCCGGCGGCCGGCCGGCGACCTTTTCAGCCGGTGCCGCCTGGAGGCTGACCCCGTCCTTTTCGGTGGGTTTGAACCGGAGGGCGGCGTTGGGCACTTTGAGGACCCCTTCCTTGCTCGCGACGACGATGGACACGTTCGCGGTCATGCCGGGCATCAGTTTCAGGTCCGTATTGTCCACCGTGATGACCACGTCATAGGTTACCACGTTCTGCACGACGATGGGGGCTATCCGTATCTGCTTCACCATTCCGTGGAAGGTGCGGTCGGGATAGGCATCGACGGTGAATTCCACATCCTGCGGGACTTTCACCCGGCCGATATCCGCTTCATCGACATTGGTGTCGATCTGCATCTTCGTCAGGTCCTGGGCTATAGTGAAGAGCGTGGGTGTGGTGAAGCTCGCCGCCACCGTCTGGCCCACATCCACATTTCGCGAAACTACCACGCCGTCGACGGGGCAGGGGACCTTTGTGTAGTTGAGGTTGATTTCAGCGGTATGAAGGGCGGCTTCCATTTGCCTTGCCTGGTGCGTGTCGGCGGCGAGCTGCGCCTCGTCCGCGTCGTGCGTCGTCTCCGCGGCGGTGTGGTCGGCCTCATCGATGTAGCCTTTGGCAAAGAGCTTCCTGTACCGGTCCCTGATCCGCGTGGCGTCGGCCAGGTTTGCCTTGTCCTTTGCGACGGTCGACCATGCCTGGGCCAGGTTCTCCCTCGCGTTCTCGACCGCTGCCTCATAGGTCGCGGGGTCTAACTCGGCGACGATCTGTCCCTTCTTGACCGGGGAGTTGAAGTCGGCGTGGAGCTTTTTGATCATGCCCGAGATCTGCGTGCCCACGAGGACGGTGGTGACGGCGTTCAAGGTGCCCGTCGCCGTCACCACCGATCTCAAATTGCCCCTGGCAATCGGCACTGTCTTGAATTTGGGCCCGTTGTCCCTGCCCCTGACGTAGACCGTGGCGCCGATCCCGGCCAGCACCACTATTCCCAACACGATCAGTATCTTTTTCATCATCTTATCCCTATGTCGTTCTCTATGGACGCCTGGGCATTCTTGTAGGTCGCGAGGGCTTGCGTGTAGGCGACTTCTGAGTTGCCCAGGGTCACTATGGCGTCTATTACATTGAGGGCTATCCCCACTCCGTACTGGTACTGGCCGGCGGCGAGCTCCACGTTCTCCTTCCCCTGTCTCACCGCGTCCGCGGCAGTCATGATGCTTTGTGCTGCCGTGGCGAGAGTCAGGTAGTCCGTCCGGACCTGCGTGAAAATGGTGAGGCGAAGGTTGCGCTCGTTCTGCTGGGCGACGGCGAGATTCGCCTGGGCCTGCTGCACCTGGTAGCGGGTGAGAAAGCCGTTGAAAATGGGGATGGAGAGGTTGATCCCGTAGCTCCAGCCCTTTTCAAGAGGGAAATCCGTGCCCGTGTAATAGTAGTTGGCATTGGCGTTGAGCTGCGGGAGATACCCCTCCCGGGCCAGCGTGACGGATTGCTCCGCCGCCTGCCTCACTTTCATCAATGACTTCAGGTCGGGCCTGTGTTCGTAGGCTGTTTTAATCGCCTCTTCGGGGGAAAGCTCGAACTTCGTGTAGAGGAGCAAGTCCTCGAGGCGATACTCGGGCGCATCGGGGACGGCCATGGCGCTGCTGAGGGTCAAACGGGTGAGCTTCATCTGGTTCTCCGCCTGTATCAAAGTGAGTTGGGCATTGCTCAGGTTGACCTGGGCCTGGGTGACGTCGAACTTTGTCTTTGTCCCGACCTCGAAGAAAGTGCGTGTCTGGTCGAGGTGCTCCCGGAGCTGCTTGACGGCTTCCTTCGCCGTATCCAGGTTGCGCTCGGCCTGAAGGGCGTTGTAATAGGCCTGCTTCACGTTGAGGACAACGGTATTCTCCGTGGCCGTCAGGTTGTGACGGGAGGACTGCGCGTTCAGGGTGCTGATCTTTACCTGACTCGACGTTCTTCCGAAATCGTAGATCATCTGGCTCACGCTCGCTGTGCCTGTATAGAGATCATAGGGGCCTACGCCGCCGCCGCTGGCCGTGTTTGCTCCCGTAGAAGTCGTAATTGTGGGGCCGTGGCTCGCCGTTGAAGGCGGAGAGACCCTGCTGAAGACAGGGATTGCGGTCACCTGCGGGTAGTAGATCGACCGCGCCTGGCCGATAAGGGCCTCATTGGCTTTTACCGTATAGGCGCCGGCCATGACGGCGGGCTGGTTTTTGAGGGCGATCTCGATGGCGTGTGGGAGGGTGAGCACTTCTCCCGGAGCAATAGCCTGTCCCAAAACCGTCGATGGCAGGAGGGGGGAGAGAAGGAAAGCGGCTACGAGGCATCCGGTTATGGCATATCCCCCCTGCTTTTTTGTTTTCGCAGGGGGGTGCCCCTGTATCCCATGTGCTGGTTTCCGCAACCTCGGTTGATGTGGCCGGGCCTGCGGTTCGGAGCAGGTCGGCCTGGCTTTCCGGTACATATAAACTCCCTTCGACAAGATCTCACGTGAAAAAGGACCGGGAAAACCTGTGCCCGGATCGATAACGCGGTCGTCGCTACATAAGTCGCACGGGCGCGCGAAAAGGTTACAAGGGAAAACCTCCGCCCGGATCGCTACTATGCGCTCATCATACCAACATTGAAGCCTGTTAAGCAATAGGGACGCCGTTTTGTGGGGTGAAGGGCAGGGCTGCCGGTTCTGTCGCAGGTCCTCCAGGACCTCTAAGACCTACGGCAAAACCAGAATTGGAAAATTCCGGCTTGTCCTATGAGCGCCGGACAATAAGGACCGGCATCTTCGTGTTCGTATGGATGACGCCGGAGGTGACGCTCCCGAGAAAAGCGGCCGTCAGGGCACTTTCCCCATGGGAGCCCATCACGATAAGGTCGGCCTTTTCCCTCTCCGCTTCTCGTATGATCTCCTCAACCGGGTGTCCGTACCTGATTACCAGCTTCGTCCTGATCCCCTTTTGTTCGCCCAGCTTCTCGAGCTCCCGCATGTCCTGTTCGGCAGCCTGTCTCAGGAAGTCTTCGAGAGACTCCACGATATGGGTAGGGGTCTCCGTGGCAGGTATGGTGGGTTTGCCGATAAAGGCATTCCGGTTGATGACGCTCAAGAGCGTGACGCTTCCCCTGGAAAGGGCGGCCAGGTCGTAGGCGTACTTCGCTGCTTTTCTGGACGTCTCCGAGCCGTCGGTGGGTACGAGGATTTTTTCGATCATCTCGATCTCCTTGGAACGTCCCGACCACATAAGCGGCCCGGGGATCCCTTTGCGTTTTCTATGTCCGGTACGTTCACACACGGACCGGCACGTCGCATGGAGCCAACGCACCAGGTTAGTCTAGTTCCCGCAAAGGGGATCGTCAACCTTACGGCCGGAAGGCGGATGCCTTGCAGGGAATAGCGCGGGTGTTTATCTTTACACTTGAGAAAACGCTTCTCTATCGAGTACAATGGAGGCTGGGTCACGAGAGACATGGGAACACCCCTGAAAATAGCCGCATTCAATGGCTCGCCGAGGGTCGGGGGAAACATCGAGATACTCCTGGCTGAGACAATTCGGCCCATCGAAGACGCCGGAATTGAAGTGGCAAAGTTCACGTTGAACGAGATGAACATTAAGCCCTGTCAGGACTGCGGAGGCTGCGAGGGAACAGGGCGGTGCGTCCGGACGGACGACATGGCATCGATAGCTGAGGCGATCCGCGCATCCGACCGGTTTATCCTTGCCTCTCCCATTTTCTTTTTCGGTCTTTCAGCGCAGACAAAGACGATGATAGACAGGTGTCAGGCCTTCTGGTGTGAGAAATATGTGTTGAAGCAGCCTATCCCCGAGGGTGAGAACGGGAGAAAGGGACTGCTTCTGCTTGTGGGGGGGATGAAAAAGGAGATCGGCGTCCAGTGCGGCGAGGTAACGGCAAAGGCCTTTTTCAGGACCATCAGCGTAGGGGAACACGAAACGCTCAGCTATCTCGGCATAGATAAGAAGGGGGCGGTCTGCGGGCACGAGAGCGCTTTCCGGGACGTGTATCGGGCCGGACGAAGACTCGTCGGGCTCGACGAGCGGGAGTAGCACGTGGAGACAGGTGCCGGGGGCTATAGCGCCATAAAAGACACCCATATAGAAATATGCCTTACCCGCGAGGTGGAGTCGAATCTCCGCACGGGTCTTGAACGCCTGAGCCTCACCTGGGACGTGCCGGACTTTGCAAAGAGCGACATAGACACCACTGTTCAATTCCTGGGCCGGACACTTTCGATCCCGCTCCTTATCGCCCCTATCACGGGCGGCGGCCGCCGGTCGGCCGGCATCAACAGAAACCTTGCGACAGCCGCCGAGCACTGCCGAATAGCCATGGCCGTGGGGTCGGAGCGGCCCATGTTGGAGAAAAGGGCAGGGGCCGAATCGTATCTGGTGAGGGAGTTTGCGCCTACTATTCCCCTCCTCGCTAATCTTGGTCTGGTCCACGCGAAGAAAGGCAGGGACTACCTCATGGAGGCGGTCGAGTCTATCCGCGCGGATGGACTCATCCTGTACGTGAACCCGCTGCATGAGATCCTTCAGTCCGATGGGGAGAGCGATTTCAGCGGCGCCCTTGACGCGCTGGCAGCCGTACTTGACGCGTTCCCTTACCCCGTATTCCTCAAGGAGATCGGGGCCGGCCTGCCTGAATCGATCGTTCGCTGGGCGGCGACAAGAAGAATCGCGGGGATAGATGTCGCGGGTCTGGGCGGCACGAACTGGCCGAAGATCGAAGGTCTCATCCAGGGCAGAGATTATGCGGTCTATGAGGACCTCGGCACGTGTACGAGAGATGCGATCATCCGCGGCCGTACATGGC
>Ga0326727_10027675_pt1 | contig 10387 bp, 8 predicted proteins | sample MB2enrmetagenome_FD_207643 | JGI IMG/M metagenome (GOLD analysis project Ga0326727, IMG submission 207643) | Lab enriched peat soil microbial communities from McLean, Ithaca, NY, United States - MB29MY | ecosystem: Environmental > Terrestrial > Soil > Wetlands > Peat | place: USA: New York...
CGCTTGGCGCGGCCGAATTTACTGCAACACCATCTGCCCGGTGGGCACGCTGCTGGGCCTCCTGGCTTCGCGCAGTGTGTTCCGCCTGCGGATCGATGAACGGGCCTGTCAAAAATGTGGCGATTGCCTGAAGGTCTGCAAAGCTCAATGCATTGATCTGCGCGCCCGCCAGATTGATTTTTCCCGTTGCGTGGGCTGCTTCAATTGCGTGGCCATCTGCCGGCAACACGGCATTAGTTTTCGGCGTCCGACGCCGGCCCAGCCGCCAGTCGCCCGTGCCATCGCCTCCCATGAACCCGGCCTCACCCGGCGTGAATTCCTGGCGCAGGGCGCCCCCTTGATTGCCGCCACCGGCCCCGGATTTTGGTCCAACGCAGTTGGCCCTTCCCGTTCCGAACGTATCGGACCAGTCATCGCTCCTCCCGGCGCAAACAATGTCCGGGATTTTCTCGACCGCTGCACCGGCTGCCAGTTGTGCATCAGCACCTGCCCCACCCATGTGCTACAGCCGGCTTGCTTCGAATACGGTTTGGCCGGATTCATGAAGCCGCGCCTGGACTACCGGCACGCGTTTTGTAATTTCGACTGCCGCGAGTGCGGGCAGGTTTGCCCGGATGGAGCCATTGTCCCAATGGCGTTGGCCGACAAACAGCTTACCCGGATTGGTGGTGCCCAACTGAACTTGGATCACTGCGTGGTCAAGACCAAGGGCACTGATTGTGCGGCCTGTTCCGAGCACTGCCCGACCAAGGCCGTCTACACCGTTCCATATGGCAACAACCTCCGCTTGCCTCGCTTGGACGAGTCGATCTGCATTGGCTGCGGCGGTTGTGAATACGCCTGCCCGGCGCAACCAGCCAAAGCCATTACCGTGGCCGGGCTCAATCGCCACGAGCGCGCCGAAATACGCGTGGAAAAAAAATTGCCGCCGCCAGCCGCCGACGGTAATTTCCCATTTTGAAGCCACAACCGGCACCAACTGGTCGGCGGCCGCCAGATCCGGGGATACTGGATTGGCCATGGCCGGGAGCCGCCGCGCAACGCGGAGTTACGCCCAAAACGCAAGACACTCTGTCTCAAGCACCTTTGACGGACAACCGTTCTCAGGGGCCGATGGTCGCTGACGCCGCCGCCCGGCGCTCGGCCAATTCGCCTTGCACGGCGTGAAACAAAACACACGCGCGAGGAACATAGAATGCATGAAGGCTCATCTGCAGGAAAGCCTGCCGCTACGGACTTGGAGACCGTGTCGCGAGTGCTCGCCGGCGATCCGGACGCCGGCAGCGCCCTGGTCCAAAGTCTCCGGCCGGTCATTGCCCGGGTGGTTCGCGGGCGCGCCACGCGGAGAAACGAGGAATCGGACCTGATGCAAATGGTCTACCTTAATGTGTTCGCGAACCTCGACCAGTTTTCCGGCCGGGTACCGCTGGCGCACTGGGTTTCCCGCATCGCGGTCAACGTCTGCCTGAAACAATACCGGCACGAACACAGCCGCCCCGAATTGCGACGGAGTGACCTAACGGCCGAGCAGGAACAAATGCTGGACTTTCTGGCGACTTCCGACCGGGATGTTTCTCCGCCACAACAGATGGCGGCTACCGAATTGGTCAATGCGCTGCTGGGGCAATTGAAAACCCGGGAGCGCCTCATGGTAAACCTCCTCTACTTGGAAGGCCGCACCATCAGCGAGACCTGCGCCATGATGGGCATGAGCAATCTGGCCGTGCGGCTTCTGGCGTTCCGAGCCCGGAAGAAAATGAAAAAGATCATCGACAAGCTGCAAAACGAACGCGGCCAATGAACGTTAGCCACCCCACTTTCAGGTGTGTTCCGCCCAGGGCCACCGAACCCGCGGCCCAAAGCCTCCAATTGCCGGCCAAAGATCAGATCTCGCGGCACCGGATTGGCGAACCGCTGGCATTTGTTCCGGGCTTGGTTATGCCAAGACAGTTTTTGGAGGAGTGGTCGAAGGAGCCAAAACCATGAAAAAAATCGAATCCCAGTTGGACCGCCTGCTGCAAGCCGCCGCCCGGGAACGCCAGCGAACCAGTGAAACCCTGCCCGCAGCCCCGGCGACGCTGTGGTTGATGGCCCGGCGGCAACCGACACTCGAGACCGTCTCCGCGGAGGTGCTTTTCGTGTTCCGCGCCGCTTTCATCACCAGTTGCGGACTGTTGGCCCTGGCCCTGGGCTTCGCTTTTGCGGTCAGCGAAACCACCAGCCTGCTCAGCACGCCCGACTCCCTGACCCTGTTTTCGCAAAGCCTTTCCTTTCCATGAAAATTGAATCCGCACGCCAAGCACTTTTTTACCTGGTCTCGGTGTTCGTCGCCGGCGTCCTGGTCGGAGGAGTGGCGAGCCACACCATCGCCCGCATGAAACAGATGCCCATGCAGACCAAGTCGGAATGGGAGAACTCCATCTTCAAGAAATTCAATGCTCAACTGAAGCTCACCCCCGACCAGCGAGGAGATGTCCGCGCCATCGTTCACGACACCGTGGTGCAAGTCGACGCCATTTGGGCGGAGGGAGAGAATCGCACCAAGGCAGCCTTCACCAATTGCCAACAACGCATCGAACCGTTATTGAACAACGATCAGCGACAGAAGCTCGCCGAAATGATCGAAAAGGACTTGCACGAAAAGAAGACCCCGGCCAAAACCAACGGAGCCGCCTCCGCCGCTTGCTGCACCAACTGAGCAGGCCAAAATGTCCATCTCGGTCCTGGCTGCGCGCCGACCTCAAGCCCCTTCGGCTTAAAATATCTAACCGCCTATTTTCCCCCGGTCGCATTCGTGCCGCCGCCCGGCCATCCGGCAGCAAAGGCCCGCAGCTCCGGTGCCGGACGCAACCGGCCGGCGGCATCGAATTCGATGGGCAAGATGCCGGGCCGCTCGCGCCAGGGCGCCGTGTCATCGCTGCCGAAAAACGTGGACCACCAGCGGCCGCTCCCATCCTGAAAAAAGACGTTGTGCCCGCCATGCGGAATGGCCTCATAGCGCTCGCTGTACGGCCCGTAAATATTGGTCGAGGTGGCAATGGCGCAACTGTACCGCCCGTCAAAATTTTCCGAACAATCGAGGTAATAGCGCCCGTTGGCCTTGATCATGAACGCGCCTTCGAAGCCGACATGGTTGAACGAGCCTTTGCCGAAGATGCCCTCGCACAGGCTGGAATGATGGCGGGGATTGGGATCATCGGTCGAGGTTCGCAGCCAGTGATACGGCTCGGCAAATCCGCTCAGGTCGGGCTTCAGGCGCGCCAGCTTGCCGCTGTGCCAGAGAAAATAGTCGGTGCCGTCGTCATCCTCAAACAGCGAGGCGTCGATCTCATCGCCCATCCTTTCTCCCGGCTGCATATCCTGGTAGGGTCCCTCGGCCCGGCCGCTCGTGCTTTTCAGCAGACCGCTGCCGGAGGTTTTGCCGGTTCCATCCCAACCCGGCATGCTGTACGTCAGCCAGAAGGTGCCCTTCAAATAATGAATCTCCGGTGCCCACAAAGGCCTCCTGGCTTTGAGGTATTTTTCATGCCACGGGCTGCCGCCATATTTCCAGACCCAGCCCAGCGGCTCCCAGGTGGTGAGGTCCTTGGATTGCCAAACCTTGATGCCCTCGTTGTAGCCCCAGAACGGCTCCACCGTACCGGTGAGATACCACCTGCCATCCGGCCCGCGGCAAATCGATGGGTCGCGCAACGGCAGATCCATGAGTTTGCGCACCGGCAGCGGCGGCGAATTCGTGGCGGTCTGACCGTGGACCTCTGGCAACGTGCACCCGAGGGCCAGGAAAAAAGCGAGCGTCAACGCGAGGGATCGATGTGACATTTTTGTTTATCTTGGTCGCTGGGAGGTTACGATAGCGGACTTGATTCGTCAGCTTCGAACACGCCCAACTTTCAGGATCAAGCCGGGCACATCACATCCACCTCCTCAAACCGGTGCACTTCCACGGTCACGTGGACCAGTTCTTCATGTTCCGCCAGCAGTTGCTTGTAGGCGTCTGGTGATTGCGGATCGCGGGCGACCAACAAAAGGATGGCGGCAAACTGGTTCGCCCCCACCTGCCAGATGTGCAGGTCGGCAATGGCCGTTTCCGGCAGGTTGCCGATGGCCCGGCGGATTTCCCGGTTGAGATCGCTGCCGGCTGGCTCCTGATCCAGCAAAATGCCGGCGGTTTGCCCCACCAGCGACCAGGACCATTGAGCAATCACGGCGCTGCCCACCAAGCCCATCACGGCATCCATCCAATTCCAGCCCAGCAACAAACCGCCGAGCAGCGCGGTGATGGCCAGCAAGGAAGTCACAGCATCGGCCACCACATGTAAATAGGCCGCCTTGAGATTCAAGTCGTCGTGCCCGTGGGCCGGCGACTCCGCGCCAGGGTGGTGATGGTGGTGCGGCTGGTCCTTCAACATCCACGCGCTCACCACGTTGACCACCAGTCCCAGGCACGCAACGAGAATGGCTTGGCCAAATTGAATCGGCAGCGGGTGAATCAACCGGGCGATGGAGTCGCCCGCCATGAACAGCCCGACCCCGCCGAGGATGATCGCGCTGGTAAAGCCGCCCAGCACGCCAAACTTGCCAGTGCCAAAACTGAAGCGGGCGTCCGTCGCGTGCCGGCGGGCAAAAAAATACGCCAACACGGTGATCGAAAAGGCGGCCACATGCGTGCCCATATGCAGGCCGTCGGCGAACAGCGCCAGCGAATTGAATTTCAGGCCGAAGCCGATTTCCGCAACCATCATCACCGCCGTCAACAGCAGAACACGCCGCGTATTCTTTTCGGCCGCCGAAAAATCGGCATTAAAATCGTGCCGGTGTTGCCAGCGGGAAATGTTGATCATATATAAAAATGCGCTGCTCCTTGATCCGGTCGGGCACCAGGAATCCGGTTCGGCCGTCGCCGTCTGTCACAGCGTAACATCCGCCAATCCGGCGGCCCGGGCAAGTTCCATCAGCGCCTTGGCGGCATCCGCGAGCGCGTCGTTGTAGGCCTGGTGTACGCTGTTGTCGGCACTTTGGGCCAGCAGCAAATCGTCCAGCGTCGAATTTCCATGTTCGTAACTGAAGCGCTTGGCCGCGAGCACGTCATCCGCGCCTTGCAACAACCGTCCCTGGAATTTTCCGACCCGTGCTTGCATCAGCTCATAAGTGGTGAAGGCCTGCCGCACCTGCACCTCGGCCTTGAGTTCGGCGGATTGCAGCGTCTTTTCCGCCTGCGCCTCGGTGAGCCGCGCGGTTTCGATCTCGGCGCGATTGCGATTCCAGAGCGGCAGGGGCAACGACAGGCTCACGCCCAGCATGCTATCGTGCGGCGCCGGCGCGATGTCGTTTTCCGAACTGGTCGTATAAGTATAGTTGACCCCCACATCCACGTCCGGCACCCGGCTCGCCCGGGCCAGTCGAATGCCGCTTTGCGCACTGTCGCGGGCGTGGCGCAAGGCCACCAAGTCGGGGCGGTTTTGCAGGGCGTTGACAATCAACTCGCTCAGCTCAAATTGGCGGGGCGCGACCTCCAATCGGCCTTGCAGGAGGAAAACCGTTTGCCCCCGGTTGCGGCCCAGAAAGGTGCACAAGGCCAGTTGCGCAACCTCCGCGTCGTTCTGCGCGGACAGCAAATCGCTTTCCGCTTGCAGTGCGTCCACCCGAGACTGGGTCAAGTCGGTTTCCCCGATGTCGCCGGCTTGGAAGCGATGCGCCTGCACGTCCGCCAACCGGTTCAGATATTCCGTGGCCTCGCGCTGCTGCGCGTACGTTTTCTGGCACGCGAGCGCCGTGACGTACGCCTCGGACGCATCCAGCTTGAGGTTGCGAAGGAAATCCTCGAGGGTGGCGGCAGCCGCCCGGTAGGACAGTTCCGCCGTGCGGAGGCGCCATTTGCGTTTGCCAAAATACTCAATGGTCTGGTCCAGGCCCGCGCTCGCCGGTTCCGGCAGGGCTTGCGAACCGTGGTAGCGCAAATCTCGACTGTCTCCGAGGCTCAGGTTGGGATTGGGGAATTCCCGTGCCAGGGCCACGGCCGCCCGCGCCAGGTCCACATTGTAACGTTGGGCGGCGTAATCCAGATTGGCGGCGGCCACCTCGCTCAGAAAACCAGCCAAGGTGATTTCGTTGGTCGCCGGCGCGGAATTGGTGACCTGCCAGGTGGGCAGCGGCGCCGCCGGATTGGCGGGCAATGAACCGGCCCAAGCCGCACCGCCGGACAAAAACGCGATAAATAACAACGCTCTCATGGCAAATCGTTCACAACTCATGTCCTCTGACTCCCCGCCGGCTCCCCGGCCCGTCTCCTTTCCACGGCGAAATAAACCGCGGGCAGCACCAACAACGTAAGCACGGTCGCCGAAATGAGGCCGCCGACAATGACCGTGGCCAGAGGGCGTTGCACGTCGCTGCCAATGGTATGAGACAGCGCGGCAGGCAGCAGGCCGAGCGTGGCCACCGCGGCCGTCATCAGCACCGGCCGCAGCCGCTCGCCGGCGCCGCGCCGCACCGCTTCCTTCAAGCCCGCCTCGCCGCCGGCCGTCGGCAGCGTCCGCCAGCGGTTGAGATTGGCCACCATGATCACCCCGTTTTGCACGGCCACCCCGAACAGCGCCACAAAACCCACGGCACTGGAAACGTTCAGCGTCATCCCGCGCAAATACAGCGCCGCCAACCCGCCGACCAGCGCCAGCGGCACCGTGAGCATGATCATGGCCGCAAAACGCCCCTGCCCGAAAGCCGCAAACAGGATCAAGAAGATCAGGCCCAGAACGGCCGGCAGAATGAGTTCCAGCCGCGCCTGCGCCCGCTGCTGGTTTTCAAACTGGCCACCCCAACGGAGCTCAAACTTGGAGTGATCGTAGTGCAAGTCGGTTTCGATTTTCGTTTGCGCTTCAGCGAGAAAGGAAGCCAGGTCGCGTCCGCGCAAATCCAGTTTCACGGTCATATGGCGACTGCCCATCTCGCGGGAAATCAGGCTCTCCCCGGGGCCGAGCTTGATCTCCGCCACGTCGGTCAGCGGAATGCGCGCACCGCTGGGGGCGGAAATGGTGAGGTTGGCGATGGCCTCCGGGTTGCCGCGCACCACTTCAATGAAGCGGATGGCCACATCATAACTCTTGTCCCCCACGAATATGCTGGTCGCCGGCTTGCCCCCGATGGCGGTCTCGATCAAATCGTCGAGGTCCGCCACGTTGATGCCATACCGGGCGGCAGCCGGGCGGTTGATTTTGATCTGCAATTGCGGCAGGGGCGGCTCCTGGTCCACAGCCACATCGGCGGCCCCGCGGATGCCCTGCAAGTCGCCCGCCAAGGCTTCGGCAAGTCGCCGCCCCCCGGTCAGATCGTCGCCGAAGATTTTCACGACCAGGTCCGAATGCGCGCCGGCGATCATGTCATTGACCATGTCGAAGATCGGTTGGGAGAAGCCGATTTTCAGGCCGGGCAATGCCCGGCTGAAACGCTCGCTCAGGCGCTGGATGAGGGCCTGTTTATCCCCGCCCCAGGTGTCATAGGGCTGCAAGCCTGCGCAGCATTCGATATGGGAAAACGACCACGGGTCCACGCCGGCATCGTCGCGCCCGGTTTGGGTGACCACATATGAAATCTCCGGGAAACCATGCAACACGCGGCGCAGGTCCCGCGCCATGTCCGTAGCCTTCTGGATGGAAATGCCGGCGGGCAGGCTGACTTGCAGCCACAGCGAGCCTTCATCAAGGTACGGCAGGAATTCCCGACCGACGGCGCCGGCGAGCACGCCGGCAATCACCAACGCGCCGAGCGCGGGCAACAGCGCCCGGCCCGGGCGTTCCAGAATCCGCACCAGCAGCGCGTCATAACGGATCCGCAGCCATTCAAACACGGGATTACGCCAGGTCTTGCCCGGCCGGCGGTAGGTCAAATAAGCCAGCGCGGGGATGGCGCCCAAGGCAAACAGCAACGCGCCCAGCAGCGAGTAGCCCACGGTAAATGCCATCGGCGCAAACAGCTTTTTCTCGACGCGCTCGAAGGCAAACAGGGGCAGGTAGGCGGTGATGATGACAAGCGTGGCAAAGAACATCGGCTTGGCCACTTCCAGGGCCGCCGCCAACGCCTTGGACTCGGTGAGCTGTTCGTCCGGATTTCCCTCATGCCGGCGGAGCACCACCTCCAATAACACAATGGCGCCGTCGACAATAATGCCAAAGTCAATGGCGCCCAAGGAAAGCAGGTTGGCCGGGATATGGGTGTGGTGCATCAAGACAAACGCCCACAGGAGCGAGAACGGAATCGTCAGGGCCACCAGCACCGCGCCGCGCACGCTGCCAAGAAAGAGCACCAGCACCAGCACCACCAGCCCCATGCCTTCCAGCAACGTGCGGCTGACCGTGTGCAGCGTGGTATTCACCAAATCGGTGCGATCCAGGTACGGCACCACCTTGACATCCGGCGGCAACCATTTTGAATTCAGCTCCGCCACTATTTGATGCACGCCCGCAAGCACCCGCGAGGGATTCTTGCCGCGCAACAGTTGGACAATCCCCGAAACGGCGTCGTCGTTGTCGTCCTTGCCCAACACCCCCTGGCGCGGCAGCACCCCCATTTCCGCGTGCCCGAGGTCCTTGATGAAGATCGGCGTGCCGCCCTTCTGGGTCACCACAATGTCATCCAAGTCCTGTACTTTGGTGATGGCGCCGAGTCCGCGCACGACCAGGCTCTGCTCACCGCGCACGATCACGCTGCCGCCGGAATTGATGTTGTTGGCGGTGATGGCGTTTTCCACCTGGGCCAGCGTGAGATTGTATTGGGCCAGCCGGGCCGGATCCACCAGCACCTGAAACTGGTAGTTCTCGCCGCCGAACGGGTCCACGCCAATCACCCCGGGCACTTCCATCAGGCGCGGAATCACCACCCAATTGTTCAGGTCGCGCAGTTCCCTGGGGCTCCGCAAGCTCGACTCCACCGTGTAGCGGTAAATCTCGCCCGTGGGCGGCGTGACCGAATCCATGCCCGCCTGCACCCCGGGCGGCAGGGTGACGCCGTTCACCCGTTCCTGGATGCGCTGACGCTCGAAATAGTCCTCGGTGCCGTCCTCAAAAACCAAGCTGACCAAAGACAGGCCAAACGTGCTTTGGGAACGCATGACATGCAATCCCGGAATCCCCTTGAGGGCGCGCTCCAGCGGAATGCTGATTTGCTGTTCCACCTCCTCCGAGGCGTGCCCCGGGTAGGGCGTGATCACCTGCGCGGTCACGTCGCCAATGTCGGGATAGGCCTCAATGGCCAGTTGTTTCAAGGCATGCAGTCCGTAGAGGGAGATGCCCGCAAAGACCGCCAGCATCAGCCAGCGGCGACGCAGGCAGAATTCAACGAACCCCCCGATCATTGGAACAACACTCCTTCCTGCACCAGGATCGAAGCCCCCGCCTCCAGCCCGCTCGTAATCACGATGCGCCCGCCTCGTTGCGCGCCCAACTCCACTTTCACCGGCTGCAATGTCCACGGTTTGACCTGCACGAAAACGAACGCGGACTCGCCGCTTTGCACCACGGCCGTCGTTGGCACGGTGATTTGCGTGGCCGGGAAACCGAGGAAGTTTACGGTGGCGAACATACCCGGTTTCAACCGCCGCTCCGGATTGGCAAACGCAATGCGCACCTTGGCCACCCGGATATCCGGGTCAATCAGATCACCGAGGAACAGCACCTGGCCCGAGAACTTCTCTCCCGGATACGCCGCCAACGACGCGGTGATTTCCTGTCCCCTGGACAGAAAACGCAGGTCCTTTTCCGCCACACTCGCCGTCAACCAAACGGTGGATAAGTCCGCCACCGTCATCAGCGGCACGGTATTATCGTTCCGAAATTCCCCGTGGGCCGACACCATATCCACCACCTGCCCCGACAAAGGCGAATGGATTTGCAGCGGCTGGCCGGGTTGATCGGTGGCCGGATCGAAACCATACGCCAGCAACTGCCGGGAGGCAGTTTCGAGGTCGCTTTTGGCCGATTCATAATCGCTGGTCGCCTGCTCCACATCCTTTTCCGCGCCGATTTTGTGGGCCAACAGATCCTGTTGCCGTTGCAGGGCGCGGCGGGTCAACTCCGCCGTGCTCCGGGCCTTCACATAATTATCCTGCGCGGCGAAGAAATCCGGCGATTGCAGCAACGCCAGCAACTGGCCGTTGGTGACCGTGTCGCCCAGTTGCACGTGGAGTTTGATCAGGCGGCCGGTAAGGGGCGGAAAGACATTGGCGTATTTCTGCGGATCCGCCTCCACCACGGCGGGGGTGGCGATCTCACTCTGGAACTGGTCCGCGCGCGCGGCCTCAAATTTCAGGCGCGCCCGGAGGGTGGAGGTTTCCGGGATGAGCACCAGGCTCCCTGATCGTTGAAACACCGGGGGTGCTTCCGCCGTGGCGGCG
>Ga0326727_10027676_pt1 | contig 10387 bp, 8 predicted proteins | sample MB2enrmetagenome_FD_207643 | JGI IMG/M metagenome (GOLD analysis project Ga0326727, IMG submission 207643) | Lab enriched peat soil microbial communities from McLean, Ithaca, NY, United States - MB29MY | ecosystem: Environmental > Terrestrial > Soil > Wetlands > Peat | place: USA: New York...
TGGCCTGACGACCTCTTGGTTGGATATGTCGAGCATTGGTCGCCGAGTCACTCGCAGTGTCTATGTTGTTGTCTTGCGTAAAGAAGACCCATCACCCCTGGTGCCGGAGAGCGATGATGAGAAACCGGCGGATGCGGCAAAGAAAGACGATAAGGACAAAGATAAGGACGCGGACAAGGCTAAAGATAAGGACAAAGAACCGGTTGTTGTCCGAATCGACTTCGATAACATCGACCAGCGAATCCTGGCGCTCCCGATCGCGGAAAGTGATTACACGGGATTGTTTGCCGGTAAAACAGGAATCCTCTATCTGGTGGAAGCGCACGACGTAGTTGATTCTTTTCGAGATCAGCCTACCTTGACGATCCAGAAGTTCGATCTCAAGACTCGCAAGACCGAGAAGATCGTAGAAGGCATCAAGGCGTTCGACCTCTCGAGCGACGGCGAAAAGATGCTTTTCCAGCAGGGCGAGACGTGGTTCATCGCCGCGTCCGGCGCGGCGCCTAAGGCAGGCGAGGGCGCGTTGAAGACCGATGCGATGGAAATGCGCGTCGATCCCAGGGAGGAATGGCGGCAGATCTATCACGAGGTTTGGCGCATCGAACGCGACTTCTTCTATGACCCAGGCACGCACGGATTAAATCTGAAAGCAGCCGAACAGAAGTATCGGCCCTACGCCGAGAATGTTGCCAGCCGTGACGATCTGAACTACCTGTTCCAGGAGATGTTGGGTGAACTTTCCATTGGCCACCTTTTCGTGGGAGGCGGTGCCTATCCCGAGGTAAAGAAGGTTCCCGGCGGGCTACTGGGCGCCGATTATAAAGTCGAGAACGGCCGCTACCGCTTCGCCCGCGTCTATAGGGGCGAGAACTGGAACCCAAACCTGAGAGCCCCACTTACCCAACCGGGAGTCAACGTGGTAACGGGCGAGTATCTGCTCGCTGTGAATGGTCGTGATCTCAGGCCGCCCGAAAGCGTCTATGCGTACTTCGAGGGGACGGCGGATAAATCTGTTGTCATTCGAGTCGGTGCGGATCCTACCGGCGCGAACTCCCGCGAAGTTACCGTGGTTCCCGTCGCCGATGAGTTCAACCTGCGCAACCGCGCCTGGATGGACGACAACCGCCGCAAGGTCGACCAGTTGAGCGGAGGTCGGCTTGCTTACGTGTATTTACCCAACACGGCAGGCCAGGGCTACACGAACTTCAATCGTTATTACTTCGCGCAAATTGGAAAAGAAGGCGCGGTGATTGACGAACGGTTCAATGGCGGAGGCGACATCGCCGACTACATCATCGACTACCTGAAACGTCCGCAAACGAACTTCTTTATGACCCGCTACGGCTCCGAATTCACCACACCACAGAATCAGATCTTCGGACCAAAGGCGATGATCATTAATGAATACGCGGGATCGGGAGGCGACGCGATGCCGTGGCTGTTCCGTCAGGAGAAGGTTGGCAAGTTAGTCGGCAAGCGTACCTGGGGCGGATTAGTTGGTATCTTTGGATTCCCCGAGTTAATCGACGGCGGCTTTGTGACCGCGCCAAATCTCGCGTTCTATAACTTGGCGAAAGAGTGGGATGTCGAGAATCACGGTGTCCCGCCCGACGTTGATGTGGATTACGACCCTGCCTTAGTCCGGCAAGGTCATGATCCGCAACTGGAGAAGGCTGTGGAGGTGCTGCTGCAGGAGTTGAAGGAACATCCCCTGCCCAAATACGAGAAGCCGGCCTTTCCGAATTACCACAAGGAAGCGCGATAAGTTAGCCTACTTTGTGCCAGGGGCAGCGCTGTCCGGGAAGGTCAACCGCGTTGTGGTGCCGCCAAGGTCAATGGCAGCGACGTGGCTGAATCCGTCGGCTCCGGCGGTCAGTTCCAACTCGGTCTGTGGGAATTTTTTCTCGGAAGACTGGACGGCTCCATTGGCCTCGAAGCGCGTTTGGTTTGTTTCACCAACCAGGGTGGCTGTGGTTCCATTCACCCTCACGGTATAGTCGCCGGCCTTCAACTGCGTGCCCGCCATCTCGGTGTGGTCGGGAACCGAGATCTGGTAAGTCTTTGCCGACGCGATGGATAATCCAAATCCGGCAAATAGAACTAATAGTGTAGCTTGTGTTCTGGTCTTCATGGTTGTAAGTAATCCTTGCTGTCTTTAGAGATGGTTCGATCTGGGATACGGTTCCGAATAAGTGCCGATCACACATTTACACTAGAGCGATCCAGTCCTGAATCAGAAATTTTGATGGGCCTTGCAAGATATCTTAGATGTTTCATGTCTGATTGGATCTGGCAACCCAACCCCGAACTCGCTCTCCGTACCAACGTCTGCCGCTACATGCGGAAGCTCGGTTTCGGCTCGTACGAGCACGATCGCGAAACCTTCCTGCGTTACTCCGTCGATCATCTGGAAGAATTCTGGGGCGATCTCGCCATCGAGTTGGGCGTGGAATGGGCACAGCCATTTGCGCAGGTTCTCGACACGTCACGCGGAGTCGAGTGGGCGCGCTGGTACGTCAATGGAAAACTCAACATCGCCGCCAATACGCTGGACCGTCACGCGCGCGGCCCGGCATCCGGCCGAACCGCGATCATCTCAGAATGTGAAGACGGCTCGCGGCGAGAACTTACTTTTGCCGAACTGGGTCGCGAGGTGAATCAGGTGGCCAATGCACTGGCCGGCATGGGTCTGGAACCAGGTGACCGCGTCGCGTTAGTCATGCCCATGGTCGCGGACGCCGTGACTGCGCTCTACGCCTGCTTTAAGCTTGGGCTGGTTCCGGTCCTGATCTTCGCTGGTTTTGGAACGGGCGCCATCGCTTCTCGCCTCGAAAACTCGGGAGCGAAGGTAATCTTGACAGCGGAGCACCTCACTCGGCGCGGCAAGCAAATCCCGCTGCTTTCTAAAGTGCAGGACGCCGCTCGCACCTGCCCCGCCGTGCAGCACATCTTCCGTGAACTACCCAAAGGGTCGGAGAATCCGCGACCCTCGCTGGCGCTGGATTCCGAAGCGCACGCGCTGATGCTCTACACCAGCGGCACCACGGGCAAACCCAAGGGCGTGGTCCATACGCATGCCGGCGCGCTGATGCAGACTGCCAAGGAAATTTATCTCGCCTTCGACCATCAGCCCGAAGACCGCTTCTTCTGGCTCTCGGATATCGGATGGATGATGGGTCCGTGGTCCATCATCGGCAACCACCATTTCGGCGGAACCATCTATCTGTACGATGGTGCGCCGGATTACCCCGGTCCGAATCGCCTCTGGGAAATTCTGGAACGCGAACGCATCACCACGTTCGGTGTGTCTCCCACCGCCATCCGCCAGCTCATGCGAACCAGCGATCCTGCACCGTACGATCTGAGCTCTCTGCGTCTGCTCGGATCCACCGGCGAGCCCTGGGATGACCTATCCTATCGCTGGTTCTTCGAACGCATCGGCGGCGGGCGTTGCCCCATCATTAACATCTCCGGCGGCACGGAGATCATCGGCTGCTTCTTATTCCCATTGCCGATTCAGTCGCTTAAATCCTGTACCCTGGGAGCGCCAGCCCCCGGCATGGCGACCGAAATCAAGGACGGCTATCTGGTGTGCGCCAAGCCCGCGCCTTCCATGACGCGGGGTATCTGGGGAGATCCCGAGCGCTATCTGAAAACCTATTGGTCGCGCTTTCCCGGGTATTGGGATCATGGCGATTGGGCTAGCGTCGATGCGGACGGCTGCTGGTTTCTTCATGGCCGCGCGGACGAGTCCATGAACGTGGCCGGCCGCAAAGTAGGTCCGGCGGAAGTGGAGGAAGCGCTGATTTCTCACCCAGCCGTATCGGAAGCCGCCGTGATCGGTGTGCCGGATGACATCAAAGGTGAAGCCATCGTGGGCTACGTCGTTCTGAAACACGGAGTCGCGGCGCCGCTTGAATCCGAATTGATCACGCACGTTGGGGACGTGCTGGGCGCTCCGTTCCGGCCACGCGCCGTGGTGGTGGTTGCCGAACTCCCCAAAACTCAAAGCGGCAAAATCGTGCGCCGGCTTCTCCGCCAGAAATACCTCGGCGAGCCGCTGGGCGATCTCTCCACTGTGGCAAACCCCGCGAGCCTTCACGATACACTTCAATCGTGAGACAGGCGTGACCCATACAACGATCAGCGGCACAGCCGTCGAGCCGTTCTACACGGCCGAAAGCCTTCCGGGATTCAAGTTAGGCAAGGCCGGTGAATTCCCATACACGCGCGGAATCCATCCTGGAATGTATCGCGACCGGCTCTGGACCATGCGCCAGTTTTCCGGCTTTGCGACTCCTGAAGAGACCAACCAGCGCTACCGCTATCTGCTGGAGCAAGGGCAAACGGGACTCTCCGTCGCATTCGATCTTCCCACCTTGATGGGCTACGATGCCGACCACGCGCTGGCTGAAGGCGAAGTTGGGAAATGTGGTGCGCCGGTGTCATCGCTGGCGGATGTGGAGGCGCTGTTCGACGGCATTCCCCTCGACAAGGTCACGGTCTCGATGACCATCAACTCACCCGCTTCCGTCATTTGGGCCATGTTTCTGGTGGCCGCCGAGAAGCAGGGCGCGGATTGGTCGAAGATCTCCGGCACATTGCAGAACGACATCCTCAAGGAATACATCGCACAGAAGGAATACATCTTCCCGCCGCGCCCTTCCATGCGTCTGGTGACCGACACCATCGAGTTCGCGACGAAGCATGTCCCGAGATTCAACCCCATCTCCATCAGCGGCTATCACATTCGCGAGGCCGGTTCGACTGCGCTGCAGGAACTCGCCTTCACCTTGCGGGACGGCCTGGAATATGTCGATTGGGCCATCGAACGCGGCCTGAAGATCGACGAGTTCGCCCCGCGGCTCAGCTTCTTCTTCAATTCCCACAGCGATTTCTTTGAAGAGATCGCCAAATTCCGCGCCGCTCGCAAACTGTGGGCCACCATCATGCGCGAGCGTTATGGCGCGCAAGACGAGCGCAGCCTGAGACTGCGCTTCCACGCGCAGACCGCCGGATGCTCTCTCACATGGCAGCAGCCTGCGAACAATATCGTCCGGACTGCCTTGCAGGCTATGGCCGCGGTCCTGGGTGGGACTCAGTCACTGCACACCAACTCCCTGGATGAAGCCTACGCGCTTCCCAGCGAACATGCCGCCACCATTGCGCTGCGCACCCAACAGGTGATTGCGTATGAGAGCGGCGTTACTAACGAAGTCGACCCGCTCGGAGGTAGTTACTTTGTGGAGCGGCTGACGCTTGACATGGAGGAAGGTGCGCAAAATTACATCCGTCAGATTGATGAAATGGGAGGCATGATTGCCGCCATAGAACGCGGATTCCCTCAGAGCGAGATCGCCGGCGCCAGCTATCGATACCAGTGCGAAGTGGAAGCGGGTGAGCGCGTCATTGTCGGCGTGAATGGCTTCGTAAGCCAACAAGCCGAGCCGCCGATCGAGATTTTGCAGATCGCTCAGACCGCGCGGGAAGCCCAATGCGCCAAGTTGGCGAAGCTTCGAGTGGAGCGTGACAGCGCGCGGGTAGGGCGTTCTCTCACGGCTCTCCGGCGCGCCTGCGAGGGCCGCGAGAACACCATGCCGCCCCTGATAGAAGCGGTCCGCGCTTACGCCACCCTGGGCGAAATCTGCGATGCCCTGCGCGAGGTTTTCGGAACGTATCGGGAACAGAGTATCCTGTAACAAAGCGCTGCATATGCGTTCCGCGTCCCAGGCATGAGCCAACCGATAAGAGTCCTGGTAGCCAAACCCGGCCTCGATGGTCATGACCGGGGAGCCAAGATTATTGCGCGGGCGCTTCGGGATGCCGGTATGGAGGTCATCTATACTGGTTTGCGACAGACGCCGGAAATGATCGTCAGTGCTGCCTTGCAGGAGGACGTGCAGGTGATCGGCCTCTCCATCCTGTCGGGCGCGCATAACGCGATTGTTCCCCGCTTGATGCAGTTACTGCGGGAGAAGGAGATGACCGGGGTGATGGTCATACTCGGCGGAATCATCCCGGATGAGGACGCAGTTCGGTTGAAGCAACAAGGGGTGGCTGCGGTGTTCCAACCCGGCTCTTCTCTTGAGGAGATAGTGCATTTCATCCGCGAACGCGCGGGACAACCGTCCGGCCAGACTGCTACTTAGCGGTTGAGGTAACGGACGGCGAATAGGAAAGAGACGAAGGGTTTTCGATGGAAAAGCATCTTAAAATCGCCGTATTTATCGACTTCGACAACATCGAGATCGGCGTCAAGTCCACACTCAATCGCGAGTTTGATGTGGCGGCTGTATTAGAAGCCTTGAAGGAGCGGGGCGAGATTGTCACCAAAATCGCCTACGCGAATTGGGGCCGGCTGGAGACATTCACCAGGCAGCTCTCCGAGCACGCTGTCCAAATGGTACAGCGCGACCCGTCGCCGCGCGGCGATAAGAACGGGGCCGATATTAACCTGGCGCTGGACGCGCTCGAGATGGCGTTCACGCATGACCACATCAATGCTTTCGCCATTGTCAGCGGCGACAGCGATTTTATCGCTCTGGTGAACAAGCTGAAGCAGTACGACAAGACGATTTTCGTGGTCGGCGGCCGGGCGTTTACCAGCACGATCTTACAGAAGAACTGTCACGAGTTCATCAGTTACGAGAACCTGGTGGATGGCTCCGGTGGACGCATCTCTCCTCCACCGCAGCCCCAGCATCACAGGGACGAACAGCGGCGTGAGCAGAACCAAGGCCCGCGGCAGGAACGGGAGCCGAGGCCTCCGCAGCAGCGCCGTCCCGTGCTCGACCTGGCGCAGGCGATGCCGCTGGTGGAGCGCGCCCTGCAAGTGTTGGAGCGCCGCGAAGTTCGCCCGCAACTTGGCTTGCTGAAGTCCACCATGTTGCAGCTGGATTCCAGTTTCAGCGAGAAGGCTTATGGGGCGAATTCGTTCACCGATTTCGTCGATCGGTTGCGTAAGGCTGACTATGTACTGGTGACGGGCGGCGAAGGCCGTTACATGATCCAGCGCAAGCATACCGCCATCGCCGAGAAGTCCATCCGGCCGGAAGAGGCTCTGCCGGCGCTACGTGACGTTCTGGAAACACACCGTCTGGAGATGGAAGAGGGCGTGCTCGCCGACGACCTGGCCGCGTGGGTTCGCGAGGAACAGCCGCAGTTTGATTTCACCAAGTTTGGTTTCCAGGCCTTCGGTGACTTCCTGAACTTCGCGCAGGATAAGAGCGTGGTGAAGAATCAGCCGGATGAGGAACGGGGCCTGATGGTGTATCTAGGCGCTGAGTTCCATCCGCCTGCACTGCCTGAGCCTGCTCCACTTCCTATTCCGGAAGAGATTGTCGAAGAGGACGAGGCGCAGCCTGTGGTTCCGGGCCAGCCAACCGCGCGTTCCTCCACGGTTCGCAGCGCGCCGGCTACGACGACAAAGCGCTCTCGCAAGAGCGGTGGCGAGGTGAACGGAAACTCCGCGAACGCGCCAGTCAAGCGTACTGTCAAGCGCTCGGGAATCAAGCGGCCGCGTAAGACTCCGCCGCCACCTGGCGTTATGCAGTAGGCGTGCTGTAGATCAGCCGTTCCACTTCCCGATATTCGCCACTCCGGGCACGGTCGACCCATCGCTGATTCCGGCGGTACCACTCGACCGTGCTTCGCAATCCATCCTCAAACGGAATCTGCGGACTCCATCCGAGTTCTTCGTGTATCCTCGACCAATCCACGGCGTACCGGCGGTCATGACCTAGCCGGTCAACCACCTGTGTTAGTAAGGTTTCGGGTTTACCGAGTACTCGCAGTAATGTCTTCAAAACCTGTAGATTTGGCAGGGTGTTGCCGCCGCCGATGTGATAGATACCTCCGCTTTCACCTCGAGCGAGCACAATCTGGAGCGCGCGGCAGTTATCTTCTACGTGAATCCAGTCGCGCACCTGCATACCATCGCCATAAACGGGAATCGGCTCGTCACTCATCGCCTTTGCGATCGCGAGCGGGAGTAGTTTCTCCGGAAATTGAAACGGACCGTAGTTATTGCTGGTTCGCGTAATGAGGGTGTCGAGACCGAAGGTGTGATGTGCCGCATGAACCAGATGCTCCGCCGCCGCCTTACTAGCTGCATAAGGGCTGCTGGGAACCAGCGGATCGCCTTCGCGGAATCGCGCGGGTTCGGCGATGCTACCGCCCACTTCATCCGTTGAGATATGAAGAAAACGGCCTACCTTGCGCGCGCGAGCCGCGTCGAGCAGCACCTGGGTGCCCAAGACATTCGTGCGGACGAATTCGGCCGCGCTCAGGATGCTACGGTCTACATGCGATTCCGCGGCGAAGTGAACAACAGCATCGCACTGTTCAGGGAGCGTGGATAGAACATCAGCCGCGTTCGTGATATCGCCGCGTACAAACTGAAAGTTAGCGTCCTGCTGAACGGACTCCAGGTTATCCAGGTTGCCAGCATAGGTCAGGCTGTCAAAGACGATCAGCTTGCCCAGCTTGTGTGCCAGAAAGTCACGTACAAACTGGGAACCGATAAAGCCGGCGCCGCCGGTTACAAAGATCACTTGTGTTGTATCTCCCAGTCGTAGGCGATGCCTTCGTTGTTGTAGGGTATGCGGCCTTCGTCTTTGGGGTTATAGAAGCGATTGGTCGCGTAGACTAACAACCCAGGCTCGCCGCCAACGACCTTGTATCCATGACCGACACCGGGCGGGATCAGGATCTGCCAGGGGCGTAGCGGTCCGCAATAGATGGTGTTCTTACGGCCAAATGCCGGCGAGTCTTTGCGCAGATCCACGAGCACTACCTGGAACATTCCGGTAACGGGAGTCCAGCAATCGGTTTGATGTAAGTGATAGTGAAACGCCTTCATCGTACCGGGGTAACTGAGGGCGGCCGAGACCTGTGTGGTCTCGGGCGGGAAGTCGGCTACCAGGCCTAATCCACCGCGAGTGATTTCGAGAAAGTATCCACGATCATCCGGCCAGAGAGTAAGTGGCTGAATGCGCACGCCGGGGATCAGTTTGTCGGAGTCTGGTTTTAGGATCACGTCCCCGATGCCGCGTTCACTGCGAGGAATCGTGAGCTCGAGAGATTCGGAGGCCGCTAACAGAGTCATTATGCTTGCAGTAACCAGCGTAACAGCCAATCGACAATGGTCAGGAGAATAGAACCGAAGAACGCTGGACCGAAGCCGAGTACGCGGAAGCCGGGCACCAGGGCGGCCGTAAGTCGGAGCATCAGGGCGTTGACGACAAAAAGGAACAGGCCCAGTGTAATGATCGCGAGCGGGATTGTGATCACCTTGAGCACAAACCCAATCGTCGTGCTCAGCAGACCATAAACCAGGGCCGCGATCAGTGCGGCGACGAAGCCGTCAACTTCAATTCCGCGGATGACGTTGGCGACGATGATGAGGCCGACGCCGCTGATGAGCCAGTGAAGTATGTATTTCATAGCAAGGTGAAATTGTAACAGGGGAGTTAGAGCCGGTCGCCGTACTCCTTGACCGCAACGGCAAGAGCAGCATCCAGCCATGTGCTGAACGCACCCGCTATTTCGTTAACTTTCGTCTGATTGGTAAACACGAATGGTTCGACCGAGCACACCGAAAACTTGTCGGAGACGGATTCACGGTCGTCCGAACCTTCGTACGACTCGAACCGCGAGAAGGCGACAGCTTCCATGATTCCCGATAACTCTCGCCCAACGTGGTGGAAAGAAACCACAAAGATCAACCGCTCCAGGTTGACCCTTATCGACCCTTTGACGAAATAATGGTCCTCCGCGAAGTTCGCGAATTTGCCCGCTTCTCTGACCGCCTGCACAACATCAAATCGATACCAGTGCGCGTTTTTGTGGTCCGGGCCACCATCGGCCATGCTAACATTCGGGAACTCGACCCCCTCGAGCGCCTTCCCGATGTCCGCGAAGGTTTTCTCGATCTCAAGGTGGGTTCGCGCTCGGAGCTTTTTAGCCGCCTCGTTGACGCTGCGAAGCTCTGCCTCTTTCTGAAGTCCGCGCTTTCTAAACTTATCAGCAAGGCTCGCAATTACGGCGGAGGTGACGCTCTTCTGATGAGAGATTTCCGCGTCTGCGTCGACGCTCAGTGCTTGAAGAATAGCGTTTCGCTCTAATCGCGCAAAAATTTCTGCAAGCGTGGACAACTGCGATTGGTCAGCAAGTTCAAGGGCATTGATATATTCCGTCCTCAAATCACGATCAATAACCAATGGTAGAAGATCGGCGCGAAGAAGAATTAAGGTCGTGAGTGCGCGGGCTAAGCGCCCGTTTCCGTCTTGGTATGGATGTATTTGTGTGAAGCGGTGGTGAAGCCATGTAGCGACGATAACGGGGTCTTCGCTAGGATATTCAGCTAGCCAATCGAGAAGGTTATCGA
>Ga0326727_10027677_pt1 | contig 10386 bp, 9 predicted proteins | sample MB2enrmetagenome_FD_207643 | JGI IMG/M metagenome (GOLD analysis project Ga0326727, IMG submission 207643) | Lab enriched peat soil microbial communities from McLean, Ithaca, NY, United States - MB29MY | ecosystem: Environmental > Terrestrial > Soil > Wetlands > Peat | place: USA: New York...
TCCATCATGGCCTGCTGCGCCTCAACCCAGACCGGGTGCGCGGGACAATGCGCCTTGCGGGAGCAGGACCGGCCGGGACCCAGGCAGATGTTGAGACATATGACGCCGTCGACGGCCTCGATGACTTCCCGCATGGATGCCGTGGCGCCGCGCGGCGTGATGTGAAAGCCGCCCGCCTGACCGCGGCGTGAGGAGATGAGCCCGGCACGCGTGAGGGATTGCAGCACTTTGGAGAGAAAGCTCTGCGGCGCGCCCGTGGCGCGAGCCAGATTGGGAAGCGAAGCCCGCCCGTTGCCTGCCAAGGCAGTGAGTTGAATCATCACGCGCACGCCATAATCGGCGGCGCGCGTCAGTTGCATGGACGAATTCGGTCTCTTCATCGCGTCATCCTGCCGAACCAATCTCTGGAGCGCGCGAACGCCGCTCGATGCGGGAGGGGCGGCCGTGCATTGGAGCCCTGGGGTCAGTGCAGCCAACGGGGAGCCTAATTGAATTCGTCACAGCCGGATGTGCTATCGGTCACAGACCACGGGTTGCCGCGGGCGATAGCGTGGCTTTTTCCAAGTGAAATTGGAGACAAACAGTCCAGAATGTGCCGCGCTTGCTCGGTCGCCGTTCTTCCCTGCCGTTTTAACCCGGCAGGGAAGAACGGCGCGGGCGTTGGCGCGTGGATTTAGGGCAGTTCGCGGGCAGATGTCGCGCGCGTTCTGATGAGTGGTAAGAGAAGCAAGTGAAAGAAGTGAAGTAAGTGAAAGAAGTGAAGCCATGAATCCTTATCCCGCAGTGGACCCCATTCCTTTGCCGGCCCCCGTGTGGCTGATGAAACTGCTGCACGTGGTCACGCTGTCGCTGCATTTTGTGGCTGTGGAAATGCTGCTGGGCGGGCTGCTGCTGGCGATTCTGCTCAGCCTGTTCCGTTCGTCAGCAAATGCTCACGTGACCGCCAGGGCTTTGGCGCGGCGGCTCACCGTCGTGATGACGTATGTGATCAACCTGGGCGTGCCGCCGCTCTTGTTTGCGCAGGTGCTCTACGGGCGCGCGCTCTACACCAGCAGCGTGCTGATCGGGGTTTACTGGACCGCGATTATTCCGACGCTGATGCTGGTCTACTGGCTGCTCTACAAGTTCTCCGCGCGGCTCGACCAGGGCAAATCGGCCTGGTGGGTGGGCCTGATTGCATGGCTGCTGGCGGGCGGCGTGGCGCGAACGCTCTCGACCAATATGACTCTGATGCTGCGGCCGGAAGCGTGGCACGGAATGTATGCCGCGTCGGCCATAGGCGCGTTCCCGCCCACGGGCGATCCCACGCTGACGCCGCGCTGGCTGCTGATGATGGCGGGCGGGTTGTTCATCGGCGGATTGTGGCTGGTATATCTGGCGGGGCGCAGCACGTTTACCGCGGAAGAAAAGACATTCGTTGCCGGACTGGGCGGCAAGGTGGCTGCCGGTTTCGGGATTGTGTATCTGGCCGCGGGACTGTGGGCGGCGAGCGTGCAGCCGGACGTAGTGAAGGCGGGGCTTGCCGGCCACGCCATTTATCCGGCGTACAAGTTTGAAGGCTTTGCCGGATACGGCTGGATCGCCCTGGTGGTGGTGGCCGTGCTGGTGGGCGCACTCGCGGGATTCGGCAAGGTCACGGCCGGCTGGATGAGCTGGACAGCCGTTCTGGCCGGCGTGCTGGTGGAGATCATGCTGACGGTTTATCGCGACGGCGTGCGCGATGTAACGCTTTTGTCCAAAGGCTACGACGTTTGGGACCGGGCCGTAGTGACCAACTGGGGCGTGGTGGGATTGTTCCTCCTGCTCTTTGTGGCCGGACTGGGCGTGATTGGATGGCTGGTGTCGGTTGTGGTGCGCGCACAAAAGACCATGGAGGGTGCGGCCTGACCCCCGGGAAACTGCATTGAAAGAGATTGCGATGAGTGAGACTGCGGCTGTTACAAATATTTCGCCAAATATCGTTCCAGAGCACGTGGAGAACGGCGACACCAAAACGCGCCGTGCTTTTCTTGCCGCCGCGAGCGTGGCGGGCATTGGCTACGCTGCTGCGCTGGCCTATCCCGTGTACCGTTACCTGGCAAGCCCCAGCGAGATGGCGCTGAGTGCATCGGCCGTGACCGAGGTGACGCTGAAAGATGCCGAGAAGCTGCCCGCGGGATCGGTGCTGATGTTCAAGTTCGGCCCTTCGCCGGCCATGCTGATTCACCACGCGGACAACACCTGGGTGGCGCTGACTGCCGTTTGCACGCATCTGGGCTGCACGGTGCAATACGAGCCGCAGATGGACCGCATTCACTGCGCGTGCCACGGCGGCGTGTACAACCCCTACACTGGCGCCAACGTGAGCGGGCCTCCGCCCAAGCCGCTCAAGCTTTTCAAGGTCGCCGTCAACGACACGGGGGTTGAGGTATCGCGAGGATAATGGATGCGGACGCGGCGGCGCGATTTCCGCCGCGTCCTAATTCTCGCAGCATAAGGAGCTTTCATGGGAATCCTCGATCTCTTCAGCCTCAAGGGCAAGAACGCACTGGTTACCGGTTCCGGACAGGGCCTGGGAGCCGGCATGGCGATCGCCTTTGCGCAGGCCGGCGCCAACGTAACGCTGCACAACTACGACAAGGTTCTGGATTCAACCGTCGAGGAAGTGAGCAAGACGGGCGTCCGCTACATCACGCGATCGGGCGACGTGTGCGATGAAGCCATTCGCAAGATGCTGGTGGACGACACGGTGAACGAGTTCGGCTCCATCGACATCCTGGTGAACAACGCGGGAACCATCCGGCGCGCGCCGGCGGCCGAGCACTCAGAAGAGTTCTGGAACACGGTGATCGACACGAATTTGAACGCGGTGTGGTTCCTGAGCCAGTACGCGGGCCGCCTGATGCTCAAGCAGGGGCACGGCAAGATCATCAACACGGCTTCGCTGCTGTCGTTTCAGGGCGGAATTCTGGTGCCCGGATATGCCGCGGCGAAAGGCGGCGTGGCGCAGTTGACCAAGGCGCTGGCCAATGAGTGGGCCGACAAAGGCATCAACGTGAATGCCATCGCTCCCGGCTACATGGCGACGGACAATACCACGGCGTTGCGCGCCGATGCGGCGCGTTCGGCCGCGATCCTGAGCAGGATTCCCATGGGACGCTGGGGCCTGCCTTCGGATTTGGCGGGCACGGCGGTGTTTCTGGCGTCGGAGGCGAGCAATTACGTGCAGGGTCACGTGCTGGTGGTGGACGGCGGATGGCTTTGCCGGTGAAGAAGCCGACTCCGTTCCCAGGTCTCAAAATCGAGACCTGGGGCACCCAGCCATTTGAATAAAGGACGAGAAGCATGACGACAAAAATGATCGCGAGCAGTGTTTACGACTGGATGGATGAGCGGCTGGGCCTTTCGGAGCTGGCCGCTTTCGCGCGCAAGAAGACCGTCCCTGTCCATGCGCAATCCTTCTGGTACTACTGGGGCGGCATCACACTGTTCCTGTTCATGCTGCAGTGCTTCACGGGCGTGTTGCTGCTGGTGTACTACCGGCCGGGCGTGGAGGCGTACGAATCGGTGCGGCAGATCACGTTTGTGATGAACTTCGGCTGGCTGATCCGCTCGGCGCACGCGTGGGCGGCCAACCTGATGCTGTTCGCCATTCTCGTGCACATGTTTTCTGTCTTCTTTATGAAGGCCTACCGCAAGCCGCGCGAATTGGGCTGGCTTTCCGGGATGGTGCTGCTGGCTCTCGCCGCGTGTTTCGGATTTTCCGGCTACCTGCTGCCCATGGATGAGTTGAGCTACTTCGCCACCAAAGTTGGCTTGCAGATTCCGGTGGCGATTCCGTGGATCGGTCCGGCGATCGCCAACATGCTGCGCGGCGGCCCGGACGTAACGGAGTTTACAGTGCAGCGGTTCTTCGCGCTGCACGTGGTGGTGCTCCCAGCATTGTTCATTCCCCTGCTCGCGTTTCACCTTTGGCTGGTGCAGCGCTACGGCAACGCCGTGCCTGAAAGCGAGGAGGCCAAGCCGGCCGCGGAGCGCAAGTCTATCCCCTTCATGCCGAACTTTCTGCGCAAGGACATTGCGATGTGGATCATTTCGCTCAATATCCTGGCGCTTCTGGCTTCGGTATTTCCATGGGCTCTGGGCAAGCAATACGATGCGCTGGCGCCGGCGCCGATGGGCATTCATCCCGAGTGGTACTTCATGAGTCCCTTCGAGATGCTGAAGATGCTGGGCGCGGTGCTACCCGGCGAGGCGGGCGAGATTGCGGGGCTGCTGCTGTTCACGCTGGGCATTGTGCTGTGGATCCTGATTCCGTTCTACGACAAGAACAAGGAGTCGGGACGGCGCGCGCGCGTGGCGCACTACTTTGGGTTGCTGGCGGTGTTCGCGCTGCTGGCCACCACTGTCATCGGCTATTGGACCATTCGCTAAAGGAAGAACGACGATGAATTATCCGTTTTGGGACGTTCCTTATCTCGGTTCGGGCTGGGTGATCGGCATCATCGCCATCTTCCACGTCATGATCTCGCAGTTTGCCGTGGGCGGCGGACTCTACCTGCCGCTGGCCGAACGCAAGGCCCTGCGCGAAGGACGCGAGGACTGGCTGAAGGAACTGGTGGGCTACTCGAAGTTTTTCCTCGTGCTGACCGGCGTCTTTGGCACCATCTCCGGCGTGGGCATCTGGTTTGCCATTGGATTGACGCACCCTGAAGCCACCAGCACGCTGATTCACAACTTCGTCTTCGGCTGGGCTATCGAGTGGGTGTTCTTCATCGTCGAGCTGAGCACGGCCGCCGTGTATTACTACACATGGAACAAGATCGACGCGAAACTGCACCTGGTGGTGGGTTGGGTATACGCGGGCGCGTCGGTGTGCACGCTGATTATCATCAACGGCATTCTTACCTTCATGCTGACGCCGGGCAACACCTGGCTTGCAGTGGCCGGCACGGGTCAGGAGGCGAGCAAATTCTGGAACGCGTTTTTCAATCCCACCTACTGGCCGAGCCTGCTGCTGCGCTCGTGCGTGTGCGCATCGCTGGCCGGCATCTGGGCGCTCATCAGCGCCAGCCGCATCGATGGCGGCACTCAGCCTCGCCTCAAGGCCTCGCTGGTGAAGTGGAGCGTGAAGTGGCTGGTGCCTTCATTCGTCGCCATGCCGTTCCTGTTTGGCTGGTATCTGTTGATGGTTCCCGAGTCGCAACGCGCCTTGCTCACGCTGGGCATCGACACCATGGGTACGGGCACGTTCTCCACCGTAACGCGGATGGCGCTGCTGATCGTGATGACGTCGGCGACGATTATCGGCGTGGCTTACTATCTTGCGTACCGCAATCCCGTGGACTTCAATCCCGCGCACGCGGTGGCCATCCTGCTGCTGGCGCTGATGGCGACGGCGGCGGGCGAATACTCGCGCGAGATGCTGCGCAAACCGTATGTCATCGGCCACTGGATGTATTCGAATGGCGTACGCGTGCCTTACGCGCTGAAGATCGATCAAACGGGTTATTTGATTCGCTCGAATTGGGTGTACGACGCGAACTCCAGCTATTCGCGCGGCGAAGCCATTTTCCGCGGCGAATGCGGATCGTGCCACACGCTCAACGGCTACCGGCCGCTGGCCAAGCTGCTGAGCGGACGCGATCGCGCCAACATCGAAAGCTTCATCACCATGCTGCACGAGTACAAGCCCGACTCGCCGTACCACCACTTCATGCCGCCCATGGTGGGGACGAAGCAGGACGTTGAAGACCTGACCAACTTCCTGAACGCGCATGTAAATCCGCCGGCCGCGAGCGGGCAGAAGCCGGTGCAGACGGCACAGAAGTAGAGCGAGCGGAGTTAGCAAGTCGGCAAGTCAGCGGGTCAGCGGGGATCGGGGGCTCTCATGACGGTCGCGCACAAATTCATCGTGATCGGCCTTCTGTTCCTGGCAACGCTGACGGCGGGATTTTGGCGGGGCAATGCAGGACAGGCGGCCTTCCCGGGTATCCATAAGCTCCTGGCCCTCACCTGGGTCGTCTACACCGTGATTGTGATCTATCACGCGGGAAGGCCAGTGGAGTGGAGAGGCGCTTTGCTCGCCGCGATTGCCGTTCTCGCCGTAGCGATGGCCGCGCTCATCGCTACCGGCTCCTTGCTCACCATGCCGCAGCATGTGAACGCCGGAACGCTCAACGCGCACCGCGTTGCAACCGCAGTGGCCGCGATCGCCGGAGGCCTGACGGCACGCCTGCTTCTGATCAATGTTCGGTGACGGGGGCGATAACGCTGCCGGCTGCGACAGGCGCGGCACTGTTTCTTGCCAGCAGCGCAGCGGTCGACTATAAGTAATTGCGAACGCTGGGCGGAGTTTTCTGCGCGGCGCCGCTCTTAGTCCACACTTTGCCGAAAAGAAAAGGAAGCTTCCGATGAACCGTAGAGAACTCTTTGCCGCTCTCGCCGCGACGGCCGTCGCCGGCGACGCATTGGCGTTTGCCGAGCCTGCAACCGTGATGGGCTCGCACGTCTTCGACTGGAACTCGCTCGTCGACAAGCCGAACGATCACGGGTCGACGAGGACGGTGTGCTCGACGCCAACAGCCACGCTTGAAAATCTCGAGATGCACGTGACCACGCTCAATCCCGGCATGTCGCCGCACCCGCCGCACAAGCATCCCAACGAGGAGCTGATCATCATTCGCCAGGGGACGGTGGAGACGCTCTCGAATGGAACCTGGGTTCGCGTGGGCCCGGGGTCGATCATCTTCAACGGATCGAACCAGCGGCACGGGCTCAGGAACGTCGGCACGGAGGATGCGATCTATCACGTGGTCAACGTGAAGACGGACAAGACGCCGGCGGGCGGGACTGTGGTCGGTTAACGGGGTGCCCCCGAACCTGTCGTGAGCGAAGTTGAAGGATCCCGCGCTTTTTTGGCGACCGGGAATTGAGCAGCGCTACTTCTTGCGGAAGCGCGCGGCCAGGGCTTCGGCGTTGCGCGCCAGAACGCCCACATCGCTGCCCACTGCAATGAAGTTGTAACCCGCCTCAAAGAGTGCCTCCGCGTCGTCGGGATTGCCGGTGAGGAAACCCGCGGATTTGCCTTTGGCGCGGATGCGCGCGGCGGCGTCGGCGATGGCGGCCTGGACTTCAGAATCTTTGGGGTTGCCGAGATGGCCGAAGGCCGCGGCCAGATCGCTGGGGCCGATGAAGATGCCATCGACGCCTTCGACGGCGGCCACGGCCTCGATTTCCTTGAGAGCGATTTTGGTTTCGAGCTGCAACAGGACGCAGGTGTCGAGGTGCGCGTTGCGGTGATAGCCCTGAATGCGGCCGTAGTCGTTGGCGCGGGGCGTGACGGCCACGCCACGAATGCCGAGCGGCGGATAGCGCGTGGCGGCGACGGCCTTGCGCGCTTCGTCGGCATTCTGCACGAAGGGAATGAGCAGGGAGCGCGCGCCCACGTCGAGCGCGCGCTTGATGATGACGGGCTCGTTCCAGGGCACGCGGAAGACGGGCTCCGCGGTGCCGCCGCGCATGGCCTGCAGCTGCGGCAAGAGCGTGGTGATGTCGTTGGGCGCGTGCTCGCCGTCGATGACGATCCAATCAAAGCCCGCGCCGGCCAGGATCTCGGCCGATACAGGGCTGGCCATGCTGCACCAGAGTCCGACTTGCCGCTCGCAGCGGCTGAGCGCCTGCTTGAATGCGTTGCGGGGAATGTTTCCGGGCCATTCGGGCATGGGTTCTGTCTCCTTTGGCGATTGTAAGCGTCGCCTCCCACCCTTTTCAGTCGCTGCGGCGACCGAAAAGGATTGGGCACGGGGAGTCTCGTGGGTTGAGGTTCGTGGTATCCCGGGTCCCCACGTGCGAGGGACCCGGGGCACCGGGCTGAGTTGAGGTCTGCGATTTCCCACGTCCCCAAATGCGAGGGACGTGGGGCACCCAGAGTTTTATTAGGCCGAGGAGGTACCGAAGTCCAGGCGCTTGATTTCGCCGACGATGGGACCGTAGCTGACGATGGCGCAGAAGGCGATGAAGCCGACGAAGATGAGCGCGCCGTCGTAGGAGTGAGTTCTGTGGACGATGTAGCCGATGATGAGCGGCGTGGTGATGCCGGCCATGTTGCCGAAGAGGTTGAAGAGCGCGCCGTTCATGCCCACCATGCCTTTGGGCGAAGTGTCGGAGACGACAGTCCAACCCAGCGCGCCGATGCCCTTGCCGAAAAACGAGATCGACATGAAGAGAATCATGAGGCTCTGCGAGGAGGCGTAATTGCAGGCGATGATGGCCATGGACAACGCCATGCCAGCCATGATGGGCAATTTGCGCGCGAAGCTGAGCGAATGGCCGCGGCGCAGCAAGCGATCGGAAAAGACGCCGCCGAGGATGCCGCCGACGCCTCCGCACAGGCCGGGCACGGCCGCGGCAAAGCCCACTTTCAACACTGACATGTGACGCGCCTGCGAGAGGTACAGCGGGAACCAGGTGAGAAAGAACCAGGTGAGCGTGGTGATGCAGTACTGGCCGATGTAAACGCCGACCAGCATGCGGTAGCTGAGGAGCTTCTTCACCGTGGCCCAGGTGAGGGTGTTCTTTTTCACGCCCGCGGCGGAGTCGGTATTGACAAGGCCGCCGCCGCGTTCGATGGCTTCAATCTCGGACTGCGAAATGCGGGGATGCTCTTTGACGCCGTAGATGTTCGCGAACCAGACCGCGGCGAGCACGAGGCCGAGCGCGCCGAGGAACCAGAAGCAGGCGCGCCAGCCGGACACGTGAATGAGCCATCCAAAGATGGGCGCGAAGATGGGCAGCGCAAAATACTGCGACGAATTGAAGATGGCAGAGGCGCGACCGCGCTCCGAAGTAGGAAACCAGGAGGCGACAATGCGGCCGTTGCCGGGAAAGACGGGCGATTGAAACAGGCCGGACAGTACGCGAAGAATGAAGAGGGCGGTGAACGCGGCGCTGGCGGCGAAGTAGCCGGCGAATGCCGTGAGGAAGGCGCACACCGACCAGCCGATGATGGCGATGCCGTAGACGCGCTTGGATCCAAAGCGGTCAAGCAGGCCGCCCGCGGGCAATTGGCCCAGCGCGTAGGCCCATCCGAAGGCGAAGAGCAGATAGCTCATGCGCTGCGCGGTCAGGTCCAGTTCTTTGGGCATGACCGAGACGGCCTGCGAAAGCACCGAGCGGTCAGCAAAGCTGAAGCAACTGACGACAAAAAGAACGGTGATAATGAGGTAGCGAACGTGCGTTTGCCGCTCGATTTGCCGCTCTGGGGCCAAAACAAATCCTTTCCGTTCGATGCTTCGGTTTCACGGTACCATGCGGGCCGCGGCTCAGGCTGTCTCGTAGAGCGATTGAATGAGCGCGCGAATGTAGCCGTAGCAATACGCGAAAGATTGAAGGCTGTTGGGATCGGCATTATCGGCGGCCAGGGGCACGTGGTCGGGCATCAGCATGTAGTGATAACCGATCTCCTTGTAAACGCGGATGGCTTTGACGAAATCCACGTCGCCCTCGTCGGGGTAGACCTCAATGAAATCGTCGCGATGGCCGCGAATATTGCGGAAGTGCACGTTGAAGATTTTTTTGCGAGTACCGAAGTAGCGGATGACGTCGAAGATTTCGACGCCGGGATTCTCGAGATTTTCGGAGATGGTTCCCTGGCAGAAATTCAGGCCGTGATAAGGGCTCTCCTGGATGGTGATGAACCTCCTGAGGCCATCGATGGTGCCGAGCACGCGGTGTACGCCCTGGTAGCCCTCGGGCGGCACGCCGGGATCCTGCGGATGGCAGGCCATGCGGATCTTGTACTCGTTGGCCACGGGGATGACGCGATCGAGAAAGTAGGTGATGCGCTCCCAGAAGGCGTCGGCGCTGACCACGCCGGCTTTGGTGAGCGGGGTTTCGGGATGCGCTTCGGAGAGCTTCCACTGGTGGTAGAGCGCGTCACCGCGGCCGGGCACGCGGCCAATGCGCAGCACGCCGAGAATGCTCATGTTGTACTTGATGGACGGAATGCCGGCCTGCGCGCAGTTGCGGATGAAGACTTGCAGTTGCTCGATGTCGCGGTCACGCTCGGGGCTCTGGGCGAGCATGATGGCCGGATGCTTTTCGCGATCGATGTAGCTGGATTCGAGGAAGGGCGGCGCGGTGCAATCGATGCTGATGCCGTACTTCGCGGCCATGTCGGTCATGCGCTTGAGCTCGTCTACCGTGGCGTAGAGGTGGTCGCCCTCGATCTGCGGATAGCCGCAGATGTTGCGCACCCCGTAACGCGCCAGGTACTTGAAATGCGTGTCGTTGGTGGGCGCGGTCTGGTCGCCTAGTTTCATGCGCTCGGGTGGTGGCGGGGGCGCGGCGCTTGCGGGCGTGGGCGTGATGCCGGTTGAGGCCAGCATTCCGGCCGCACCGCTTGAA
>Ga0326727_10027678_pt1 | contig 10386 bp, 12 predicted proteins | sample MB2enrmetagenome_FD_207643 | JGI IMG/M metagenome (GOLD analysis project Ga0326727, IMG submission 207643) | Lab enriched peat soil microbial communities from McLean, Ithaca, NY, United States - MB29MY | ecosystem: Environmental > Terrestrial > Soil > Wetlands > Peat | place: USA: New York...
ATGGCCGTGATAAAGGCAAAAGTCAAGTGGCTCATGCATGACGGTCAGCCGGGACCTGAAGCAAGGAGGAGATCTCAACCGTCGATTTGTGCTGTCAGAAGAGTTGTTCTTCGCCGAAACATCGTACGCGCGTAACCGGTTGATTCTTAAGTTAAATGGCGGCACAGTTATTGATCATGCCATACTCGATTTTATTGGGATTTCGGTGCGAGAATCGCGAAGAGAGCCTGCGGCAATGGTATTTTCTGCGCATCGGCCGGAAGGAACTTAATGCCGGAACCCGCACTCGCACCTTGGAGCTTTTGCGGCCGACGATGACCATGATCGTCATTTACTAACCATGTGGCCTTCCTGAGTCCGCTCGAACAAGAGGAGTCGGTCCTGACCCTCGGCGAGGCGGCGCGGAAGAAAATCCTGGCCTAAAACTCGTTTGCTGCGCCGGCACCTTGCAGCATAACCGCAACATCCCAGATCTCCCCGTTATCAGCCTATGATTCAATCCTGCTGGCCCAAGAAGGCATTGGGGCGTGCGTAATCACGATCGTCTGCTTGAACTTCAACTTCACTGGAATCTTTCTTTCCTGCCAGCGCTTGCCCCCTCAACAATACAGAAGCGCTCTGCCGAAGGCCCCGAATTGGACCCGAAGCTTTCAGCCCCACCTCTCACTACTCACCACCCACACTAATTGAGATCGGCCTTGAGCGGCCACGCCACTTGCCTCGATTCTCGCTTTTCCTAAGATCACGGTCAGGGCAATCACCAAAAACCCGAGAAAAACTGGCTTCTCTGGCTAAACTCCGCGGCGGCGAGCCTGACGGCGAATTCCTCCTGGTCATGCACGATAGCTGGCTGGAAGCCATCGGCGCCACCAGACGCACGATTAGTTATGTGGCGCAGAAAAACGTGAAAAGCCCTCAAAATAGACGTTTACTCGCGCAGCGCCACATAACTGAATTGGCCACAATGCAGAGCATTTTTAGCCCGGCGACGCGGTGCAAACCTGTTGGAATAGAACGGACATGTCATTCCGCGGCGGTGAGCTAAAAATGGAATTGCAGAGCGGAAACAATCCGACGTCAAAACCGGCCAACCGGCCCGGCACGGAGAAGCGTCGTTAGAGATCGTTGGGATGAAGCCCGGTCTTTTTGGCGATACGTGCCAGCATGCGAGGGCCGATTTCGTCACCGTCATGGAATGCGAAAACGAAATCCGGCCAGCCTTCTCGGGATAGGATGCAGTGTGATCCAGACTGCCGCTTTATCCGCCGGCCGATTCGCTGAAGAGAGGACAACCATCGACTCGCTTGTATGCTTCGCCCTTCACTCATGCGGCCTTGAATGAGATGCTGAGAAGGTCAGGGCCAGCCTCGCCGTGTTCGAGACGATCCGCAACCACTCGGAGTGCAAGCGCCTGCGCTTTCGCCCGCGCATCCTCAGGTTTGTCGCCATAGGCGAGCACGCCCGGTAGTTCAGTTACTTCGGCGATCCATCTGCCGTCTTCTTCTTGCTCGAGTTCCACGCTAAGCGTAATCATTGGATCATTGTAATCCAAGACGTAGCTGTGCCTTGCCAAAATTCGCTGCCGGGGCGAATTGGCGTCCGGCGGCATACGGATAATCTGATAATCATGACTGTCGCAAATGGGATCATGGTTTTGTAAAGTTGAAAACGAATTAATTCGTGCAATTCGTGCCGTTTTATGAGCTATGACAGTTTTGAGGAGACCACTGATGAGGTATACGGTGATTCTGGAGCCTACGAATGAACCGGATAAACCAGGGTGGTATTACGCACATATCCCGACTTTTTTAACCACTCATGGTTTAGGGCTCGAAGGTGCGATGGAAGCCGCTCGTGATCTCGTGACAGGTTGGATTGCAGAGCTCCGGAGCAGCGGGGAAGAGATCCCTGACGATGCCATTCACGCTGCGTGAAGTCATTGCCAAACTCAAGCGAGCAGGCTTTGAGGAAGTACGTCAAACCGGCTCCTTATTTGCTTACTGATTTATTTCTTTCAGTGCCCAAGCCAGCACTCGCTCCGCAAAATCCAGAGCCTCGGCAAGATCGCTATCCAAGATCTCACCCCAGAAGCCGGGATATCTTGTCTCCACTGCATAAGGGGTCAACGCACCGACTCCTTCAAACTCGGAGGGCACGGCCAATCCTGCTCGTTCGAATACCGCAAGTAATTCTTCAAGATCATGCGTTAACGGGAAATTAATTTTCCGATGCAACAGGACTGCCTTGAATGCCTTCTCCACCGCCTGCTGCGCATGAAAGCAGATTTGCTCCGGCAAGATATCGCTCTTCTCAGCTAATCTGGCCAGCCTCAAATCGCTTTGGGCGTGCGCAAGCCATTGTTGTGGAGAAGCCGCTCCCTGTTTGTCATGCGGCAGATTCATATGCAACCTCGCCGCTTCTTAGCGCTTCACGATAGATGAGGCCCGGAACTTCCGCCAATTCCTGAAGGCGGTCTTCGGAGATTACCAAAATATCCATCGGCATTGAGATTCCCTTCAGCTCTCGACGAATTCGCACACTCTCCCTGCGCGGATTATCAACCGGTTCCCTGGTAACCACAAGAACGTCCAGATCGCTATCGGCCCGCAAGGTGCCATGCACATAGGATCCAAAGAGAATTATCTTTCGCGGCCGGCTGACGGCCACAATCCTCTCGATGGCTGCTTTCACCTTTTCTTGCGTTACTTGCCAAGGTTGTATCATGAGCACTCCGGAAATGCTTGAAAGATTATATCCGATTATCGTGGATTTCATTATAGGCGCTAATCGCCAAACTTCTAATCTTCCACCGAGGCGCGTCTCTCTTGTCGTCAACCCTTTTCAATCTTTCCCGACAATTATACCGTTAGCGCCGGCCGGCCCAATGACTTTGATTATTAGCTCTGGAGGATCGTCTGATTCGCTTCCAGACGTATTACGGAAGAATTGCAAAGCTGTTCGAATGGAAATTCACCCGCGCAGATCTTGATGAGATGATGCACAAGATCAAATCTTCCGCTATCCCGTTCTGTCCTGCGGCGTAGCGGATACGTTGCCGTATTTATGCACCAGAGTACTTAGGGAGGAAGCGGGCACCTGGGCCGGCGTCAGACTCCCCGGAAATGACTTGGGAGTAATTTCACTCCTAAATTCAAAAGGACAGCGAAAAAATAAACAACCTCTCGAGTTTCTTCCGAATTCGGCCGACATCCCCCAACGTCGCCGCCAGGCCGCTGAAGCCGGAGTCATCAAGGGCACCGGCTCACGGCCCGGCCCTTGGAAAGCAACCCTCAAAGAGCCTGCGCACGATACCCAGCAAAAAGAAAATTTGAGTTTGACTCCCGGGTGAACGGGCGTATAGGCTGCCCTTCATGGCAGAATCCCGCCTCACGCTTAAATTGACACCGCACGGCCGCCTCGCCCTCGAGGAGTCAGGCGACGCGCAGGAACTCGCACCTGAGTTGGCTCGGCGCCTGCAGGAGGCCTTTTCCCGCGGCCCAGCCTTCGGGCTGCTGGAGCTCGGCGCCCGCGAGGTCGGCCTGAGCGTTCCTGCGGTTTTCGCATACTGGCGTGATTTCGCCGCGCGCTTTGTTGCCGCGCTTTGCACCCGGACGGCAGTGGACGAGGTGCCGTTCGTAGCACCGGATCCACCGGCTGCGGAGCTGGCGCAACTATCCCTCTCTCCCCCGGAAATGATCGGGGCCGAATACATCACTCCCGACGTGCTGCGTGAGCTTTGGCGCGACCTGGGAGTCGCCTTCGCCGAGGAGATGTCCGCCGCCCGCCTCTCTCTCCAGCAGTTTCTGAAATCCCTGAATCCCGCCTGGAACCTCGTGGGCCGGGTGCATTTCAACCTGGCCGAGAACCGCAAGGACGAAGAAGCGCCGTTTGCGTTTCTCGCCACCTATACAACGCGCCTGTCGACGCAGGCTCGCGCGCAGCATCTGCCACTCGGCCAGGCCCTGAAAGAGTACGCAGGGGCCGCGAACAAGGAAAGGCTCCTGTCGCTCCTATTGCCCGTCCAGCGGGCCGCCGAGCGCTGTGCCTGGCTGCGCTCCATGGTGGACGAGCATGAGATCTTCCACCCGCTCCGCTGGACGCCCTCGGAGGCATTCCGTCTTCTGGAGAACGGGCACGAACTCGAAGCCGCGGGGATCGTGGTGCGTATGCCTGCCACTTGGCGGGCTGGAAGGCCGTCGCGGCCGCGGGTGACCGCAACGGTCGGGCGTCAGGCGCCCACAGGCCTCGGCACGGATGCCCTGCTTGATTTTTCCGCTGAGGTGATTCTCGATGGCGAAAGGTTGACGCAGGCCGAAATCGATGAACTGCTTTCCCAGACCGACGGTCTGGCACTGATCCGGGGACAATGGGTGGAGGTTGACCGTGAGAAGCTCGCGCGGACCATAGAGCAGTTCCGTAAGTTCGAACAGCTCGCGGCCCGCCAGGGCGTTACTTTTGCCGCAGCCATGCGCATGGTCGCCGGCGCCGATATCGCCGGCGAAGGTGCAACGGCCCAGGATTCCGAATGGGCGGGAGCCGTCGCCGGCCCCTGGCTGGCGGAAACCCTGCGCTCCCTGCGCTCTCCGGAAGCGTCCGACCGGATCGACCCGGGCCAGGATTTGAACGGCACGCTGCGCCCCTATCAGCAGACCGGAGTCCGCTGGTTGCAGTTGCTATCCCAGCTCGGGCTCGGCGCCTGCCTCGCCGACGATATGGGACTGGGCAAAACTATCCAGGTCCTCGCACTGCTTTTGATGCACCGGCGGGAGGGCCGGACGGGCCGGGCACCCAGCCTGCTGGTTGCGCCGGCTTCGCTGCTCTCGAACTGGTCTGCCGAGATCGAGCGCTTCGCGCCCGCCCTGCAGACGCTCGTGGCGCACCCCTCGGCAATGCCGCAGGACACGCTCAAGGCCCTGAAGCCGGGCTCACTTGGAAGCACGGACTTAGTCATCACCAGCTACGGCTCGCTTCTGCGCTTGCCGTGGCTCGCCGAGACCCGGTGGCATTTGGTCATCCTGGACGAAGCTCAGGCGGTCAAAAATCCCAATGCCAAACAGACGCGGGCCGCGGGCAGGCTTCAGGCCCAGGCGCGGATCGCTCTAACGGGCACGCCGGTCGAGAACCGGCTGGCCGACCTGTGGTCCATCTTCGATTTCATCAACCCCGGTCTGCTCGGTTCCGCCCGCGAATTTTCATCCTACGCCAAACGGCTGGCGGAGCGCCCACACAACCCCTATGGCCCGCTGCGCGACTTGATCCGTCCCTATCTGCTGCGCCGCCTGAAAACCGACAAGTCGGTCATCGCCGATCTCCCGGATAAAACGGAGATCAAGGCGTACTGCCATCTCAGCCGCAAGCAGGTTGCGCTCTACCAGCAGGCGGTCCGCGAACTGGAAAATGGGCTGGCCGACACGGAGGGGATGAAGCGCCGCGGCATTGTGCTGGCGTTTCTGCTGCGCTTCAAGCAGATCTGCAACCACCCGTCGCAGTGGCTTGGCGACGGCGCCTGGAACGAGGCCGACAGCGGGAAACTGTCCCGGCTGCGTGAGATCGCCGAAGTGATTGCTGCCCGGCAGGAAAAGGTGCTGGTGTTCACCCAGTTCCGCGAGATGACGGGACCGCTCGCCGCGTTCCTCGGGGGCGTCTTCGGGAGGCCGGGCCTGGTGCTCCACGGCGGGACCGAGGTGAAAAAGCGACGAGATCTCGTGAAACAATTTCAGGAGGACGAATCGGTGCCGTTTTTCGTGCTGTCGGTCAAAGCCGGAGGGACGGGGCTCAATCTCACAGCTGCCGCGCACGTCATCCATTTCGACCGCTGGTGGAACCCGGCAGTGGAAAACCAGGCCACGGACCGCGCGTTTCGCATCGGACAGATTCGTAACGTGCTGGTGCACAAGTTCGTCTGCCGCGGCACTGTCGAAGAGAAGATCGACCAACTAATCGAATCCAAGAAGCAGCTATCGCAGGACCTGATCGAAGGGGGCGGCGAACTGCTGCTCACCGAAATGAAGGACGACGAACTGCTAAAACTCGTGTCTCTGGATATCAACTCCGCACTAAAGGAAGAATGACATGTCATACTGGGAATATGGCTGGCGGCCTTATGTATCGCAGGCGGAACGAAGAGCCCGGGCTGCCCGGGAAATGGCGAAACTGAAGAAGAAAGGGCACCCCGTCGCGCCGGTGGCGCTCAAGGGGCGCACGATCGCCTCCACCTTTTGGGGCAAGGCATGGTGCAACAATTTGGAAGGCTACGGCGATTACGCTAACCGGCTGCCGCGCGGCCGGACCTATGTCCGCAACGGTTCGGTCGTGGACTTGCAAATTGCCGAAGGGGAGATCAACGCGCACGTCAGCGGTTCCGATCTCTACAAGGTGAAGGTTGAAATTGTCCCGGTGCCGAAATCCCACTGGAAGGCGATCTGCAAAGATTGCGCGGGCGGCATCGACTCGCTTGTCGAACTACTGCAGGGACGCTTTTCCAAAGGGGTGATGGAGCGCATCTGCAAGCAGAGGAGCGGCTTGTTTCCCGCGCCGGAGGAAATCCGTTTCTCCTGCAGCTGCCCCGACTGGGCATCCATGTGCAAGCACGTTGCGTCGGTGCTTTACGGCGTAGGCGCGCGCCTCGACGACAAGCCCGAACTCCTCTTCCGGCTTCGCAAAGTCGACGAAAAAGACTTGCTGGCCGGCGCGGCGGCCGGCCTGCCCATTTCCCGGAAGAAACCGCGCGCCGGGAAGGTGCTCGACACGGCGGATATCTCCGGCATCTTCGGCTTAGACCTCGAGAGCGGTCCTGGACTTGAGCCTGCCAAAGCGGAAATCCGCAAACCCGAGAAAAAGCCCCGCGCGGTAAGACCGAAGCGCAAAAGGAAATCGTAAGGCACCCCGGCATCTCACGACGGTCTTCCATTCAAGCGGGAGATCCCTGGGCCCCGAGAGCTGCCGATGCGAGGGCATCGAACCGAGCCAACTGGATATCAGAAGGCCATGCTCTCGGATCTTCAGGGTGCATGGACAGTATTTCGTGAGTCCGTGGTCGACAGCGGCGGCTTAACGTGCTTTATGATCCGTTTCGTGAGGTGACCCCGTTCAAGTCTTGTAAAGATAGACCGGCTCAGGTCAGATCAGACACCGGCATCGTTTGGAATCCATGGGCGAGTGGAAAACTGTTCGGCGTGCGCGAGATGATCGCACCGCTCACGACCCTCTTCTCCCCCACGACTTTCCGAACAAAATCGAGGTTCACTGTGTCGCGTTCCGACGGGAGTTCTGTCCACTTCGCTTCGAAGAGCTCCAACCGTCCGCCGACATCCACCACAAAGTCCACTTCTCGGGTGCGATCACGCCAGAAGAATAGATTGCCTGCACGTCCGGCTCGGCGTTCCCGGCCGCGCAGCTGAGCGAAAACAAAGGTTTCCCAGATCGCGCCTACCGCTGGTGATTGTCGAAGAGCATCTTCAGAACGGACATTCAATAGAGCGGAAAGAAGGCCGGTATCGGCCAAATATAGTTTCGGGCTCTTGACGATGGACTTAGTGCGGTTCGAGAACCATGGCTCAAGCAGCACGACCTGCCCGGATGCCTCCAGCATGGATAGCCAATAGTTAGCCGTGGAAGGAGCGATACCGACATCCCGCGCCAGATCAGCCTTGTTCAGCAGGTTCGCAGAGCGTAAGGCACATGCTCGCAAAAAGCGCTCGAAGTCCCGCAGGTTGCCTACGTTGGCCAACGACCGTACGTCGCGTTCCAGGTAGGTGGCCAGATAGGAGTTGTAAAAGGCCACGTGGTCAATATCCGGGTTGGCGTGCAGCTCCGGAAACCCGCCCCGAACGATGGCCGTCTCAAGCCCGGTTTGCGGCAGGGCTGCCCGGATCTCAGCAAACGAGAGGGTTTCCAGCTCAATGATGTCTGCCCGCCCTGCCAAGGATTCGGAGGAGCTTTTCATTAAAGTGAATTTCTGTGAACCGGTTAGCAGGAACTGCCCGTTGCGGGCACGATTCGCGTCCACAGCAGCCTTCAGATGCCGGAATAACCCGGGCGCGTGCTGCACTTCGTCCACGATCACAGGCAACGGATGTCGACGAAGGAAATTGTGCGGTTCCTTTTCGGCCTGCTCCGCTTCGGTAGGAAGGTCAAGAGAGACGAACCCATGATTCGGAAACAGTCTTAGCAAGGTGGAGGTTTTGCCGGTCTGGCGGGCTCCGGTCAGCACAACCACGGGCCTGGTCCGTGCAGATTGTTGCAGCCGGGATTCTATTTCACGCTTTATCCACATGTGCATAATATACGATTATATCGTATATTATGCAACATCTACGATAACGTTCAACACCCGGTCCTTGCCTAGTCCGGAGGGCATCGGGTGAAAAGAGAGGAACAGTAGGAACAATGGATGTCGAGGATTGGTATTTCCAGGGCCGGCGCTGGCGGGTGCGGTTGCACGAAAGAGGCGGCAAGCGCCACGAAACACCGGCGCATTACAATCTCGAAAATACATGGCAGCCTGCCTGGAGGCCGCAGGCAAACAAAGCAACAAGAACACTCCCCTGTTCCGGGCGGCTCAATGACCGGCGCTATCGCCGGCCGGAAGCTTATTTGACGGTGAGGCGGCGGGCCGCCGGGATCCGGACGAAGATCGGCAACCACACCTTTCGGGCGGCGGGCATTACGGCGTATTTGAAAAACGGCGGCAAGCTCCAAGTGGCGCGGCAGACGACCGCGCGCGGGTCGGCGCAGACCACTGGGCTGCGATCGCCGCGGGGATGAAATCTCACTCGATGAGATGGAATTGTGATTGGATGCTTCACCGGGAACTCAGGGCTTGCACCTGTCGGCTAGGCTGCCGGGAAAGTGCTTCACGCACCCTGGTTCGGGAACGCGATGACTTCGAGCATTCGGCCCCGCGGAAGGGCGCGAACAGCGGCAGGCAACTCCGGGACGACGAATGCCATCGGTGCTCGAGGTCATAGCGTGACAGCCGCCGATACGGGCCATGATTCCTTAACCGCAGACAGGATTTGATCTCGATGGGAGGGCTGCCCTCCCATCTCCTGTCCCATGAACATTCTTGGTTATCGCGAGAAGCGCGCGCAATCGCGGCCGTCGAACAGGCTGTTATCTCCTTCCTGTGTGTCAAATAAGTGCCGATCGCTTTTAGGGAGACGGCAGAAATAGCGGAAGAACCAATCAGAATCGGGTGCAAAATGGTTTTGGATGCCATAAGTGATCTGTCCGCCATCCCTGAAGAGATAGTGATCAAGATTCCTGGTGTCATCTATTTTGTCGCCAAGCGGCGTGCGTGCGGGGCCGGGCATAAGAATTCTCGAGATGCAGGCTTTAAGCTAGCGAAGTCCGAAATTTCGGCAAAGTGATGGGCGACAATTACGCTTCCCTGCGTCAGGCAGCGCTCAAAGTCAATCTCATCATGATGCTTGGGACCTTCATAGATAGCTGCGGTTAGATTAGAGAGATCCACCAAGACCTTGTCGGCTGCCCCTTGCTGACCGTCACGTTTTGCAGCTGCTTAATCGTATCTGAAGCTTTGCGCATTTTATTTTCTCTCCCGGTCGTCGCAAGCAGGCGTTCCGCAGATGATTCCTCTCCGGGAGTCCGACTGAGGCGAAATGCTTCGCCAATCACCAGCGTCCATGGGGATAGCTTACGCCAAATAATCCGCAAAGTCGTAATTTGGCCTGTGGACAATGGGGATTTCCATTTAAGATAATCTGTCAATGGCGGAGAAGGGGAAACCCGCCCCTGGGCGTTGAAAGGATCAGGCACGTCGACGCTCAATTCATCCTACGCCGTGCCGGGAGATTACAAAGGATAATCAGATGACCAGAAAGGGGAAATCCAGCAAACCATCCTCGTGCGAACTGTGTGCTGGAACTCAATTGGTAAGACGGGTCACCACTTACCCCGTGCGACTCACCGGCTCCTTAGAGGGGAAACTGGTCAACGTCGGGCATGTGGCGCTCCATGAGTGCCGGACCTGCGGTCACCTCATGCCAACGCCGGCCGGGCAGGCCAAAGTGGACCGTCTTGTGGAAATGAGCATCCGGCTATTTCTCGGACAACTCAGTTGACCCAGGTAAGTTGCCTGGCGAGGATCCATTGACATGGTGTGGGAGGAAAGGGACGGGGTTTAGGGCTTTATGCAGGCCGCGGACCTGGCGGTGCCTGTTGGATATGACAAAACCAGGCTAACCCAAGGAGCGGTCGCTGGCTGGATGCCCTCGAGCTCCCTAACGACGACTGGTCCGCATATGTCGATAGGCAAACCGGTGAGGTCATCGCCATCTCGGGAGAAGCCGCCTAGCTGGCCGAGGTCGAGGACCTCGAAGAGGAAGGGATCCCGGAGTGGCAGACTGGAGAAATCGGAGCCGC
>Ga0326727_10027679_pt1 | contig 10385 bp, 8 predicted proteins | sample MB2enrmetagenome_FD_207643 | JGI IMG/M metagenome (GOLD analysis project Ga0326727, IMG submission 207643) | Lab enriched peat soil microbial communities from McLean, Ithaca, NY, United States - MB29MY | ecosystem: Environmental > Terrestrial > Soil > Wetlands > Peat | place: USA: New York...
CGGGCCCGGGGCCGCACAGGCAGCCCCCGGTCATGGCGCCCAGGCCCAGGCCAAGCCGGGATTCGCCGGGGCCAGGTCTCAAACGGGGTCCCAGACCGGGTTCCATACCGGTCCCCAGCCGGGTTTCAATGCCAATGCCAAGGCCAAGGCCAAGGCCGGCAGGCCGGAAGCCGGGCCGTCCACGGCCCAGCATCAGCAGAAGACCGATTCCTTCACCTGGCAAAAGGCCCAGGACCGGGCCAGCTCCGCCGGTTTTTCCTGGTCCAACCGCGGCCCGGGCCAGACCCAGGCCGGTTATCAGGCCAAGAGCGAGTCCCAGACCAAGGCCGAGTATCAAGCCAAGGCCGAGCATCAAGCCAAGAGCGGCTATCAGGCCAAGACCGAATACCGGGCCTCCGAGGCCGGGCGGGCCCAGGGGCAAAAGGCCCAGGCCGGGAGTTCCGCCGGCCAGGCCAAGGCCGGGGCCGCCGGGGCCCAGAGCCGGTCCCGGACCCAGGAGCAGGCCCGCCAGTCCCAGGGCCGCCAGCAACAGCAGCAACAGCGCCAAGAGCGCCAAGAGCGCCAGGAGCGCCAGGAGCAGGGCCAGGAACAGCGCCGCCAGTACCGCAGGCCGGCCCCGGCTAAGGCGCCCATGACCATGACCCAGGCCTGCGCCTTGCTGTGCGTAAGCTACCCCAGCACCGAAGGCGAGATAAAGAGCGCCTACCGCCGTATGGCCCGGCGCCACCATCCGGACCTGGGCGGGGACGAGGAGATGATGAAATCCTTGAACCTGGCCTACGAGCTGGCCCTGGCCTGGTGCTCGCCGGTGCGTAAGCCTTCCTGCTGGGCCATGTGACCCCGGTCGACAACACCGAACCCCTTTCCATCTACGCGGCCGGCCCGGGCCAGGCCCCCTGCCTGGCCCGGATGATCCTGGCCGCGGCCCGGGGCCGGCGCTTGAGCGGCTTTCTGGACGTCTTGCTGCGAGTCCCGGAGAGGACCATCCTGGACATCCTGGCCCGCCTGTCCGTGCACCCGGCCCAGGTCTGGGGCCGCCTCGACCGCACCCAGGTGGCCCTGGTGGATGGAGTCTGCGCCGGGACCATCACCTTTGGCCCGGAACCCGAGCCCAGCCCCTATCCCTTCACCCCCCAGGCCCTCAAGGACGCGGCCGCCCGGGCCGGATTGACCCCGGCCCAGGTGCTGGCCGGGCTTACCCGCCAGCAGGCCTACATGGCCCAGTGGCCGGAACTCTTCGCGGGCCGGGCCGAGCCAGGGACCTGGCTGATCGAATACCTGGGGGTGCGCCGGGAGAACCGGCTGGGGGGCGTGGCTCAGGGGCTCATGACCCGGGCCAGGGATATGGCCGGGGCGGCCGGGGCCAGCCGCCTGGAACTCTACCAGGACCAGGACAATGCCCTGGCCGGGCGGCTGTTCGCCTCGCTCGGCTACAAACTGGTTGGCACCTATGCGCCCGCCCCGGGCATGGAGGCCTACGGGCCGGCGGTGAATAGGCTGCGGCTTAATTTAAGCGGTTTCTGAAAGAGGCCGGTGGGCTACTGTCGGGTCAGCCCGATCAACGACGGGAAAGGGAATACAGACAACATCCGCGAAATGGTGGCCAGGGTGAAAACCCGTCCGTCCGTATCGCGAACCACTGGTCCCAGGGTGTCGTTGACCCGTGCCCAGCCCGTGCCGCCTAAGACGGCTATCAGGGGCACGCCGCCCAGCCGGATCGATTCCCGCCGCAGTAGGGCAAAGCGGGGGGCCTTGTCCCTGGCCGTGCCTCCGTCGTTTATGGTCTTGCACTCGAGCATGGCCCGAAGTGATCCGGAGTTGTCATAGATCACGAAATCCGGGGCCGGGGTGACTTGCACCTCGAAACGTTCGGCAATGACCGCCTGGTTGCCTCCCGTTCCGGTGCGCAGGAAGGGAATGCCGTTGTCCGTGAAAAGGGACTCCACCGCGTCCTCGATCAGGTTTCCCCGCAGTGTGGAGGTGGCGTCCAGGATTTGCCGGAAGGCTCCGCCGTAATGGCGCTGGTGCAGAAAAAGCGGGAAAGGCACTCCGCCTGAGGCAAAATGTCTGACGGATGCCCAGCCCGCCTTGGTGTCCGGCTTGGCCTGCTTGCTGAGCAGATTTCCCGGCGGCTTCCCGAACAGGCTGCTGTCCATGATGCGGCATAAAGTCGCGGCCGCGATGCGGGCTTGCTCCGGGGTGGCGGCGGTTCCTTTGCGTTCCATGGAATCCACCTTGCTCGGCGTCAACGGGGGAAGATCGACCGTTTTCCCGGCCAACCGTGTTGACTGAGAGAATTCCTCTTTGGTGAAACCCACGATGGTTCGCAGCACCAGCAAAATTCTGGGGTTGTCCGCGATGGCCGCCGCTAAGTCACTTTCTGAGACCTTGGTGAACCCGGCCGTGGACTTGGCGGCGGCCGCGTAGACTTCCTCGAAATATCTTTGCCCGTAGAAGTCCGCTCCGTGAATGTAGGCGTAATCGGGAGCGAGGTCGGGCACATAGGCCAATCGTGCCACGGCCGCGTATATCTCTGGATGCTCGGCCGTTCCGTGGCGCTGCGGAATCAGGCGTATTTTCGCTATCCGCTGATCCCAGGTGGGGGCCTCAACGATTTCGGCTATGGTCTCCTGGGCCGTGGGCATGCGTTCAGCCGGCGCTCACAAAGGTTCCCGGGATGTCTTCAGCCAGGTCGTTTTCAATCCTGCGGTGGGCTTCCGCCACGAATTGCTCGTGGATTTCAAAGCCGCCGGCCAGACGACCGAGGCGGCGGGCCACCACCACGGTCGTTCCCCCGCCGGCGAAGGGATCGATGACCAGCCCTCCCCGAGGACAGGCGGCCCGGATGAAAAAATCAGCCAACCCTTCGGGCATGGCCGCCGTGTGGGCCACCCCTCGGTACTGGTTGTAAGTCTGGGGTACGCTGACCACATTGCCGGGGTCCGCCCCGCCCAAGAGGTAGGTCTTGGTCCTGTCCCGGCCGAATCCGGCCTTGGTGTTGCGCCTGCCCAGGGTATCCAGCTTCCGCCGGGCTATCTCGGCGCTGTCCGCCTTGTAGGGAACCCGGACCGCATCCAGATTGAAATGCGGCCTTGGTCCTCGGGCGAAATGATATACGTATTCGAAACTGTCTTTGGTTCGTGGACCGAATCTGCCTGGCACGGCATTCGGTTTGGCCCAGATATAGGTCTCTATCCACCGCCAGCCCATGTGCTGCAAGGCCAGAACCAGTTGGTAAACGTATGGGTGCCGCTGACCCCTCAAGGGTCCGCGGTTGGCCACCCTATTCTTGATGTTGATGATGAGATTGCCGGTTTCGCTCACGCTGTCGTACATGGCCCTGGCGAAAGGGAGAAACCAATCCACGTAGCGGTCCGGGTGGATGCGGCTGTAGGCCCGGGCATCGGCATAGGGCGGGCTCATGAAGAACAGATCCACCGCGCCCTTGGGCAAGAGTGGAAGCAACTCCAAGGCGTCGCCGTGCACAACCCCTTCCGTAAGAACACGGTTCAGGATGTCGCAATCCTTGACCCGCCCGGGACTGGCTTCTCGGATAAGTTCAGGCATAACTCCTCTCGCGATTCCCGTATCCCGGTCATTCAACCCTGTAAATGAAGGTTACTCCTTGGCGGTTTGGCCGTAAAGTACCGCACTTTTTCAAACCGGAAAGCGCAGCTCGAAGCCGGTGCCGGGGCCGGGCAGGCGGCGGAGTTCCCCGTGCAGCTGGGCGGTCAGCTCGTCCACCAGTTGCAGGCCCAGGGTTTGGGGCCGGGGTTTGTCCGGGCTAAGGCCCCGGCCGTCGTCGGCCACGCTGACCACGGCCTGGCCGTCCTCCAGGCGCAGCCCCACCCGCACGGTCCCGGCCTGGCCCGGGGCGAAGGCGTGCTTGTAGGCGTTGGTGATCATCTCCGACAGGGCTAGGCCGCAGGGCAGGGCCTTGTCCATGCTAAGGCGCAGGCCCCTGGCCCGCAGGTCCATCTCCACCTTGGCCGGCACCTGCTTGTTGGCCGCGGCGATGTGGCCCACCAGGGCCATGAGGTAATGGCCCATGTCCACGGCCGAGAAATCCCCGGACATGTACAGGCGTTCGTGCACCAGGGCCATGGAGCGCACCCGGTCCCCCAGGCTGGACAGGGCCTCCTGGGCCTGGGGCAGGCCCTCCATCTCCAGGGATTGCAGGGATATAAGGCTGGCCACGATTTGCAGGTTGTTCTTGACCCGGTGGTGAATCTCCTTGAGCAGGACCTCTTTTTCCCGCAGGGACAAGCGCAGGGCCGCCTCGGCCAGGGCCTGCTCCTGGCTGCGCTCGGCCAGGGCCTGGGCCATCTCGTCCACGGTCCGGGCCACCTGGCCCAGTTCCGAGGGATCGTGCGGCAGGCCGGTCCTGGCCGTAAGGTCGCCTTCGCGCACCCGGCCGGCTGTTTCGGCCACGGCTTTTAGCTTGCGCCCGATGACCGCCAGGCCCAGCCACCAGGCCAGGCCAAGAGACACGGCCGTGGCCAGGCCCAGAAGGCCTAATTCCCTGGCCACGATGGCCCTGGCCTGGGTCAGCAGCCGGGCCTGGGGCAGGCCCACGAAAACCACCATGTACACCGGCGATTCCGGGGACAGCCGCAGTTTGCGGAAGGCGTAGATGCGGCGCACCCCGTCCTGGCCGGTGTAGGTCACCGTGCCCCGGTCGCCCTGTTTTTGCATTTCGGCCCAGCCCGCCGGGGTTATGGGCACGCCCTGCGGGCTGGTTAACTGGTCCTGGGGATAGCGGAAAATCCGCCTTCCCTCCGGGTCCGTCATGCCCAGCACCGCTCCCGGGGGCAGGCTAAGGCTATCGATGTAGGATTCGAACCTGTCCAGGCGCACCCCGACCGTGAGCACGGCCTTTACCCGGCCGTCACCGTCCAGGACCGGATAGGCCATGGGCAGCACCTGGGTCCCAGAGATCTTGGCCAGGACGTAATGGCCCACGGTGAAGGATTTCGTGGCCAGAACCTGCGCGAAGTAGCTCCGGTCGGCCAGATTGAGCGGCGGCCCGGCCAGTTCCCTGGCCGAGCAAGCCACCTGGCCGTCCGGACGGACCACCAGGATGTTGTTGTAGACCGGGTTCTGGGCCAGGACTTGGGCCAGGAACTCGTGGCCTTCCTGGCCCGGGTCGGCCGTGAGCCGCGGGGCCGCGGCCAGGGCGGCCAGCAGCTGCCTGGCGTTTTCCGTGGACCGGGCCTGGATTTCCGCGCAGCCCTCGGCCGTGCGCTGGGCCGCCAGGGTGGCCAGGGCCAGGAAGCGCTCCTTGTCCTGAAAGCCGGAATAAACGCTCATGGCCGCGCAAGGCAGCACCGCGGCCAGAACCACCAGGGCCAGTCCTGTCCGGATGGACATCCGGCGGGTCAAATCCATGAGTTATGGCCGGGGCTTGACCTGGCAGCGCGGGCACAGGCCGTACAGGTACAACTTGTGGTGGGTTAGGGTGAAACCGTGGCTCCTGGCCACGGCCTCCTGATGTTTCTCGATGGTGGGGTCCAGTATCTCCACGTTGCGGCCGCAGCCCTCGCAGATCAGGTGGTCGTGATGATCCCGGCCCTGCTGGCGCTCGTAACGCAGCAGGCCGTCCCCGAAGTCGGCCTCCTTGGCCAGGCCCGAGCCGCACAAAAGCTTCAGGGTCCGGTACACCGTGGCCTGGCCGATGGTCTTACACGAGTCCTTGACCTTGGCGTAAAGCTCCTCCGAGGTCACGTGGCCATCCTGGCGCATGAACACCTCCAGGATGTGGCGACGCTGCGGGGTCATCTTCAGACCCCTCTCGGCGATGTAATCGGCGAATATGACCTGGGGATCGCCCTTGGGGGGTGAACTCTGGCTCATTCGCCGCCAGTAGCCTCCCGGGGCAAGGGTGTCAACCGGGCCTAGCGCAGGCCCCGGCGGAAGAGCCAGCCGGCCAGGGCCAGGGTGACCACGGCGATAACGGCCAGGGGCCAGACCGTATTAAGGACCATGCCCATGGGCATGCCCTTGAGCATGATGCCCCGCACGGCCACCAGGAAGTGGCGCATGGGGTTGGCCAGGGACACGATCTGCAAGAACCGGGGCATGGTCTCGATGGGGGTGGCGAAGCCCGAGAGCAGGGAGGCCGGCACCATGAAGGTGAAGGTGCCCAGGATGGCCTGCTGCTGGGTGGCGCACAGCGAGGATATGAAAAGCCCGAAGCCCACCACCGAGAACAAGTACAGCACCAGGCTCACGGCCAGGGCCAGGGCCGGGCCGGCAAAGGGCACGTGGAAGGCCAGTATGGCCACGGTCACGATGAGCACGCTCTCGGCCAGGCCCAGGATCATGGCCGGCAGGGTCTTGCCGGCCAATATCTCCAAAGGGGACAGGGGCGAGACCAGGAGCTGGTCGAAGGTGCCCAGCTCGCGTTCCCGGGCCACGGACAGGGAGGTGACGATGAGCCCCACCACCATGGTCAGCATGCCTATGAGGTTGGGCACGGTGAACCACAGGTAGTCCACGTTGGGGTTGAACCAGTAGCGGGCGGCCAGGGTGGCCGGCAGGGGGGGCAGGGCGTAGCGCCTGGTCAGGTCCTGGTTGTACTGCTCGACGATCTGCTGGGCGTAGCCCTGCACTATCTGGGCGGCGTTGCTGCGCCGGCCGTCCAAGAGGAACTGGGCCGTGGCCGGCCGGCCCGCGGCCACGTTCCGGGAGAAGTCCTGGTCGATGACCAGTACGGCCATGGCCCGGGCCTCCTCAAGGGCCGGGCCCACGTCCGGCTGGCCGGTGAGTTCGAAGACGTTGGTGAAGTAGGGCGAGCCCCGGAAGCGCTGGGCCAGTTCCACGGCCTCCTGGCCGCCGTCCTTGTCCAGCACGGCCAGATCGATGTTCTTGACCTCCAGGGTGGCCGCGAAGGCGAAGATGGTCAGCTGCAGGATGGGGGGCAGGATCAGGGACATGCGGCTCCTGCGGTCGCGCAGCACGGCCAGCAGTTCCTTGATGACCAGGGTCTTCACGCGGGAGTAGTTCATGCCACCTTCCGGGCCGTGTTGCGCACGGTCAGGGTCAAAAGCACCGCGGCGATCACGGCCATGCCGGCCATGTTGGGCAAAAGCAGGGCCCAGGCGTCGCCCACCAGGAAAAGGGTCTTCAGGCAGGACACATAATAGCGGGCCGCGATGAGCCGGGAGAGAAGCTCAATGGGCATGGGCATGCTGGATGGCTCGAACACGTAGCCGGACAGGAAGTAGGCCGGCAGAAAGGCGGCCAGTATGGAGGACTGCGCGGCCACGAACTGGTTGCGGGCCAGGGACGAGATGAAAAGCCCAAGCCCCAGGGCCGAGACCATGAACACGGCCGAAACCGTGGACAGGGCCGCGAGCGAGCCCCGGAAGGGCACATGGAACACCAGCACGGTGGACAGGCTCAGGCAGATGAGCATGGAGCCCATGCCCAGCAGAAAATAGGGGATCAGCTTGCCCAGGAGCATCTCGTAACGCCGGACCGGCGTGGCCAGCATGGCCTCCATGGTGCCGCGCTCCCATTCCCGGGCCACCACCAGGGCGGTCAACAGGGCCCCGATCAGGGTCAGGTTTATGGCCATGCCCCCGGGCAGCAGGCTATTTAGGCTGTCCAGGTCCTGGTTGTACCAGGTGCGGGGGGTGAGCTGCACCGGGGGGTCGGACTGGCCGCCCTGGCCCTCGGCCCTGACCTGCATCCAGGTCTGCCACACCCCCTGGGCGTAGTTCTGGGTGAAGGTGGCCGTGTTGGGCTCCGAGCCGTCGGCTATGACCTGGAAGGGCACGCTGACGTCGGCCCGGGCCAGGTCCCGGCTGAAGGTCTGGGGGATGACCACCAGGCCGCGCAGCTTGCCGGAGGTGAGGTCGTCCGCGAACTCCCGGCGGTCGCGGCCGAAGCGGACCTTGAAGTACTTGGTGGAGGAAAAGGCCGCGGCCAGGTCCCGGGCCTCGGGCGAGGAATCCTCCAGGGCCAGGCCGATGGGGATGTGGTCTATGTCCAGGTTGGTGGAATAGCCGGACAGCAGGGTCAAGAACACCGGCAGGATCAGGCCGATGAGGATGGAGGACGGGTCCCGGGTGATCTGCAGGAACTCCTTGACCATGATGGCCGTGAGTCGGCGCCAGGCCAGGGCGTTCATGCCGCGGCCTCCTGGCCCTGGTCATGATCGTGGCTTTGCACCAAGGTGATGAAGGCGTCCTCCAGGCTCGGCTCGGCCAGATCGGCCCCGCGCACCCCGTCCTTGAGGTCGTCGGGCGAGCCCACGGCGATGACCCGGCCCCGGTACACCAGGGCGATGCGGTCGCAGTATTCGGCCTCGTCCATGTAGTGGGTGGTGACCATGACCGTGATGCCGCGTTCCACCATGCCATTTATGTGGGTCCAGAACTCGCGGCGGGTGATGGGGTCCACCCCGGAGGTGGGTTCGTCCAGGAAAAGCACCGGGGGCTCGTGCATCACGGCGCAGGCCAGGGCCAGACGCTGCTTGAAGCCCAGGGGCAGGGTCTCGGCCGAATCCTTCAGGTGCGGCCCAAGGGCGAAGGTCTCTACCATGCCCTCGATGGCCGCCTTGCGCCTGGCTCCGGTCAGGCCGTAGACCCCGGAAAAGAAATCCAGGTTCTGGCGCACGCTCAAGGTGCCGTAGAGCGAGAACTTCTGGGACATGTAGCCTATGCGCGACCGGGCCGCGCCCCGGCTCTTGCCCAGGACCAGGCCGTCCACCAGGGCCTGGCCCGAGGTGGGCTTTAGTAGCCCGCACATCATCTTGAAGGTGGTGGATTTGCCCGCCCCGTTGGGGCCTAAGAGTCCAAAAATCTCCCCTTGGCGGATGGCGAAGGTGATGCCGGAGGCCGCGGTGAAATCCCCGAAGCGCTTGGTCAGGTCCCGGGCCTCCACCACGTTCTTGTCGCTTTGCGGCTTCTGGGCCATCTTCTGGGCCAGGGCCGAGATTCCGCCCGGCCCGCCGCCCAGGATGTCCAGGAAGGCGTCCTCGAAGCGCGGGGGAACCGGCACGAGTTCGGCCCCATCCCCGGCCTTCATGGCCCCGAGTTCGGGCACGGCCGCGCCCTGGGCCAGGACCAGGCGCACCTGGCGGCCCTGGATGACCCCGTCCATGACCCCGGGCTGGCCCAAGGCCCGGCGCAGAACGGCCCGGCGGTCGCCCGCCACCCCGCGCACCTGGTGCACCCGGCCCTCCACCCGGCTGGTCAGTTCCCGGGGAGGGCCGGAAAAGAGCATTTTGCCTTCGGAGAACAATAAGACCCGGTCGCAGCCCTCGGCCTCGTCCAGATAGGAGGTGCTCCACAGCACCCCGATGCCCTGGTCGGCCAGGTCCCGCACCATGCGCCACAGCTCCCGCCGGGATATGGGGTCCACGCCCACGCTGGGCTCGTCCAATAGCAGCAGCTCGGGCCGGCGGATCATGGCGCAGGCCAGGCCCAGCTTCTGCTTCATGCCCCCGGACAGCCGGCCGGCCAGGCGTTTGGTGAAGGCGGCCAGGCCGGTGAAGCCGAGCAGGCTCTCGAAGGTCTGGGACCGCTCCTTTGCGGGCAGGCCGCGCACCTCGGCGTAGAGGCGCAGGTTCTCGGCCACGGTCAGGTCCTCGTACAGGCCGAACTTCTGGGGCATGTAGCCGATGCGGGAGTGCAGTTCGTCGGGCTGGGCCGCCGGGTTAAGGCCCAGGACCCGCAGACTGCCCTGGCTCGGGTCCAAGAGCCCGGCCAGAAGGCGCACGAAGGTGGTCTTGCCCGCGCCGTCCGGGCCGACCAGGCCGGTGACCAGGCCCGGGGCGATGTCCGCGCTGATGCCTTGCAGGGCCAAGGGACCTTTGGCCGAGTAGCGCATGGCCAGGTCTTTGACCTGGGCCAGGGCACCGTTCACTTCCCGGGCTCCTCGGCCTTGACCGTGACCGGCATGCCCTGGCGCAGGCCCGGGTCCGGGGCGTCGATTATGATGCGCAGGCGGTAGACCAGATCCGTGCGCAGGGTCTCGGTCTCCACGTTCTTGGGCGTGAACTCGGCCACCGGGGAGATGAAGCCCACCCGGCCCACGTAGGGCTTGTCCGGCTGGGAGTCCGTGTACACTTTCATGAGCATGCCCAGGTGCACCTTGCCCAGGCCGGGCTCGGGCACGTAGGCCCGCACCCACACCGGCTGGTCCAGGGACACCACCAGCACGGTTACCCCGGGCGCGGCCATGGCCCCGGGCTCGCGCACCCGGGAGAGCACCTGGCCGTCCGAGGGGCAGATTATTTGGGTGTCGGCCAGGTCCGTCTGGGCCGATTCCACGGCGGCCTGGGCCGAGCGCAGGCCGGCCTCGGCCGAGGCCACGTCCTCGACCCGGAAGCCGGAAACCTGCAGGTCCAGGGCCTTGCGGGCACTGTCCAGCTGGGC
>Ga0326727_10027681_pt1 | contig 10384 bp, 8 predicted proteins | sample MB2enrmetagenome_FD_207643 | JGI IMG/M metagenome (GOLD analysis project Ga0326727, IMG submission 207643) | Lab enriched peat soil microbial communities from McLean, Ithaca, NY, United States - MB29MY | ecosystem: Environmental > Terrestrial > Soil > Wetlands > Peat | place: USA: New York...
CGGCCGACGTCTCTGGCAGCATCAAGGCGGGAGCCGAACTAGCCACGGCAGCGGCCGACTTCAACAACTCTCTACGATTCATGTTCTTCGTCTCCTTTCGTTAGACGCACACTAACTTCCCTCCCGTCCAGCTTGCCGGCGATAATCGCCATGGCCTCGGGCTCGCGAACCAGAGAACACGCAAGGTCGACTCCTTCATCCTGAAAGGAATCCAAATCGAATCGTGCAGCCCTTTGGTCGCGATATCACTGTTCAGACTCCGCAATCGGTCGCCCAGCTTCTAATAATCCACTTCCCCGATGATGGACCTCAACCCGATGCCACTTCTTGCCCCGGCTCATGCCTGGCTTGAGTGCAGCCTTGGAAGAGCTAGAAGCGCCAGAACCAGAAGAATCGAGTTGAACATTATCACTCCACCCCGCGAGCGCGCGGCACGAAGCGTGGGCGATGTCCAGTTGCCGCGTTCTGCCGAAAGCGGTGTGGAGAAACGCCCTCCGCGCTGCGAAACACAAGGTTGAAGGTCTTGATTGTTCCAAATCCCGCTGCGGCGGCGACGCGATACGAGGGCAAGTCGGTCTCAAGAAGGAGTCGTTTCGCCCGCTCCAGTCGGCGCTGCGTGATCTCCGAACCGATCGACCGACCGAGGACGCGAGAGAATCGCCGCTCGAGCGTTCGTCGGCACACACCTGCTTGTTCGATAACGTGCGAGACGCCGATAGGCTGCCCGGCATGAGTCTTGATGAATTGCAAAGCCGAGGCCACAGACGGGTCGTCTGGCGCCATAATCTCGCTGGATTGCCGGGTCACCACATAAACCGGCTCGACCTGCACAATCCGTTCCTCCTGCAAGTGGCCGGACATCAGGCTGTCGAGCAGACGGGCGGCTTCGTACCCGGCCTTATCCACATCCACGGCGATGCTGGAAAGAGGAGGATTAGACAGCTCGCACATCAACTCGTCATTGTCCACGCCCACGACGGCCACATGATCGGGCACGCGCAGTCCGGCGGCCGCACAGGCCTGGAGTACCTCGCGTCCACAGATATCGTTGCAGGCCATCAAGCCCACGGGCTTGGGTAGCGATTTAAGCCAAGCCAGAAGAACCCGTTGCTCTTGCTCCCAATCCTCGATCCAGTTTGGCCAATGCATCCAGTTCCCTAACTCGATCCGATGCGCCTGGCAGGGAAAGCCCCTGTCGCTCAAGTATCGAGCGAAAGCTTTTTCTCGGCGTGCTGACCACGCACAGTCGCGGAATCCGCAGAACGCGAAATGACGCAGGCTTCGCTCTATCAAGTGGGTCGCCGCCATCTCCCCGATGGCCACGGAATTCCCCCAGATTTCCCCGAACTTGGCTCCACGTCGCACGGAGCGGAACCCGCCCAGGGAAGAGGCTACGAAGGGAAGCCCCGTGGCGCGGATTTGCTTCGCCACATCCGGCGAGCGCACACGACCGATGATGCCCGATCCATTCCAGGACTTCGCCTTGGGCAAAGCCTGGTCGAGGTGCCCGGGGGCGATATATAGCGACCACGGCCCGTGCAGGCGAGAGTAACGCACAATGCCACGCAGAAGCCCTCGCCCAATTTCCGTCGAGGTTTCCAACAGCAGGGCCACCTGGGGCATCCGGGAGATGAGAGGAGGTCTCCTCATGCCTTCGCCAACTCGGTTTTTCTGTGACTCCTCCGACGCAAGTCAGAGCTTACAAAATGATACAGTCGTGTGCTTCGATTCTCAAGTACAAATGCGATCATCGGATTTGTTTTGTTGACGCAAAATGTCCATAAATTGCCAGAAACTAGGCGTTGACCCCGAATTCTTGAGGCTCTGGAGGAGTTCCGTAATCAACTGACCCTCGGTGTGTGCCCACGGGGCCCCGGGGTTCATACGAACCTCAAGAGAGGTGCACTCTACTTCACAAGTATGGATGGCTGCTCGACCAGCCTGAATCGCTTCCTTTCCGCTTCATTGTGGAGCGCGGCCTGCTGCAGGTCCGAGAGGCGCTTAAGCAGCGCCTGGATTTCATCGCTGGACCAACGTTTGCGATCTGAACCTTTCGCCCTCGTATATCAGGAAAAGATGAACAGCGGGTCCGAGCCCTTCTTCGTCAAGAATCTTGAAAACGTGCAGGGTGACGAGCGGGATGCGATTTTCATTTCCGCAACGTACGGTCCGGACGCGAGAGGTAATCAGTATCAGCGGTTCGGTCCTCTCAACGGGGCCAACGGGCACCGGAGGCTGAACGTGCTCTTTACGAGGGCGAAAAAGCGAACCGAGGTCTTTAGCTCGCTTGACCCGGACAAGATACAGACAGGCCCGGGGAGTGCCTGGGGGCTGCGTGCGCTCAAGCAATATCTGATTTTCGCCCGATCGGGAATTCTGGAAACGGCGGATGATGGTGTCGAGCAGGCCACGAACGACTTCGAGCGTTGCGTCGGCGCAGTTCTAAAGGAAAAGGGCTTCGAGGTCGTTCCCCAAGTCGGAGTTGCTGGATTCTTCATCGATCTGGCGGTGAAGCATCCGACGAAAGCCGGCAGCTACTTGCTTGGTATCGAGTGCGACGGCGCAAGCTATCATTCCGGTCGCTCAGCACGTGACCGAGACCGACTGCGCGAAGAAATTCTTGTCAACCTGGGCTGGACGATTCATCGAATCTGGTCAACTGATTGGTTCAAAAGCCGTGCTGCGGAGATAGATCGGCTTCTGAAGCACATCGATGAAATTCTCACCGCTGACCCGGACTTTCGAAGGGAACAGACGAAGCAGGCGCGTACCGAGTCCCTACGTCAAGCCCTGCTTGACCTACGCCGTGAGATCGATACGGAGTTCCCAGATTCACCGCCGGACAAGGGCCTCCTGCGAGATGAACTCCTGGAAGAGTTGATGTTCAGACGACCAAAGTCAAAAGACGACTGGTTTAGACTGATATCACAGCGACTTCGGACAGGGACTGAGCCGAAGCAGGTGGGCCGATATCTTCCGAGAGTGTTGCAGGCGATTGCTGATGCCTCCTCCTAAAATAGCAAGTAGTGCGGACACCAGCTCCAGTGATCCACGGCTTTTCATCTGTTCAAACCCGCGGGTGGCGGATTCATTGACGTCTATGTGTGCGACCCAGCCCGTTGCGACGCAACTTCTCGCACCCTGCCTTCACGGCAATCGATCCATCGCCAGATGGGCGCAGTTTACCATGACATGATGGACGACGCTTACTTAAGAATCCACGTTTGCACCACCCAACGCCGGGGTGTAGCCGCTGATAGGTGAACCACCCTCCGCAACCTAAAACTACTTGACGATGTCGCCAAACCGTTCTTGTGACCTGGAGTTTAGCGACAACGAACCATAGGCACGGTTATGGCCGTGTATCGTCAAAGTGGATCGCTGCGACAGAGCGGCATACAAACCGCACACACTTGTGGCGAAGAACAGGATTTATGCGGGTTTTGGAGGGGTGCTACTAATGGGGAAGTCAGTAACAACCTCTTCTGAATCTCCCACACCAACACGCCCATCGCCGACTGACAGTATGCTGTCCGCCAACTCCCAGACGAGGGGCGTGTGGCATATGAAGATCACTTGGTGGAATCCGCCCAGGTCCATGGCCCGTCGAAGCATGCGCACGTACTCCTTGCCATTGACAGCATCCAAAGCTCCCACGGTTTCATCCCGGAATAAGGTTTCGTAACGAATGCTCTCACCCTGCCGCATGTTGTAGATGGCAACGCCGAGGTTGACGGCTTCGTTGACCAATACGAATTGCCCGCCTGAGAGTTCGTCCACGAGGCACGTACGGTCCAGATTCTTGTTGCGGACCTCGATGTCGAAATCGTCTACCATACCGCGCCCGTCGGCCTTAGGTCGTTGTGTCCTGAACCGGATTTCGAACTTGTTATCGAAGCATCCCTCAAGCAAAGAGTTGACCAATGTCGAGACTTGTGGTCCGGCCGCCTGGATCTCGCAGAGCTGAATCTCGTCCGGACCGAAGACCCTGGAGAGATAGCTGTAGTCTTCCTGTTCAGTCCTTGCCGCCCCGAGTTCGGCCTCGACCTGGGCCAAGCGAGTCCGTGCCGCCTCCAGTTGGTCCTGACGTTGTTTGATTTGGGCTTGGCGCGCAATAAGGCTGTCCCGTTCGCGGCGGTCGGTGATGATCAGCCGATCGGTGTTTTCAATTTCTCGTCGTGAAGCCTGCATCTTGCCGTCGAGATCAGCGAATGCGGAGAGCGCAGATTCTTTCCTTGCCAACTCCTCGGTAACTTCCGCTCGGCCCTGAGCCAGGCGCTCTAGAGCCTTGACCCGTTCGTCCCGCCGCGCCTCGACGGCGCGCAATTCCTCGTACCGCTGCCGTTCCTGATCGACTTTCCTTCGGTCCCGCTCGCAGCCTTCGAGTGTCCGGGTGAGCTCGAAAGAGGGCATGGCAATCTGAACCAGCGAGCCGCGCTGGACATCAACTTCAATTGAGAGTGTGGCAACCTCTCCCTCTAGTGTCGGAATCTTCTTGCCGGCTTCGACAGCGCGCCGAATCTTCGGACAGGACGCGTAGGGGCCCTCGCCCCGGCAAGGCACTATGGCGAGCTCTTCATGCTCCACCCGCAAACGCTCAAGCTCTGTCACGCTGCTCCTCAATTCGGCATCCAGAGTTTGGACCGTGCGCTCGGTATCACGATTGGATGTCTCCAGCCCCTGAATCTCCCGGATTTGCCGATGGAGTTCTTCGATGCGAGTAGCAAGTGTGGCGTCGCGGCTCAACTCTTCTCCCAATTTCTCCGCGTCGTTGGTATAAATTTGCGCATCGTTCCGTCCGCGTGAGACGGACACATACGCCAGCCGTGAATTGACAAGCTGGTCGTGGGCCTGTTCGGTATCCACGTGGACCAGAACACGGTCGGCGGTAGCTCCCTGGCTGCTGTGGCTGGTGACGGCGTATCCGAAATCAACATGCGGGTGTTCGCGGATGTTGAATTCAACATGGTGGCCGGAGTCGAGCCGAACTTGCAGATTTCCTTGGGCGTCGATCTGCTGTACGGTTCCGAGTTGGCGGTTGGCAATGTGTTCGTCCCTGTAGGGTGCGGTGAATTGCACGCGGTCGCCGGCTGAAAATTCCCGTTCCGCCTCTCGGTAAACACTTACGCCGTGCAGCCGGTGCGGGTCGTAGGTGAGCTGCTGGCCATTCTCCCGCTCGACGGTGAGTAAATTCTGGTCCCGGTCAACGCCGTTGACACGAACGTATTCTCCCGATTTGACGCCTACCGCCTGGCTGCCTCGGGCGTACCGCACGATGTCACCGGGTTCGTACTGCGCAGCCCATTGCCGGTCGGCTCCCGTCATCTCCTGGCGCGGCACAAGCTAGCGTAGCGCTGACCCGTTTTGTAGATCCGCGGCTCTCCCCCTATTGGCAAGGAAAAGCCGCAAACCTAAAACAGGTCGCGCTACATTTGCTTTCCGCCAGCGACATTTTGTAGCCCCCAACACTGGCAGATTTATCTTGACTTTAATAATGTATGTTGATATAATAATCAGGTGTTACTGTGGGGTGCAGTCATGTCCGCGCGCAAGTCTGCCACCTTCTCGAAGTCCAGCCCATCCAAGCTACGAAGTCAGCAGGGCAAAATTCCGGCGTCAGGATCCGGGGGACGGAAAGGGCAGAAAGCAGTAGGCAGTAGGCCAGAAGGCAGTCGGCAGCGGGCAACAGGCGGAGAGATGACCGCTGAACGTAGCTGACCACCGACTGTCGGATGTCGGCTGTAAGCTGTCAGCTCCAAGATGATGGAAGATCCCCGCCTACGGCTGATTTACAAAGGACGGTATACGGCAGACAGTAGACGGTAAACGGGGGGAAACAGTGTGTACCAGGTGCCGGGTGTCAGGTGCCGGGGCAAGTGCTGAGTGGCGAGAGGCTATCAACATAGCCCATCCCATTGACGGCTCTCCAAGATGTACTAGAAACAAAAGGGGTTAGTCATTTAGGGTAAATATGCCTGAAAGCTTTATCTCATTAAGATAAAAAGAGTTAGCTTGAAATACGGGAGCCGGGGAGAAAAAATGAGCGCGGCTCTCCATGATGTATCAGAAACGAAATGGGTTAGTCGTTTAGAGTAAAAATGTCTGAAAGCCTTATCTCATTCAAATAAAGATAGTTAGCTTGAAATACGGGATCCGGGGATAAGAAAAGGGCACGTCTCTCCATGATGTACTAGAAACAAAATGGGTTAGTGGTGAATCGCGAAAACCCTTCAGAATTCGATGTCATTGAAATTAAAAGACTTAGCTGATTCTTCAATGGCGAGGGTCGCGGGGGAAAAAGGGGGTTAAAAAATGGGGTTAAAGTTCTTTAAGTTATTGAAAGCACATGTAGAAAAAATGCCCGATTTTCGTCTCTCCACGATGTTGATGAAAACAAACGAGTTACGCCATTATCTCCACGATGTTTATGAAATAATGGGAGTTAGTGAAAAATGGCGGGGAGGCGGATGCCATTATTCAAAAGTCATTTCCTCAGCGCCTTGCCAATGGAGACTTTGCGTGGCCCGGACGGTAGCTATGTTCTCCAGTCTCACACGGTCAGCTATGTACCTTCCAGCACGGTGCTCTATTACCTCAGAACGCTTCGGCGCCCGGTTGAGCCGCAAATGGCATTCCTTGGCATCGGGGCTGTCCCCTATGATCTTGAACCCAAAGACACCGTTGCCAGCCGAGGGATAATGCGCGCTGTTTCGCGAGGCATTTACGATCTTTCCGGAGCCCATATCTATCGTTTACCAGGGTCGGGCGGGGAGGTTATCCAGGCGGAACAATCGTTGAACCATGCAAACCGCAGCGTATTACTATTCGGTGCCGACGCAACCGAAGCGAAGTTCAAATCGGAGCCCTTGGCCAATTTCAAAATCCTCCACTTTGCGGTGCACGGACTGCCCGACCCACAGTTCCCGGACAGGGCAGCGCTCATTCTGGGACGAGATGCCAAGTCGAATGATGATGGCCTGCTTCAACTGCGAGAGATTGTTCAGCTTTCCTTATCCGCCGACTTGGTAACCCTCTCAGCTTGCGACACGGCTACTGGAAAGATCGAAGGTGAAGAAGGCAGCGACGGACTCGCGGAAGCGTTCTTGCTCGCGGGCGCGAAGAGTGTGGTAGGGGCGCTATGGGATGTGGACGATTCTGCCACTGAGTCCCTGATGAAGGATTTCTACAGGCACTTGGCTGAAGGAGATGACAAATCAACCGCACTCCGGCAAGCGAAACTAGACTATCTGCAAAGATCGGGTGATGTCCCGCCCAGTTTTTGGGCCGGCTTCACTTTGGTCGGAGACGGTTCCACTCCGATCACTTTCTAATCGACGACTCGTCGTTGCCGGCAGCCATAGCTTAAAGCAATGCGATTGTCACCAAACAATCTGCAACCCGTCCCGCACTGGCAACTTCCCTTCGAGATCGTCGCCAATAGAGAGCTGGGTGTTCTTGCAGGTCCACGTCACAAGAGCCACCCACACCGAGCGACACCTTCATGCTGCGCCTGTCCAATAGAACCGGCGATCAAGGCCTTCCACGCTTCTAACGGTGTTTTCGGAGCGCCAGGTTTCCGTGCCGCATATTACACAGAACATTAAGCCACACGCCGTATGCCACTAATATCGGGGTTCTGAAAGAAGGACTAAGCATACGGGTATATTTTAGCCCCCGATGAGCGGAAAGCAAACAGTTCCATCACACCCTGAGGGGGCTGGGGACCACTCCGATAGCATTGACCTGTCTTCGGATGCCACACACGCGGCCCGTCTTCAAAAGATGAGGACATGCGATTTACTTTCAATGGCATTTCGATTCTACACGGTCAATCTCTGAACGATACAAGAAAAGACCAGAGATGTGCATGATCCCCTTCCAAGCTCCTTTTGCCTATACATTCACGTCATGTTCACAGGTTGTTGAACACAGAAGTGTGATATGGCCCCTGGTTTTCCCGTGGCTAGTGCTCCCAGGTTTTGGGGAGTGTGAATTCCGGGGTCGCACCGTGGCGGGCACGATTGGTGCTATATGTTTTTCGCTGGTCAACAGATTTTTCCAGATGCAGCCCTTTTCGTGATGTGCGCGGTAGGCAAGTCTTGATGTCGATCCACAGGGACCCGTGCTCTTCGTTCCAAGCGGCTTGATAACGCTGACTTACCTTTGCCGCCGCGCCTCACTCATAGTCTCTGAGGATTACCATTTTTAACTTTATCGTATCCAGGGGCAGCATACTCCAGCATGGGGAAACTCCCTGCGTCATTTAACCCAGGGTCTCGCTAAGTGTCAGACGCCAGAGGGATTAGTCTTTCTTCGCATGTTCGTTGAAGTTCGCCATCCCAATCGCGCGGAGAATCCAGTCACAGCCGTTTGACAGAAAAAATAGTTCGGTTTATCAAGTCTCTGGGATGGCAACAGGGCAGGAACAAGGCGAGAGTAGGACCCAATTCGAGGCAGGAGGATGACGGTCAGCGTTTGTGAGCCTAGCTGTGAGCATTCTACAGCGTGCGGCAAGAAAGCAACTGCTTGCCACACTGGAAAGGGGTTTTGATCGGTCTGGGTTGGTACGTGCCGCCCACAACGCAGGTACTCTTTGAGACCAGTCGAGGCGTGTCAGATTTTTTCCCCTCATTTCATTGCGTATGAATCCGACTGAAACAACATGCATCGAGAGGCACTATACAGTGTCCCAAATCGCGGAGATGTGGGGTTATAGCACCGACACGATCCGCCGGACGTTCGAGAATGAACCCGGCGTGATCGGTATAGGTAAGCAGCTCACGATCCGCAAGCGAAGGCATATCACGATCCGCATCCCGGAAAGCGTACTGCGCCGAGTGCACCATCGACTTATGATTCAAGGCCGCATATAATCCGTAGCATGTTACACATCTTCCGGCGCCACAGGAAGGCATGCAAGGGCTATAAGAAGGGGAGGATGTGGTGGAAGTGTGCATGCCCGATCTCAGTTGAGGGTTCAATAGAAGGCCAGAGCATTCGCCAAACTCTTGGGACCAACCGCTGGGAGCGTGCACAGCAAATCGTTGACGAATGGGAGCGACGGGGCGTCACGGATGGTCATATCCCAGAAGTGTTGGTGACCGTTCACTCAGCATGCGAGAAATATCTAAACGATGCCGAGAATGGTCGCAAGCTTCAACCCTCCACACTTCGCAAGCACCGCTACCTCTGTAATCAGATCACATCCTTTGCCGAGGCCAGAGGTTGGGAAACCGTCAAGTCTTGGAACCTTGAACGCATAGCCGAATTTAGAAACTCCTGGAATGAACTCAATCTCGGAGCAGTGAAGAAGCTTGAGCGTCTTCGCCAGCTTTTTCAGTTCTGGCTTGAGCGTGGCTGGATCGAAAAGAACTACGCGAAGCAACTCGGCAATCCGCAGGTACGCCGTGTGCCGACTCTGCCATACACCAAGGAAGAGATGGCGCGAATACTCGCTGCCTGCGAGCGCTGGGGAACACACTGCCAGGGCGAGCGCGGGAAGGTGAATCCCTCAAGAATTCGCGCCCTGGTGCTGCTAATGCGTTACAGTGGCCTTCGGGTTCAGGACGCGGTAACGATCGGCCGTGAGCGGATCATTGACGGCAAGATCTTCCTGTACACCCAGAAGACTGGAACTCCCGTGTGGTGTCCACTTCCGCCATTCGTGCTTGAGGCGCTGGGCAGGATACCAGTGGTTCACCACCGCTATTACTTCTGGAGGGGTGAATCCACAAAAGAAGGTGCAACAAAGAATTGGCAGAAAGGCCTAAAGAGCGTCTTCCTATCGGCTGGCATTCCCGAGGGACATTCTCACCGGTTCCGCGATACGTTTGCCGTCGAATTGCTTTTGCAAGGCGTCCCAATCGAGCGCGTGTCTATACTCCTAGGGCACGGCAGCGTGAAGATTACTGAGAAGCACTATGCACCCTGGGTCAAGGCCCGGCAGGAACAGCTCGAGGCAGATGTGCGCCGCACATGGGAGGGACAGCAATCGGGTGAGATAGCAAAGCCTAAGCCCACCCTATCAATCCAGTAAGGAAAACGTGTTGATGCCATCTGCGTCATCGGCCAAGGGATGAGTCGCAGCGTTCATCAATAGCTTGGTTCTCCATCCTGCTAACACACGGTTTTCAATTTCGATTTACAACGGTTGCGAATTAGGGGGTTGCCCTCAGGCGGCAAAAACCGAAAAAAACACACAAAACACACACACGTCTAAAATTCAATCTCTAAATAGCTTAAATAAAACGGGATAGGTGGCGGAGAGGGTGGGATTCGAACCCACGTGCCCGCTTTTGGCAGGCAAGACGCTTTCGAGGCGCCCCCGTTATGACCGCTTCGGTACCTCTCCGCGGTAAAGTAGGTCAGGTGTCAGGTATCAGGT
>Ga0326727_10027682_pt1 | contig 10384 bp, 7 predicted proteins | sample MB2enrmetagenome_FD_207643 | JGI IMG/M metagenome (GOLD analysis project Ga0326727, IMG submission 207643) | Lab enriched peat soil microbial communities from McLean, Ithaca, NY, United States - MB29MY | ecosystem: Environmental > Terrestrial > Soil > Wetlands > Peat | place: USA: New York...
CCACACCCCTTGTTCGGCCCCCATCTACCATCTCGGTCGCAGGATGAAATTGCCGAGGAAGCCGCGATTCTGGCCATCGCGGTCGAGTGCTGCTAGGCTGACGCGGAAAGCGTTCGCGGGGCAGGGGATCGTCTTGTCCAGCCTGACGACCTCGCGCGGATCAACCGCCTGAAGGGCGAAGCGGCCCAACTCCTCACCCATGGCGCTGAAGAACTCCGCCTGTAAAGTTCCCGGAGAGAACACTCCAAAGGTGCCTTTCAGGGTAACTGTGTTTCCATCGAGTTTTCCGAGAAGGGGTTCGCTGATCATGCCACCTGAGGTTGGATCAGTGAAAACAGGATAGGGCACGCGCGCCACCGACCAGAAAATCGGGTAGGAATATTCTTCCCCCGGCTCCAGCCGCGCGTAGGGGCTCATGCCTTCTGACTCCAGGAAGTAGGGAGTCTTCTCCGGCCCATCTTCAAGGGTTTGGTCAAAGGGCCCGCGCGAAAAAATCCCCGGTCCGTCGTTCCAGGTTTCCACGGAAGCTCCATCGGGGTATTCCTGATCGGGAAAGAATGTGAAGTTCTCCACCAGCCCGATATTCTTCTGACCGTTGACCACGGCATACCAGCCGGCGCTGGAGTCCGCAGCCGCCTTGCAAGCCCGGTACCGGTAGTGGACCTGGAGCATGCCGCTGCCGGGAAGGACCGTGTACGCAGGATCTCGCACGTCTCCATAGGGTTTGTAATATCCCTCCGGGAATTTACTATGAGGATTCAGGGGAATATACATGTAGAGTTCGGGGTTGGGCTTGGAAGGGTCGTTCATGTCCGCGGCGTCATTCTGGATCAGGTGCCAAATACCCCAGCGGATCTGCCGCCGGCTGATATTGCGCATCACCTGATCCACCTTGACGCGGGTGGTGTCCGCATAAACGTGGAAGGTGCGGATGAATTGTATGCCGGTGCGGGAGTCCTCCGGACTGATCACGCGGACGGCGACCTCGGCGGGGGTGTTGGTGATGATTTGCGAGTTGAAATGTGAGCCGTCCAGGACGTAGTAGGGAATGCTCGGCCACTCGCCATCGTTCATCCAACCCTCCGGGCCGGGCCACACCTTGTCACCACCATAATTCGCCCAGCCGGCTTTAAGGTTGTTCTCCGACTCCGGCACGACCTTGCCTTCCAGCGCCTTGTTCACCAGAAAGTACTCGTGATCCCCAAGCTGAAGCTGGATTGCCCGCCCTCCGAGCTCGGGAGCAATGTACAAGGAAACGAGGCCATTGCCGAGTTTATAAACGTTCCATTTTCGGTATTGCGTCTGTTCAACGGTCGCGGAGTATGCGGGTATTGTCGCTGCCATTACAGACCTCACAGAGAAACAGGAAATAAGGGATTCTTCGAGTCCGGCCCGACCCGTGCTGCGCAACCCTGGGTCTCCCGCCAGGCACAGCACGCCCGAAAGGAGATAGAGAACTGCCTGCAAACGTAAACGTCGTTTCATGGTCAGGACCTCAGAGGGCGGATCCTTCCGCGGACACAAGCCGGCAAGATCCGCTGGTTCGCGGGAATTGCCCTGGCCCCATCGTCCCCTGCCCCCATCAAGCCTCGCCCGCTCCCAATTTTGCCAGAGTGTGCGAGAAATTCTGCACAGCCGGATAAAGGCCGCGATAAACCTGGTAGTACCGCTCATAGATGGCGACGTTATCCGGTTGGGGTGATAGGGACTCCTTCACTTGAATGGCTTCCTGCGCGGACTCTTCCACCGAGGCATAGATCTTTGCTCCCACGCCGGCCAGCAGGGCGGCGCCGAGGGCGGATCCCTCCGAAGTGCGCAACGTGACGAGTTCCTTGCCATAGATGTCCGCCTGAATTTGCCGCCAGAGAAAACTGCGCGAGCCGCCGCCCGAGGCGCGGATCTGCTCAACCGGAATGCCCAGTTCCTTGAAGATTTCCAGGGAATCGCGCAGGCTGAACGCTACACCCTCCAGGATGGAGCGGACCAGGTGCGATCGGGTGTGCGACGCCGTCATCCCGAACCACATACCGCGCGCCTGTGAATCCAGGTGGGGAGTCCGCTCGCCCATCAGATAAGGCAGCCACAACAAGCCATCGCTGCCGGGACGGATTCTTTCCGCCTCACGAATAATCAGTTCATAGGGGTCCACATCGGCCTGGCGGGCGTACCACGTTTCCGTATAGCCGAAATTATCACGAAACCAGCGCAGGGAAAGCCCCGCCCCCTGCGTGACGCCCATAACGTGCCATTTTCCCGGAACCGCGTGGCAGAAGGTGTGGATGCGCCCCCGTGGGTCGAGTTTGGGCGCATCTGTGTACGTGAAGATAACGCCCGAAGTGCCCAGAGTGGCGGAGGTCAGTCCGGGTAGCACGATGCCGTTTCCCACAGCGCTTGCCGCCTGGTCGCCTGCTCCCCCCACCACCGGTGTCCCCGCGCTCAGGCCGGTCAACACTGCCACTTCCCGGGTGATTTCGCCGGTGATTTCTGGCGACTCGAAAGCTCTGGGCAGGATTTCAGGATCAATCCCCAACGCACTGAGCATCTCCGGCGACCACCGGCGATGGGTGACATCAAAGAGCAAAGTTCCGGAAGCGTCAGAAACGTCCGTGGCGAACTCCCCCGTCAATCGGAAGCGCACGAAATCCTTGGGAAGAAGGAAATGAGCGGTGCGCTCGAACACCCGGGGCTCATTATCCCGGACCCAGAGCATTTTGGGGGCGCTGAAACCCGTGAGCGCCGGGTTGGAGACATACTGAATAAGCTGTGCCGCTCCCACCTTGTTGGTGATCCAATCGCATTGCGCCTGGCTGCGCTGATCGCACCAAATCAGGGAGGGGCGCAGCACCGCGCGGGATTTGTCGAGCAGAACCACGCCGTGCATCTGCCCGGAAAAACCCACCGCGGCAATCTCCGAGCCTTTCACGCCGGTCTGCTCCAGGGCGGCGCGGATGGCCACCAGGGTCGCTTGCCACCAGTCTTCAGGGTCCTGTTCAGCCCAACCGGGCTTGGCCATGCGCATGGGCTGGTGGTCGCCGGTTGCTGCCCCCACCACGTGTCCATCCGGGCGAACAATCACGGCGCGCGTGCCCGTGGTCCCCACATCAATTCCCATCATGTATGCCATAAAATTGCCCCCAGTAATTGGTGATTGGCGATTACCTATTGGTGATTTGCGATTTGTGATTGCTCAGCGTGATTTCGCCGTCGACCGCGACGCCTGGAAGATTCGCACCAATTCGTTCGCCTCGACAAGCAATCCCTCCAGACGGTTTTTTTCATAATGCCTGCGTCAATGAGCAACTCCAACCTATACGCCGTTTCGTCACCCTCCTCAAGAGCGATACCGATTTTTGAAATAAAATCCGCCCGCGACCTGGCCCGGCAGGCGCTTCGGTAGTTTGCACCGACCGCCGTTCCAGAACGTAATATTTGCCTTCCCAAAACACGAGCTTCTTCCGTCTTCGGCAGAGCCCGAAACAACTTGATAATCCTCAAAGCGAACACCTGGTTCTTTGGCGCAGCTCTTCAGGACTAGAAATTGTCCGCGAATTGGTCCTGTCAATCACCAATCGCAAATCACCAATGCTTTAGCTCTACACCTTTTCCCACCGTCCGGACTTCGACGAGCGTGCGACGGTGTCGAGCACGGTTTGGTTACGGACGCCGTGGCGGAAGTTCGGTTCCGGCAAACGGTCTTCGTCGATGGCGGTAAGGAAATCGTGGATGACATGAACAAAGGTGTGCTCGTAGCCAATGACGTGCCCCGGGGGCCACCAGGCGCCGACGTAAGGGTGCTCGGCCTGTGTCACCAGAATGCTCTTATACCCCTGCACATCCGAGGGCTCGGTGCGATCGAAAAATTCGAGCTCGTTCAGGCGCTCCAGGTTATAGGCGATACTTCCCTTGCTCCCGTAAATCTGAAAAGTGTTGTAATTCCGGCGCCCGCCGGCGAACCGTGATGTCTCGAAAACCCCCACGGCGCCATTCTTGAAGCGCGCCAGGAAATTCGCGTCGTCATCCACGGTCACCTTACCTTTGCCTTTCTGGCCTTTGGCGCCCCAGGAGCCACCTTCGGCCACCAGGGGCCGCTCCTTGATAAAGGTCGTCAACTGCCCGGTCACCGTCTGGATCTCGCCGTTCAGGAATTCGGCCAGATCGGCGGCGTGCGCGGCGATGTCGCCCAACGCGCCGCTGCCGGCATATTTCTTTTCCAGCCGCCAAACCAGCGGGAAATCCGGATCCATGATCCAATCCTGCAAATAGGCCCCGTGATAATGATAGACTTGGCCAATCCTGCCTTCGCCGATCAGGCGCTTGGCGAAGGCCACGGCCGGCAAACGGCGATAATTGAAATTGACCATGTGCTTCACGCCGGCTTTTTCCACGGCCTTCAGCATCTCTTTGGCTTCCGCCACGGTATTGGCGAGCGGCTTCTCACAGAGAATGTGCTTGCCCGCCTGCGCCGCGGCGATGACCATGGGATGATGGAGGTAGCCGGGAGTGGAGATATCGACCATATCGATGTCCTTGCGCTCCACGACCCGTCTCCACTCGCAATCGGACTCTTCCCACCCATACTGCCGCGCCGCTGCTTCCAGTTCTTCCGTGCACGCCTTGCCGCACAACACCTTCATGCGCGGCACGAGATTTCCCGGGAAGAAACTCCGCACCTGCCGGTAGGCATTGGAATGCGCCTTACCCATGAAGCGGTGACCAATCAGTGCAACATTAATTTCTGGCATAAAAACCTCCGTCATTAGTCCTTGGTCATTTGTCCTTGGCGCTTATTGGTGCGCCGGTGCCGTCGTTATTCTGGGGGTGCCGGCGCCGGTCCGATTGAGCGCAAATAAGCATTCAGTTTTGGTCCGAGTTCATCGAGGATGGGCTTGATGGTCTTGATTTCCTCGGCCGATAATAAATGGCGCGCGTGAGCGCGTCCCAGCCAGTGTCTCGTCTCATAAAGTGACCCGCGTGCATTCCTGACGAATCGCCGATTGTCTTGAAAGCTCCCGCGCCCCGTTCCCTCGGCGATGTTCGCGCCGATGCTGTCTGCGGCGCGGATCAACTGCCTTCCGATGGTATCCTTCGCCAACTGATCCCATCCTCTGGCAACCTTCCACACGAGATCAGACAGCCTCTCTGACAACTGATAGACTCGAAGATTCTCGAAACCTTTAAACACTTGTCCTTGGTCCTTGGTCATTTGTCCTTCGTCGCTGGTCACTTGACGTTTTTCATTCAGCGCAATGTCGATCCGTTACGGACAAGCGACCAATGACAAGAGGCAAATGACTATTGACCAATGACAAAGGACGTCTTTTCTATGCCCACCACATTTCCTTAAGCTTCTCTTTAATGATGATCTGGTTGAGGAAGGCGGCGGCTTTCGTCAGGCCTTCGTCAACCGACATCAGGCTGTCTTCGTGCTCGATGGAGAGCACGTCATCGTAACCCACCATTTGCAGCGTGGAAACGAAATCGCACCAGAAATCCGCGTCGTGGCCATACCCGACGGTGCGGAAGAGCCACGAACGGTTCTTCTCGTCGCTGTATGGCTTGGCATCCACAACGCCGTTAACCTTGACGTTAACATCGTACAAGCGCGTGTCCTTGGCGTGCACGTGGAACACCGCGTCACCCAGTTTGCGAACGGCGGCGCAGGGATCAACTCCCTGCCAGAACATGTGGCTGGGGTCGAAGTTGCACCCGATGGCGGGCCCCGCCGCCGCGCGCAGGCGCAGCATGGTTTCCGGGTTATAGACCACGAAGCCGGGGTGCATTTCAATGCCCACGCGCACCCCGTGGTCTTCCGCAAACTTGGCGTGTTTTGTCCAATAGGGAATGACTTTCTTCTCCCATTGCCATTTGATGATTTCCAGAAAATCGGGGGGCCAGGCAGTAGGCGACCAGTTGGGGTATTTGGAATGCTCTGAATCGCCCGGGCAGCCGGAAAAGTCCATGACCGACTTGACGCCCAGTTTTTCCGCCAGAAGGATCGTTTTCCGGCTGGTGGCGGCATGAAGTTGCGCGATCGCCTTGTTGGGATGCAGGGGGTTGCCATGGCAGCTCAAGCCGCTGATGGTGAATCCTTCGTCCTCGAGCTTTTGCTTGAATTCTTTCAGCTTGGCAGCCTGGTGCAGCCATTCGAGTTTCAGGTGCGGCTCCCCCGGATAATTCCCCGTACCCAATTCCAGGGTCCGAATGCCCAGTGGTTTCACTTTCTGAATCACTTCATCCAGGGTCAGATTGGCCAGTAGTGCGGTAAACAGTCCAACTCTCATGGTGCATCTCCCCCTTTTCTTAGGGCAGACGGTATACGGCACACGGCATAAAGGCCGGCCAACGGGCATTCCATGTATTCCATGTGCCGTCTACTGTCTGCTTTTCCAAATTCCACCCGAAAAGACGCTAAATCTACCGTCCAGCCGTCCCGGCGTCAACTGGAAAGTTCTTGATGGTCACTTCAGATGGTGGTCGTACCATTCCAGGGTGCGCTGCATAATGTCCTGGCGATGGGCAAAGTCGTAGATCGAGTGCCCTTCGTTGGGATAAACCACAAACTGATTCTCCACGCCCAGCGTCTCCAGGGCATGCCAGAATTCAAAGGATTGCGGGGTTGGGCACTCGCCGTCGCGGTCGCCCACCAGAATGAGCGTCGGCGTCTTCACGTTCTTGATGAACGTCATGGGGGAACTTTTGGCATACACGGCCGGATCGCCATAAACCGAGGCGCCAAAGTACGGAATCATCCACTGGTCGATGTCGTTCTCGCCGTAATAGCTCTGCCAATTAGCGATGCCCGCCCCCGCCACAGCGGCATGGAAGCGATGCGTCTGGGTGACCGCCCACATCGCCATGTATCCTCCGTAGCTCCATCCGCCGATCCCGATGCGGCCATTGTCCACGGGAAAATGTTTGACGACATCGTCGACGCCCGCAAGGATGTCGCGCCAATCCCCATAGCCGAAATCTTTAACGTTGGCGCGGGTGAAGGCCTCCCCCTGGCCAAAACTGCCGCGGGGATTGGGCTGCAACACAAAATATCCGTAGTGGGAAAGAAGCGTGAGGTCAAAAAGCGTGTCGGGCCAGGTGGGGCGCGCCATGCCGCCGGGACCGCCGTGGACTTCCACCACCAGGGGATAGCGCCGTGCGGGGTCATAGTCCTGGGGGTAGGTCAGCCAGCCCTGAATGTTGAGGCCTTCATTCCGCCAGTGGAGGCTCTCGGTCTTCCCCCAGTTTACCCGCTGGGCGCGGTGCGAGTCGGTGATTTGCGTCCAGGCTCCGAGGGGCCCGGCCCACACCTCCGGCGGTTGGGAAAAAGCTTCCCGCAGCATGGCGCTGGTTTTCCCATCCTTCGCCACGGAGAGGGAAGTGTTCCATGAGCCGGAGGATAGGGTTTCCGGCTTGCTCCACAGCGGGGTGACTTTACCCGTCCGCACGTCGAGACTGGCGATGCCGCTCGCGCCGTCGACGCATTCCAGCAGCAGAATCTCTCTTCCTCCCGGTTCCCAATTGAGCCCACTCGCCGAAGCCCGGAGGCCCGGCGTCAAGTTGCGGACCGCGCCGCCCGCGGCGGGAACCAGGAAGACGTCCCCGCCGGAGGAATCCTGGTCGCTCATGAGTCCGCCGATGAACGCGATGCTGCTTCCGTCCGGCGACCAATGCGGCCCGGCGATTTGTTGCGCCGGCTTGTAAAGTAATTTCATCTCCCCGGAGTCCGCCCGGAGAGAATACAATTCCGCGACGAACCACTGGGCGTCGCCGGCGCCGTGGGCGGCGGTCAGTGCCAATTCCTTCCCGTCCGGCGACCAGTCATATTCATAAACATACATATCGGCAGGAGAAAGTTGCCGGGTGCGTCCCGTAGCCACGTCCACGGTGGCAAGCCGCTGCTCGTAGACCCGTCGGCCAATCACCCCGGAAGGAGGCGTCATGGGTTCCAGCGGTCCGGGCAGGCGCGGAGGATTTTCGGTGAAGAGCAGCGCCAGCGTCCTGCCGTCGGGCGACCAGGAGGGTGATGCCAGCGAGCCCTTCCATTCGGTCAGCCGGTGCGCCTCACCACCGGCGACCCTGGCCACGTAAAGTTGCAACTGGTCAGGCGTCTCCGCGTTCGACAGGAAAGCCAATTCGCGGCTGTCCGGGGACCAGGCAATATCCACCTCTTCGGAGGCCTCATCGCCACTGCCGGCGGTGATATGGCGCCGGGTTGAGGCCGGCGATGCCAGAGAGCAAACAAAAATTCCCTGCGGGGAAACGCCACTGGCATCGACCCAGGCCACGCGCTGGCCATCCGGCGAAATGGCCACCTGCCGCATGCTGTGCGCGCCCGCCAGCGAATCGAGCGTCGCGTCGAGGGAGGAATCCTGCGCTCTGGCGGTGCCGGAAAGGAGTGTGAAAAACGCGGGAAGGACCAGCGCCAGGGCCCGCGCGGTGCGGCTCAACATGCAAGAACCCCTATATGGTTTTATTCGATCTAATATGGAATGGACCCCTGCGGGCGCCCGCCCGCAAGGCCAAAGCCGGAAAGACCATCGTAGCGGACGCCGCCTCCCACGGCAAGTGTTCGTCTCACCCCTGTTCACCTCACGCCATTCCCATCGTTATCCCCCAGGGTTCATGAAAGGGGAGGGGAGGGAAGGGGTCTCCGGTGCGGCTTGGGAATGGATGGCCATGGCTATTTCGAATTGTCAGCATTTCGGATGCCTGCACCTTACTTTTCCGAAGCCACGGCAAATGGCCAGGTTCGGCGCCCCTTCGACATGACAAGAAAGGCGACGCCTCCCAAGGCTAGAGTTAACAATCCGTAACCTGTGTATTTTATTCCGGCGCTCATAAACACGCATATCCAGCCGATGAAGGCGACGGCGGCGGGCAGTGGATAAAGATACATCCTGAAGGGTCGGGGAACGTCCGCATGAAACCTGCGCAGGAAGGCCAAAGCGATAATCTGGCCAATGAACTGGATCAGGATGCGCGCCGTCATCAATGCCTTAATAACTTCATCAAGCGCAAAAAAGCTTGCGGCTACGGTGAGCCCGCCGATGAGCAGCAGGGAATAATGGGGAAAATCCTTCTCCGCATGCAGCTTGGAAAAAATCGGGAAGAAGTTGCCCTCCCGGGCCGCCGCATAGGGAATGCGCGAATAGGCGAGCATCATCGCGTAGGTCGAGGCGAACGCACTCCAAATAATCAGAATGGTGATGGTCACACCCGCCCAGTTACCGTACAGTCTCTGCATGAATTCGGAAGCGATGAATGGGGATTCGGCAGCCACTTTCCACGGCACTACTCCGACGATGCTGAGGCTTACTACGAAGAAGATTACGGCAACGGTCGATACCGATATGATCATCGAGCGCGGCAGATTGCGTGGCGGATCGATGACTTCGTCCCCCAGATAACAAACCGCGTAGTAGCCAAGGTAGCAGTACATAATGTAGAGGGTGGCCGATCCCAATCCGAGGAAAAAAGACACGCTGAAACTGAACGCATGCGGAGGAAAAGAAAGCGCCAGGGGGGCATTAAAATGTAGAGCTCCGGAAACAATCACCCAACCCACCGTGACCAGCATTCCAATCCAGAGGGTGGCCATCAGTTTGGCGATCGACGTGATCTTGCGGTAAAGTAAAAACGTAGTTAGGACGCCAAGCCCTGCCGCAATCAGCTTTACGCCCATTGGCGTCATGCCGCGCCACAAATAACCTACGTACTGCCCGATCCCAATGTTCCCTGAGGCAATCTCGAGTGGCCCGCTCGTAATCATCTGAAAGATAAACAGAAACGCCCAGAAGAGTCCCCATTTCTCCCGGCCAAAGGAGTTGAGCAGATAGACATAGGACCCGCCCGAACCCGGGAAGGCTGCGGACAACTCACTCCAGACCAAAGCGTCAGCAATGGCGATGGCGGCGCCCAAAAACCAACCCAGCAAGGCCTGCGGGCCGCCCATCGCACCGAGAATCAGGGGTAAAGTGATAAAGATCCCACTCCCCACCATGTTCGACATGTTAATGGAAGTGGCATTCAGCAGGCCGAGACGGCGTTCAAGATGAGGTTGTGTGTTCTCCACTTCTCCTCTTAGGACTGCGCAACCGGCCGCGTGCCCGTCCACCGTGGCAAGTCATTCGACAGCTTCAGTCTTGAATTCCTTGATGACCTCGATCATTTGTTCAAGTGAGTCATACCAATGGCAGTGTTGCGCAGAAAGGCGCGGCGGCTTTCAGGAATTCTGCCTGGGTTCTGTTGGCTCCTGCTCATAGGAACATCCTTTCACGCACTGATTAGCCTGGGTTTCTCACCATGTTCCTGGAAAAGCTTTACCATGGGCACACGGTGCGCAGCTTTGGAGTGCGGCAGCTTGCTGCCGCTTTTGCCTGAGCCAGCTTGC
>Ga0326727_10027683_pt1 | contig 10384 bp, 6 predicted proteins | sample MB2enrmetagenome_FD_207643 | JGI IMG/M metagenome (GOLD analysis project Ga0326727, IMG submission 207643) | Lab enriched peat soil microbial communities from McLean, Ithaca, NY, United States - MB29MY | ecosystem: Environmental > Terrestrial > Soil > Wetlands > Peat | place: USA: New York...
TGTCGCCAAGGCGGCCACATCCAATCTCGCCCACTGCGACAGCGTGATCGGCGAACTCGGCAACCTTGCCAAGGGCGTTGACCTTGCCTCGACCGATCTGAAGCAGGCCGACGAAAGGGTCGCCAAACTGCTCGACCTTTCGGAAGGCCTGATCGCGCTGATCGCCGATAGCGGGGTGGAAACCGCCGACGCGCCGCTGATCCGGATCGTGATCGAGACTGCGCGGCAGATCTCGGCCGCTTTCGAGGCCGCCGTTGCGCGCGGCGAAATCCGCCTCGATCAATTGATGGACGAGAAGTACCGGGAAATTCCGGGCACCAACCCCAAGCAATTCCTCACTGACTACGTCGACTTCACTGACCGCATCCTGCCTGCGATCCAGGACCCGATCCAGAAGATCGATCCGCGCATCGTGTTCTGCGTCGCATGGGCCAAGGGCGGCTATCTGCCGACGCATAACCCGAACTACCGCCTGCCGCAGGGTCCCGACCCCGTCTGGAACAACGCCAACTGCCGCAACCGGCGGCTGTTCAGCGATCGCGCGGTGAAGAAGGTGGCGGCCAACACCCGGCCGTTTCTGCTGCAGACCTACCGGCGCGACATGGGCGGCGGCAATTTCGTGCTGATGAAAGACCTCTCCTCGCCGATCCACGTCCACGGCCGCCACTGGGGCGCGTTTCGCATGGGCTTCCGGCAGTCCTGACGACGCCACCGGCAAGGCGCAATGCTCCCGAATGCCTCTCGCCGAACCGCGATGCGCGGTGGTACAGGTGCCGGGACCCTGCCCGCGGAGCCTGAGCCTTCCATGAAGAACCTGTACGAGGCCGGAAAACTCCTGCTGCTCGACATGGCGTCGACGTTCTTCTTCCTGGTGATCTATCTCGTCACCAGGAACGTCGTGCTGTCGGTCGTGCTCGGCATGGCGCTGGGTACCGCCCAGATCGGCTGGCAGCTGGCGCGCAAGCAGCCGATCGACACCATGCAGTGGTTGAGCCTTTTCCTGGTGCTGGGCGCGGGCGCGGCCACGCTTTTGACCAACGATCCGCGCTTTGTGATGATCAAGCCCAGCGTCATCTATCTCATCGTCGGCGTCGTGATGCTGAAGCCGGGATGGATGAACCGCTATCTGCCGCCGGTCGCGATCGAGCTGGTGCCGGATATCGCCACGATCTTCGGCTACGCCTGGGCCGGGCTGATGTTCTTTTCCGCCGCCCTCAACGTGATCGTGGCGCTCAACTTCAGCATTGTGACCTGGTCGGCGTTCATGTCGCTGTACGCCATCGTCAGCAAGCTCATCCTGTTCCTGATCGGCTACGCCACCATGCGCACGATTGGCGTCCGTCGCCACCGCGCCCGGATGATCCCGGCGGTTTCCTGACGGTCCCTCCGACGGGCGATCGGGCGTTTCGGGCATAACCGGGCGTGCTGTCACACAGCTGACATTTGCTTTTGGAAATAACGAAGGCAACGCGCGCGATATCCCCAACCGGAGCCTTCGATGACCGAGAAACCCGTAAACGGCCAGCAAGCGATCGAGGACCGCATTCAGGCGGAAATGCAGGACAGTTTCGATGAGGAACTGGAGCTCGAGATCGACGACGACCGCCTCGACGCGCTGACCAACGAGCTTTCCGGCCACTCCGCCGCGGAGACCATCGACCGGCGGTTCTATTTCAAGGAGCTGTTCCGCCTGCAGGGCGAACTGGTGAAGCTGCAGAGCTGGGTGCAGCACCACAAGCTCAAGGTCGTCGTTATCTTCGAGGGCCGCGATTCCGCCGGCAAGGGCGGCGTCATCAAGCGCATCACGCAGCGGCTCAACCCTCGCGTGGTCCGCGTCGCCGCGCTGCCGGCGCCGAGCGAGCGCGAGCGCACCCAATGGTATTTTCAGCGCTACGTCTCGCATCTGCCGGCCGGCGGCGAAATCGTGCTGTTCGACCGCAGTTGGTACAACCGCGCCGGCGTCGAGCGGGTGATGGGATTTTGTACCGAGGCGGATGTCGAGGAGTTCTTCCGCTCGGTGCCGGAATTCGAGCGCATGCTGGTACGCTCCGGCATCGTGCTGATCAAATACTGGTTCTCGATCACCGACGAGGAGCAGCATCTGCGCTTCACCATGCGCATCAAGGATCCCCTGAAACAGTGGAAGCTGAGCCCGATGGACGTGCAGGCGCGCGCCCGCTGGGAGCAGTACACCAAGGCCAAGGAATCGATGCTGGAGCATACCCACATCGCTGAAGCGCCGTGGCACGTGGTGCAGGCCGTCGACAAGAAGAAGGCGCGGCTCAACTGCATCGCGCACCTGCTTGAGCAGATTCCCTATAACGAGATTGCGCACCCGCCGGTGGAACTGCCGCCGCGGGTCCATAATCCCGACTACCACCGCGGCCCGATCCCGCCGGAAATGTACGTCCCGGCGCGGTATTGAGTTGGGCCTCGTGGTTCGAGACGGCCGGAGAGTTGGCATCGGGCGCGCATTCGCGCGACCCGCTAGCGCCTCCTCACCATGAGGGTCTGACTTCGGACCACAGGCGAAGACCTCGTCCTGAGAAGCGCGCCTTTGCGCGCGTCTCGAAGGATGAGCCACGGCATACCGCCGCTCCGCCGATGTCGTCGTTTGTTCACACGGGAAACCTATAACCGCCGGCACTGACATCACGCATGGATGGGGTTTGAACATGGACGCGGAGCAACACCCGGAACTCGACGCACTGCAGGCTGCCTATAAGGACGCGGTGGAGACCTGGATTGTCGCCATTCGCAAGGAAGAGGCGCTGGCCTCCGTCAACCACAGCGTCGCCGAGATCGACCAGTGGGAGCAGGCCCATTTCGACGAGGAAGCGGCGCGCGATGCGGTCCTCGCGGCCAAGACGAAGTACGAAGACGCCCTGCGTCAGAAGTTTTTCGGGTTCTAAGGCTTCGAAACCCGCGCGTTTTCCGATTTGATTCTCAGATAGCCGCGACGCAAACGGCATTCAGCCTGTCATTGCTGTGCCAACGGGTCGCGCGAACGCGCGCCCGATGACAGGCTCCGCGAAGCAATCCATTTTGCCGCGCCAAGAAACAATGGATTGCTTCGTCGCTACGCTCCTCGCAATGAGGTATGCGCGCACATTCCCGCGGCGCGCTACGCCTGAGTGGTGCACAAAACCTGCCATCGAAAAGACAGAGGGCGCAGGGAAAGCCAAGCGCCCGTTGCAGAGCCTCGGGGCCGAAAAAACGCGGAAGATCAATCGGCCTGAATTATTGCGCGATCGAGCGGGAGCCGCCGGCCGCCAAGATGGGTCCCCGATAACTTTTCAGGATCTTTAAATAGTTGGCGCGTTCGAACGCCTGCGGGTCCCGTATGCAGCGCTGACTCATGATACCCCGCACGTGCGTCAGCGAGGAGAACTCTCTCGCTTCGAGCCATTTCTCCAACCCGGAGAGTAGGGTGGCCAGATGGCCGGGGCCTTGCCGTAACAGCGACGAGGTCGTCATCACGACGTCGGCCCCGACCAGCAGATATTTCACTACCTCCTCCGCGCTGGTCACGCCGGTGGAGGCCGCGAGCGAAGCCCTGATACGCCCCGCAAGCACGGCAAGCCAGAGCAGCGGCAGCCTGATCTCGTAGGGCTCGCTGAGCTTGAGATCGGTCAGCACCTGCAGGCGTGTCAGATCGAGATCAGGTTGATAGAACCGGTTGAACAGCACGAGCGCATCCGCGCCCGCGTCATGCAAGGCCATGGCCATGTTGCCGACGGAGCTGAAATAGGGACTGAGCTTCATCGCGACCGGGATCGTGACCGTCGATCGCACCGATCGCAGGATGTCGAGATAACGCTGCTCCACATCGCGGCCTGTCGCCGCAAGATCGGCCGGGATGAAATAGACGTTGAGTTCGAGCCCGTTGGCGCCCGCCTGTTCGAGTTGCCTGGCATAGGAGATCCAACCCTCGTCGCTGGTTCCGTTCAGGCTGGCGATCACCGGAACCCCTGCCGCCTGCCGGGCCCGCCGAACGAATTCCAGATATTCGTGCGGTCCATGTTGCGCGTCGGCGAGTTTCGGAAAGTTGCTGAGACCTTCCGGCCAGCTGTCGTCGTGCGCGCTGGTCAAATGCTCGTAGCGGGCGGTCTCCGCCTCGATCTCTTCCTGAAACAGCGAAGGCAGGATCAGAGCGGCGGCGCCGGCATCCTCGAGGCGCCGGAGCGAGTCGAGCTCTGCCGTCAGCGGCGATGCGGACGCCACCAGCGGGTTCTTGAGCTCTAGTCCCATATAGCGCGTTGTCAAATCCATCGGGCTCTCCTGGGACAGGCTGCAATGCAGCGAAGCTACGACACCGGGCCGGCGAGCACATCGCGGCCAGGCTGGAAGCGGCTGCCATCTTGTGCCGCGAGCATTTCGTATTGCCGGTATTTGTCGATCACCTCAGCCTGCGCGCTGGCGAGCAGCACCGCCGCCTCATCGGGAAGCGATCTCGCCAGAGAGGAATAGCGGACCTCGTTGTAGGCGTAATCCTTGAAGGGGATCGTCGGCCGCGGCGAATCCAGCTGGAATGGACTTTTGCCGACGCTCCGCATGGTCGGATTGAAGCGCAGCAGCGGCCAGTAGCCGCAAGCGACCGCGAGGTCCTGCTGTTTCATGCCAAACCGCATGTCGATGCCGTGCGCGATGCACTGGCTATAGGCGAGGATCAGCGAGGGACCGTCATAGGCCTCTGCCTCCCGAAACGCGTCCAGCGTCTGCTGCGAATTGGCGCCCATCGCGACCTGGGCCACATAGACGTTGCCATAGGCGATGGCCTGCAAGGCGAGATCCTTGCGGGCGACCCGCTTTCCGGCCGCCGCGAATTTTGCCACCGCGCCAAGCGGGGTCGCTTTTGAAGCTTGCCCGCCAGTGTTGGAATAGACCTCGGTGTTGAGAACCAGGATGTTGACGTTGCGCCCCGTCGCCATGACGTGATCGAGCCCGCCAAAGCCGATGTCATAGGCCCAGCCGTCGCCACCGACGATCCAGATGCTCCGCCGCACCAGATGGTCCACCACGGAAAGCAGGTTGCGCGCGGGCTCGCTGTCGATTTTCAGCAACCGGGTCTTGAGTTCGGCGACCCGGATGCGCTGCGCCCGCAACTCGAATTCGTGGATCTGCGGCGCATTGAGCACGGCTGCCGCCAGTTCTTCGCCGACGACGGGCGTGAGCTCCAGCAACAGTGTCCGTGCGAGCGCCAGATGCTTGTCGGCCGCCAATCGAAAGCCAAGACCGAACTCGGCATTGTCCTCAAACAGCGAGTTGGACCACGCGGGCCCGCGGCCCTCATGATCGACGGCCCATGGGGTCACCGGCAAGCTGCCACCGTAGATCGACGAGCAGCCGGTCGCATTGGCAATTTGTGCGCGGTCGCCGAACAATTGCGAAAGCAGCTTGAGATAGGGGGTCTCGCCGCAGCCGGCACAAGCGCCGGAAAACTGGAACAGCGGCTCGAGGAACTGAATGCCGCGCACCTTGTCAAAATCGACCCGCGCCCGGTCGTTGACCGGCAAGCCCTCGAAGAAGGCAATATTGGCGCGTTCGGCCTCGACCAGCGGCGCCTTGTCGGCAAGGTTGATCGCCTTGACGTCCGGCTCGCGCGGGCTGATCGCCGGGCAGGCTTCCACGCAAAGGCCGCAGCCCGTGCAATCCTCGACGTAGAATTGCAGGGTGAAGCGCGCTTCCGGATAACCGCGCGCATTGACCGGCGCCGATTTGAACGACTCCGGGGCACCGACAAGCGCGTCCTCGTTGTAATAACGCGCCCGAATGACGCTGTGCGGGCATACGAAGCTGCATTGCCCGCATTGGATGCAGAGATCTTCTTTCCAGACCGGAACCGCCTCCGCGATATTTCGCTTTTCAAAGGCGGATGTTCCGGACGGAAACGTCCCATCCGCCGGAATAAGACTGACGGGAATGTCGTCACCGCGCCCGACCAGCATCAGCGACGTCACGCGCTTGACGAAATCGGGGGCGCTGGCAACGACGATCGGCGGCTTGTCCTTCGGATTGGTGGCCGCGGAGGGCACCTTGATCTCGAACAGCCGGGCCAGTGTGGCGTCGACGGCGGCGAAATTCTTCGCCACCACGGCTTCGCCCTTGCCGCTGTAGGATTTGCGAATCGATTCCTTGATATGCCGGATGGCGTCCTCGCGCGGCAGCACGCCGGAGATGGCGAAGAAGCAGGTCTGAAGAACCGTATTGGTGCGGACGCCGAGGCCGACGTCGCGTGCCACGGTGGAGGCGTCGATGACAAAAAAGCGCAGCTTCTTGTCGATGATCTGTTGCTGCACGGACTTCGGAAGTTGGTCCCAGGTATCGTCCTTCCCGAATGGACTGTTCAACAGAAAAACTCCGCCCACCGCGGCAACTCGCAGCAGGTCCTGCCGCTCCAGAAATCCGAACTGGTGGCAGGCAACGAAGCTGGCCGAGGCGATCAGGTAGGGGGCCTTGATGGGGTCCGGCCCAAACCGTAGATGCGAAATCGTCTGCGCCCCGGATTTGTGGGAATCATAGACGAAGTAGCCTTGCGCATATTGTTTGGCGTCTTCGGCAATGATCTTCACGCTGTTCTTGTTGGCGCCAACCGTGCCGTCCGCGCCCAATCCGTAGAAAACCGCGCGCGTGGTCTTGGCCGGCTCGATGGTAAATTCCTTATCGAGCGCAAGGCTGCTGAACGAGACGTCGTCATCGATGCCAAGGGTGAAGCTGTTTTTACCTGCGAATTTTCCTTGATCGTTGCGTTTGGCAAGCTCGTCGAGCGCTGCCTTGACCATCGCCGGCGTGAAATCCTTCGAGGACAGGCCGTAGCGTCCGCCGATGACGTGCGGCATCGACGATCGTTGTCCGGATCCGAGGCCTTGGGCGAGGGTAGCGACGACGTCGAGATAGAGCGGCTCTCCGGCGGCCCCGGGTTCCTTGGTCTGTTCGAGGACCGCGACGGCGCCGACCGATGGCGGGAGTGCTGCGAGGAAATGCGGGGCCGAGAACGGGCGATACAATCGCACCTGTAGAACGCCGACCTTTTCGCCACGGGCGGCGAGCGCCTTGACGGTCTCGCGCGCGGTCTCGGCGCCGGAACCCATCAGAATAAGCACGCGTTCGGCATCAGGCGCGCCCTCATATTCAAACAGCTTGTAGTGTCGTCCGGTCAGCGCCGCAAAGCGGGCCATGGCGCCGTCGACGATTCCCGGCACTTTGGCGTAGAACGGGCTGACCGCCTCTCGCGCCTGGAAGAACGTGTCAGGGTTTTGGGCGGTGCCCCGGATGAAAGGGTTTTCGGGGTCGAGCGCGCGGGCGCGATGGGCGCGGACCAGGTCGTCCGGGATCATCGCCCGAATGCTGGCATCGGGAATCAAGTCCAGCGTGTTGAGTTCGTGCGAGGTGCGAAAGCCGTCGAAGAAGTGCAGGAACGGAACCCTTGCCTCCAGGGTCGCAGCCTCGGCAATCAGCGCGGTGTCATGGGCTTCCTGCACATTGGCCGATGAAATCAGCGCAAAGCCGGTGGTGCGCACGGTCATGACATCGGAGTGATCCCCGAAAATCGACAGGGCCGAGGTTGCGAGCGAGCGCGCGGCGATATGAAACACCGTCGAAGTCAGCTCGCCGGCGATTTTCATCATGTTGGGCAGCATCAACATCAGGCCCTGCGACGAGGTGAACGTCGTCGTCATCGCGCCCGACTGCAGCGCGCCGTGGACCGTGCCGGAAGCGCCGCCCTCGCTCTGCATCTCCTGAACCAGGGGGACATTGCCCCAGATATTCGTAATTCCTTCCGCGGACCATTGGTCGGCCAGCTCCGCCATCGTGGAGGAGGGAGTAATCGGATAGATGGCGCAGACTTCGTTGACCCGATAGGCGACATGGGCGACGGCGGTATTGCCGTCCATGGTGGTTCGAATCGCCTCGTCGGCGACTATTCCTGCCGCCGGCATCGGCGCATCGCCCGGGGTCAGCTTGATCACCGCGTTCATGTCCTGACCCCCAACGGCTCGGAAACTATTTCCATGGCGTGGCAGGGGCATTGCGCGACGCAGACGCCGCAGCCCGTGCATAGATCGAGCTTGATTTCATAACCCGCGCTCGGGCCGAGCTTGACGATCGCGTCTTCCGGACAGGCGGCATAACAATTGTCGCACTCGAAGCAATTGCCGCAGGACAGGCAGCGCTTGGCCTCGTGCAGCGCCTGTTTCTGGCTCAGGCCGCCGACGACCTCGTCGAAACCTTGTTCTCTTTGCGCCACCGACAACTCTTGCTGAGTCGAACGCGCCGCGTCGGCATAAATCGGCAAATTGAGTTCGGCGAACTCGATCACGGGAAGTTTCACCGGATGGGTATAGACCTCGCCTCTCAGCCAGGCATCAATGTGGTGCGCCGCCTTCTTGCCGTGACCGGTGGCCACCGTGACCGAGCGCTCCGTCGGGACCATGTCGCCGCCGGCGAAGATGCCAGGCCGCCCGGTCATCATGTTCGACGCGACCACGACGCAGCCTTCGCGATCAAAGACAATTTCCGGAATCTTCTTCAGGAAGCCGCTGTCGGCGTCCTGGCCAAGCGCCAGCACCAGCGTATCGGCCTTGAGCGTTTCAAACTCGCCGGTCGGCTGCGCGTGACCGCTCTCGTCGATGCGCATCACCTCGACCGTGAGATCGGCGCCTTCGATGGCCTTGATCGAGGTCAACCACTTTATCTTCACGCCTTCGGTCAGGGCTTCCCCGGCCTCGAAGTCGTGGGCCGGCATATGCGCGCGATCCCGGCGATAGACGATCATCGCGTCGGTCGCGCCGAGGCGACGGACCGTGCGGGCGACGTCCATCGCGGTATTGCCTCCGCCATAGACCACCACGCGCCGACCGAGGCGCGGCACGGCACCCGCTTCCACGTCGCGCAGCAGGGAAACGGCATCCAGGACCTTGATGGCGTCGCGGGCCGGGATATCGACATGCTTGGAGAGATGGGCGCCGATCGCGATGAAGACCGCATCGAATCCGCCGGCCTTCTGCTCGGCCAGGACGTCGTCGACCCGATGGTTGGGCACAAACTTGACGCCCATCTGCTCGATCCGCCCGATCTCCTTCATCAGGTCTTCGCGCGGCAGCCGATAGGCCGGTATGCCGAAATGCAGCATGCCGCCCGGCAGCGGGCCGGCGTCGTGAATCTCCACCTGATGTCCGAGCCGCGTCAGATGATAGGCGGCGGACAGGCCGCTCGGCCCGGCACCGACGATCAGCACGCGCTTGCCGGCAGCGGCTTTGTCGACCGGCATCGGCCAACCCTGCTCCATCGCGAGGTCGCCGAGGAAGCGCTCAACGGCGTGAATGCTGACGGCGCTGTCGAGCTCCCTGCGATTGCAGCTGGTTTCGCAAGGGTGATAGCAGACACGCCCGTGCACTGCGGGCAACGGATTGTCGCGGATCAGCGTTTCCCATGCGGCGCGGTACTTTCCCGCTTGCGCCAAGGCGAGCCACGCCTGGATGTTCTCACCGGCCGGGCAGGCGGCATTACAGGGAGGAAGCAGGTCGACATAAACCGGATGCTGATGACGAACCGCGCCAGCTCCCCGCTCGCGGGTGAGATCGATCACGGGCGTCATATCGCGGGCAAAGCTGTTCACTTTACACTCCCTATAGCGAAGGCAGTCTGGACCAGGCAGGCATCGCCGACCTTGCGACGGATCAAGGCGGTCGCGGTTTCCCGAATAAATTAAGAGAGCATGATGGCGAGGGCCGCGCCGCCGATGCCGTTGATTTCCGCTTCTGGAACACGGCCAAGTCCCGCCATTGGAAAGATCGCAGCGGCAATCGACAAAGGGTTGCCACGTCCGGTTCGCGATCCAACGGTCAATATTGCTCAGTCACGAATATTTCACGAATTGGAATTCGCAGGGATCGATCTGCTTTGCATGACGAATGTATATCGCCGGCGGCATGCGGGACCGCAATCAACGAGAAAGACAGGATGTCGCGGAGTTTTTCATCGGGTGCGCATTCGCGCAGGCCGGTGGTTCATCCGGGCTAGGCTTGCTACCCCGCCCAAAATTCCGGCAGCGCCGACTCCAGCCGGCCGCCGATCCGCACCGGCGCGATTTTGAGCGCCAACCCCGTGGCGTCGTCGGTCTCGACCGCGACGCCGCTCAAGGTCGCTAGCCCACTGGCCGGCTCGAATCTCCCTGAGGGAATGCCGGTCGTAAAACGCCGCAGCGGCTCTTCCTTTTGCATGCCAATGATCGAATCGTAATCACCGGTCATGCCGGCATCGGTCATGTAGGCGGTGCCGCCGGGGAGAATCTGGTGGTCGGCGGTCGGCACGTGGGTGTGGGTGCCGACCACCAAGCTGGCGCGGCCGTCGCAGAAAAAGCCGATGCCTTGCTTTTCGCTCG
>Ga0326727_10027684_pt1 | contig 10384 bp, 9 predicted proteins | sample MB2enrmetagenome_FD_207643 | JGI IMG/M metagenome (GOLD analysis project Ga0326727, IMG submission 207643) | Lab enriched peat soil microbial communities from McLean, Ithaca, NY, United States - MB29MY | ecosystem: Environmental > Terrestrial > Soil > Wetlands > Peat | place: USA: New York...
CCAGACTCGCTCGAACCGAAATGGAAGAGTGACCTTCGAGCGCTGACAATTAGGGACGCAGCTTCGCCCCAATCGTTCGATCTGTTGACATTGTTTGATCGAGCATTTGAATATTCCAGACAGTTTCCATCGGACAGCGTTCTGACATATGCAGCAAAACTGACTCTAGGCGCCAGTAGCTGCGCATCCACGGCAACTACGTAGGGGAGCTGTCGAATAGCCAACGCCTCTTCAAGAGTGAGCCTCTTGCGGTTCAACTCCTCGGTCGTAGGGCGGCGTCCGAAGGGATCATAATGGAAGACCCAAAGTGTATTGGTGCCCAAAGACTGGATGAAGTTGTCCACGTTAGTGTTCAACCCGTTAATTGCCGACGAGATAAGAATCACTGTCGCGATGCCGATGGAGATTCCGAGGATGGTGAGGCCTGATCGCAACTTGTTCTTGCGCAACGTATCTAGCGCCAAGTTGATCGATTCTTGCGTAGCCATCCAACTCATAGCTCAGCCCTTAGCGCTTCGATTGGATTGAGAGATGCGGCTTTATAAGCGGGATAGATACCAAAGAACAAGCCGATAGCGGTGGAAACGAAAAGGCTGACAACAACCGACCAGAGCTCGACCACGGAAGGAAATGCAATCGTCAGCGTTATCAACTTGGCCACAGAAATTCCGCCTAAGACTCCAATTAAGCCGCCAATCTGCGAAAGCAGCGCAGATTCGATGAGGAACTGCCGCAGAATATCGACGCGCGTGGCTCCGAGAGCCTTACGTACGCCGATCTCGCGTGTCCGCTCCGTTACCGCAACAAGCATGATGTTCATAATGACGATCCCGCCGACAACGAGCGATATGGAGGCAATTGCCCCTACGACAGCACCAAAGCTGTTTAGGATTTTTCCCATGAGATTTTGAAATGTCATACTCGACGCAATTTCAAACGTGTCCTTGTCCGTCGGGCTTAGGTGGCGTCGTACGCGCATTATCGTCCGGAGTTGGTCCATCGCACTCTCCATCACCAATCCGCCCGATCCCGCGTCCACATATATCTCCATCGTTGCGTGTGATCCATACTGCTGCAGATATGCGGTAAGAGGAACCGCAACCCAGTTGTCCAAGCTTGACCCGAACATCTTCCCTTGAGCTTCACCAATGCCAATCACTGTGAACGGCGTCCCGTTCACGCGTATCTCCCTGCCAATAGGATCTCCGGGCCCCAACATGTTGTTCACAATATCCGCACCCACGATCGCCACATGCGCCGCATGGTCATCCTCTACCTGCGTGAACGGCCGGCCAAGCGTGATGTTCTGATTCGAGATCGCAGGCATCGTCCACGTCCAGCCTCGAATCGTCGTGTCCGCCGTCGATTGTTTGCCGTAAACAACCCTACCTGTGGAGATCCGTTGCGCACCCACCGAGACACACAGAGTGCAGTTCTCTAAGACCGCTTTGTAGTCTTCGTAGGTGACATCGCGGCGCTTCTGAAAGTCGAGCCACTCGTTCATGGTTATGAAAGTCTGTGGCGCCTTGCTGATGGTGATTGTGGCTGCACCATAGCTATTCAGCTTCGAGGAAACATACTGCTCCGCGCCCTTCGTGAGCGTTACCACCGTAATGACCGAAGAAACTCCGATGATGACGCCCGCAAGCGTCAGCAGTGAGCGAAGTTTGTTCGCCAAGAGAGATCGCAATGCCAGCCGAAAAGCTTCAGTCCATTGCATAGTTTCTGCTCTCCATCGTTCCCGATCCAAGGTCGGTCCGGCTGATTCATGGATTGCTGCCCAAGTAACGTGCTGTTCCGCAAGGCGCGAATGAGCAAGGATTTCCGGTCTCAGCTTCTGGACGCGTCTCCCATTACTGCACTGCCAGAGGATTGCGCAAGTCCCGGTATTCAATTGCGGTGCAGGTGGCCATCTGGCTCCGAATGGAAAACTAGGTCGTATACGACTTAGTATTGCACACAAAGGGCCGTAGTGCAATCGTCGATTCTTTCGGAGTACTGGAACATTTGGCAGGACCCCAAACCTTGCATTCAAGAAGCGAGCACAGTTAGCTGAAGCGTCACTTTTCAGATTCCGTATCCGACTTACCGACACCGCTTAAAAGGCTCTGCGCTCTGGTGTATTTTGAAGAGATGACACGTAAAGGATCAAGTGGCCTCAAATTGTCACACCTCGCCGCACAAGCTGAACGGATCGATCGGGATCTCGGCGCAATTCGCCGTGCGCTGCGCAAGCCGCTCGAGAATGAAATCTCCCGCGGCGAACTCACCGTGCCGCAGACAGCGGTGATGAAAGTTGTCGTTAGGCAGCCTGGAATCAGTCTGAAGGATTTGAGCAGGCAAATTAGCCTTGCGCACTCCACCGTGAGCGGGATTGTAGACCGTCTGGAGAAACGAGGAATGTTAAGGCGCGAGCCTGATCCTTTGGATGGTCGAGCCACTTGCATCCATCCCACAAATCAGGTGACAGATTTTGTCCGCAGCCAGTTGCCAAATCTATCGCGCGGTCCATTACAAACGGCTCTTGGCAATGCGCGACCCGAAGAGCGTGCCACCATCGAACAAGCTCTTAGCCGTCTGCGTGAACTGCTAGAAGCCGAAGCAGAGGCATAACTTGACAAGGCCATGAATGAGCACTCCACGCGAACCACGTTCGCCTCCGGATCGCAGATCGATTCGGTCGATTGGGGGTGTAGCACTCTTGGCGCGGCCTAGTCTCCATGCGCCAAAGGTCGAAGAACACTCCCTTCAGCCGGATCAACCAGCTCTGCGTGCTCGATGTTGACTTCATCCTCACGGCCCGTTACAACCCATTTCACTTTATCGCTGGAATACTCCCCCTGATACTCCACAAGCTTTCGCGACTTGAATACCCATTCGACGGAGTGGGGAGGCGTCAACGCCCTTAACCCGCCATCCGCCATTTGGTGGGTCCTCGCTCGATCACCCAAGTCGTGACTTCGACCGGCTCCAACAAATTTGCCCAGCCGTTATTCGCCATTCCTGGTCAGTCCTGGTGAAGAGCGACGATCGGCTCGACTGACATTGCGCGGCGCGCAGGCAGATAGCAGGAGCCGATGGCTGCAAGCCCGAGAATCGATCCGACCAGCGAATAGGTCAACGGCTCCGTCACACTCACGACGACCAGGCTTTCCACTCCGCGTGCTGCTAGAAATGCCAGGACTAGCCCAAAACCTAGGCCCGACACGATCATCAAGACGGACTGACGGTAGATCATTCTGAATATCGACGCTCTGGTTGCGCCGAGGGCCATGCGCAGCCCGATCTCATGAACACGCCGGCTTACAGAGTAGGAGATAACGCCATAGAGACCGATGACGGCCAATATCATTCCCAGGCCTCCCATGATCGCTGCCAGCGTTGCCCCAATCTGAAAGAGGAGCAGGCCATTCAACGTGTACAGTGCCTCATGCATCGTCTCCACTTGAAAGACGGGCAACTGCGGCGCCAAAGCGTGGATTGCCTTCTCGACGGTCGCCGCCAATACCTGAGGAGGTATATGCGATCGGACCTGGATCACCATCAGGGTGTTTCCCTTTAGATGTTGTGCGTAAGGAAGGTAAAAATAAGGATGAGTCCTGGCTCCGCCAAATAGCTGAAACTCTGCGTCGCGAGCTACTCCGACAATTGCCAGTTGCCGATCCTTCTCTCCTGCGATGCGAAAGGTGTGTCCAATCGCGTCAAGTCCGGGCCAGAATTTTTTGGCCGTACTTTCGCTCACTATTGCGACGTCCCGTCCCTGACTATTATCAGCATCCGTGAAGTTGCGGCCATGCAACAAGTCAATTCCCATCACATTGAAATACTCCGGAGAGATGACATTGTAATTTGCATTCCAGTCCGAAGCATTCGGAGGAGGCGGAGCGCCGTCGATAATTAGGGTATCTCCATTGTTGAAGTAACCAAATGGTACAGAAGAAGCATGGCTGACGCATTCCACACCAGCGACCTGATGAAGACGCGTCATGATATTTTCCGCCAAGTCGCGAGTCTGCACTTCGTTACTACCGATCTCGTTGGCATCGACGGTAAAGTTCATCACGTGATCCGGCGTGAACCCCAGGTCCGTGTTTTGCATTGCCGAAAGGCTTTGAACGAAGAGGACAGCCATGACCAACAACACCAGCGAACTGGCAATCTGTAGACTGACCAGGCCATCGCGGAACCAATTGCGCCCAGCAGTTACTCCGCGGCTGCCTTCGTGCAGAACTGTGTTGACATTGGACTTTGCCATTCGCACTGCCGGCATGATTCCGACTACGATACCTGCAAGCAGCGCAATAGCAAACGAATATAGGAAGATTCGCCAGTCAAAATCGAAGGATAACAAAAGTGGAATGTCCGCACGGGCATTAATATGAGCCACCGCGGAACTACTCAACATGCCCAGCGTTACCCCCGCGATCCCACCGAGGAGCGCGAGCGTGATGCTTTCAGTAACCATCTGGCGGACGAGCCTCGACCTCTGTGCACCCAAGGCGGTTCGGATGGCCATTTCTCGCGCCCGCGCGGTGCCACGCACTAGCACTAGGTTCGCTACATTTCCGCACGCTAGAAGAAGGACCATAATCGCAAGCGCCAGGAATAGGCCGGCCATCAAATAGATCGTGGAGGGGTCGCCTAGATTAATACGAAGGCGCGGCTCTGGAAACGCTTGGATTTCGAGGCTCTTTTCAAAATCGGGATGTTGCCGCATCAGTTGCTTTGAAACAATAGCGAGCTCCGCGTTGGCCTGCTTCAAAGTCAGACCCGATCGAAGACGAGCTCCTACACCCACCGTTCGGTTCTGCCAGTTATTCATGAAGTCGGATGGTGTCCCATTGATTGGCAACTCGGAGAGAGGGATAAAAGCAGCAGTTTTGACGAATGGCTGCACACCGGGAAATCCCCTTGGAGCGACTCCTATTATCGAGAATGGACGCCCGTCAACTGTGACGGTGCGCCCCTCGATGTTTGGATCACCGTTGAAGTGGCTCACCCAATAGTCGAACCCGAGGACGATTACAGCGTCGCGTCCAATCACCTCACCCTCGGTAGGAAGGAAGAGACGTCCGACCTCAGGTTTCAATTCAAGACCTTCAAAGAAATTCCCACTTACGAACGCGGTGACAATGCGGTCCGGGGACTGACCCGGCATCCCAATCCCGTCGAGCGAGAGTGTATAGGAATATACGTTGCTAAAGGACTGTCGAGCCCCATCTCTGATGTCCTTGTACTCGGGCCACGATAGGGTCTGCTGCAGGGGGCCATGATTCTCCCGAGGAACCAAGGTTGTAATCTGTTGGGCATCAGGGACAGGAAGAGGCCGAATGAGAACGGAATTTATCAAGCTGAAGATTGCGGTATTGGCCCCAACTCCGAGAGCCAACATGAGAATCGCAGTGATGGCAAAGCTAGGTGAATTTTGGAGTTGGCGAAACGTATAGCGAAGATCCTGAAGCAAGGTCCCCATTGCAGCCTCCAAACGGACTGAGTTATCGAGTTACTAACTCCACCCTTTGCACGTTCGTTGCCAAACCAAAGAATATGCAAATACCTGATTTGAAGCCATTAGGGAAATCAAACCTAAACTAACAATCAGTTTGTGGTGTTCGCATTCGTACTCGATCGTCCGTATGTGAACACCGCGTGGTCCCATGTTGATCGCCGTTCAAAACAGGACAAAGATTTGTGGCCACCAAATGCGTCGTTTGTTACTCACTGGGTAGAGGAGGCTTGAGGTGATCGTCACCGCGCTAGAATCACTTTTCCTTCCCAACTTTTGACGCACAGAATTGATCCCTGCTCGGCGGCGGTGAATCGCAAAGAATCGACATCCGGCACAATTGTTTTGAGTCCAATTCGACCATTTCCCCGTTCCTGTAGGCTTCCCTGGTTACTTGTGCTGTGTTCATGCGCCACCTCGTTCGAGGGTGAGCCTGTACCCCACCTCGAGTCTGCCTTAACGCATCAATCCTCCCTCATAGTGAAGGGTGTATAGCGCCGTCCTCACATGGCGAATCACTTCGTCGCCGAAAAAGCTCGCGAACGATCCTCCGGGATGATTCACGTAGACAAATTCGCCCTCCCTGATCCATCGCGGGCCACGATAGGGGATGTCCTCAGAGACGTTCATGGGTGCCTTGTGTAATAACCTGACTGCCTTGCCGACATCTGCTCTCGCAACTGTGGTTGGAATCTCTCCCGTATAACTCATAGACCAGACGGGTTTGCCGGCGTAGTACACGATCTCCTGACCAGCGAACATTGAATCTCCCGCGTAAATGTCGCGGTAAAAGAAATTGCCTTCTGAAAACTCAAGCTGGTGCGTACCGGCCAGCAAGACGTTCTTGACTGTTGCGTCGTCGGATTGGCTTGCATGCGTTGCCCTTTTGACTTTAACCAGAAAATGAGCAAGCTCAAATCGATTGGGCAATGGAGAGTTAGATTCCTGTGCCTGCAGATGGAAAGTGAAGAAGCCGACGCTGAGCAGCAATAACAGCCGGACTTCCCTTTTGAAATCATCCATGGTTAAGATTCCTCCCACCTGAAATCGATAGTTCCAATGTGTCAATTTCAATCCACAGTCATTACGATGAGAGATGCATCATCCTGGAAAATGCCATTGCAAAAACGCGACACATCCTCAAGGATTTTGGTCCGAATACCGTTCGCACCGAGGTCGCGTGCTGCCAAGGCAGTTTCAGCAACTCGTTCCGCGCCGAACTCCTCGTCAGCTTCGTTAGTTGCCTCACTCACCCCGTCGGTCATGAGTAGAAGGCAATCGCCGGACTGCAGTGAGAAGATCCGTTCCTCGTACTTCGCTTGAGGGAGAAGCCCTAGCACCGTTCCACCCCCGGTCAAGAGAATCGTCGCGTGATCGCGAAGAATGATTGGCTGACAATGGCCAGCATTTTCAAAACGCAATGTCAGCGTAGCGATATCGACCACACCGTAAAACAGTGTGACGAACTTGCCCGGCAACACGTTGCCGTTAAGGGCTTCGTTGACCTTACGGCACAATGCACCGGCACTAAGGGCCGCAGGGGCAAACGCTCGAACGAGTGCCTGGAGGTTGGCCATCAAGAGCGCGGCTGTCATTCCCTTGCCCGAAACATCAGCCAAACAGAGACCAATCTGTCCCGGCGCTAGTGCCAATACATCGAAATAGTCTCCACCCACAGACCGCGCTGGTTGCCACGCACATGCGATCTCTAACCCGTTTATACGCGGAATATCAAGGGGTAGAAGGTGGCTTTGAATTTCGCTGGCTGCCCTAAGTTCTGCTTCTTGCGTCTGGAGCTCGATCCGCCCCAGTGTCACTTGGCTTTCGAGTTCCCGGTTGCGTAACTCCAGACCTGCCTGCCGCTTGAGTGATAGATAAAGGGGAGTTGTGATCACACCTGAAAAGAAGATGCTTTTAAGCATCGCTGGCAATGAAAAACTCAACAGATTATCGGTGCGAGATTCCACGACTAGAAGTTTCGCGACAATCAGGGCAAGGTAGCCGCCCGCGATGCACGCGGGAACTTCAATCAACAGAAGCAACAATAAGTCCAGAGGGAAAGTCTTGGCCCCGTAAAATCGTGTCGTGCTCTGTGCTGAAAGCCGCGAGCAGTTGCCGACTATAAAAGTGAAGATGAAGTACTCGGCGATATCGTTGGTGCTCATGCGACCCTGAAACAACCAGAATGCCCCCACTAACGCGAGGCTTATGGCCAGAAGAATCAACTGAAATCGTCCGACGGGAAGCTGAAGTTGTGGACTGGCTCCAGGGGACGACCGAGCAGAGACACTCGCACGCAGAGACATGCTGTTTTACCCTCCATACATCTCTAGGGCTATCGCTATACGATTTGGGCTCATTCACTCTCCAACATTGAAATACAAAGAAGTCATCTCTGCGGTCCCCGGGGCGGGCGTCGCGAAGGCGTCAGACAGCTGCGGGGCTTCTGCGTGCGGCGAATTTCCGCTTATAGTAGGCGCTCCAGAACGCTATAGCAGGTACACCGACGATAGTGGGCCAAAGCCAGACCCACCAAGCGGCTCCGAACCAGCGCGAAAGGTTGACCGCGGAAAAAGCGGTCATTGCGGCGATGTAGCTGCCGATCATGCCCTTCATGTGCTCAAACCACCAGAAGAGCTTCTCTTGTGGGGGACGGAGGAACTGATGGAGGGAGCCGTAGCCGAGGCGCATGCCGATCATGCCAAAGACAATGGAGACGATGCTGACTTGGAAGCCGGCGACGGAGACGACGCCGACGCCCATGAGGCGCGGCTGAATGAATCCCATGATGCACAGCAGAGCGCTGGCGATGAAGGTGACGACAGCGGCGACCCAGTCGTAGCCAGCGGGACGTGCACCTTTGGGGAGAGCCTTGAGGTAAAGAATGCGGTAGGCCGAGTAGGCAGCGTAAAAGCTGAAGACGGAAACCATCGCAAGGAACCAAACGGGAAGCGCAAATGAGAGTACGAGCGCGCTGGCGGCGACGCCGAACATGGACCAGAAGTAGATCTTGCCCCAAGTGCGATGATTGCGTCCTCCTTTTCTGGTGGCGAGAGCGATGGGTGCGCAAAGAAAAGCGGACGCTCCAAAGAAGATGTGGATGTAGAGGAGGGAGCGAAGCCAGGCGGGCCAGTTGGCGTGCATAGGGAGTCTCCTGATCGGGCGTTACTTGATATGGATCTGAAAATGGAGCCCGTCTTAATTGTTCAGCGCGGACACGATGTCTCGCGGCAGTTTCAAGTCAAGTAGTGACGTCTTCAGCAACGAGAATGTGCGAGCACATTTCTCGGCATGATATGCGCGAGACATGAAATTGCTTCCTTGACTCATGCCCACGCTTCGATCCATTGTCGATGGTTAATGGACGCCTGGTCATTTTGTCCGAACTTCGTTACCAGTCGCCATCACCGTCCAATTCACCTTGTCCCTAGAAAATTCCCGCCGATACAAGATAGACTCGGGAGATTTGAAGACATTTACGACCCGAACGTACACTTTGCTCCCGTTCTCCGTAACCTCCCACGGGTAGGTCCAGGTATCACCATTGATCTCCAGTGTTCCGGAGGACGCGGCGGTTCCGTCTAAGGGAACCAGGTAGCTTGTGTAGACATTCCGTTGCTGATCGTAGGTATATACAATCAGCAACTGCGAAACACCGTCGACAAACTGGTTGCAGACATAATAGCTGGCGCTTCGCCAGCAATCGTTCCGCAACACCTTTTCGTCCTTTCCTGCTTTGCTGTACGGTGTATCGAGCGAGACCGACGAGAACTTCCAAGTCCCTTCATACGCTTTTATAGCTCCTATCCCCAGGCCGGAGGGCGTCGACGGCGATTGGGCCGATGCATGGACGAAAGCGTAAGTGACAAGTGCAGCGATGATCGAGCGACAAAGCATTTTGATGGTTCCTCCAATCTCAAATGTGAAGTGTTTGCCGCTGCATTAACCCTTCCTACCGGGCTAATGATCTCAGTCCATTACGCCATCGAGCCGCGCCCTGGAGCCAAAACCCGATCACAGTTTGCGGTGGATGATCGGCCCCTGTGTCCCGAATCAAATATCAGAGCAGATAGGGAATGAGAGCCTTTACCCGATGCCGATAATCCAAATAATCGCGCCCGAATTGACTGATCAAAAGGCTCTCCTCTGTCCGAATCTTTAGCCAATAGCTCAAGATGCAGAAGGGGACCGCCAAGAGTGCGTGGAGAGAATCGCCGACGACCGCAGTCCCTAGCGCAGCTACTAGAATGCCGGTGTAAATCGGGTGCCTCACGATACGATACGGTCCACCGCGGATAAGGGTATGGCCTGCCTTCAATTTTGCCGTTCCGCTCCAATTGCTTCCCAGCAATGTTCGAGCCCAAATCGCGAAGGCAACGCCGAGAAACGCAATCGATACTCCGATCCAGGGAATCCATCCGGGTTGAAGGATTATCGGCTTGTCGAGCCACTCGACGCCGATCGACGTTCTATACAGCAGGAAGAACCCGCACCCCAGGAGCGCGGTCTGCACAATGCGCGAGCCGGAGCTTTGCGCTTTGACGGTTGGTTTTGTGTCATACAAAGCAGTCGTTCCCCACACGACCGCCAGGAGACCCCACAGAGCGACGATTACTTTCATTTCAAGCTGCATACGACCTCCAAGCAAAGTCGCACACGATGCGTCGTGTACGACGTATTATTTGATCATACGCTCTTAACCTGCCAAGAGTTCCATCGCAATTCCCAAAAAAACTTTGGCACATTAGCGCAATCTGTGCCACAACGCCGGTACCAATGTCAACCGAAGCGCACACACTCGGCTTCGTCACAGTGAGCGAACTACAAATAACGGACAATCAATAAACTCTGGTCATCTGTCCGGGGGCCGAAGTTCTT
>Ga0326727_10027685_pt1 | contig 10384 bp, 9 predicted proteins | sample MB2enrmetagenome_FD_207643 | JGI IMG/M metagenome (GOLD analysis project Ga0326727, IMG submission 207643) | Lab enriched peat soil microbial communities from McLean, Ithaca, NY, United States - MB29MY | ecosystem: Environmental > Terrestrial > Soil > Wetlands > Peat | place: USA: New York...
TTTGGTTCCTTCCTTTTGCGCGAGATACACGGCCACGGCGCTTTTTTCATAATCACCCAGGTCGCTCAGGGTGTTGAGGGCGTCGGTTAAATTGTGTCCCGCTTTGAGTTGATCCAAAACGGCTTTCCCGCCTTCCACGACACGTTCGCGCTCCTCGGGCGATATGGCTTTCTCCATATCTTTCCAGGACTGCTTCTTGGCCTCGCACACTATCGCCAGGCGGCGGGAATCCGGAAACCAATCGGCCATACCGTCGCCGGGCAGGACAACTGGGGAGAGCGCGCCATCCGCCGCGCACAAACGCAACCCGTCGCCCGCGAAAACGGCCGCGTGCGCTCCGTCCGGCGACCAGGCAATGCGCCTCGCAACGCATCCGGTCATCAGGAGACACGCGAACGCCGCGGCGAGGAGGGGCCATGAGTCATAAGATTTCATTCTTTTCATAATCATTTTCAGAATATTTCAGGTTTTCTAACGGGTGACTTCCATATAATCCGGTCTTCTGCCTTTACTGTGACCGATGGCAAACTGGCCCGAAGACGGCGGGCGGACCAGAAGCCTGTTTCATCCGCCGTCGTTGCAACGGCTGTCTCGTGAGCAGGAACGGCGGCGGTGACGCGGGGCGGTTCATTTCTGCCGTGCATGGCGAAGATTCCAATCGAAAGACCGCATACAAAACACGCCGCCATGCGCCACGCCCAGTTGGGAACATGCCACGATGGTTTTGGCGCGGGCAACCGGACCTCCGGTTGGCCTGCCAGCGCCAACCGCGCCAGGCGGAGGGTCTCGCCGATTTGTGCCGCTTCTTTTCTTGCCGCCGGATTTTGCAGAAGATAAGCCCCCAGCAACTCTGCCACGTCGGGCGGCAATTCACCCACCGCGCGGTCAATCATCAATCTCTCCAAAACTTCATTATTCATAACCACTGTTTATCATAAGTTCCCGCAGTTGCCGGACCGCGTGATGCAGCCGCGATCTGACGGTGCCAATCGGCAGGCCCAGAGCCGCGGCAATTTCCTCGTAAGAAAGCTCCCGGCGAAGGCGCAACTCCAGGACCTGCCGCGAGTCCGCGTTGAGCCGCACGATGGCTTCGCGCATCACCTCCAACCTCGGGTCCGCTGCCTCCCCCTCATCTGCTTGCGGCTCTGCGGGCAGTTCTTCCGTCGGGTGGGAGCGCCGGTACAGTTCCGCGCTCAAGTTGCGCGCCACCCCAAACAAGTAAGCCCGCGGCGAGCCGGCCCGCAAAAGCCGCTCCGGATTCTTCATCACGGCGGCAAAAGTCTCCTGCAATAAATCCTCCGCCGTCTGCGGACTGCCGTGGCGCCGTTGGAAGAACGCCAGCAACTCCGGCCCGATTTCACGATAAATGTTCTCCATCAGGCGGCCGTCATCACCGGCATTGTCCATTGCATTCAATCGCTGTCATCTTGTACGTCGGGTTGAGCGGGAAGAAAGTTCAAAGAACTCGAAGAGAAGAGATCATATTTTTCTTCTTTGCACTGCAATCCGTCAGGATCGAGCATCTCCGACAAGATTTCAGTCCTTCACTTTACCGGAAAAATCTAGTGGTCAGGGGAATGTCTGTCAGGGGAATGGAAGAGGGCCTCGCTTGGATTATTCCCCTGCCAATCATTCCCCTGACTTCTCTCCGGTCTTGCCAATCCTCCGTTGGCCATCTCCATGTTCGCTTTGGTTGCGGTCGGCCGCGATGAGTTCTTTGAGGTTCAATTCTCTTGCTGGAGCCGTCCTTGGAGGTCGTGCTCCCGAAAAGCCGGCAATGGGAAATGGTGGATTCCGACAATCAGGCGGCGCGCGAGGTGGCCAGATCCACCTTGCGCTGATGGAGGCTCCGGAAGAATTCCCAGCCCTCGCGGCAGCGGCGCACGAAGACGTCCTTGTCTTCCAGCATGGTCTTGATGATGCGGAGGATCGGTTTGGGACGCAGATAATAAGCGCGATAAAAGCGGTCCACCGCCTCGAAAATCTCATCCTTGTCCAGGCCGGGATATTCGAGGGAACTTTGCTGGAAACCGTCCTGGTGAACGATGTCGGTCTTGTCCTGTTTGGCGAACCAGCCGTTTTGGCGGGCGAGATCGAAAAGTTCGGTGCCGGGATAAGGAGCGGCCAGGGAGACCTGGATGCTGAAGACATCCAGTTCCAAGGCGAAGCGGATGGTTTGCTCGATGGTCTCGCGGGTTTCGACCGGCAGGCCGAGAATAAAAGTGCCGTGGATGACGACGCCGGCCTTGTGGCAGGCCCGGGTGAAACGGCGCGCTTCCTCCAGTTGGATGCCCTTCTTTATGCGGTCCAGGATTTCCTGATTGCCGCTTTCGTAGCCGACCAGGAAAAGGCGCAGGCCGGATTCCTTGAACGACTTGATGGTGTCGTAATCCAGATTGGCGCGGCTGTTGCAGGACCAGGTGACGCCGAGGGGGGCGAGCTTTTTGGCGATTTCGCGGGCGCGGGGCAGGTTGGCGGTGAAAGTGTCGTCGTCGAAGAAGAACTCGCGTACCTGGGGAAAAAGTTTTTTGGCGTAGGCCATTTCCGCGGCGACATTTTCAGGAGAACGCACGCGGTATTTGTGGCCGCCGATGGTTTGGGGCCAGAGGCAGAAGGTGCATTGCGCCGGGCAGCCGCGTCCGGTGTAGAGGCTCAGGTAAGGATGGAGCAGGTAGCCGATGAAATACTTCTCGATTCGGAGGTCGCGTTTGTAGGTGTCCACCACCCAGGGCAGAACATCCATGTCGGGAATGAGATCGCGTTCCTTGTTGTGGATAATTTTGCCGTCCTTGTTCCGATAGGAAAGTCCGGCCACATCGGCCAGGGCCCGTCCTTCGGCGACTTCCTTGCAGGTGAAATCAAATTCCTTGCGGCCCACCCAGTCAATCGCGGGCGAGGCTTTCAAAGTTTCCGCCGGCAGGACGGCGGCATGGGCGCCGACGAAGCCAATGATGGTGGCGGGTTTTTGCTGTTTGATGGCCTCGGCGACCTTGCAATCATTTTTCAGCGAGGGGGTGGAGGTGTTGATGATGACGTGATCGAAATCGCGCGCCTGTTCGAGGCATTGCCCGATGCCGATGTCGTGCGGGGGGCAGTCCAGCAATTTGCTGTCCGGCACCAGCGCGGCCGGTTGGGCCAGCCAGGTGGGATACCAGAAGGAGGTGACTTCGCGGCGGGCCTGGTAGCGCGAGCCGGCGCCGCCGTCAAAGCCGTCAAAACTGGGAGGCGAAAGAAAGAGAGTTCTGCTCATGTTCGTAATAACTTAACCTAACATGGTTTTATCAAGGATTGCAATCGCAGGATTCGCGGATTCCGGGCGGAAAGAAGCGCTTCAACCAAACGCTGAACATTGGGCAGGCGATCCTTGATTTCACCATGAAGATTCCGGCCGTTGTCGCTTTCAAAACCAAATGCCGTCATTTTCAGGCCGCCGGCCTTTGCAGACTGCACAAGCCACTCTTCGAGTCGTGGACAAATTACGACGAGCCGATTTTCACGCCGCGAATCATAAAGGACCCGGATGTTGTGCGCGGCGTGTTCCTCGGCCAGGGTCTTCATATATGGCATCGGCGCGGTGTCCGGGTCTTCATCAACCATTCCGGTTGTCCCAGTTCTGCGGGAGACTTGCGCGCACACTCCCGCCTTGTTCCCGGCGTGTTCGATGTCAGGCTTAGAAACACCCAGCGCGAAGGCCAGAGCTTCATCAGAATAGCACTCTACGAAAAGCCTCATTCCCCAACCACCTTGTCCAAATTAAGAAAGGCATCCGGTCCGTAGTCGAGAATCTTGGAAAGCCCGTCAACCGGGACTGGTTTGAATATTGTGCAAAATTTATCCATTCCGGCCACGTAAACCGCCAAATCCTTTACGGGTGTTTTGCCCACAACCGAACCTAGAATGTAGGGATTGTGCGTCGTCAGAAAGTATTGGTTTGATTCATCCAAAGCCATCCGTTCCGCGAGATATGCGGTGTAAAACGGAAACGTGTTGGCCTCTGGTTCATCAAGAAGGATTGTCGAGTTCTGGTTGGTCTCCAGAACAGCCATAAAGAAGACGATGCGCCTCCACGTCTCAGAAATTGAATCGTACGGGAAATTGAACACTTCGTCTTCAATGGTCTTGGCGATGCGCAACTCGTTTTCAACCGGCCTGATCTCCAAACTGAAGTTCCGGCTTCGAAATAAATCTGATACGTGGCGGCGCAAGCTCTTGTTCGTATAAAGGACTGATGCAAGGTTTGCGCCAAATGGTGGTTGAAAGACACCGATGCTTTGGGTTGTGGTCGCTATGCCGGGCTTAAATCGGTAGTATTTGATCCCAGATTGGAGATTCACCAAAGCTTGTTGAGGCCCGGTCTGATTGAGGCTGTAACGCGCTTCTATCTCCCCTTGGCCCGATCCTGTCGGCTGCTGGGGCATGGTGAGATCGCTGTTGATGCCCGGCGGACTCTGCTTCTGATCCCGTTGTCGGTATTTGGCGAAAAACTGAAACTGTCGGTGAAACTGTCGGTCGTCAAAACTCAAAGTGCAGCGGCATTCCGGGGTGGCGACCGTGATGGGGGTTGTCACTTGCTGATCAGTAAAGAGGTCGGCGACGCTTCTGCATCGGAAGACTTCCTTGAATTCCGCCGGACCGTGAACGCCCTCGGAAAGCAGGGCCAGGGCCTCCAGAACATTCGTTTTGCCAGTGTTCGGCTCGCCAATGAAAAGATTGACGCGCTTGGCATCGAATTTCAAATCGCGAACCGATTTGAAATTCTGGATATGAACGTTTGCAAGCATCCTCAGACTACGGTGGACTTACAACTCCTTCACTTCAAGCCTTCTTGTTGTTGGCAATTTTGGCCAGCAAGGCATCGCGTTGGGATGAATCCCCGCCGCCGCAGCCAGAGGGGCTGGAGTTGATGGCGGCCCTGGCTTCGGCCAGATGGCCCTTGCCGATGGAAACCCCGTTGAAGGCGTTGACCAGGCGGCCCTCGTAGCAGGGTTTGGGCTTGGCGCTGAAATTGTAGGCCATGTTTTTCCAGGTGTCGCCCGGCTTGGTGCTCAACGCTCCGCTGGGGTCGTAGCCGCAATGGACCATGCAATTCTCGCATCGCGGGTCGCGGGCCACGCCGTCCACCACGCCGTATTTGTTCCAATCCACTTTCTCCAGCATTTCCTGGTAGCGGGCATAATGTCCATCGGTCATGAGGTAGCAGGGGGCCTTCCAGCCGCGGACGTTGCGGGTGGGGATGGCCCAGGCGGTGCAGGTCAATTCGCGCTTGCCGGCGAGGAACTCCTGATAGACGCGCGTGCCGATGATGGTGAAGCGGTCGCCCCACTTTTCGATGTCCTTGAATTTCTCGCGGGTCATCTTGCGCGTCAAAAAGAAATCCTCCGGCCGTTTGTCCAGGCGCTTGACCATGTCCTTGCTGGCGGCGTCGTATTCGTATCCGGGGGAGATGGTGTGGGCATCCACTTCCAGGAAGGAAAAGAAGGCGAACATGTCCTCGATTTCCTTGACTGCGGTTTCCTTATAGACGGTGGTATTGGTGGCGACCTGGTAGCCGAGGATTTTGGCCATTTTAACCGCTTCGACGCATTCCTTGAAAACGCCCTCGCGTTCAACGATCAGATCGTGGGTGTATTCCAGACCGTCAATATGAACATTCCAGAACATCCACCGGGTCGGACCGATCACCGGGCGGCCGTCGCTCTTGCCCTTGCGGATGGTTTCCGCCTCCTTGTCCGTGATCAGCTTTTCCGTCTGCAAGCGGGCCAGGACCGGCTCCGATTTGGCCGTGTACTGCGCGGCCAGATAATCCCGCATCTTCTTGCGCATGAACATGCCGTTGGTGCAGAGATGGACAATGCGCCCCTGCTTGAGCAATCCGCTGGTCAACTCCTCGATCTTCGGATAAATCAACGGCTCGCCCCCGCAAATGGACACCATGGGCGCGTCGCACTCCTGCGCCGATGCCAGGCAATCCTCCAGAGGCATCATGTCCTTGAGGTTGGTGGAATACTCGCGGATGCGCCCGCAGCCGGTGCAAGTGAGGTTGCAGGTGTGGAGCGGCTCCAGTTGCAGGACGAGCGCGAATTTCGGGGTGCGTTTGATCTTGTGCTTGACGATGTGCGCGGCAATTTTTGCCGTCAGCGCGAGTGGGAATCGCATAATATATATCTGGCCTGGGCGGTGGCCTGATTCGTTTGAGTTTGGCCCGGAGTTGTGGAACCGGCCGGTTTGGCTTGAGCCAACCCCGGCAGGAAAAACATGAGCGGAGAAAAAGTGGGCGCGGCATACATGCCACCACAGCCCGTCCCGATTGCCAGAACGGCTGAAATCATGATCGTGGCTTTGACCGCGCAACGCAAATTCACGAAGGTATTGTAATGCCTCATGGCCAATCGGCAACTTTTATTCACGCTACTTAAACCCCAGCAGGTGGCCGCCCTGCCAGGTGAGGAAGGCCAGGAGCCACGCCAGCGCTCCCATGTAGGCCCACTGAAACAGCGGCCACTTCCACGAGTTGGTTTCGCGGCGCACCACGGCGACGGTGCTGGCGCATTGCATGGCCAGCACATAAAACACCATCAGGGTGATCGCGGTGAGCGGGGTATAAATCGGCGAGCCATCCTGCCGCGTTTGCGCGCGCAGAACCTCTTCAAGTTGACGGTTCCGGGCCTCTTCGTCCCCGTTCTTGCCAACGCTATAGACAATGGACATGGTGCTGACAAACACCTCGCGCGCGGCAAAGGACGACAGTATGCCGATGCCCATCTTCCAATCGAAGCCGAGCGGGGCGATGACCGGCTCCAGAATTCGACCGGCGTGTCCGGCAAAGCTGCCGCGCACCAGGGCGCTTTCCTGGCTGGCATCCAGTTGACGCAATTGGTTGGTGCGGCCGGCCAATTCGTTGGTCTGTGTGGCGGCCAGCGGCGTTTGGGCAAAATCGGCCTGCAGGGCGGCGCGTTGGGCGGCGAAATCACGGGTGATTTCAGGGTGTTTGGGATAAAAGGCCAGGAACCAGAGGAGAATATTGATGCCGAGAATGACGGTGCCGGCCCGGAGCAGAAACAATTTGGCTCGGTCCCATGTATGGCGCAGGACGACGCGGAGGACGGGTTTCCGGTAGGGCGGCAGTTCCATGACAAGCATGGGGGTATCGCCGCGGAGGAGAGTTTTTTTGAAAATCCACGCCATTCCCAGCGCCACCACAATGCCGAGCAAATACATGCAGAGCATGGTGATGCTCTTCACAAAAACGCCGCCGGTGATGCAGGCGCCGATGAGCAGGGTATAAACCGGGAGCCGGGCCGAACAACTCATCAACGGCGCGACCAGGATGGTAACCAGGCGGTCTTTCTGCGTCTCAATGGTGCGCGTGGCCATGATGCCCGGAATGGCGCAGGCGAAGGAACTGAGCATGGGGATGAAACTTTTTCCGTGGAGGCCAACCTTGCTCATCAAGCGGTCCATCAAGAAGGCGGCGCGCGCCATGTAGCCGGTGTCTTCGAGCAGGCCGATGAACAGAAACAGGAGGCAGATTTGCGGCAGAAAAGCCACCACCGCGCCGACGCCCCCGACGACGCCGTTTTCGAGCAGCGATTCAAAATCGCCCGGTGGAATGGCGTTTGCGACCCAGCCCCCCATCACGTTGAACAGCCCTTTCAACAAGTCCATGGGCAATTGGGCAAAAGTGAAGATGCTCAAGAACATGAGGGCCATGACCGCGATGAAAATCAACATGCCCCAAAACTTGTGTGTGACAATCTTGTCCAGTTGGTCGCTCGTGGTCAATTGGTCGGGCATGGATTCTCTGACCACCGCCTGCTGTATGGACGCCAGACGGGAGTAGCGGGCTTCGATGGCGCTGCTGCGCCAATCCACCCCGGCTTTTTGCAGCCGTTGCCGCGCCTGCACCGCCGCCGCGATGACTTTGTCTGGATAGAATTCGCGCGAGCCGGCCAGGAATTTTTCATCGGTGACGATGAGCAGCGCCTCGGCGGGCGCGGAGCCGGGCCGCTCTTGCAAGGCGGGCATGTGCGCGACGCCGGCCACTTCCTCAAACAGCAGGGGGGGCAGATCGCAGAGGAGTCTTGGGCGCGAGGGCGTTGCGCCGGCGCGCACGGTGGCGGCGATTTTTTCCTTCAACTCGCGGATACCTGCGCCGGTGCTGGCCACGGTGGGAAGGACCGGCACGCCCAGCGCGGCCGACATGGCGGCGGTGTCAATGGCCTGTCCGTTTTTCTCCGCCACGTCCACCATGTTCAAGGCGATGACGGTGGGCCAGCCCAGTTCGATGACTTGCGTGGCGAAATAAAGATTTCTTTCCAAATTGGAGGCGTCCACCACGACAATGACCATGGCGGGCGCGGGGACCTCGGCCAGGCGGTTGAAGAGGATGTCGCGGCAGATTTGTTCATCCAGGGACTGAGGGCTGAGACTGTAGGCGCCCGGCAGGTCGAGCATGGTGATGGGCAGATCGGGCGGGCCGCCCGACAGCCGGCCTTCCTTGCGTTCGACGGTGACGCCGGCGTAGTTGCCCACGCGCGCGCGCAATCCGGTCAGGGCGTTGAACAACGTCGTCTTGCCCGAATTGGGATTGCCGCAGAGAACGGCGAAGTGGCGGGCGGCCTGGGAAGGCGGCGGGCGGACGGATGCGGCGGGAGTCGCGATGCCGGGAGCGGCGTTGGATTCCTTTGGCGGAAGAGCCTTGGGGGGTGTTTCCATCAAGCCTGGTAATTCATTAAGTTAGCCAACGCAATCCGCAAACCGCCGCCGGCTCATTTGGGCTGGACCATGATCTGCTCGGCCTCGTGCCGGCGCAGGGTGAGATGGTAGCCGCGGACCTTGATTTCGACCGGATCGCCCAGGGGAGCGAAGCGCACCAACTGGAGGGCGGTGCCCAACACCAAGCCCATCTCGAGGAGGCGTCCCCGGTGTTCGGGCGGCAAATTGATTTCGCTGATTATGCCGGACCCGCCGAGTTGCAGGGAAGTCAGCGGTTGGGAAGTGGCGGGCATATCAGGCGACTTTCTGGCGGGGAATCTGCTCGACCAGGATTCTTTCAGCCAGGCGCCGGCTGATGCCCAGACGGGCGTTGCAAACCTGGCATATAATGCTGGTCTGGCGGCTGAGGAGCTTGATTTTCTGTTCTTCGCAGAAGCCCATTTCGCGCAGGCGATGGGTCACCTCGGCCGGGGCGGTAAGCTGCTTGATGCGCACGTCCACCCCGGTCCGCACGGCGCTGAGCGGACACAAGAAAGGCTGGGAACACACTTCCTCAACATCGTGGTCTGGGCGATGCAACTCGTTCACCACGCCATGCTACGCGAATCGCCCGCCGCTGGCAAGTGGCGATGCGCCGCTCACTTGAACAAGGGTGCAGGACAAATTTCTTCATTCGCCCGGTAGGGACGCCTCGCCGAGGCGTCCGGGCGTCCCGGCGGGACGCCCCTAGTGCGCTTGAGAATGAGCGTGCATAGGAGGGTGGAAGTCCCTCTGTGGCGGTGCTTCCCGCCACGAGTTGAAAGTAACTGCATCGCGGCGACGCGGTGTGGAGAGCAACTGGAAACGAAAGGACAGTCCGTAGAACTGACGGGCCAAGATGGCCCGCGACACAAACTCGATACGGCCTTATGCGACTGACGAGACAGCTAGGAATGAACGAAGTCCGAAGAACCGCCGGTAGCGATCCAAAGCGAACCGGAGGCCAAGCCCGCCCGGAGCAAGAAGTATGGCCGGGAGCCGGGGGCGCATGGGGTGGATGGAGACGGAATGTCCGGAAATGCACGTTCGGTAATCAAGGAGACCTGTCCGGGTGCTGGAAGGAGCCGGGCAGGAGTCAGAGTCCCCGTAGTAGCTGCGAAGCGGGTAATGACCGTGGAGCCAAGGGGGACAGGAAGGTGGACGGATGAACGACAGAATGCCGGACGACAAACCAACGCGAGTGCCCGCAAGGGCTAGCCAGTGGTGGAACTCACCGAGCGCAATTGACTTGGCGAGTACCGAAGGTCTAACGGCCATCCGTGGGGACCGTGCGAAGAGCGCGCTCCTCCTTGAAAGAGAACCCACTGACCGGAAAGCCGGATGCGGGAAATCCGCCCGTCCGGTTTGGAGGGAGGGGGAGCGGACATCCGCTCTCCCTACCCCTATCCACAAGAAGAATTTTGTCCTGCACCCCTTGAACAAGGGCCATTGGGCTTTGACTTTGCCCCTCGTCGGGCGCATTGTGTCGGTAGATATGCAAAACCTGCTGGAACGAATCACCGTGAATCCCCGGCAATGCGGCGGACGGCCTTGCGTGCGGGGGATGCGGATTCGCGTCAGCGACATTCTCGATCTGTTCGCGTCTGGGCTGGACGCGTCGCAGATTTTGGCGGAGATGCCCGACTTGGAG
>Ga0326727_10027686_pt1 | contig 10384 bp, 5 predicted proteins | sample MB2enrmetagenome_FD_207643 | JGI IMG/M metagenome (GOLD analysis project Ga0326727, IMG submission 207643) | Lab enriched peat soil microbial communities from McLean, Ithaca, NY, United States - MB29MY | ecosystem: Environmental > Terrestrial > Soil > Wetlands > Peat | place: USA: New York...
AAAAGCGTCACCCTCCACCCACTCCACCTGCGCGGTGAGCCGTGAGCGATTAGCAGCTAAGTTGCGCTCCGCCACTTCCAGTGAGGCGCGAGAGGCGTCAATCCCCGTCACCTGGGCGCAGACTTCGGCCAGATGCAGAGCAAAGCCTCCCTGGTAGCAGCAGACATCCAGCGCTCGTCCGCCTCCGTCGCGATTCGCCAATCCCATCCTTCGCGCCCACTCCGCGGCGGCGGCGTAGTTGGCCCGCTGATCGAGGAAGGCTCCGGTCTTCTGCCCGGAATTGGCATCATACTCGAAGACCAGACCATTCAGCCGGAATTGTGTGCTGACGTCTTGGTTGGGCAGGGCTTTACAGGCTGCGGAAATGTGGCTTTGGGAGTCATCTGAAGCGTCAGGGCACGACTTCAGTCGTGCCGTATCTGATGATTGTTTGGCGCGGGCTTTAGCCCCTGAGGTATGTTTTTCAGACTCTGCAACAAACAGCGGCTCTGGACTCGGCGCAGCCAATCCCTCCAGTTCGCGCACTCTCGGGTCGGGCCGCTCCAGAATGGCCGCCAGCGACAACTCGTCGCGCAGCACGCGCACGCAGATCTCGCGCACCGCGGCTGAGTCCAGCCCTTTGGCCAGTATTTGCAGAATCACCAGCTCACCGTACTTGTCCACGACCAAGCCGGACAGCTCGTCTGCCTCGCTGAAGCACAAGCGGCAGGCGTCGTTCCGCTCGTCGAGCAATGGCTTGCGCCGCCGGATCGCCGCGCGCAGCCGAGTCTCCAGCAACTCAAGCCACTGGGCCTCACTGATTGCCTCTCGCGAAACCATCCGCAGAGCAATCTGCGAGGTGGGGCTGTAAAGCGCCGTGCCCAGCAGCAGTCCACGGCTATCGGCCACCGGCAGAATTGCGGGAGGGCCACCTTCAGGCGGTTCAGATTCGGGCAGTGCGAGGGATTCAATGTCGGAGGCGTAAACCCACAAATGCCCGGAACGCAGCCGGTCTGCGGCGCGGCGGCTAATTCTGGCGCCTAAAACCTGGGCATCAGGGGCCGGCTTCTCGTGAATCCGCTTAAGATGCGGCGCGGGCTGGGCTGTTTTGGACGCCTTTTTTGTCGCAGCAGGCCGGGCGGTGCGGGTCTTGGTCATGGGCTCCCTTGATTGCGTTCATCTTCCCACTCATCGTAACAAGAATGGAATCTCATTGTTGTACGCCGTGAACCGCAATCCGGTTTACCTTCATGCACGCTGAACACAAGCGGCCTATAATAAAGTATGGCGACTGTCCGGCAGCCCATTCCGGCGGATGTTCCCGGCGCGCCCCCGGCTATCAAGGGGAAGGCGCAGTCCGTAGCGCGCGCCATCGACCGGCAAACCATCGACCGGCGCTTTGAGGCGCTGCTCAAGCAGGTTCACGCCAACCGCCCCAGCGAAGACATTTCTCTCATCCGCAGAGCCTGGGAATTCTGCGTCCAGCACCATGAGGGGCAGACGCGGGCCTCGGGCGAGCCCTACATTATCCATCCGCTCGAGGTAGCGGAGGTGCTGGCGGAGATGAAGATGGACGCAACCTCCATCGCCGCGGGCCTGCTGCACGACTCGGTCGAGGACACGCCCGCCACCAACGAGGAGATTGAGGCCGGCTTCGGCGAGCAGGTGGCCCATATCGTCGCGGGCGTCACCAATATTGACAAGATAGAGTTTGCCAATCGCGAGGACCGCCAGGCTGAAAATGTGCGCAAGATGCTGCTGGCCATGGTCTCGGACGTGCGCGTGGTGCTGATCAAGCTGGCCGACCGGCTGCACAATATGCGCACCCTGGAGCATTTGCGGCCCGAGCGCCAACAGTCTATCGCCCGCGAGACCCTGGACATTTACGCGCCTCTCGCGCACCGTCTGGGCATGGGCAAGGTGCGCGGCGAGCTGGAGGACCTGGCCTTCCGCTACACCGATCCGGTCAGCTACGAGCAGGTCGCGGCTGCCGTCGAATCCCGCCGTACCGAGGGCGAACAATTTCTGCGCGGCGTAGAAGACACGCTCGCCGAGCAACTGCGGGAAAATAATATCCCGGCCCGCGTCGAGTGGCGCATCAAGCGCATCTACTCCATCTATCAAAAGCAGCAGCGCTCCAAGGTTTCCGTCGACCAGGTCTATGATTTGCTGGCCATCCGCGTCATTACTCAGGACGTGGCCGCCTGCTACGCCGTCTTCGGCCTTATTCATACACTTTGGCGCCCGGTGCCTGGCCGCATCAAGGACTTCATCGCCATGCCCCGCGCCAACCGCTACCAGTCGCTGCACACCACGGTGATGAGCCCCTCCGGCCACCAGTTCGAGGTGCAGATCCGCACCGAAGAGATGCACCGCATCGCCGAGGAAGGCATCGCCGCCCACTGGAAGTACAAGGCCGGCGAAGGCGTGGTCACGGCGCGCGACGAGGAGCGGTTGAATTGGATCAGGCAGTTGGTCGAGTGGCAAAAGGAGATGACCGACCCCAACGAGTTTCTCTCCAGCCTGAAGATGGACCTGTATCCCGACGAGGTCTACACCTTCACGCCCAAGGGTAAGGTGGTGGTGGTCCCGGCCGAAGGCACTCCTGTCGACTTTGCCTACACCATTCACACCGAGGTGGGCCACACCTGCGTGGGCGCAAAGGTCAACGGGCGCATGGCGCCCCTGCGCACCAAGCTGCGCACCGGCGACATCGTGGAGATCGTCACCCAGAAGGACCACAAGCCAAGCCGCGACTGGCTGACTTTCGTCAAAAGTCCCCGCGCCCGCAACAAAATCAAGCACTGGCTCAATGAAGATCACCGGCGGCGGGCGGTCGAGATCGGGCGCAAGCTGTTGGAGCGCGAGGCGCGTAAATTCAAGGTTCCGCAGAGCCAGATTAGCGACCAGGACCTGGGCCGCATCGCCAACGAATATGGCGTGGCCACCGCCGCCGATCTGCTGGCCGCCCTGGGGCTGGGCAAACACTCCGCCCGCCAGGTGCTCAACAAGCTGGCGCCCGGCAGCACCAATCAGCCGGAGGCCGAAGCCGCGCCGGAGATCAAGCCCGGCACGGGCGAGGCGGCCATGTCCGACGCGGTGCGCAAGCTGCACCTGACCGGCTCGGATTCGCTTCAGGTTGAGGGCCAGAACGACCTGCTGGTCTATCGCGCCCGATGTTGCAACCCCATTCGTGGCGAAGAAATCGTGGGCTACGTCACCCGCGGCAAAGGCGTGGCCGTCCATGCGCGCAGTTGTCCCAACGTGCAGAACCTGCTCTACGAGAGCGACCGCCGCATCAATGTCGAATGGTCCCGCGTGGGCGGCGAGGCCTCCGGCCGGCCGCAGCGCTACCCGGTCAAGATCACCGTCTCCTGCGACGACCGCCCCGGCATGTTGAAGGAACTGATCGCCGTTATCTCCGACGACAACTCCAACATCAGCGGCGTCGATATTCGCAAGGACGAGAACGGCGAAGCCGTCGTCGAGCTGATTGCCGAAGCCGAAGACGTGGGCCACCTCAACCGCATGGTCCTCGGCCTGCGCCGCGTACCCGGCGTGCGCGCTGTGCAGAGGGCGCAAAAGCTGTAAAGCTGCGGCCGCGCGAGGCCAGCCAACTCATGCAGTTACTGCATCCCCAGACAACACTCTCATTCCGCGCAGATTGCCTCACTCCAGCCCGATGCAGCGATGGCCTGAATTGCTCAGACTTCGGCTTATTGCGGTGTGATGCTAATGTGTGCGAGTCGTAGAGTACTGTGCAGCGGAAGCCGCGTCCGCCCGCAGCCGCGATGAGGCTGATCTGTAGCCGGACCGCATGAGGAAGGAGGCTGTTTCGATGGCAGCAGGAAAGAAGAAGCTCTTTAATTCCGCCTGTTTTCTGGCGACCGAAGGGCCAGGACGAAGCGTCCTCCGTCACACGCCAAAGCAGGCTTTCTATTCCCAGGGAAGCCCTGCCGATTCTGTGTTTTATCTCCAGAGCGGCCGCGCAAAGCTCACCGTCGTATCAAATAGGGGCAAAGAGGCCACGGTAACCATGCTGGCAGCGGGGGACTTTTTCGGCGAAGAGTCGATGGCGGCAGCGGGTGAGCGGCGAACATCCTCGGCCATGGCCGTATCCGTCTGCGTCGCGCTCAAGATCGATAGATCCCGGATGCTCCGCGCCCTGCATGAGGAACATTCGTTCTCCGACTTTTTCATGCAGTTTATCCTGGCGCGAGGCATCCGCACTCAGGCTGACCTTGTCGATCAGCTCTTCAACTCCAGCGAAAGACGCCTGGCGCGGACACTCTTGTTGATGGCGGAATATGGCGGAGCGGGCGAGCCCGAGACCCTGCTTCCACCGGTTACCCAGGAGACTCTTGCCGCGATGATCGGCACTACCCGTTCCCGCGTCAGCTTCTTCATGAATCGCTTCAGAAAGCTCGGCTACATCGAATACGACGGGCGCATTCGGGTTCACACCTCGCTGCTCAACATGGTTCTGCACGATTCACTGCCGGAGGAGAACTCATCCAGGCCCAAGCTGCTCGATCCCCCGCCCAGCCCCGCGCGAACCGCCAGACGAGCGCAGTTGGTATGAGCTGAGGATTCAGTTCGCAAAACCGGGCGTCCTCTGGCGCGCCATTGACTCGGTAAGGAGATCGTATGTCCTTTGGAATTTACGCTGCCGGATTCGCGATCATGATCGGCGGACTGGCTTACGCCGCGCACCTGGTGCACATGCCAACGCACTGGATTGTGGTGAGCGTCATCGTGATGATCGGCGTTGGGATTCTCTCCGGCGTAAAAGCCACGCGCCAGAAAGATTCCGCCAATTAGCACCTGATACAGCCCCATCGCCTGCCCGGCAATCGCCGCCAGTTGCATATTCGAGGTGCTTTCATAGAGGTCGCCCACTTTGGCGTCAAGGGACTACTTCTCTGCCGGGATCAACTTAACTCATCATACAACGTCTACGCTGAATGTCTCCTGCTGTTTGTTAGCGCTCGGAGGCGCTACTGGCAACCGATTGATATTCCTGGCCTTTTCTTGATCTGGCTGCTATTTTTGAAGGGGTACGGCAGGAGCTAAATGGGCTGCAAAAGCTGGGAACGGGGCCCGTATCTTCCCCATTTTGAGATGAATTATTGCTCATTTTGAGCAAATGAGCACCCTTTTCCCCGCAAATCAGATACAACATCGATAATTGCTCTTTTGCATATAGATCCGAGACGGAGAGCGGCGGACGTTTTTTACGGTATGATTCGATTGGAACCGCAACTTATTGGTTGGTCGGGGGTTTCCTCCGAAGGAAGGGTCCAGGAAAACCACTATGCGCTTGATGAAGGCGTTTCCCCTCACTGTCTTCAGTCTCTCCAGTGTCCTCAGTCTATTGTCCGCTGCATTGCTTAGCTCGACGGCGCTGTTGGCCCAGAATTCCGCAGTTCCTCCGCGGATTACCACGGATGTGAATGAGCTGTCGCTGGCGACGCTGAAAGGCAACGTGCCGGGTCTGGCGCGTGCGGAGTTTGACCAGGGCGAAGCTGCACCCTCGACGCAACTGACTCACGTGCGCCTGGTGCTCGCGCGCTCCACTGAGCAGCAGGCGGCGCTGGACGCGTATCTGGCCCAGTTGCAGGACAAATCCTCGCCCAATTACCACAAGTGGCTCACCCCGGAGCAGTTCGGCCAGCTCTACGGCCCCGCGGATTCGGATATTGCCGCCCTTGTCGCCTGGCTGGAGTCGCACGGGCTGCAAGTGGAGACGGTCTCCAAGGGACGCACGAATATCGCCTTCAACGGAACGGTACGCCAGGTGGAGGAGGCCTTTCATACCTCCATCCATTCCTTTCTGGTCAATGGGGGCCAGGCCGGCGAACAGCAATTCTTCTCCAACACCACAGATCCGCAAATTCCCTTGGCGCTCGCCCCGGTGGTCAAGGGCGTCGCGCACCTGAACACCATCCGGCCCAGGCCGTATTTTGTGCGCGGGAGCGCGGGCCAGTTCAACCCCGAAACCAAACGGCTGGAGCCGGCCAACGGGCCATCGCCCATGCTTACAGGCGGCGGTGATTTTCTCTATCTCGTTCCCGGCGATGCGGCCACCATCTATGACACGCCCAACTCCTTCAACGCCAACTTCAGCTCGGGGACAAGTTATACCGGCGCGGGCGTGAATATCGGCCTTGGCGGCGATGCAACCATCTCAGCCAGCATCGTCGGAGCCTACCGCAGCATGTTTCTCGGCAGCTCAACCTCTGTCAACCTCAACTACTGCACCACCTCCGCATCATGCTCCACCACCCCAGGCTCCGGATACGATGCCAGCGATGCCGACGAAGCCTATATCGACACCGAACTCTCCGGCGGCATGGCTCCAGGCGCGACGATTTACTATTATGCGTCCCCGGACCTCTTCACCGGCATTGAGGCGGCCATCGACGCCAATGTCGTGGACATCTTCAGCCTGAGCTTTGGCGATTGTGAGCAGGGGATGATTGGCGGCAACACCATCACTGGCGCCAATGGATGGTTTAACAGTGAGTGGGAGCAGGCGGCGGGCGAAGGCATCGCGGTGATGGTTTCGGCAGGCGACAGCGGCTCGGCCGGCTGCGACTATCCGAGCACCAACAAAGGCGCGAACGTTCCCGACGCCTCCTACGGTTTGGCGGTAAGCGGTTATGCCTCCACGCCGTATAACATCGCGGTGGGCGGAACGGATTTGGCTGGGCTGAGCACTTCGTTCTCGACCTACGCGAGCACATCGCAAGGCAGTTCTGCGACCTTCTACCGGACGGCTCTGAAGTACATACCGGAATCGACCTGGAATGATTCGACGACAGTCAATACCACTATCAGCGCGAATGTCCCTTCGATGTCTACAAACAACTGCGCGGGCGGCGCAAATATCGTGGCCGGCAGCGGAGGCGCAAGCACCATCTACAGCAGGCCCATATGGCAAACTGGCGCGGGCGCCTTCGACTCAGGGAATATGCGCGATCTGCCCGATGTCTCGTTTATGTCGGGCAACGGCTGCGAACCCGCAACATGGCTGGTATGCACGAATGACAGATACAACAATCAATATAAGACGAATTGCGAGACGCAATCGAATGGCTCTTTTTACTTCACTGGTTATGGCGGCACCTCCACCGCTTCGCCGGTCTTCGCCGGCATCCTGGCGCTGGTGCAGCAATCTGTTTCGCCGAGGACTGGCTGTGGATGGGTAAATTGCAGCCGGCTGGGGATGCCGGCACAGGAGTTGTATTCCCTGTTCAACGGCAGCCATTCGAACTCCATCTTCCACGATCAGAATAAGGTAGGCAATAACTCGGTGCCATGCACCAGCAGCTCAGCGAATTGCGTCAAGAACGCCGCAGGATCTTACTTCGAGAGCGGATACAACACGTACACCACCGGTCCCGGTTACGACATGGCGACAGGGATGGGCAGCGTAGATGCCACGCAACTGGTGACCTACTGGAGTTCGGGAACCGGCTCGGCGGCGGCGACCGTGTCTTTTCTTTCCGTCTCGCCCAATCCGGTGACAACGGTCCAGAGCCTTACTGTGACTGTTTCAGTCTCCGGCGCCAGCGGAACGCCGACGGGAACGGTAACGCTGACCGGCGGCAGCTATAACTCATCCCAGACCATTGGTTCCGGCACATGCACATCAGCTTCCAGTTGCGTGTTCACCATTGGTACTGGAAATCTGCCGATTGGCTCCGACACGCTGACGGTGACCTATGGCGGCAACTCTACCTATGCCGTGGCGACCAACTCCACATCGGTGACGGTGAATGGGCTGAACGCGGCCGTGACGATCACTTCCCCGGCTAGCGGCGCCAACATCAATTCGAATACGCAACTGACCGTGTCGGGCACAGTGGCCTGCACAGGAGCCTGCGCGGGCAGCACCACGCCCACCGGTACCGTGACGCTGACCAGTGTCGCTCTTACTCAATCTTTGACAGGAACTTTATCCGGCTCCGGCGGCTACTCCATCACCATCCCCTACAACAGCCTGAGCGGCGGAACCGACTCGCTCACCGTCACCTACAACGGAAGCTCTGTCTACAATTCCGGAGCCAATAACTCAGTGTCTGTGAACGTGACGTATGTGGCTGTGGCAACGCCAACTGTGACAATAACTCCAGCCTCGGGCAGTATAGATTCCAGCCAGACCTATGGCGTGACGGTCACGGTAACCGGCTCCAGCAGCCTGGAGTCGGCGCCAACCGGAAACGTAACCCTGACCAGCGGCAGCTATACCACCGGGGCGGTAACGCTCGGAACCGCCGGTTGCACATCGGGCGGTTGCGTCTCCATCACCATTCCGGCCGGCAGCCTGAACAACGGAAGCGACACGCTCACCGCGACCTATAGCGGAGACGCGGACTACTCTTCAGGCACACCGGGAACAGCTTCCGTAACGGTGACAAAATCCGGATTTGCGCTTTCCGCGACCTCGCCAAGCGCTTCCATCGCGCCCGGTGCATCCACGACTTCGACCCTTACCGTAAGTTCGAGCACGCATTATACGGGAACCGTTACTCTCACCTGTGCGCTGACCTCGGGTCCATCCAATGCATCGGGAGATACTCCCAGTTGCTCGAACGGCAGCAACACGCTATCGCTTATCTCCGGCGTGGTGACTGGAACAGCATCAGCGACTGTCACGGTGTACACGACAGCAGCCAGCGCTGCGCTGGCCTATCCCAAACTGCCCGGAAGAGGCAATGGTCGAGGATTGTTCGGAGCGGGCGGCAGCGCGGTGCTCGCCTTCCTCGTCTTCCTGGGGATACCGGCGCGACGGCGCAGTTGGCGCTCCATGCTGGGCCTTCTGGTGTTGATGACGGCGTTGGGCAGCCTGGCCGCTTGCGGTGGCGGCGGTGGCGGAGGAGGTGGTGGCGGCAATCCTGGCACGATGGCCGGTACATACACCTTCACGGTGACCGGAACCGGAAACCCCACAGTCACACCAGCACCCACTGCCACCTTCACAGTGACCGTGAACTAGCTTGTTCGGATTGTCCGGCGCGTTGGCTCTTCCTTCGGGAAGGGCCAATGCGTTTTTGCGGGCTTTCAGCTCTCGGCGCTCACCAGTTCCAGAGCCGCTGTTCCTTTGCGCGGCGCAATGAAGCTCTCGGAGCGCCAGGCGATGGAGAGCTTCTCCCGGTCGAGCAGTATGCGTATCTGCCCGCGCGCGTGGTCGGCCCAGGGACCGCTTTTGTCCAGCCGCGCGTAAGCCTGCCAGTGGCGCAGCGCCGCCCGCGCCTCGCCCTTGCGCTCATGGGCCAGAGCTAAATTATAATGGGCATCGGCATAACCGGGAGCCAGCGCAATCGCCCGCCGGTAAGCAGTAATCGACTCATCCGGCCGCTGCAACTCGTCCAGCACGTTGCCCAGGTCAAAAAACGCCAGCACGTAGGCCGGGTCGATCTCCGTCGCGCGGCGGTAAAGCTGCTCGGCCCAGCCAAACTCGCGCAGATGAAAGTGGATCGTCCCCAAGTTGATCCAGGCCGGCGCAAAGCTGGGGTCGAGCTCCATGATTTCCTGGTAGAGCTTGATGGCGCGAATCTTCTCGCCGGCCTCTTCGGCCTGCACAGCCTTGAGAAATATCTCCTGCACGCTCCGCGGAGCGCCTACAGCCAACCTGCGCAGCGGCGCCAGTTCCGAGCTGGCCGACGGCTTGTCCATCTGCTGCTCCGCGCGCTCGAAGTCAAAGAGCAACTGCCGGCGAATGGGGTCCACCATCGCCCCGCGATGCCGGAAGGCCAGCCGCGTCCCGGTCCTCACCAGGCTCGCCTCCCGCAGCGGATTCGCCATGCCCGCCACCGCCTTCATGGCGACAATGGAGTGCCGTATCGACGCCAGCGGCACCGCCTCCTCGCGCAGGGCGCGCAAAATGCGCAACTGCCCAAGGTCCTGAAAGCTGTAACTCTGTTGTTGGGGAATGATTCCCGCCCGCTCCCATCCCTGCAACTGGCGGGAGCCGATCTGCAGAATGCGCAATACGTCCTGCCGGCTATAGCTGGTCACTCTTCAGTGCTCCCGTGTGTGGTCCGGCAAGGCATTGGATCTCGAACTCCGGCTCTGAACCTGGGTTCTCAACCCCGCCTTCCCCGGACCCGGCGCTTGGAACAGGTCCTGAGAAACCGCTCTTGTTCGAATTATGCCAAGTCTTCGCGTGGATAAGTATGCGTGAATCTTTGCAATCACAAAAATATGCGTGGATAACGGGTGACTGATTGGGTTCACTATTACCAAAGACAATTCGCCCTGTGGAAAACGGAAGGGAAATGCACCAATTCAGGTGAAAACCCTATCAAACCCTCCAATTCATGGAGTCGTTTTCGCGCCGCCGTCTCTCCGAACCACCGGGCCAAATCAATCAAGCCAGGCTGGGCTGATCGTCCGCGCG
>Ga0326727_10027687_pt1 | contig 10383 bp, 6 predicted proteins | sample MB2enrmetagenome_FD_207643 | JGI IMG/M metagenome (GOLD analysis project Ga0326727, IMG submission 207643) | Lab enriched peat soil microbial communities from McLean, Ithaca, NY, United States - MB29MY | ecosystem: Environmental > Terrestrial > Soil > Wetlands > Peat | place: USA: New York...
AACGACAACGCCGACATCGGCTCGCCCTGAGACCCGGTGGAGATGACGCAAACCTCGCCGGGCGAGAGCTCGTCGACCTTGTCCACGTCGATGAGCGAGGCCGGCGGGATCGAGAGCAGCCCGAGCTCGCGGGCCAGTGCCACGTTGCGCAGCATCGACCGCCCGAGGAGCGCGATCTTGCGCCCGTTGGCGATCGCCGCGTCGGAGAGCTGCTGGATCCGGTGGATGTGGCTCGCGAAGCAGGCGACGAGCACCCGGTGCTCCGGGTGCTCGACGAAGATCTGGCGGAGCGTCTCGCCGACGCTGCGCTCCGAGCGCGTGAACCCGGGTTCCTCGGCGTTCGTCGAGTCCGACAGCAGAAGGCGGATGCCGACGGTGTCGGCGATCGACCCGATGCGCGCGAGGTCGGTCCGGCGGCCGTCGACGGGTGTGAGATCGAGCTTGAAGTCCCCCGAATGCAGCACCACTCCCTGGGGTGTGTGGAAGGCGACGGCGAAGCCCTGCGGCACCGAGTGCGTGACCGGGATGAACTCGACGTCGAACGGGCCGATCTTCCGGCGTTCCCCGTCGGCGACGGTGATCAGCTCGGAGCGCCCCTTGGATCCGGAGTCCTCGAGGCGCGACTGGGCGAGACCGAGGCTGAGGGCCGAGCCGAAGACCTTCGTCTCGATGTCTCGCAGCAGGAACCCGAGCCCGCCGACGTGGTCCTCGTGGCCGTGGGTGAGCACGATCCCCTCGATGCGCCCGGCGTTCTCTTTCAGGTAGGAGAAGTCGGGCAGGACGAGGTCGACGCCGGGCATCTCCTGGTCGGGGAACATGATCCCGCAGTCGACGACGATGATCCGGCCGTCGTGCTCGATGGCCGCGCAGTTCCTCCCGATCTCCCCCAGGCCACCGAGGAAGACGAGCCTGACTTCCTCAGCCACCGAGGCTCCGGGTGTGCCGCCAGTCGTCGAGCTCGGCGAGCACGGCCCTGGCACGTTGCTCGAGCCCGGAAGGGGCCGGCCCCATCGGCGCCCGGCACTCGCCGCCGGGCAGACCGAGCTCCCGCAGCACGGCCTTCAGAGGCAAGGGGTTGGGGGCATCGTCGCTCGACTCGTAGACGAAGCTCGGGATGAGCGCCCGGGCGATCTCGAGCGACCCTTCCACGTCGCCGGACCGGAAGCGCGTGATCATCTCGCCGCTCTCGACGCCGCACCAGTGGGTCGCGACACCGATCAATCCGACGGCCCCGACGCTCAGCAGCGGCAGGGTCATCAGGTCGTCGCCGGAGTAGCACTCGAAACCCGCGGGCACCTGCGCCAGCAAGCGCTGCGTGGCGACGACGTCGCCGGCCGCGTCCTTCAGGCCCACGATGTTGTCGACCTCGCGGGCGAGCTCCAGGATCGTCTCGGAGGCGATCTTGCGTCCCGTGCGAATCGGGATGTCGTAGAGGACGACCGGCAGGCTCGTCGCCTCGGCGATGGCCCGGAAATGGGCCGAGATGCCGGCCTGCGAGGGCCGGTTGTAGTACGGGGTGACGGCGAGGATGCCGTCGACCCCGGCGACGGTCGCCAGCTTCACGAGTTCGACCGAGTGCCGCGTGTCGTTCGACGTCGCCCCGGCGAGGACCGGCACGTTGACCGCCGAGGCGACGGCCCGCCACAGCGAGACGCGCTCGTCGTCGGACAACGTCGCCGCCTCGCCTGTCGACCCGGTGACGACGAGGCCGTCGTTGCCGTGCGCGACGAGATACTTCGCCAGTGTCACGGCACCGGCGAGGTCGAGTCCGCCGGACTCGTCGAACGGCGTCGCCATCGCCGTGAGGACGGTGCCGAACCGGGGTGGGCGCTGAGCGGTCACGTCCTGACGCTACCGCAACCGCCCGCCGGCGGACCCGCCGGCACGCCGGGAACGGACCCGCCGTAACTAGGCGAGGATCACGGCCCCCGGAGTCTCCCCCCGGGCCCGCTCCGTGCGGACCGCCCGGCAACAGCGTCTCCGTCCCGCCGAGCATGTCGGCGGCATTGTTGTGTCCGGCCTACCGCCGGTGCCGGACGGGCGCGCGCCCTCTGGGTAGGGAGCCCGCGGCGTGCCTAGATGCCGAGCAGCGCGTCGAGCCCGACGGTGAGGCCGGGGGTCGACGCCACCCTCCGGCAGGCCAGCAGGACTCCGGGCATGAACGAGCTCCGGTCGTAGGAGTCCTGGCGGATGAGGAGCGACTGGCCGGGCCCGCCGAAGAGCACCTCCTGGTGGGCGACGAGACCGGCGAGCCGGACCGAGTGGACGTGGATCCCGCCGGACGCGACGGCACCGCGGGCGCCGGCGCAGGAGACCGTCGTCGTCGGGTCCTCGCCGAACGGGCCGGCCCCCGAGGAGGCACGGGCGACGCCGATCCGGCGGGCCGTCTCGAGCGCGGTGCCCGAGGGGGCGTCCTTTTTCTGATCGTGGTGGAGCTCGATCACCTCGACGCCGTCGAAGAACGGCGCCGCCAGCTCGGCGAGGCGCATCATCAGCACCGCCGAGAGCGAGAAGTTGGCAGCGACGATCGCGTTCGGCCGGCCCGACGGGTCGAAGGCGGCCCGCAGCCGCTCGAGTCCCGCGGCGTCGATCCCCGTCGTCCCGCAGACGGCGTGGATGCCATGCGACGCGCACCATTCGAGATTGCCGACCGCCGCCTGCGGCTCGGTGAAGTCGACCGCGACCTCGGCACCCGCCGCCTCCAGCGCGTCGATCGAGCCGGCGGGAACGAGCCCCCCGACCGGGGTACCGGAGGCTCGTGGATCGACGGCGGCGGCGAGCTCGAGGTCGGACGTGGCCGCGACGGCGGCGCACACCGTCGCCCCGAGCCTCCCGCAGGCCCCCAGCACACCGACACGGATCATCTCGGCGCCAACCTACCCCGCAAGTCGGCCGGCACGTCGCCGCTTCGGCCGGGCGCCCGGTTGCGGCTGGGCCGGGGCCGTGCCAGCCGGTACGATGGCCCGGCACCCTGCGCGACCGTTATGCGCGCAGCGGATTCCGAAAGGGTCGTGATCGTCCGGTCCCGAACCGTCCACGGCGCGTTGTGCCGCGGTCGCCGGTGCCCGGGAGGGTCGAGGAGGAGGTCATCCGTCGATGTCTGCCATGACAGCGGACGGGGCGTCGTACGCGCCGGTGCTCGAGGTGGAGAACCTCCACACGGAGTTCCACCTCCGCACCGCCAACGTGCACGCCGTCGACGGGGTCTCGTTCCACGTCAACCCGGGCGAGTGCATCGGGCTCGTTGGCGAGTCCGCCTGCGGCAAGACGACGGTCGGGCTGTCGATCATGAAGCTGCTGCCCAACGTCGGCCACGTCACCGAGGGCTCGATCCGGCTGTTGGGACGCGACCTCGCTCCCTATAGCGAAAACCAGATGCGCACCGTGCGCGGCAACGAGATCGGGATGATCTTCCAGGACCCGATGACCTCGCTGAACCCGACCTGGAAGATCGGCCGCCAGATCGCCGAGGTCGTGCGCCTGCACCGCGGGGTCTCCCGGGCCGAGGCGTACGAGCGGGCGCGCGAGACCCTCACCCTCGTCGGCATGCCGCGGCCCGCCGAACGGCTCAACAGCTACCCGCACCAGCTCTCCGGGGGGCTGCGCCAGCGCGTGATGATCGCCATCGCGCTCGCCTGCGAGCCGAAGCTCCTCATCGCCGACGAGCCGACAACCGCCCTCGACGTCACCATCCAGGCGCAGATCCTCAACCTGATCGACGAGCTGCGCGACCGGCTGAAGATGGCCGTGATCATGATCACCCACGACCTCGGCGTGATCGCCGCCAGATCCGACCGGGTGATGGTGATGTACGCCGGCAAGATCATCGAGTCGGCGACGACCGAGGAACTCTTCGGCTCAATGCGCCACCCGTATTCCGAGGCGTTGCTCGAGTCGATCCCCCGTCTCGACCAGGACCGCGCCCGCCGGCTCTTCTCCATCTCCGGCCTGCCGCCGAACCTGGCGGGGACGCTCCTGGGCTGCCGCTTCGCCCCGCGCTGCCGCTACGCAACCGACGAGTGCCGAGCCGACGAGCCGCCGCTCTCGCTGCACGCCGCCCCGCCGGCTGGTGAATCACCCGACCCGGCGTCCGCGCCGACCGCCGCCGGCAGCGAGTCCCACCTGTTCGCCTGCTACCACCCGGTGAGCGTCAGCAGGGAGGAACGGCTCGCCCGCCGCGGGATCGCCCCCACCCATGACGGCGCGGCGACGGTGCCCGCCGTGCCGAAAGCCGCTGAGTCGGCGGATCTCGCCTTCAAGGGGGAAGCGGTGCTCGAGGTCGTCGACCTCGTGAAGAATTACGCCGTCGTCTCCGGGGCCGTCATCCAGCGCAGGATAGGCACCGTCCAGGCGGTCTCGGGGGTCTCGTTCTCCGTGCGCCGCGGCGAGACCTTCGGGCTCGTCGGCGAGTCGGGTTGCGGCAAGACGACGATCGGTCGTCTCGTCGTTGCACTCGAGCACCCGACCTCGGGGAAGGTGCGCTACGAGTCGACCGAGATCACCAAGCTGCGGGGGCGGGCGCTGCGGCATGGCCGGCGCGACCTGCAGATGATCTTCCAGGACCCCTATTCCTCGCTCGACCCGCGTATGCGCGTGAAGACCATCGTCCGGGAACCGCTCGTCGTGCAGGGAATCGGCAACCGTCAATCGCAGAACCAACGGGTCGTGCAGCTCCTCGGCGAGGTGGGTCTCTCCGCCGGGGCGGCCCAGCTGTACCCGCACGAGTTCTCGGGTGGCCAGCGGCAGCGCATCGGCCTCGCCCGGGCGCTGGCCCTCAACCCGAAACTCATCGTCGCCGACGAGCCAGTCTCGGCGCTCGACGTCTCCATCCAGGCCCAGATCCTCAACCTGATGCGGGACCTGCAACAGCGCCACGACCTCACCTACATCGTGATCTCGCACGACCTCGCCGTGGTGAAGTACCTGGCGGACCGGATCGGGGTCATGTACCTCGGCAAGCTCGTCGAGACAGGACCGGCAATCGACGTCTACGAGCGCACCGCCCACCCCTACACCCAGGCGCTCATCGACGCTATCCCGGTCCCGGACCCGGTCCTCGCGCGGGCGACCGAGCACCACGTCGTGCGGGGAGAGCTGCCCTCGGCGATGACACCCCCGAGCGGTTGCCGCTTTCGTACCCGCTGCCCCTTCGCCCAGGAGATCTGCGCCGCTGAGGAGCCCCCCCTCCGGCTCGTCGGAGCCGAACACCTAACGGCGTGCCATTTCCCCTTGCAGCCGCCGCTGGGCGACACCGCCGTGACGGACGCTGCCGCCACCGCACCTGCGGGCTGAGGCCCCGGGTTGGCCGGCGCACCTGCCCGCCGGCGTGGGGATCAGCGACGCTGCAGCCGAACCTCGAAGGCGTCTCGCATTGCGTCGCCGATGAAGTTGAACGCCACCACGACCGCGACGATCGCGAATCCGGTCGGATAGATCTGCCACCAGTACCCGTTGAGGGCGTAGTTGACGCCTTGCGCGAGCATCGATCCCCAGTCGGTTGCAGGCAGCGGCACACCGAGTCCGATGAAGCCGAGCGCGGCGAGCAACAAGATCGCGTCGGCGAGTATGAAGGTCGTGTTCACGACGATCGTGCCGATCGTATTCGGGATGATGTGACGGAAGACGATGCGTCGGCCCGTGCCTCCCATCACCCGCACCGCCTGCACGTACTCACGCACACGCAACGAGAGCGTCTCGCCACGTACCAAGCGGGCCGGGACGAGCCAAGCCACAAAGCCGATCACCAAGATGAGCAACGGCAGCGACGAATGGAAAATGACGGCAAGCACGATGAGCAAGAACAGCAGCGGAACCGACAGAAACACATCGACGATACGCATCATCACGGCATCGACCCAGCCGCCGAAGAAACCCGAGACCGCGCCCCAGATGACGCCGATCACCGTCGCGATCGCCGCGGCGGCGAATCCGACCTCGAGTGAGGTCTGCCCGCCATACATGACGCGGCCCAGCACGTCGAAGCCGGATGGATCGGTTCCGAACAGGTGCGCGGCCGACGGTGGCGCGTCCTGGGTCGAATACAGCAGCGCATTCTGCGCGTTCGTCTGGTTCGTCGCGTAGAAGACTGGCCCCAAGAAGCAGAACAGAACAAAGAAGATGATGACGCCGACGCCAACGAGGGCAAGTTTGTTCTCGGAGAAGACGAGCCAGAACTGGCGGGCCATGCCGCCCGTCGATAACGCTTCACCGCCCGTTGCGGTCGCCGTGTCGGGCGTGGGGACAAATTCGTGCGCTTCGAGTTGCTCAACCTGTCCGGTCGGAAGTCCGATGGTCATCTGGACTCGCCTCCTTTCCTCATCGCGGTCCTAGGTGTAGCGGACGCGGGGGTCGACCACCGCGTACAAGATGTCGGCAATCAACGAGCCTATGACAGTGGCAAGCGTGGCCACGAGGGTAGTTCCGAGCAGGATCGGCACGTCGGTCTGGAGCGCCGCCTGTGTCGTGAGCAATCCCATCCCCGGGAAGTTGAACACCGTCTCGGTGATCAACGCCCCGCCGACGATCGCCGGAAGCGAGAGCCCGAGCAACGTGACGATCGGGATCAGCGCGTTGCGCAGCGCGTGACGAAACAAGATCCGCGCCCCGCCTGCTCCCTTTGCCCGCGCCGTGCGAATGTAGTCCTGGGTCATCGCCTCCATCATCGAAGAGCGCATATATCGGCTGAACGAGGCGATCGTGAGCGCGGAAAGGCTGAGGATCGGCAGCACGAGGGCGCGGGGGTCAGCAAGGATCGCGCCGACTGTCGCACCTTGGGGCGCCTCCACTGAGAACCAGCGGATGTTTATCGCGAAGTACAGGATCAAGAGCTGGCCGAGGAGAAACGCCGGCATCGAATAGCCGATGAACGACGCCCCGGTGAGCACGTAGTCGACAGGCTTGTTGCGGCGCACGACCTGCAAGATGCCAAGCGGCACCGCGACGATCAGCGCGAACACCGTCGAGATTCCGACCAAGACGAGAGTCTTCGGCAGGCGCTGCTCGATGAGCGAGTTCACCGCCTGGTTGTAGTGGTACGAGTAACCGAGGTTGAGCGACATCACGAGACCGCGCAGGTACTGCCAGTACTGGTCGTACAACGGCAGGTAGAAACCATTTGCCGAATTGAACTCGTGGATCGCCTGCGGAGTGGCTCGAGCGCCGAGCGCGGCGCGCGCCTCGCCGCCGGGGATGACGTGGGCGAGAATGAACACGAGGAACGTCACCCCGAGGATGACAATCAGCGCCTGGCCGATGCGGCGAATGATGTAGCCGATCACCGCTTGAAAACCTCACTCATCTGCAGCTCCTGCATTCCAGCCGACCATCTTCGTTCCTCCACGCGCCCGCCCGGTGGGTCCGTTGCGGCCCTGCGCCTCCGAGCGGGTCGCCACCCCCACCAGGACATCGTGGCCCGTTCGCGGTACAAGACCCGTCGGCACGAGAGTCGATCGGCCGGCCCCGCGGGGCCGGCCGATCGCTTTCGCCTACTGTTCGGCCCTACTTCCTGTCCTTACTTCGTCGACGTGAAGTAGAGGTATTCCGGATTGTACAGACCGAAGGCGTTCTGGAACGAAGCGACGCCTTGCAGGTTCTTCGCCGCTTCGGTCAGGGAGTAGTCCGCGTTCGGCTGGTAGACGACGGGAAGGGACTTCGCAACGTAGTTCTCGTACGTCTGGATCGAGGTCTTCCCGTAGTCGGTGCCAGCAATCAGCTGATTCAGCTTCATGAGGTTCGCTGAGCCTGCATTCGAGCCCGCGGTCGGCAAGAAGATCTCCTCACCGGTCGGGATGTAGTCCGGGTAGTACACCCAGCCACCACCCCAGTCGGCCCACTCCCACGTGCACGACGAGCCCGAGCAAGGCGGGAACACGGCGCCGAGGACGGCGTCGAAGGTCTCACCTGTCGCCGTGATGTTGATCCCGATGCTCTTCAGCGCCTCGGTGAAGGCCGCGATCTCCTCGTTGAAAGACGTCGCGCCGGTCGCGTAGATGAACGAGAAGCTAAGCGGGGTCCCCACCGGAACACCGCACTTCGACGCGTTGGCACAGGTGTCAGTTCCGTTGCGGACGACCTTCCAGCCGTTCGCCTCAAGAAGCGCAACTGCCTTACTCGGGCTGTACGCGTACGGGTTCGACTGCTCGGTCTTGTCGGAGTACGGGTTCGGTGGCAGCAGCGGCACCGGGCCGTAGGTGGGCACGCCGTAACCCTTGAAGAGCTTATTCAAGTAGAGCGGCTGGTCCATCATGTACTGCACGGCCTGTCGGAAGTACAGGTGCCGGAAGATCTTTCCGGCTTGGCCGTTGTCACCGACGGAGTTCCAGTTCATCGGGAAATAGTTGAAGCCGAACAGCACCCACGGGACGAGGTTGTAACTGCCCGCGACCCGCGACGCGTTCGCACCAGCAACCGTCGGGCTCTTCGCGTTCGCCGAGAGGTCCTGCGCGGGGATATAGCCCATGGTCAGGTTGCCGCCGACGAGGGCGTTGTACTCAGCGGTGTCCGAGGTGAAAGGCAGCTCTTCGAACGAGGAAATCTTCGCCTTCACCGGGCCCGAGTACTTCGAGTTCGGCGCTAGCGCGACGTAACCGGTCGAGTTGAACGCCGTCAGGTGGAACGGACCGTCGACGACCTGCCAGAGCGGGTTCGTCGCGTAGGTCGCGTAGGAGTTGTTCGCCTTCTTCGGGTTCAGCGGGTCGTAACCGGCCTGCTGCTCCAAGAAGTCGAAGACCGCGACGCAGTTCTTCGCCACCGCGTTCGCCGGCGTCGGAACACCCTTCACCGTCTTCACGTCAACTGAGTTGAAAGACGCCTTGCCGCACAGCTGCGCGCCCGCCTTCTGACCGTGCGCCGTCACGTCCCATGCCATCGGCAGCGGCGTGATGATCGTCAGGTTGTTGTACGTGAACCACTGCGGGTTCACGTGCCTGTTCAGCGTCATCACGACCGTGTTTGCGTTTGGCGTGGTGATCGATGAAATGGTCGCGGGAATAGCGCCTGGGAACCAGCCACCGTAGTTCTGGTATTCGAGCTTCATCAGGTTCATCCAGAACACGACGTCCTGCGCGTCGACGGACTCACCGTCGGACCACTTATAGCCATTCATGTGGATCGTCAACGTCTTGCCGCTATACACCGGCAGCGCAGCCATCGAGAGCGACGGAACGACATTGACACTCGTATTCGAGCCCGGCCAGTACAACGGACGCCACATCGTGTCGGTCAACGCGCCGTTCGTCGCTGAGAAGTACGCGGGTGGCACGAAGGGGAAGATGAAGTTCGGCACACCGCTCGGAGCTTCCGCCCACTTCACAACCCCGCCGCTCACGGCGTGGGGCTTCGTGGTCGCGTGGCTCTTTGACGCGGAGGCGATGTTCGTGATACCCAGGGTGGCAACCATCGCCACCGAGATCGCGGCCGCTCCCGCGCGCCAGAGCCAGCGCTTGTGGCCCTTGAATGCGTTCATGCCCAAAACTCCCTCCTCGTAAGCCCGAGGAGACCTCCTCGGGAGTCGCTCCACCGTCTGTGGGATCCGGTGATACGCCAAAAGTAGCGCGTTCGCAACGTGAGTCGCACGCCGGACCCGGTCGGTCACCTGCAGTGATCTGCCAGCCGGGCCGAATCGCGCTCAGCGGGGGCACAAACCGGCAACTCGAGTCAGCGCCGCGTCGTCCCGCCAGGCGCAGCGTTGTCGCACCAGTCTGGATTCGGCCCCGGCTCCCAGGTTCTCCGGTCGCCACGCTGGCCCGGGCGCAGCCCGACTGGCTGCCGCCCCCCCCAACCAGGACTGGACCAGCCTGCCGGGAGTGCGACCCGGCCATCGCCGCGGCAACCCGGGCTGCCACTGCGAGCAAGGCCACGGCTTCGTGGTACCCCGGCACGCGCCAGCAAATCGCGAGCACCCTCAATCGGGCGCCATAGTCAACACGCTCCTAGGAGAGTGCTGGTTTATTCGCCTCCGAGCCTATTTGCCGGCGCGAGTGCCCTGGTCACAGCGTTGCCAGTTTCGGCTCAAGCGGACTATTCAGCACTCTCCTAGGCGGGCGCGGCGTCGTGTCGCCTCGGCGCCAACCTGGCGAGCTTGGCCCGGAAGGGCCGACCGGCACCGGCGACGCCCGAAGCCTCCCGTCGATCGTTACGCCGGCAGCCTGGCCGGCTCCTCCGCGGTCGACCCGACCGTGAGAACCGCTCCGCGCCGCCGCATCCACGCCGTGCCCCCGGCGAGCGCCGCGACGGCGGCCCCGCCGACGATCGAGCCGGGGACCCAGCCGATGAGGGCGCAACCCGATCCGAAGATCACCGCCGCGACGATCACGCCGAGCGAGCGCGCCGGGATCCAGCGGGAGAGGTAGGCACCGATGAACGCCCCGGGAACGCCACCGGCGA
>Ga0326727_10027689_pt1 | contig 10383 bp, 8 predicted proteins | sample MB2enrmetagenome_FD_207643 | JGI IMG/M metagenome (GOLD analysis project Ga0326727, IMG submission 207643) | Lab enriched peat soil microbial communities from McLean, Ithaca, NY, United States - MB29MY | ecosystem: Environmental > Terrestrial > Soil > Wetlands > Peat | place: USA: New York...
CTTCGCTTGGTTCGGCAACTTCCGCCGACTGGTGGTTCGCTATGACCGCTCGCTTACGATTTATCAAGCTTTCTTTCATATCGCCTGCTTCATGATCGTGTTACGGAGGGTTTTGAAATAGCTTCTACTCAATACTAATATCCTCGACCGTTTCATGACTTCTGATACTAATTTGCGCGGCCAATGCTCCAGCGACTTTCTGAAAGGCTTTGCCGTAAATCGTCGAGTCATCGAGCGCCACCGGCTTGCCGGAATCGCTTTGTTCCCGAATCGACAAGTCGAGCGGAATTTCGCCCAGGAATGCGAAGTTGAGCTTCTTCGCAGCTTCGCGCGCGCCGCCATGGCCAAAGATTTCCTCGCGGTGGCCGCACTTCGGGCACAGGTAGTAGCTCATGTTTTCCACGATGCCCAGGATCGGCACATTCAACTTTTGGAACATGGCGATGGCCTTGGACGCCACGCTCAGCGCCAGATCCTGCGGCGTAGAGACAATTACCGCACCCGTGAGCGGAATGGTCTGGGAAAGACTTAACTGGATGTCGCCCGTGCCCGGCGGCATATCCATGAGCAGATAGTCGAGTTCTCCCCAGCGCACGTCGCCGAGAAATTGCTGGATGGTTTTGTGCAGCATGGGGCCGCGCCAGATGACGGCTTCGTCCTTGGGCAGGAAGAACGCCATAGACATGATCTTGACGCCGTACTCGACGGGGGGCTCGATTTTGCCCTCCACGACGTACGGCGATTCGCTTCCCCCCATCAGGATTGGCACGCTGGGACCGTAGACGTCGGTGTCCATCAGGCCCACTTTAGCGCCCGCGCGATGCAGGGCCACCGCCAGGTTTGCCGCCACCGTGGATTTCCCCACGCCGCCCTTGCCGCTCGCCACTGCGATGGTGTACTTCACTTGCGGAATCAGCGACCGGCCGGGAGAGCGCGCCGGAGCTTGCGCCACCAGCCGGACTTCCACGTCGCGAACGCCCAGCGCCATCACCGCCGCGCGCGCCTGCTCCACCAGTTGGTCGCGCACGGGGCAGGCCGGGGTGGTCAATTGCAGCGCGAACGAAACTCGGCTGTCGCCGACTTCCAATTCCTTGATAAAACCCAGCGTCACGATGTCGCGCCCCAGGTCGGGGTCCTTGACCGTTCGGAGGGCGTTCAATACATCTTGCGGGCTGATTGGGCTGCTCATTCATGTTCTCCGTAAGATCCCTGGAAATATCCACAACTTTCATTCTGGAGTGCACCGGCGGGTTTGTCAAACATAGCTCTGGACATAGCTCTGGATCACCGGATCCCCCGATTAGCGGATTTTTCGGACTTGCGATGTTGCAACCCCCTTTGACTAGGGCATTAGGTTACAATGATTGTGAACATGGCCACAAAACCTGAACTTTTCGGCACGGACGGCATTCGTGGGGTAGCCGGGCAATATCCCTTGGATAAAGCCACGGTGCTCAGGATAGGCAGCGCTTTGGGAACCGTCCTCAGGAACCCTTCCCGCCCCGTGCGGGTGGTGTTGGGGAAGGACACGCGCGAGTCCAACGAATGGATATCACGCGCCCTCGCGAGCGGCCTTGCCTCAACCGGCGCACAGGTGGTTGACGCCGGGATTATCACCACGCCGGGTGTAGCCTTCCTGACCCGCCAGCATGAATTTTCCGCCGGCGTGATGGTTTCCGCCTCGCACAATCCTTATGAGGACAATGGCATCAAGATTTTCTCGCCTGCCGGGACCAAGCTCGCCGAGTCCGAGGAACTGGAGATTGAACGCCTTATTAAGATCCTGCCGGAATTGCCCGACTCCGCGGAGAATGCCGCGCAAAATGTTCCCGGCTGGGTGGAAGGATACGTTGAGCACCTGGTAAGCCTGATTCCGGCGGGGCTGGATTTTTCCCGAAATCACCTGGTGGTGGACTGCGCGCATGGCGCGGCGTGCCGCGTGGCGCCGCTGCTGCTGGCGCGGCTGGGAATCAAGCCGCACACCCTGAATGCGCAGCCCAATGGGCGAAACATCAACTTGCACTGCGGCTCACTCCATCCCGAAACGATGGTGGAGACCACGCGCGCGTTGGGCGTTGACCTGGGAGTGGCATTCGACGGGGATGCCGATCGCGTCGTCTTTGCCACCCACGAGGGCCGTTTGGCCGACGGCGACCACGTGCTTTACGCCCTCGCCCCCTTCCTCGCACGTCAGGGCAATCTGAAGGGCGGCTCCGTCGTCGGCACCTTGATGACTAACCTTGCTTTGGAACTGGCCTTGGCCCGCCAAGGCATCGGGTTGAAGCGCACTGCGGTAGGCGACAAGTACGTCCTGGAAGAAATGCTGCGTTCGGGTATTTCGTTGGGGGGAGAGCCCTCCGGGCACATCATCTTTGCGGACCTTTCGCTGGCGGGCGACGGCATGATCACACTGCTCGAAGTCCTGCGCCTGCTGGCCGAGACTGCGCAGCCTTTCGACGAGTTGCTGCGCGGCTACCAACCCTTTCCGCAATTGATTCGCAACGTGTGCGTGCGGGAAAAGCCGCCCCTGGAATCGATACCGAGCGTCGCGCGCGCTATCAACGAATGCCGTGAGGAGTTGGGCGAACGCGGCCGCGTGGTGGTCCGCTACTCCGGCACTGAACCCCTGGCACGCGTCATGGTGGAAGGCGCGGACGCAGAAACCGTAGAGGATCACACCACGCGTATCGCCACGGCCATTGAGTCGGCGCTGTGGATTGGATGATTAAATCATCGGATCATTGAAGGGTTGCCCGTGGTCAGTTGTCCGTCGTCCGTCGCAAGTGACTTTGCAAGCTGGGGAAGGTAAGGCCATCCTGGATCGGCAACAGACAACTGACTACGGACAACGGACAGCTTTTCAATGACCCGATGACCAATTGATTCAATGACTCGATATGTCTATGAGCAACCCATTCAACGTCCTTCGGCCCTGGAAGCCGGGGGACACGCGCGAGATTCCAGAGCGCACGCTGAAGCAAGTCCGCCTGGAAGGAAAGTATGATTCCTACTCGCAAACCTACGAACTGGACGGCCGTCAATGGAAGATCCAAGGACAGATCAGTCATCCCTCGGGTGATACCATCTACACACTCGTCTGTGTCAACGAGGTGTAGCGGCGGGTTTATCCGTCAGCCGACGGACCAAATGGTCCGTCGGCTGACGGATAAAGCCGTCCCTACTGTCTAACAACCTTGCAGTAAAGGATTTCATCCAACCGGATTGAAACGAACATGCAGCGGAAAGAAGGCTCCCCATGAAAGCAATCTGCCTCTCAATCTTGATGCTGGCATTGGCACTGCCGAGTCTTGCCCAGACCCCGGCAGGGCCCGTGGGCCCGACGGCCCAACCACAACCCGCAGCCCCAGAAGAGGCGGTGCCCCCGGCGGCCAGCGCACCTGCGCCCAGCGCTCCGGATGTAACCACGCCCTCTCCGGCAGCGGTGGACAACGCGAAGATCGTAGTACCCGGGGATACGATGATCCCCATGATCCTCATGAACACTATCAACACCAAATCGGCCTTCGTCGGCCAGGCCATTTATTGCGAATCCATCTATCCCATTACAGTAGGAAACCACATCATTATTCCCAAGGGCAGTTCCATTCGGGGCACGGTGACGGAGGTGATTCGGCCGGGCCGCGTCAAAGGGCGCGCCCAGATTGGCCTGCGGTTTGATGAGCTGATTCTTCCCAACGGCACCACCCGGCACCTGCGCGCAACGCTTGCCGGCTTCGGCAGCGCGGGCGACGACAAGTTCAAACCGAAGGAAGGGCAGATTGAAGGGGGAGGATCCAAAGGAAAAGACGCGGAAACCATGGCTCGAACAACTATTCCCGGCGCCGAAATCGGGACCATTGTGGGAGGCGCGAAGGGAGCCCCGCTGGAGGGACTGGGCATTGGCAGCGCGGTGGGTGCTGCCGCCGGGGTGGCGTGGATTCTGTCGACGCGCGGCAAGGACATCGTGCTGCCGCACGGCACCAGCCTGGACCTGGAACTCAGCCAGCCGGTGACTTTCGATCGTGAAGAGGTGGAGCCGCCCTCCCCTTACGATGCGGGGCCAGCGGTTCCTCGCCGCGAATATGGGCCGCGCGATTAATCGCCAAAAGGTTGAATAAGGATCGGGAAGGCACGCCGCAACAGGATACGAGACCTCCTGCTGATACCAGGCAGGGCCCAACCCAATGCAGGTTTCCCCTCTCAGCGAAGGGCTGGCGTTTTGAGCACCCGCACGGCTACGCGTTCCCGGAAAGCGACGACTCACCAAACACTACGGATTGCAGGCCCGTAATCTCAAACTTCTTGCGGCAACGCGGATTTTTGCACTGCATGTAGTCATCGAGGCGCGTCATGTAAGATTGCGCTTTGGCAAACTTCGCGCGGTCGCGTTCATCGGCATTGCCACGCAGCGCCTTCTTCTTTTTGCGCACCAACCATCGAACTTCATATGTGTCCGCTTGCCGGCAGTGCATGCAGGAAAGATTGGCAGGCTTCCGGGATTCGCTCTCGTCGAAAAAGTCTCGTTCATCCATGGCGCGGTTATTCTAGCCGGAATTAGGCGCGAAGGCCACTGCGGTGTTTGGGTGATTAGCGAACTCGGGGGTTCAATCGGGAAGGATCCAACCCTTGGCCCCGCGATTGTCGGCAGCCACCAAGTAGACCTGGGCCTTCACCTGTGCTTCGGCGAGAGTGTTCCGGATCAACTCGCCGATGGCGGCCGCGTCGCCGCGCGTAAAAGCCAACAGGGAAGGCCCCGCGCCGCTCAAGCAGACGCCCAGCAACTCAGGATGCATTAAGGCAATCGCTTCCGGCAGGCCCGGCACTAGGTGGGCGCGGAAGGACTGATGCCAGCGGTCGTCGAAAAAGCAACGGTGCAATTCGGCCTTGCCGGAGAAGAATTGCGCCGTCAGAACCGCAGCGCGCTGCAAATTATGGACAGCGTCAGCCCGTGAGTACGTCTCGGGTAGAACCTTGCGCGCTTCTTCGGTGGGCAGGGCGTAGTCGGGCGCCACCAGAACCAGTCCCAGCGGTTCAGGCACCGGACACGAATAACTCAGAACGCCGCCCTCGGATTCGACCGCCACGGTGAAACCACCATGCCAGGCGGCGGCCACATTATCAGGGTGACCTTCGCGCCGGGCGGCGAGTGACACGATTTCTTCGTCAAATAGGGGGCGGTCGGCAAGCCGGTAACTTGCGGCAAGAGCGCCCACGATCGCGGCGGCGCTGGAGCCCACTCCGGCGCCCACCGGAATCTGATTCGCGATTTCCACCTCAAATCCGCGCGTCTTCCCCCAACCGCGAAGCGTCTCGCGCATCGTCCGCGCGACCAGATTTTCCGCGCCCATGTGTACACGTTCGGCATTCACACCTTGGTAGTGCACCACTATCTCATCATCCGCGCGCGGCGTGGCGCGCATATCGAGATAAAGGCTCAAGGCGATGGCGCCACAATCAAAGAGACATCCGAGGTTGGCGCCGGTGGCTGGCACGCGAACTGAAACAGACTCACTCATCCGTAGAATCCGCCCCTGAAGAATCAACTATCATAAGCGACGCGGGGGATAATCGGCAACGGGCGAAATGGAACAAAGGTGAACAGACCGTCAGGGAGATGGGGCCGGATCAGCGGTCCTCGCAGGGCCTGCTTGCAAAACAAAAATGGCCGAGTCCGCGCGCAGGTTGGGGAGAAATCGCACCACGCTGCGCAAGCCGGGACCCGAAGTGCGCAGGGGGATTTCCTGGAGAACCTTCAATCCGGCTTTGCGGCAAAATTCCCGGAAGTCGAGAATCGTGGTCAGGTGAATGTTTAAGGTCTCGTACCATTCGTGGGGCAGCTTTCCGGTCTTGGGCATGCGGCCTCGGGAAAAAAGCTGCCAGCGCACCGGCCAGTGCGCAAAATTTGGAAAACTCACGATGCAGCGTTTGCCCACACGAGCCATTTCCCGGATGAGGAGCAGAGGGCGATGCAGAACCTGGATGGTATTGGTCAGGATGACATCATCGATGGACTTGTCGGGATAATCCGCCAACCCTTCGTCCAAATCCCCGTGATGAACGTTAAATAAACCCTTGGCGACACAAGACTGGATGCAAGCCTCATCCAGCTCAATTCCCTCGGGCCGAACTTTCTTCCTGACCTTCAGGGCCAGCAGCAAATCTCCCTCGCCGCAGCCGAGATCCAGAACACGCGATCCTTCGGCAATGAGGTCCATAATCACCCGGTGCTCCGGCAGCAGCCGCACGACTGTGCCGGCGTCATCGAGCTGGATTTCTTCGCCCAAACTGCCCATGGACTAGGAAGCCCCCTTCCCGTGGGTCAGGAAATTGGTGATGAGAGAAGTCAGTTGTTCCGACTCCAAAAGAAAGGCGTCGTGCCCGTAATCGGTCTGAATTTCCGTGTAAATGGCCTCCGCGCCGACGCGCCGGCAGGCGCTGACGATTTCCTTCGACTGGTACGAGGGAAACAGCCAATCGGATGAAAACGAAATGACCAGAAACTTCGCCTTCACATTGGCAAAAGCCTGCTCGAGGCTCCCGTACGGCTGGGCGAGATCGAAGTAATCCATGGCTTTGGAAATATAGAGATAGGAATTGGCGTCGAAGCGGTCCACGAAGTGGTCGCCCTTGTAACGCAAATAGCCTTCCACTTGGAAATCGGTGCGAAAGTCATACCCGTACTCAGTCTTGTCCTGAAGCTTGCGACCGAATTTCTGGTGCATGGACTTCTCGGAAAGGTAGGTGATGTGCCCGATCATCCGGGCGATGGCCAAGCCCCTGCGAGGGGTGGGCTTGCCGTAATAGTCGCCCTCCTTCCAGTGGGGATCCGATTGGATGGCCTGGCGGCCTACCTCATTAAAAGCAATCGCTTGGGAAGAAAGCTTGCTGGTGGTGGCGATGGGGATGGCCAGCCGGATCCGCTCCGGATAGCTGACCACCCACTGAAGCACTTGCATCCCTCCCATCGAGCCGCCCACAGCGCACAGCAACCGGTCTATTCCCAGGTGGTTAATTAACACTTGCTCGGCATTGACCATGTCATGAATAGTTACCAAGGGAAAGCTCAGGGCATAAGGGCGCCCCGTCTGGAGGTTGAGGGAGCTGGGGCCCGTCGAGCCTTTGCACCCTCCAATGACGTTGGAGCAAATCACAAAGTATTTTCTCGTGTCGAAGGCTTTGCCCGGACCGATCATAATATCCCACCAGCCGGGCTGGCGTTCGTGGGGATGATGGAATCCGGCAGCGTGGGCATCTCCGGAAAGGGCATGAAGAATGAGAATGGCGTTGTCTTTGGCCGGACTCAATTCCCCGTAAGTTTCGTAAGCCAGAGTGATGGGTCCGAAACTTCGTCCGCACTCCAGAAGCATCTCCCGGGGCGGCTCGGCGAAAGTGAAAAACTGGGTTTTAACTATCCCGACCGAACTTTGGTCTTCCATATCGGATGATCGGGTGATCGGGTGATCGGGTGAACAGCCAGTCGAAGCCAATCAGCGAACCACCCATTGCGCCTCCGTAGACTGGGCCTGGTTTCCTGACACCTGACACCTGATACCTGACACCTTTCCTATCGTTGCGAGGCGGCGAGCGCCTGATCGATGTCCGCAATGATGTCCTCGACGTTCTCCAGCCCCACCGACAGCCGGATGAAATCTTCGGTCACTCCGGTGGCCTCTTGCTCCTGAGGACTCAGTTGCTGGTGAGTCGTGCTGGCCGGGTGAATGACCAGTGATTTTGCGTCTCCAAGATTGGCCAGGTGCGAGAGCAGGGTGACGGAATTGATGAACTTGATTCCCGCCTCCAATCCGCCTTCGATGCCAAACCCGAGAATTGCCCCATACCCATGTTGCATGTATTTCCTGGCCAGTGCGTGGGTGGGGTGGCTCACGAGTCCGGGGTAGTTCACCCAATTTACCGCCGGGTGGGCTTCCAGGAATTCGGCTACCTTCTGGGCGTTGTCGCAGTGCCGCTGAACCCGCAAAGAGAGAGTTTCAACTCCTTGCAGAATCAGGAAAGCGTTGAAGGGGCTCAGCGCCGGACCTATGTCGCGGAGGAGCTGGACGCGCACCTTGATGATGTAAGCGAGCGGCCCAAACGCCTCCACAAACTTGAGATGGTGATAACTGGGGTCAGGCTCGACGAGTTCAGGAAACGTCCCGTTCGCCCAGTTGAACTTTCCCGAGTCCACGATAATCCCCCCGATGGAGTTTCCGTGGCCTCCGAGAAATTTCGTCATGGAGTGAACAACGATGTCCGCGCCCCACTCAATCGGGCGGCACAGATAAGGTGTGGCCACGGTATTGTCAATCATCAAGGGCACGCCCGCCTCGTGCGCGATCTTGGCGACGGCCTCGATATCGAGCATGTCATTCTTGGGATTTCCCAGCGTTTCCGCGTAAATCAGGCGCGTCTTGGAGGTGATGGCGCGCTTGAAGTTCTCGGGGTCACGGGGCTCGACGAAAGCGGTCTCGATCCCCATTTTGGGCAGCGTGTAGTGGAAAAGGTTGTAGGTGCCGCCATAGAGGCTGGCGGACGAGACGATTTGATCGCCGCAGCCCGCGATATTCAGAATCGCCAGTGTCTCCGCTGCCTGGCCGGAGGCGGCCACCAGGGCTGCCACTCCACCCTCCAGGGCGGCGACGCGCTGCTCGAGTACGTCCCACGTGGGGTTCATAATGCGCGAATAGATATTGCCGAATTCCTTCAGCGCAAATAGATTGGCGGCGTGCGTGGTGTCCTTAAAGACGAAAGACGTGGTTTGATAGATGGGGACGGCGCGCGCCCCGGTGGTAGGGTCAGGCTTCTGTCCGCCGTGCAATGCAATCGTGTCAAAGCCGGGTTTTCTTTCCAAAGTTGCCTCCAAGTCAATTCAAAATTCAAGATTCAAAATCTAAGACTACACGGCCGTGGTGGCCGCAGCACTGAGAAACTCCTCCTCAAAATAATCCAGCTTGGGCCGGATCAAAGCGCTCTCCGCAATCCGTCCTTGTAACGCGCCGATGGTTTTCAGCCCGTTGCCGGTGATGGCCAGAACGATGGATTCCGCAGGATTCAAGCGGCCTTGGCGAAGCAGTTTGCGCGCCACTGCAACGGTCACGCCGCCGGCAGTTTCGGTAAAGATGCCTTCCGTTTCCCCCAGCAGGCGGATACCTTCCACAATTTCTTCATCGTTCACATCCTCACCCATGCCCCCGCTCGCCAGGATCGCCTTGACCGCGTAAATGCCGTCGGCCGGGTTGCCGATGGCAAGCGATTTGGCAATCGTGTGAGGTTCCTGCGGATTAATTTCCGAGGATCTTCGCTTGGCGGCGTTGGTGATGGGCGAGCAACCCGTCGCCTGAGCGCCGAAGAAGCGGGTCGTGACGGGTTCAACCCATGCGAGCTTGTTCAATTCCTCAAAGGCCTTGTAGACCTTGGTGATCAGCGACCCGCCGGCCATGGGGATCACGATGTTCTGCGGCAGGCGCCACCCGAGCTGCTCCGCGATTTCGTATCCGACGGTCTTCGATCCCTCGGAGTAGTAGGAGCGCAGGTTCACGTTAACGATGCCCCAAGAGTGCTTCTGCGCCACCTCCGAGCAAAGGCGGTTCACCTGATCATAATTGCCCTGCACGCGCACCAGTGTGGCGCCGTACACCTGCGTGGTAATGATTTTTTCCGGTTCGAGTTCGGCGGGAACAAAGATGAAGGCCTTAAAGCCCCCGGCCGCCGCCTGCGCGGCCACGGCGTTCGCAAGATTTCCCGTGGACGAGCAACCGACCGTGTCGAATCCAAATTCGTGCGCCTTCGAGAGCGCCACCGCCACCACGCGGTCCTTGAAGGAGAGCGTGGGGTGGTTAACGGAATCGTTTTTCAGATAAAGTTCGCGCACCCCCAGCGCCGCCCCCAAGCGGGGCGCTGCCACCAGTGGCGTAAATCCGGTCTGATGGCCCACGTAAGGATCGCGCGCGAGCGGCAGCAATTCCCGATAGCGCCACATGGTGGGAGGACGCGCGGCAATGTCCTCACGCCGCAAATCAGCCCAGAGCTTTCCGTAGTCGTACACCACTTCCAGCGGGGCCCAACATTCTTCACAGGCGGCGAGGGGTTCGAGCGGATAGGTGCGCCCACAGTCCCGGCATTTCAGATGAATCGCGTAACTCACAGCTCCTCCCGTTTTCATCTGAGCGGCCGGGTCATTTTCTTGGGGGAATAAAAAGAATTTCGGGAAGAGGCAGAAACTAAGAAAGCCCCTTCCGAAGTAAGAAGAGGCTTTTTGAAAACCTAACGGCCCCCTCTCATCTCCCCCGCACCGGGTAGGAATTGGCACCTGACCCCCGACTAAGTCGGGGCGGTTGTCGTGGCGTCATCGGGCCCGTCCCTCGGCCACTCTAGATGAGATCCAGG
>Ga0326727_10027690_pt1 | contig 10383 bp, 11 predicted proteins | sample MB2enrmetagenome_FD_207643 | JGI IMG/M metagenome (GOLD analysis project Ga0326727, IMG submission 207643) | Lab enriched peat soil microbial communities from McLean, Ithaca, NY, United States - MB29MY | ecosystem: Environmental > Terrestrial > Soil > Wetlands > Peat | place: USA: New York...
GGTCCGTCCCAGATACCCCCGGCTGATTGTCCAGAACCGGCCAGTTTTCTGGTGCTCGGTACTGCATTGCTTGGAGCTGTCGGCGTGGGGCGCCGGCGGTTCCGTGCCGATCCCATCTCATCGTAACCGAGAGGGCCGCTACGCAACGTCCAGGGGCAAATCCCCTGGACCCGCCTTCTAAGGAAAGGGGTCAAGGGGTCAACCGACCCCTTGCGGGTCCAGGGCGGAGCCCTGGCCTTGCTTTCTTATCCGGAAACCTGCACCAGGCCGCCGCCACGCATCGCCAGCATTCCGGCGCCCGCGCCTTGCACACATAGCGCCCGTGCAGGATCAGCCAATGGTGCGCATGGCGCAGCAAGTCCGGCGGCACACGCGCCACCAACGCATCTTCCACCGCCCGCGGCGTCTTGCCCGGCGCGATGCCGGTGCGGTTGCCGAGGCGGAAAATATGCGTGTCCACCGCCATGGTCGGTTCGCCGAAGGCCACGTTCAGCACCACGTTCGCCGTCTTGCGTCCCACCCCGGGCAGCGCCTCCAGCGCCTCCCGGTCGCGTGGCACCTGCCCGCCATGCCGCTCCAACAGCAGGCGCGACAATTCCACCACGTTGCGCGCCTTGCCATGCCAGAGCCCGATGGTGCGGATGTGCTTCTCCACCCCTTCCACCCCCAGCGCCACCATGGCAGCCGGCGTGGGCGCCTCGGCGAACAGGCCGCGCGTGGCTTTGTTCACCGCGGCGTCGGTGGCCTGTGCCGACAGCACCACCGCCACCAGCAAGGTGAACGGATCGGTATTCTCCAGTTCGCTCCGCGGGTCGGGATTGGCGCGCTGCAACGCCTCCAGGAACGAGCGTAACTCGGCGGGCGTCATCGGCGCGCTTGCGCACGGCGTCGGCATGCCCGCCACTCGCCCGGCCGGCTAAGCGGGTTCGGGCACCAGCGACTTGACGAGTTCAAACACGCGCTTGCGAACGCCGGGATCGGTGATGCGGTAATAGGCGCGCACCAGCTCCAAAGTCTCCCGCCGGTTCAGCGGATCTTCACCGTAAGGAGCCTGCGTATCGGCGAAGCCGACCGGGCCGCGCGGCGAGGGACGGGGCCCGGCCAGTTCCTCCGGCATGTCGTCGTAGAAAAAGCTGATCGGCACGTCGAGCACGCGCGACAAATCGTACAGCCGCGAGGCGCCCACACGGTTCACGCCGCGCTCGTATTTCTGCACCTGCTGGAAGGTCAGCCCGAGCGCTTCGCCCAGGCGTTCCTGCGACATGCCCAGCAACGTCCGGCGCAGGCGAACGCGAGACCCGACATGGATGTCGATGGGATTCGGACGGGGCGTCGGCTCGCTGGGCTCGTCTGACATGGATATCCGCTCCTGTGCGACCCCCGACGGCGTTGCGGCGTCGGCCTTAGGTTGATGGAAAGTTAACGCCGCAACCGGAGGTCGTCAACAATGGAATGAATAAAAGTCGTAAATTCTTAAAATTTGAATGAAACCGTTCCGCAATGCGGGTGGCCGGAACGCTATGCGCCACCAGAGCGTGCGGCGCAACCCGCCGCCTCACGCGGACCGCCGGAAATGTCGCCCGGAAGCTTCAGAGTGCCGGCGGAACGGTGTCAATGGGCCGAATCGGTTCCCAGCGATCGGACCAGATCAAGCACGTGGAGCCGTACGGCGGGATCGGTGATCCGTGTGAAGGCACGCACGAGGTCGATTGTCTCCCGGCGTCGCATGATGTCGTCGTCCAGGTGCTGCTGCGATTCGCGCAGGCCGCCGACCCCGCCACGGGAGCCCGCCCGGCCGGCGGGCGCGTCCTCGAAGAAATAGCCGATCGGCACGTCGAGCACGCGCGCCAGATCGTGCAGGCGTGAGGCGCCGATGCGGTTCAACCCGCGCTCGTATTTCTGCACCTGCTGGAAACTGACCCCCAACGCGGTCGCCAGTTGTTCCTGCGACATGCCGAGCATGCCGCGGCGCGAGCGGATCTGCTGGCCGACATGGGCGTCGATCGGGTTGGGACGCGTCGACGTTTCGCCGCCATCCTCGCCGAACCCGCCCGACATCGCCGATCCTCCGCCCGTCCGCCCGCTATCCGGTGCGGTTGCAGAATAGGACACTCCTGCAACCGAGGATCATCAAGTTCTCGTCAACCGGGCGTGATCGGCCCTGGCGCTGTTGCATCGCGACTCACCCAAGGCGCCGCCATGCCGGCACCGTTCCCGCCAGCAGCACGCCGGCACCGAGCAGCAGCGGCACCGTCAGCCCGAAGCGGGCGAACGGCGTCGGCGGCAGGTGCCCGGGCAGCGCCAGCACCAACACGCCGGACCGGCCCATCCCCAGCCGCCCCAGCTCGCGCCCGTATGCGTCAAAGCCGGCGCTGATGCCGGTGTTGGCGGCGCGCATCAGCGGCAGCCCTTCCTCCACCGCGCGCAGCCGGGCCGCCGCCAGGTGCTGCCGCGGTCCGGCCGAGTTGCCGAACCAGGCGTCGTTGGTCACCGCCACCAGCCAGTCCGGTCGGTCCGCCTGGTCGGCCACCTGAGCCGGAAAGATCGCCTCGTAGCAGATCAGCACGCCGAACGGCGGCAGTCCGGGCACGCGCAGCGTGGCCGGCCCCGGCCCGCGCGCGAACCCGCCGCCCGGCACCACCGGAACGAGCAGCGGGAACCAGTCGGGCTGATACTCGCCGAACGGCACCAGGTGCCATTTGTCATAGATCGCTGCCGGCGACCCGCCGTCCAGCAGCGCCATCAGGCTGTTGCGCGCCCGTCCCGTCGCGTCGAAGCGCACGCTGCCGACCAGAACGGGGGCCTGGGCCGCCGCAACGATCGCCGCTCGCGCATCGGGGTCCTGTTCCAGCAGGAACGGGCTGGCGGCTTCCGGCCACACCGCCACGGCAGGCCGCCCGCTCCGGGCCATGCCGGCGCGGGTCAGCGCAAGATGGCGCTCGAAACTGTCGATCGCGAAGGTGCGATCCCAATTGTGGCCCTGCGGCACGTTGCCTTGCACCAGCACTACGTCCAGGCCCGGCGGCGGCGACGCGGCCACCAGGCGGAGCCGGGCGGCGCCCGCCCCGGCCCATAACAGCACTACCACGGCACCCGCCGCCATCGCGCGACGGCCGAGCGACGGTGTGGCCGCCAGCAGCAGCGTCAGGAGAGTAAGCCCATGCACGCTGATCCAGGCGGCCGGCTGAAGGGCTATGTCGCCGACCGGCCCGGGCACCGCCCACACGCTGCCCAAGGGGTTCCACGGGAAACCGGTGCCGATGAACTGGCGGGCTAGGTCGGTCAGCACCCAGGCGCCCGCCAGTACCGCCACCCGCCGCCAGCCCGGCCGCGCCCACCAGGCGACGGCGCAGGGAACGGCGATGAACAGCGCCAGCACCGAGGCCAGCGTCGGCACGGCCAGCGGCACGAACCACCAGAACCGCGCCGCCTCGATCAGGATCGCCTCGGTAATCCAGTACAGCCCGACCAGGTGGTAGCCAAAGCCGAAGCAGAAGCCCCGCCATCCGGCTTCGTGCGCGCTGGTGCTGCGGCCGATCAGGGCGAGCAGGCCCGGGACGGTCAGCAGCAGCAGCGGAATGGCATGCACCGGCGGCAAGGCGGCGGCTGAAACCGCGCCAAGCGCCAACGACGCTGCCGCGGCGCGCCGGCCATGCAGCGCGGAGAAGAAACGCTGGATCATGCGTATGCCGCTACACGGGCGTCGATTCTCGCGCAAGCGCGGTACAAGGAAACACCAGGACACCCCCTGGACTCGCACCGGAACAGGAGGCCGCTCGACCGGATTCCTTAATGAAGGGGATCCAACGGCCAAGGGATCTTGGTGGAGGTCCGGGAGGCAAAGCCCCCTGGTGGGATCGGGCCGCTAAACGGACCATGGGCAACGCCCCGGCCTTACGCGCTCGCATCGCGGCTCTGGCGTTCATAGTGGCGGAAGTATTTTTCGGTGACCAGATCGGTCTTCACCACCACGGCCACGTCGATGGTATTGAACTGGGCGTCGATCACCGCGCCATCGCCGACGAAGCCGCCCAGACGCAGATAGCCCTTGACCAGCGGCGGCAGCTTGGCGAGGGCGCGGCGCGGTTCGAGCAATGCCGGGTCGAACCGGCGCATGTCCACGTAGCGATGCGGCAGTGCGCGTGGCCGCACTTCGGGCGGGGCGAGGTGGTAGGCGTGCAGGTAGGTGAGTTCGGTCGCCACGGCGTCGGGGTCGGTGCCCGGGAGGCTGGCGCAGCCGAACATCAGGTCGATCCGGTGCAGGAACACGTAGGCGGCGATGCCGCGCCACAGCAACTGCATGGCGGTGCGGTTGCGGTAGTCCCGATGCACGCAGGAGCGGCCAAGCTCCATGGCCTGGCCGGGGAAATCGATGACCGGGGAGATGTCGTATTCGTCAGCCGAGTAGAAGCGGCCGAGCCGGGAGGCGGCCTGGGCGCGGATCAGGCGGTAGGTGGCGATGACGCCTTCCGGCCCCGGGCCGATGGCATGATCGACCACCAGCAGGTGGTCGGCCACGGCATCGAACTCGTCGCGGTCGCGGCGGGAGGCGGCGGCGGCTTCGTCGGCCTGGGCGCCGCGCTCGTCGTAGAAAATGCGGTAGCGCAGGGCCAGGGCAGCGTCGATCTCGTCGGCGGTGGTGGCGATGCGCACGCCGAGATTGCCACCGCGCAGCTCGCCGAAGCTGCGTTCCGCCTCGGTCGCGATGGCGGGCCCGACGGTCATCGCGGCGGCCCCGGCGTGGCCGTACCGGCCGGCGGCGCGGGCGGCTCGCCGGCCGGCCGGCCGGCCGGGTGGGCCGCCGGAACCTGACGCCGGCCGAACAGTTCCAGCCGGTGCGACACCAGCTCGAAACCGAGCCGGGCGGCGATGGCGGCCAGCACCCGCTCGTGCTCGGGATCGGAAAACTCGATCACCCTCCCGGTGTCGATATCGACCAGATGATGGTGATGACCGTGCTCGGTCGGCTCATAGCGGGCGCGGCCGCCGCCGAAATCGCGCCGCTCCAGGATGCCGCGCTCCTCGAACAGGCGAACGGTGCGATAGACCGTGGCAATGGAGATGCGCGGATCCAGCGCCGCGGAACGGCGATAGAGCTCCTCGACATCGGGATGGTCTTCGGAGTCGGACAGGGCGCGGGCGATAACGCGGCGCTGGCCGGTCATCTTCAGCCCACGTTCAACGCAAAGGCGTTCGATGCGGCTTTCCATCCGATCCCCAGTGCCCGGGGGGCAGGATTGCCCGACCGGCATCCGCCACGCAACCCGGCGCCCGGCCGACGCGCCGCCCGGGACGGGGGGCGGTCACGACGGCGCAGCCGATCGAGGGCGGGCTGTCCAACAGCCGGGGCGGCAAAATGGGCCCGGCAAGGCGTTCCTTCCGGGAACGCCTGACCAAGACCCTAGCAGGTGATTCCGCATCGGGGCAAATCGGCGCATGCGCGACTCGCAGCCCTGGCACCGGCGGCTGCGGCGGCGCCTAGCGCACGCTGCGCGGTTTGGTTCCCAGCCCGATCTTCTTGGCGAGCGAGGAGCGATGGCTGGCGTAGTTCGGTGCCACCATCGGGTAATCGGGCGTCAGCCCCCAGCGCTCGCGGTACTGCTCCGGCGTCATGTTGTAGGCAGTCTTCAGATGGCGCTTCAGCATCTTCAGCTTCTTGCCATCCTCCAGGCAGACGATATAGTCCGAGAACACGGATTTTTTCACCGGAACCGCAGGCTGTGGCCGGTCAGGCTGGACCGGTTCCTTCCCGACGCCCGACAGGCTGCGGAACACGTCCTGGATCAACCCCGGAAGCGCGTCCGGAGCCACCGGATTATTCGACACGTGCGCGGACACGATCTGGGCTGTCAGTCCCAGCACGTCCGAGTCCAGCCCGTCTTCGGCCATCCTATTCCCTTCCATCGCATTCGACTTGGTCCGTATAGACGGCTATATAAGAACGCTTTCGCCCGTTTCGCAATAGATATTTTGGCGCCCAGCAACAGTCCAATCATGCCCAAGATGAGCTTAGCCGCACCCGCACCGGCGCAGACCCTCGACATCACCCGCGAGGTGTGTCCGATGACTTTCGTGCGCACCCGCCTGGCCCTGGACCGGCTCGCCCCGGGTCAGACCCTGCTGGTGCTGCTGCGCGGCGAGGAGCCGCGGCTGAACGTGCCGCGCACCGCGACCGCCCAGGGACATCAGGTGCTGTTTCAGGAAGACGGCGCGGACGGCATTACCCGCCTGCTGCTGCGGCGGGGCTGACAAATACTTGATCCGGTTGGCCGGTGCGGCACGGCCGGGGCGTTGCCCATCGGTCCGTTCCTGGCCCGCGCGCAGTCGGCAGCGCCACCGCGGATTTCCTATCTTCGCCCGCATGTCCGATACCCCGCCTTCCTGAAGGGCGGACGGGTTGCACGCCGCGTCGGCCGCCGCGAGCGAAGCCATGGTGGGACGCAGCGGTTTGCCTGTGCTAATTCTACGGGCATGAGCGCTTCCGTCCTTCCCGGCATGACGGCTGATGAGTTCATCCCGTGGGCGCTGGCCCAGCCGGAAGGGCTGCACTTCGAACTGGTGCATGGGCGGGTCACCGGCATGGCGCCGGAGCGGCTGGGCCATGTGCGCGGCAAGCAGCGGATGTTCCGCCTGCTGGCGGACGCCATCGCGGCATCCGGTCTTTCCTGCGAAGCCTTGGTGGACGGCGTGGTGGTGCAGGTCGACGAGGCAACCGTCTACGAGCCAGACGTGCTGGTCCGCTGCGGTTCCCCCCTGCCGGACGACACGCTCAGGATTACCGACCCGATGGTCGTCGTGGAGGTCCTGTCGCCGTCCTCGCGCTCGCGAGACGCGAGCCTGAAGCTGGCCGACTATTTCCGCATCCCCTCCGTGCGGCATTATCTGATCGTGGCGACCGACATCCGCACCGTGATCCATCATTTTCGCGACGAGTCGGGCGCCATCCTCACGCGCATCGTCCGCGACGGCCGGCTGCTTCTGGACCCGCCGGGGGTCACGCTCGAAGGCGTCTTTGCAGCCGGCGAGACCCGGTAGATTCGGCGGCTTCGCCGCTTTATCTGTGGGGCATGTCCGACACCCCCGCCTTCCTAGACCCCGGACGCCCCGACGTGCCGGACCTCGTCGTGCCGCGCGGCGTCACGCCCTTCTATCTGCCGCGACGCCCCGTGCGCGGGCGGCTGGTGCGGCTGGGGCCGCTCGCCGAGGCGTTGCTGACCCGCCATGACAACCACCCGGCGGTGACCGTCCTGCACGGCCAGGCGCTCGCCCTCGCCGCCGCGCTGGCCTCGGCGCTGAAGTTCCGCGGCAGTTTCAGCCTGCAGGCCAAAGGCGACGGTCCGGTCGGCATGCTGCTGGCCGACTGCACCCATGACGGCGCGCTGCGCGGCTATGCCCGCGCCGAGCCGGCGCGGCTGGCCGAGGCCCTGGCGGACGACCCGGCCCCCTCGGCCGGGCGGCTGCTCGGCGCGGGGTACATGGCGTTCACCGTGGATCAGGGTCCCGAGATGGACCGTCAGCAGGGCATCGTGAGCCTGACCGGCGACAGCCTGGCCGATACCGCGCTGCATTATTTTGCCGTCAGCGAGCAGCTCGGCGTATGGCTGCGCCTGGCCTGCGCGCCCACGGCTGCGGGCTGGCGCGCCTCGGCGCTGGTGCTGGAGAAGGTGGCGGGCGGCGGCGGGATCGACCCCGCGCTCGACGACGCGGCGCAGGCGGAAAGCTGGCGCACCGCCACGCTGCTGGCCGCCACGGTGAGCGAGGCGGAACTGCTGGATGACGCGCTGGCGCCGGAGCGGCTGCTGTTCAATCTGTTCCACAGCGAGGGCGTGGCCGCCGACCGGCCGCGCGCCCTGGCCTATGGCTGCCGCTGTTCGCGCCAGCGCCTGTCCGGTATCCTGGAAGGGTTCGATACCGACGATCTCGACCACATGGCGGTGGACGGCGACATCGTGATGACCTGCGAGTTCTGCAATTTCGGCTTCCGGTTCGCCCGCACGGATGTGCGCGGGCGGGCGGCCAGCGCATGACCGAAGGCCAGGGATGCAGCCCTGGCCGTGCTTCCCCCGGTTGACCTGCCTGCGCGGCCTGCGCAGGGTGCCGCCCGACGAAACCACCCGACCGGACGGAGCCGCCATGACCGCGAACCGGGTTTCACGCCGTGCCGCCCTTACTGTTCTGGCCGTGTCCGCGGCGGGCCTGCCGGCGCTGCTGACTGCCTGCGGCGATTCCGAGGGGCCGGTCAGCTTCGACCCGCTGGGCTGGGACTACCTGCCCAAGCTGAAGTTGAACGTCGCCGCAATCGACATCGACGATTCCTGGACGCCGCATGCCGGCGCGCGGGAGAAAGGGTTCCTCGCCCCGACCCCGCCGGTCGACGCCCTGCGCAAGATGGCGGAAGACCGGCTGATTGCCGGCGGCACGTCGGGGCGGGCGGTGTTCGTCATCGACGACGCCTCGATCGTGCAGTCGCGCGACACCTACCAGGGCAGCTTCGCGGTGCATCTCGATGTCAGCACCTCGGACGGGACGCGCAGCGGCTATGCCGAGGCGCGGGTGGCGCGCACCCGCAGCATTTCCGACGACGGCGCCGGGCAGGTGCGGGCCGACCTGTACGCCATGGTCCGGCAGATGATGACGGACATGAATGTGGAGTTCGAGTACCAGGTCAACCGGTCGCTGCACGACTATTTGCAGACCACCGCGCCGGCGGCGCCGCCGCCCGGCCCGGTCGAGCAACAGGATTTGACCTCGCCCGCCAATCCCAATCCGGCACAGGAGGCCGCACCTCCGGTTCCGCCGCTTCCCTCGGCGGTGCCCTTCTCCAGCCCGTCGCCCACCCCGCTGGAGCACTAGTGTTCCGACTCCGACGGATAGTGCCGTCGGGCCGGACCACGAGCCCCTTGATTTGGTGTTCCGATTCACGCGACGGGACGGACGCATTTGTCGCGACCGGAACACTAGAGCAACATCGGCCTGACTGGCGGCAGCCAGCCGATAAAGTTGCTCGCCAAAAGAAAGAGCTGGAGCGCTCTGACCGTTTACGGTCAGGGTGAACGCCCTCTGGTGCTCAGACTTAAACAGATGGTGCAGGGAAGCCGGCACAATTCGGCAAACCGAACAACCTGTGGAGGCGGTTCCGGCATGTTCGAGGCGTTCTTTCAACGGCTTGCCGAACACCGCCAGCCCGCCCATCGCCCGTCGCGGAAATTCCGGGCCATGAGGCCGATACTTCCCACCGCGCCCCGACACGGGCTTGCAGGGCCGGTCACACGGAAAAATACTTCGCGCGCGGATTGAGCACCACGATGGCGCTGGTCGACTGCTCCGGATGCAGCTGCCATTCTTCCGAAATCGACACGCCGATCCGTTCCGCTCCCAGCAGCGACAGCAGCGGCGCCTGGTCTTCCAAATTCGGGCAGGCCGGATAGCCGAAGGAATACCGGCTGCCCCGATAGCCTTGCGCCAGCATTTTTTCCATGTCGCGATCGTCCTCGGCGGCGAAGCCGAGCTCGGCGCGGATGCGCTTGTGGGTGTATTCGGCCATCGCCTCGGCCATCTCCACCGACAGCCCGTGCAGATACAGGTAATCCTGGTAACGGTTTTCCTCGAACCACAGGTGCGCGGTGTCGGACGCTTTCTGCCCCACCGTCACCACCTGCAACCCGATTATGTCGCGCTCGCTGTCGTCCACGTCGCGGCAGAAATCGGCGATGCAGTCGCCGTCCTCGCGCGGCTGGCGCGGCAGGGAAAACCGCGCCAGTTCGGTCAAACCGTCCTGGTCAAAGATCAACAGATCATTGCCCTGGCCGGCGGCCTTCCAATAGCCGTAGATCGCCTGCGGCCTGAGGATGTTCTGTTCCTCGCACAGCGCCAGCATGCGCCGCATCACCGGCCGCAGCTCCTGGCGGGCCCAGCCGAGGAAGTCGTCCAGCGTGCGGCCCTGTTTGCGGAACCCCCACTGGAACTGGTACAGGCTGCGCTCGTTGAGGAACGGCACGACCGCCTTCGCCGCCGCCTCGATGGTGCGCGGCCCCCAGAACGGCGGCTCGGCCACCGTCACATCCGCCGTCAGCCGCCGCCTCCGTTGCTGGACAGAAATAATGTCCACCGGGCGGAACGCGGCCGCATCCGCCTGGCCCAGCGTGCGGCTGGTGTTGCGCGCCCGCCCGGCCCGCCGGGACTGCAAAGCCGCCAGATAGTCGTCAAAGCCGTTGCCGGTGACCTTGTCCATCAGGTGCAGCCCGTCGAAGGCATCCTTCGCATAAGCCACCCGCCCGCCGGCATAGGCGCGCACGCAATCGTCCTCGACATAGTTGCGCGTCAGCGCGGCGCCGCCGAGCAGCACCGGGATGTCGACTCCCTGGCGGGTCATTTCCTCCAGGT
>Ga0326727_10027692_pt1 | contig 10382 bp, 8 predicted proteins | sample MB2enrmetagenome_FD_207643 | JGI IMG/M metagenome (GOLD analysis project Ga0326727, IMG submission 207643) | Lab enriched peat soil microbial communities from McLean, Ithaca, NY, United States - MB29MY | ecosystem: Environmental > Terrestrial > Soil > Wetlands > Peat | place: USA: New York...
CTCTTCTCCACGCGGTTGACCGTGCCCTTCATCAAGAGCTGGAGTCCGGACCTGCAATGGCACTGGCTAGGCTCGATCCCACACCTCAGCCTGCTCGCCTTCCTGCCCTTCGTTGTCTTTGTCACGCTCTTTCTGGCTCTGTCGTCGAACGCGGTGAACCTGACCGACGGGCTGGACGGCCTGGCCATCGGCTGCACCATCATTGCGGCCGGCGCGTTGGCGGTGCTCACCTACGTCAGCGGCCACGTGGTCTTTGCCGACTATCTGGAGCTGCAGCGCATGCCCATGGTCGGCGAACTGACGGTGTTTTGCGGGTCCATGGTCGGCGCCTCCATCGGCTTTCTCTGGTACAACGCGCACCCCGCCGAGATCTTCATGGGCGACGTGGGCTCGCTGGCGCTGGGCGGCGCCATCGGCACCGTGGCCATCGTCATCCGGCAGGAGCTGCTGCTGCCGTTCATCGGCGGCATCTTCATCCTGGAGGCGGTTTCGGTGATCCTGCAGGTGGGCAGTTACAGGCTGCGCAATGGAAAGCGGATCTTCAAGATGGCGCCGCTGCACCACCACTTCGAGCAGATGGGATGGAGCGAGTCGAAGGTCATCGTGCGCTTCTGGATCGGCGCCCTGGTGTTTGCACTGTTTGCACTCACCACCCTGAAATTGCGCTGAACAGGGCCGCGGCGAGCCGCCCGCGGTGCACAATAAAGGAGTCGCGTGAACCCACCGTAGCCGCAGAAAACCAAGGCGCGGCAAGGATGGGGCACCCAGCCTGAAGGATCAGTTGAAATGATGGAGCTAAAAGGCAAAAAAGTTCTGGTGGTGGGCCTGGGCAAGTCCGGGTTGGCGGCGGCGTTGTTTTTGCGGCGGCAGGGCGCGCAGGTGACGGTCTCCGACGTTCGCTCGGCTGAGGCGCTGGCCAAGGAGATTCCCGCCCTGATTGAAGAGGGCATCGTGGTGGAAGCCGGCGGCCATGGCCTGTTGACCTTCCGCCGCCAGGATCTGATCGTGGTCTCGCCCGGCGTGCCGCTGGAGACGCCCGAGCTGGTGCAGGCGCGCAACTTTGGCCGCCCGGTGATCGGCGAGCTGGAATTGGCCGCGCGTTTCCTGAAGGGCAAGATTATGGCCATCACCGGCTCCAACGGCAAGACCACGACCACGGCGCTGGCCGGCGAAATCCTGAAAGCAGCGGGTCTGCCCACGCTGGTCGCCGGCAACATCGGCGTGCCGGTGGTGGGCCTGATCGACGAAAGCACCGCCGATACGTGGTCGGTGCTGGAGGTTTCAAGTTTTCAACTCGAAAGCACGGAACAGTTCCATCCCAAGATCGCGGTGATCCTCAACATCACGCCCGATCATCTTGACCGGCACGGCAGTTTGGAAAACTACGCTCTCGCCAAGGAGCGCATCTTTGCCGCGCAGGACGCGAGCGACTTCGCGGTGCTGAACGCGGACAACCCGCGCACTGCCGAAGCCTCGGCTCGTTCGCACGCGCAGGTTTTCTGGTTTTCCGCCGGGCACTCCGTGGCGCAGGGCGCATGGGTGGAGAACGGCAACGTGGTCTATCGCTCGGCGCCGGATGCCGCGATCGAAGCCATTCTGCCGGTCGCGAAGATTCCGCTCAAGGGCGGGCACAATGTGGAGAACGTGTTGGCTGCCGCGTGCGCCGCGCGGCTGGCCGGCGTTCGGCCCCATGCGATCGCTCGCGCCATCGAGAACTTCAAGGCCGTCGAGCATCGCCTGGAATATGTCGCCGCCATCGACGGCGTCGAGTACTACAACGACTCCAAAGCCACGAATGTAGACGCGACCGAAAAGGCCGTGACCGCGTTTGCCGGGGGCATTCACCTGATTCTCGGCGGCAAGGACAAGGGCGCGCCTTACTCGCCGCTTGCGCCATTGCTGCGCGAGCGCGTGCGCGACGTTTACACGATCGGCGCAGCCGCGGCCAAGATCGAAGCCGAACTGCGCGGCGTGGTTCCCATTCATTCCTGCGAGACCCTGGCCAATGCGGTGAAAGCAGCGGCGGCCGCGGCCAAGCCCGGCGACGTGGTGGTGCTGGCGCCGGCCTGCTCCAGCTACGATCAATTCGAGAATTACGAGCAACGCGGCCAGGTCTTCAAGCAACTTGTGCTGGATCTCCGCGGCCGGAAGGTGCGCAACGCGTAGGAGTGTATGGCGAAGCTGGTCGGCGTCGACAAGTGGCTGTTTTTCACCACACTGGTGCTGGTCGTCACCGGCCTGGCGATGGTCTTCTCCGCCTCGGCCGTGGTCGATCAGGAGAAATATCACTCGGCCTACACGTTCGTTTTTACGCAAGCCATCTGGGCCGCGGCCGGAGTGCTGGCTCTCTTCGTGCTCATGCACATCGACATCAGCCACTACAACACGCCGCGCTTCATCTATCCGGCTCTCTGCGTAACGACGGTGCTGCTGGTGCTGGTCTATCTAATGCCCGGCTCGCACCACACGCATCGCTGGATCCGCTTCGGCAACTTCTTCACCTTCCAGCCCTCTGAGATCGCCAAGCCCGTGCTGGTGTTTTTCCTGGCGTGGTTTTTGCACACGCGGCTCGGCGCCATGGACAAGTGGATGCGCACGCTCCTGCCCGCGGCGCTCATTCCCTTCGTGTTTATCGTGTTGATCGTGGCCCAGCCCGACCTGGGCACGGCGATGGTGCTGGCCGGCGTTACCGCCATGATTCTGGTGCTGGCCGGCATGGAATGGAAGATTCTGCTGGCCGCATTTTGCGCGGCTCTGCCGCCGCTCGCCGTGCTGCTGCTGGTGCCCTGGCGGTTCGCGCGCCTGCTCGCCTTCCTCAATCCCAACTGCGACGCCCGCGACGCCGCCAATGCCGCCAGCTATCACGTCTGCCAGTCGCTTATCGCCGTGGGCACTGGCGGCTTGACGGGCCGCGGCTACATGGAAGGGATGCAGAAGCTGTTTTATCTGCCCGAAGCATCGACGGATTTTATTTTTGCCAACATCGCCGAGGAGCTCGGGTTCATCGGCGCCATGTTCATTGCGCTGCTGTTTGTGGTTTTGGGCTGGCGCGGTTTGCGCACCGCCTTCCGCTGCACCGATCCCTTCGCGCGGCTGGTCGCCTTCGGCATCACGACGACGATTCTGTTGCAGGCCTTCTTCAACATCAGCGTGGTGCTCTCGCTGGTGCCGACCAAAGGGATTCCGCTGCCGCTGATCTCGCACGGAGGCACTTCGCTGTTCTGCACGCTGGCGTCGATCGGGATTTTGCTGAACATCTCGCGAAAGGCAGAGTGAATGAGACGAGCTTCTAGCCTCTAGCTTCTAGCTACTAGCTCCAAAAAGCAAGGAACAAGATCGACGGTGGCTCAACTTCGCATCCTCATTGCCGGCGGCGGCACGGGCGGGCACATCATCCCGGCCCTCGCAGTGGCGCGCGCGCTTAAAGAGCGCCATGGCGCGGAGGTGCTGCTTGTGGGCACGGCGCGCGGTCTGGAGTCGCGGCTCGTTCCTGAGGCCGGATTTGCGCTGCGCCTGATCGACGTGGGTCCGCTCAAGAGCGTGTCGTTTGCAACCAGACTGCGCACGCTTTCGCGTTTGCCGGCGAGCATCTTTGAATGCAAGCGCATCCTGCGCGAGTTCCATCCCGGCGCGGTGCTGGGCGTGGGCGGCTACGCTTCGGGTCCGGCGATGCTGACGGCTCTGTGGCTCAAAACCCCCACCATGGTCTACGAGCCCAATGCCATGCCTGGGCTTGCCAACCGCCTGGTAGGCAAGCGCGTGGAGCGCGCGGCTATCAACTTTCCCGCGGCGGCGCGGTGGTTCCACAACGCCGAAGTCACCGGCGTTCCCGTGCGGCAGGAGTTCTTTTCGCTCGCCGCGCCGCAGGGTCCGCCGCATCTTTTGATCTTTGGCGGCTCGCTGGGCGCGCGCATCCTCAACACGCATCTGCCCCGACTGATGCCGGCCCTGCTCGACGCCGTGCCGGGACTCACGGTCCTGCATCAATCTGGCGAGCGCCATGCCGACGCAACGCTCGAAGCCTACGCGGCGAGCGGCGCCGATCCTGTGCGCTGGCAGGTGCGCCCGTTCCTCACGGAGATGGCTGCCGAGTTTGCCCGCGCGCATCTGATCCTCTCGCGCAGCGGCGCTACCACGGTGGCCGAAGAGGCCGCCGCCGGCAAGCCCGCGCTGCTGGTGCCCTTTGCCGCCGCCACCGACGAGCACCAGCGCCGCAACGCCGAAGCCATGGTCCAGGCCGGAGCCGCCGTGATGGTCGAAGAGAAGGATCTGGAGATTCCCGATCGGCTGCTGGCCGCGCTCACCGGCCTGCTCAACGATCCGGCGCGCCTCGCGGCCATGTCGGCCGCCGCGCGCACCCAGGCCCATCCCGGCGCTGCCGAGCGCATTGCCGATCGGCTGGCGGAGATGGCGAGTTAGCAACTTAGCCCGCATTTCTCCCAGATCTCTCAACGGCAGGGAAAATAGCTCATTTTGAACCATGTCAACTCTGCGGGGGTCAGGAGACCCCCGCTACAGCCGGTCAGGAGACCGGCGCTACAGATTCTCGCTCCATGTGAGAAATGCGAGCTAGCGAGTCAGCGAGTCAGCAAGTTAGTTTGGTTCCTGGGTCCGAGAATCCGGACTGCGGGGCAACCCTGGTCGTGGTGAGTTTGTGTCCGTGAGATGCGGGGCACGCGGCAAGTGCACGTGCTCCGGCAGATCGAGAGCGGGGCGGATTATTGATCCAGCGATTAAATAGTGCTGAGGTTTCCCACCCATTCGCCAGAAATACGGCGGATGGATGGGGCACGGGGTGTCATTGTTTACTTGCCGGATCAGTGCGGGATCGTGCGTACTTGCCCGACTTCGCCCAAAGCCAGTCGCCGCCTTCGCCGACATTGGCTGGGTCCTTCACCACATAGAGCAGCACGGTTTGCAGCGCGAAACATTGCCGGTAGATGAGCGCCGAGGCCGACCCACCGTTGCCGAACTCGGTGTCCAGTTCGAATTGTGCCGGCGGATGGTCGATGCCGAGCACTCCATTGCGCATCTGGGCCGTCACCTCGCGCAAGCCTCCGCCGGCAAAGGTTGCCTGCCCATCCGGGCTTCTTCCGATGGTGTAGCTGGGCGGATGGCTGGGATCGAGCGTGGTGTCCAGCGCCACCTGGAATCCGCTGGTCACCGGCTCCAGCGTGCCTGCCCGGACCACGCGGTAAAGCACCGTGCAGGAGTTCTCGGAGCCTGGCCCATTGGTGGCCTCGACAAAGTCCTGCGCGTTTCCGCCGGTCAATGCGGCGATGCGATCGGTCTCCGACAGGACGCGCGGGCCTGCGGCTGCCTGGGCGCAGACGGCGGGCACCGCGAAGACAGAATCCGGCGGCGGAGCGTAGCTCACAGACAGAACTTCGATGATGGTTTGCGGAGCGCCGGAGGCCGGGATCGACAGAGCCTTGAGAACCAGGCCTGTCTTCGTATCGATCCAAACCCGGATCGTTCCATCCGGCCCGGAAGCCTCCAGAATCCTGGCGGAGAAACCAAGAACGGTCTCGGTTCCCATCTGCTTGGGATTTTGCTTGTTCAGGTCGTTGAGCAGGTCGGCCGAGGCGGCGAAGGGATCTCCCCAGCCCCCCGAGAAGTTTGACTTCCCACAAGGAATCGAGCTGTCGGCCAAATCCCAACTCAGGCTTTGCTGCGTATTCAGGTCATAGAGCGCCCGCGTGTGGATGGCATTGGGCATTGCAGCACTGGCCGCGCTTTCTGAGTCCAGCATTGCCTTTGCGCCGTTCCGATAAACGTGCACGGTCAGCACGGGTCCAAACATGGCATTGCTTTCCATAATGCTGTAAGTGGTGGGCGCGGGAGCCGTCTGGCAGCGCAACGCGGGCGCGCAAGCCGTCAGCCATAGAGCACCGGCGGCACAGAATGCAAGTGGTCGCAGAAACATAGGTCAAGCCTCCATCTCCGGCGCAGGCTCAGGGCCGCCGGTCCACCGACAGCGGCGAAGTCCGGTGGGCATTTGACCAAAGCATACGCCGGATTGCGGAGCCGCGCGCTGCGAGCGCCGGTGGCTCCCAGGCGCCTGTTGTCGTGGTGAGTTTGCTTCCGGTAGTGGGTCAGTTTGAACAAGACTACCCTTCAGGGGCTGAAGCCCCGGTCTGTTCATCGGCATTTACGGCACGACTGAAGTCGTGCCCTTTCACGGCGATCTCAAACTGACCCACTACCTTGCTCCCTTAAGGCCGGGGCCGTCCGTCAAGGAGTCTCAAGCACGCAAAAAGCCCGCCTGCCGAGGCAGAGCGGGCTTTTTCATTTCTGGCAGGAATCCGGGGATTACCGGTGTCCGCCGCCATGGCCGCCGCCTCCACCGTGGAAGCCGCCGCCGCCATGGAATCCGCCACCGCCGTGGGATCCACCGCCGCTATAGCCATGTGCTCCGCTGCCACCGGCATATCCGCGCCCGCCGCCGGCATAACCGCGGCCCGCGTAGCCGCGGCCTGCATAGCCACCCCGATAGCCGTACCAGCCGCGATAGCCGTATCCGCCACGATAACCGTAACCGCCGTAGCCGTAGTGGCCGTAACCCCAACCGCGACCCCAGCCATGACCCCAGCCCCATCCGTACCACGGTCCGACGCCGATGAAGACGCCGCCGTAAAACCAGCTCGGTCCGTAATAGCCGTACGGTGCGCAGGCGTAGGGGTAATAGGGGTAGTAGCCCCATTCGCAATCCGGGGGTCCGTAATAGCCGTAATATCCGGGATCGACCACAGCGGGGCCGACGCCGACCCCCACCGCAACCTGGGCATTCGCTGTCGCGACGGCAGCGAAGGGCAGAACCACAAGCATTGCCAACAACACGAAGCGGAATCTCCGCATGACACCCTCCTTGTGCCGCCCGATCCAGGGCTCGAATCTGGCCTTGCCCGACCGGGAACCGGAGCCGCCTCCGGCCTCAGCACTTGCCAGCCCCATCCTCTTTCGTCTTGCGGCCGGCCTTCAATCCCTTAAACCGCAGTCTCGCTCTTTTGTTGCGGTCCGGCAAAAGAATTCTCAAACCGGGACCAAAGAGCAAGAGCGTCCCGCGATCCTCTTGCTAGAGCTCACTCCAAAGAGAGTTACGCCCACATTATCAGATGCGGGAAATCGCCGAAAGGTATAAAAAGGCGGCCCCTCCAGTTGGGAGAGGCCGCGTGGTGCAGGCAGCAGAAGGCGAAGCTACCTGCGGAAAGGCATCGGCCGGGGGCCGAAGTGCGGGCCGCGGAACGGGCCGTGGCCAATCACCACGCCGCCGCGAATGACCGGGCCTACGCGTACGCCGACGAAGTTCCAGTAGCCGGGAACCCAGTAGCCATTGGCCCAGTAGCCGGCCACCCACACATATCCAGGTCCGGGACATGGCGGAACATAAGCCGCAGGCGCGCCGATGTAGATGCCAACGCGCGCTGCCTGGGCAGGCGCCGCGCCCATGCCCACGACTCCAGCCGCCAGTGCCGCTCCCAACATCCACTTCTTCATGCTGCCCATAGATCCTCCATTCCAGGCGGTCCAGTTTGCTCAGCCGCCCCGGCATCTTGCCCTCGCGGAAGCTTGGCTCTTGCCGCCCCCTCGGGCTCGCCGGTTCTGCCTATGCAAACACGATGGGCGCAGAAGGTTGTGCGCAACTTTTCGATGGAGCGGGGTTAATTGCGCGGAAGTTTTGAACGCTGCTCCCCCGATTCCCGATCTCTGCTACCCTGATTCTTACCTTCATGTTTGCAACCTCGCAGCACGCGCATTTCATCGGTATCGGCGGCATCGGCATGAGCGGCATTGCCGAGATCATGCTCAATCTGGGCATCAAGGTTTCGGGCTCCGACCTGAAGCGCAGCGCGGTTACCGACCGGCTGGCGCAACTGGGCGCGACCATCTACGAGGGGCACAACGCGGCCAACGTGGCTGGAGCGACGGTGGTGGTCACCAGCTCCGCGGTGAACGCAAAGAACCCCGAGGTCGTCGAGGCGCACGCACGTAAAATTCCCGTGATCCAGCGCGCGGAGATGCTGGCCGAGCTGATGCGGCTCAAGTATGGAATCGCCATCGCGGGCATGCACGGTAAAACGACAACTACGTCGATGGTGGCCGCGGTGCTGAGTGCGGGCGGGCTCGATCCGACGGTGGTCGTGGGCGGGCGCGTGGACGCGATGGGCTCGAATGCGCGGCTGGGCGGCTCACAGTATTTAGTTGCCGAAGCCGACGAGAGCGACCGCTCGTTCTTGAAGCTCTCGCCGATCCTGGCCGTTGTGACGAACCTCGACCGCGAGCACATGGACTGCTACCACGACATGGCCGACGTGGAGCGCGCCTTCGTCGATTTTATCGACCGCGTGCCGTTTTACGGCGCCGTAACGGCCTGCATCGATAACGCGCTGCTCAAAGGCATTCTGCCCCGCGTGCGCAGGCGCGTGTTCACTTACGGCGTGGCGGCGGAGGCGGATTTCCGATTGGAGATTCTCGATGCCGGGCGAGCACCGGACTCGGAATCGGGCCCCGGAACGCAGCTCGGAACGGAACAGGCAAGTTCGTTCTCGCGCTTCCAGGTGCACACCGCCGCGGGGCCGCTTGGGCCTTTCGAGTTGCACGTGCCCGGCCGTCACAACGTGCTCAACGCCACGGCCGCCGTGGCCATCGCGTGGCAACTTGAGGTGTCGCCGACGAAGATTGCCGAGGGCCTGAAGCACTTTCGCGGCGTCGACCGGCGCTTCCAGCGGCGCGGCCAGGCGCGCGGTGTGACGGTGGTGGACGATTACGGTCACCACCCCACGGAGATTCGCGCCACGCTCGAGGCGGCGCGGGCGTCAATGCCCGTGTTGGGGCCCGCGTTGGGGCACGGAAAGATTCACGTCGTCTTCCAGCCGCACCGGTTCTCCCGAACTCTCGATCTTTTGAACGAGTTCTCAGGCGCGTTCAAGGACGCCGACACGGTTGTCGTGCTGCCGATCTACGCGGCCAGCGAGGAGCCGATCCCGGGCGTGACGGCGGAGAGGCTGGCCGAGCTCATTCAAGGCCCGCGCGTCGCGTTCGCGACCGATTTTGCCACTGCCGTCGCTGCCGTCACTGCTTCCGCGCAACCCGGCGACCTGATCCTGACCCTCGGCGCGGGCAGCGTGAGCCAACTTGCGCCGCAGATTCTCGCGGCGCTGGAAAGCGTTTCATAACGGCAGGCTCTTGACGAAGACATCGCACGTAGATACGATAATGTATATACGCGAGGTAGACCTTGCGCTGGACGTGGGATCCCGATAAGGCGAGGAAGAACCTTGAGAAGCATAGGGTCAGCTTCGAACTCGCGGAGCGAGCTCTTGGCGATCCTTTCTTGATCGATCCGTATCCGGATGAAGAGAGATGGAGAACTCTGGGCTTGCCCAGCGCGGATGGAATCGTGGTGCTTTATGTTGTCCACACATGGCCGAGCGGCGAAGAGGAAGTTGGTCGAATCATCAGTGCACGGCGTGCGACACGACAAGAGAGGTCTGATTATGAGAAAAGGTAACCCTGAGCCATTGACGCCGAAGTTACAGGCCGAACTCGAAGCTCTTGCAGCAATGCCGGAGAGCGGGATCGACACGACCGAAATGCCGGAGATTGCGGATTGGAGTGGGGCATCGCGCGGCGCGTTTTATCGGCCCATCAAGAAGCCTCTTTCGCTGCGCATCGACGCCGACGTGATCGATTGGTTTCAACGTCAGGGCCAGGGCTACCAGACACGGATGAATGCTGTGCTGCGCGAGTATGTTGAGAGGCATCGCAGGTCAGCGTAATTGGCTCGCCGCAGAATTGCCGCGTTCGATCTAAAATCTCTGTTGTCCGACCCCTGACGCCTGAAACCCGTTCTTCCCCCGTAACGGTTCAGGTTCCCCCGCCCATGGTGCGGAAGGCTCGCAACCATCCGCGGGCCATAATTGAGACTGGCGATTGTCACGACCCTGCTCAGGCGTGACCAATCAAGGCAATACGACAAATCGGCCTCTGTTGTGGGACGACGATCCCCCCGCGGAGTTGTGCCCCCGGCGCACCCGCGAAGCAGACGGACGTGTGCGTCCCACCACGGCGGGCAGGCGCGGTTCGCCGGGTATGCCGCTCGCGTTCGACGACGCGGAGGGCGACGACGTGCTACGCCCCGCCACGGAGCGTTTTGGCGGGCCCAGGACGCCGCCCCGAACGCATGGGAGGGGTCCGGCCAGCACGGCGGGCCGCGTGTTTCTCTCTCTCGCCGCGCTCCTGGTACTGGGCGGCTTCGCTGCGACTGGCCTTCTGCTGGCGCATTTTCTGGAGCGCGATGCGCGTTTCCGCATCGCCGGCTCCGGCAACATTCACGCGACGGGCCTCACCGAAGTGAGCCGCGCCGATCTGCTGCCGGTCTT
>Ga0326727_10027693_pt1 | contig 10382 bp, 10 predicted proteins | sample MB2enrmetagenome_FD_207643 | JGI IMG/M metagenome (GOLD analysis project Ga0326727, IMG submission 207643) | Lab enriched peat soil microbial communities from McLean, Ithaca, NY, United States - MB29MY | ecosystem: Environmental > Terrestrial > Soil > Wetlands > Peat | place: USA: New York...
CGGCGACCTGATCATCGGCGCCGACAGCCACACCTGCACCTATGGGGCCCTGGGGGCCTTCGCCAGCGGGGTGGGCTCCACAGACCTGGCCGCGGCCATGGTCACCGGCGAGGTCTGGCTCAAGGTGCCGGAGAGCCTGAAGTTCGTGTATAATGGGGAGCCGGGACCCTGGGTCACCGGCAAGGACCTGATCCTTTACACCATCGGCGATATCGGGGTGGACGGGGCCAACTACCAGGCCATGGAATTCACTGGTGAGGCCATTGGCCGCCTCTCCATGGCCGACCGGTTTTCCATGGCTAACATGGCAGTGGAGGCCGGGGCCAAAAACGGCATCATCGCCCCGGATGAAATTACCTTGGAATATGTCAGAAATCGGGCCTTACGGCCTTTTGCTCTAAAAAACCTTTACAGTGATAAAGATTCGCTTTATACTCTTGTGAAAGAATATAATGTAGGCCCACTGGAGCCCCAGGTGGCCTGCCCGTCGTCGCCGGGCAACGTCAAACCTGTGTCCCAGGTGGGCCAGGTGGCCATTGACCAGGCGGTGATCGGCTCCTGCACCAATGGTCGGTTGGAGGACCTGCAAGTCGCGGCCAAGGTTTTAAAAGGCCGCAAGGTGGCCAAAGGGGTCCGCCTCATCATCATCCCCGCCACGCCCCTGATTTACCGGCAGGCCATGGAGGAGGGCCTGCTGGGTGTCTTCCTGGAGGCTGGCGCGGTCATTGGGCCGCCCACCTGCGGCCCCTGCCTTGGTGGCCATCTGGGCATCCTGGCCCCCGGCGAGGTCGCCATTGCCACCACCAACCGGAATTTTGTCGGTCGTATGGGCCATCCGCAATCAAAGGTATATCTGGCCAACCCGGCGGTAACCGCCGCATCCGCCGTCACCGGGCGCATTGCTGGTCCGGCAGCATTGTAAAGACGGCGCCGGCGTTGCGATAACCTCTTCACTATCAGGCGCCACTAAAATACCTGGCGCCGGAGGAGGTTATGCGCCGGACACCTGAGATTTGGCTGGCAGCCGCGGCCTTGGTCGTCTTGCTTGGTAGCGGGTGGGCCGGGACTCTGGCGGAAAAGGTCAATGAAAACGGGCAGACGGCAAGGCTTACCCTTGGCACTACCGACAAGTGGAGCACGTATGACCGGAATCCCACCAAAAAAGATGAATCTTTAATTTTGTTAAAAAAAGAGTTGACTTTCTAATGAAATCATGGTAAATTTTTCGATAAATTTAGCCCAGTCTAACGGGGCGCAGAATATGGCTGCCAGGAAAATTTTCAGGTGGCTGGCTTTATTGGCGCTGGCACTATGGTTTTTAGTGGGCTGCGCTGACGGCGTCATCTTTCAGAAAGTGAGTGAGGATGGAAGTGTGGACCGCCTGCGCATTGACAGCACCCAAGGCTGGGGCGATTACGACACCACTCCCCGGGACCGTAACGAGAAACGCAAAGACGGGGTTGGGCTCATGATGAAAACCGAGTCGGTTTTCTAGGCAGAAAACCGCCGCGCCCGCACTACTCTGGGAATCCCCTGATAATCCGCTAACGTCTCTAAGCTCTCGTAAGCCCCAGTCTGCTGCAATAATTCCAAAACCTTCTCCGCCTGCCCGGCACCCATTTCCAGGGCCAGGCAACCGCCGGGCCGCAAATATTGGTGCGCCTGTCTGGTCAGCTCCCGGATAAGCTCCAGGCCATCTTCGCCGCCCAGCAGGGCCTGCGGCGGTTCAAAATCTTTGATGTCCCTGGGGAGTTGCTCCCATTCTCGCCGGGAAACGTAGGGCAGATTGGCCACCAGCAAGGCAAAGGCTGGCCGGGGCTTGAGCGCCGCCAGCAAGTCGCATTGGATAAAAACTAGGCGCTCGGCTACCCCGTGGCGCCGGGCGTTTTGGCGCGACACGGCGAGGGCTGGGGCTGAGAGGTCCAGGGCCAGCCAGGTCAGCCGCGGCAGTTCCTTGGCCAGGGAAACCACGACGGCGCCAGAGCCTACGCCGAGCTCCAGGCCCCATAAGGGGCTGGTTATCGGTTTTCGGTTTTCGCTTTTTGGGAAATTCGGGGCTTCAGCTTCCATTATCTCCCGCGCTGCCTCCAGGGCCGCGGCCACCAGGATTTCGGTCTCCGGCCGGGGAATCAGGACCCCGGGGGCTACCTGAAAATCCAAGGACCAGAACTCCTTGTATCCGATGAGATAGGCCACCGGTTCCCCCTGCAGGCGGCGCAACATCAAGGCCTTAAAACGGCTTAACTCATCGGTGGTCAGCGGCTGATCATAACGCAGGTAGAGGTCCAGCCGGCTCAGACCCAAGACCTGGGCCAGGAGCACTTCGGCGGAGGCCCGGGGCTCGGAAACGCCTTTCTCCCGGAAATAATCGGCGGTCCAGCGGAGAATTTTCAGGATGGTCCAGGTCTCCGGGGCGGCGTCGCTCATTTAAGCCTGTTCCAGGGCCTGGGTGCGGTAGTAGGCAGTCAGCGCCTGAATAAGTTCATCCAGGGCGCCGTCCAGGGCGTCCTCCATCTTCTGGCCATGGATCGAAAAACCGATGCGATGGTCGGTGATGCGGGATTGTGGAAAATTATAGGTGCGGATGCGTTCGCTGCGATCGCCGCTGCCCACCTGGGTTTTGCGCTCCTGGGCGATCTGCTGCTGTTGCTCCTGCTGCTTCAACTGGAGCAGGCGGGCCCGCAGCACCTTCAGGGCCTTGGCCTTGTTCTTGTGCTGGGATTTTTCGTCCTGGCAGGAGACTACCAGGCCGGTGGGCAGGTGGGTGATCCGCACCGCCGAATCGGTGGTGTTGACGCTCTGGCCCCCGGGACCGGAGGAGCGGAAAACGTCGATGCGCAAATCTTCCGGGTTGATCGCCACATCCACCTCCGCCGCCTCAGGCAGGACGGCTACGGTCACCGCCGAGGTGTGGATGCGCCCCTGGGACTCGGTCACCGGAACCCGCTGCACCCGGTGGACGCCGCTTTCATATTTGAGCCGGCTGTAAACCCGGTCGCCGGCAATGGAGGCGATGATCTCCTTGAGGCCGCCGATGCCGGTGGCGGAATGGCTCAAAATCTCCAGCTTCCAGCCCTGGCGCTCCGCTAGACGGGTGTACATCCGGAAGAGGTCGGCGGCGAACAGCCCGGCTTCCTCGCCGCCGGTGCCGGCCCGAATCTCCAGTAGGACGTTCTTTTCGTCGTTGGGGTCCTTGGGGAGCAGCAGAAATCGCAGCTCCTCCTCCAGGGCGGCCGCTTGCTCCTTTAAGCGCTGCACTTCCTCCCGGGCCAGGGCCTTCAATTCCTCATCCGCCTCCTCCTTGGACAGGCTCTGGCTGTCGGCCAACTCCTTCTGCACCTGCTGATAGCGCCGGAAGGTCTGGACCAGGGGCGCCAGTTCGGCATGCTCTTTCCGGTATTTTTGGTAAAGCTCCTGGTCCCGGATGATTTCGGGAGCGGCGAGCCTTTGCTCCAGGTCGGCAAATTGTTCGGCCAATTTTTCCAGTCTGGCAAGCAGCATAAATTTTCTCAGCCGGTCAAGGCCGCCGCCGTGGCCCCTGACCCGGCATATCTCCAGGAAAATGCTAAGCGGCTGAAGCTCTTTTATCGCTTTACTAGTTAAATATACACGAAAAATCGCCTAAGGCCAAGGGCTTTCCGGCTCCGGCAGGGACGGGCTTAGGATTCCGCCAGGTGCCGGATAATCTCCGGAATGGTGGCGGTGGCCAGATGGGAGAGGGACCCGCCGCCCAGGACCACCTGCAAGGGCACCTGCAAATCCGCTGCCGTGGCGATCATCAGGTCGCAAATCTGGAAATAGGCAGCCTCGGTGAGGCCCAGGGAGCCGTAATCCTCCCGGTGGGTATCGAAGCCGTAGTACCACAGGAGCAGGTCGGGCTGGAATTGCTGGACCAGGGGCAGGTGTTGCCGCACCTTCTCCAGGTATTGGGAATTAGTGTCCTCATGCCAGTTAAGGCGGTAAACGTTGACATCCACCTCATTGCCGCCCGAGGAGCGGTAATCGACCCCGCAGAAGCAGAGGAGGAAGACTTCCGGGTCCTCCTGAATCAGCTGGCTGGTGCCGTCGGCGTGATGGGCGTCGGTGTCCACGATGGCCAGGCGCCTGATCCGGCTGATTTCCCGGACATGGGTCAGGGCGATAAGCACGTCATTGAAGCAGCAAGCGCCCCAGAACTGGCGGTAGCCGGCGTGGTGCCCGCCGGCGCCGATGAAACAGAAGGCCCGGTCGACCTCTCCTTTCGCCAGGGCCTCCATGCCCGCTATCACCGAACCCACCGATTCATAGGCGGTGGCGCAGAAGCCGTCCCCGGCCACCATCTCCAGCATTGCCGGGTCGTGGACCTTGAGGATGAGGTCCACCTCCGCCCGGGGGGCCTGGAACAGCCGCACGTTGGGTTTTTCCAGCAACGGCTCCAGGGCCTCGGGGAAATCCCGCAGCCGGTTGCCGATGGTCATGTAGCTCTTGCGGCTGAAGGAGGGATGGTAAAAGATCCCGACGTTTTTCATTGAATTATCCTGAAAAATTACTTCTGATAAAATTCGCCGATTATGCGAATAATCCTAATTTTTCAACAAGTTGAGCCGTTTTTCCCCTGAGCCAAGCTGAATTTAACCCTTTTTAGTATGATTTTAACCAGTTAACCTGATTTAAAGTTATTTAATTAATAAGCCTGGGAAAGATGGACCACCTGGGCGTCTCGCCCGCAAAAAAATTTGCGGAAATTGTTCCGCCAATGTTCCGGGGCAGACCGGCGGCTGCTTGGGGCCAAACCTGTTTTGTTTCCAGGATATTTCTTTATGGGGCCTTCTGTGTACCGCAACAAAAAGAGTTTTCCGTTTTTAGTTTTTTATTTTTCGGTTTGCGGTTTCGAGCTAAAGAGAACTGTTATCAACAGTATATCGCAAATGGAGCCGGAAAGCCAGCACAGGTAAGACGGTTGACGCAAAAACCGAAGGTGTTCTTAAAAATTTTCGGGATTCCGCCTGGGGGGAGACCCGCCTCGTTCCCCCGCCGAGCCGGGGGATGCCCCCTTTATCCGCCAGGTTAAGCCTGGCAACGATTTTCGTTCCCAGCGCCCCTGGGGAGCAAGGCGAATTTGACGAGAATGGGGAGTAAAACGCCCCTTACCTTTAGCTGTCCTTAATCAAGCTTGACCAGACCAGCTCTTCCGCCAAATTTAATATTCTTTGACCTGATTTCCCTTTGAATTTTTCCCTGCTGGTCCCCCTGCCAAAGCACCTTTCATTATCCAGATCATCGCGGCAACTTCTGCCGGCCTGGTGATAAGGGGTGGGATTGGCAAGGGATCCGCTATCTCAGTTACACAAGAAAAAAGGCAGGGTCAGCCATAGCCCTGCCTTGGTTTGTTTATTAAGGGAAGACTCTCTAAACCGTGCTGAACCTCCCCAAGGCACCAAGGTTTATGAGGACTGCCGCCGAGTTCTGTGGCAAGGGCTCCAAACGGAACCTGACCACGCCACCACCGCCAATTACTAATAAATCCTTGACCTCCCTCAAGCCGCGAAGGGTAAACCCCATTCCTGATAATCCTTCCTCATTTCTCAGGATATCTTCCCCCCGAATTTTTCAAAAATTTCCTGCCCTGATGGACAGTCTAACGATAAAAATTCCACCAGTTACAATTCATAAAAAAATATCCTCTGTTTTTAAATAGTTACCTTCTGCTCTCTAAATGCGTTTGTAACTAAATTGTAACCCCAATGATTTATATTAACAAGAAAGTGAACAGGTAGAATGTACCTACACCATGAACCATTTAACGGAAAAAAGGCGATTTTCTCACTCAAACTGGTCAAAAAAGAGGCATCTCCATTGTATTTCGCCCTAACTTAAACTTAGTGGGGGCAGGTCAACTAGCTCCAAGGAAGGAGCGCTCAGTAGATGGTTCGGTTTGAAATCCGATTTTTTTGCTCTAATCCCTTCTAAGGTTTTTTAGAACTTTGTGGGGATTTTTTCGTTTTACACTGACAGGTACTGCATACTAACCAAGAAACCATTAGCATAAGGGAGGAAAAAAAGAAAAGAATTCCTGTAAAAGAAGTAGGCTTCAAGAACGGAAATTTTTGGGAAATTTTCCCTGTCAAAGAGGTCCTCAAAACCATTTTTTGACAAAAGCGGACAAGATTGGCCGCATAATCTCAGTTTACTTCCGCGATCTTTTGGCAAGTCGCAGATCTGGCGTAACCACTTTCAGGAGGTAAGAGGCATGGCTCCACGTTCTTCTACATGGATGGCGGTCATACTGCTATCCACGTGCATCAGCCTGGCCGGATGCGCAAGTATGTCCAGCCTCACCGGCCCCAGCCAGGATTTCGTCACGGCGGCGAATGCTCTCGCCCAGGCCGAATCCGACTATTTCGACGAAATCCAAGCCGCGTCAGACGCCGCCTATCGATTGCAGGCGGCCGAAACTTATGTCATGCACGAAAAAAAATTTGTTGATGTTGCAAAAGAGCTGTCTAAGCATGATGACTTCTCGAAGGCGAAAAAACTACGCGTAACCGCGATGAGCCAGCTCCAGAACTACGCCCAGAAGATTGCGGCGATCACCACCGGGGCGAGCCCCACCTGGATTGCTTCCGACGCCACGACCGCGACGACCAATATCCAAACGCTGGTCAAAGATGCCGGATACAAGTCGGAAGCGACATTTCTCACCTCAAACGCCGGGGTGATCGAAAAAGCCGTTACCGTTCTCGGCAACGCCATCATCGGCGCCGAGAGCGCCAAGGAGCTTCGATCCCTGGCACGAGAGGCGCAGGGACCGATCGAGCAGATCGCAGTTATGGTCAAGGAGGACAAGGACATTATCGAGGGGAGCAAATACGCACAGGGCCTCACGAAGGATCAGTCGCAAGCCCTCTGCGATATCTTAAAAATCATCTATGACGACCCGAAAGTCAACCCTTTTGAGAGATTCAACGCCTTACAGCTGACCGCCAACTGGAAGCCCAGCCTCGTTACCAAGGGCCAGGCGATCGAAAGCGCGCTCAAAAAATTACAGGCCGCTAACGACGCGATGGCCAAGAAAGAGGACACGTCAATAAGTGGGCTAGCAAAGCAGGCTTACTCCTTCGCCAAGCAAGCCCTGGACACCCCTGCTCCGAAAGCTTCGGCCCCGATCGCTTCCGCCCCGACGGCTTCCACCCCGACCACTTCCGCCCCCAAAACAAAATGAGGACCAAGCCATGACCCCGAACGCTCCAACCACGAACGGTGACGCCATCGCAGCCCTCGAGGAATCGAAAGCCAAGTTGCAAGAGCAATGTGCTGGCGCAGACAAGGATACCCTGAATCAACTTATGACCGCCATCCATAATATTTCGAGCGAGATTGGCGCGAAGGTATTGGAGGCCTTAAACAATGCCCCTTATATACCGGCGACCGATGCATTTAAGAGCGTAACCGCAGATGCGCAGGACTTTCTGGATACCCTTAATAAGCTGAAAACGGTATTCGGAGCCATAGGAACGGTCGCTAGCGCAATCGACACGGTTGTCAAACTGATTACGACGCACGCACTGTAGCAGTTAGTACAATTGGTCTGCCAAAGGAAGGTGGATGACCAATTAGGGCCGTAAGCCTGCGCCGTGGTTGCAATAACAATTTTCAACCGCGGCGGACAAGGTTGGCGCATAATTTCGTCTTACCACAGTATGGTGCTGGAGGGTTTATGCTGCAAAAAGTGGCGGATTTAATGGAACGGGCACGGCAGGCCATCGGTCAAGGGATCATTTACAAGTTGGGGTCAGGAGGAATGAAGCCGGAACAAGCCAGTCCGGCAAATCAAGACAATGAATGTGATTGTTCCGGTTTTGCGGTATGGGCCCTTGGCATGTCCCGGATGACCAACCATCCCCTCTACCTCAAGTTTAACCAAGGCTGGATTAACACCGATTCCATCTGTCTCGATGCCAAACAAAGCACCGGGTTCTTCACGGAAATTTCCCAACCCCGGGTTGGCTGTTTGGTGGTCTTTCCCAAGAACTCGGATTACGGGCATGTAGGGATCGTCAGTGATGTGGCAAATAACGAAACGATCAAGGTAATTCATTGTTCTAGTTCCAATTATAAGAAATTCGATGATGCAATCCAGGAAACCTCCCCCGAGGTTTTCGACGTGCCCGACAGGATCTTTGCATGGTTTGACGGCATCATTGGCTAAACCAGCTGATGATCGTGCAAAACTATTGCGCTTCTTTGGTTTGGCGAATTCGGGCAATGATCCACGGCGGAGAGCATCGAACCGTCAAGGTAAAGGGAGCAATGCCGGACTGCACCATATCCCCACCGGGATATCAGGAGGGTAGCTCATGACAACGTTACAGAAAAACGACAAAGGGAGGCTGGTGAGACTTCTGCAACAAAAATTGACCGATTTAGGCTTTGATACCCAAGGGGTTGATGGCGACTTTGGCCAAAATACTGAGGATGCCCTGAAAGCTTACCAGAATGCGCAAGGGTTGCCGGTGACCGGGGTTGCGGACGACAGCCTCCTCTCCCGTCTGGGCATCAGTACAGCCGCGCCCACATCCCTTGACCCGGCCTCTATTACGGCGGACAAGGTCGCGCAGATGTTTCCCAATACTCCGAAAGCCAATATTGCGACGTATCTGCCTTTCGTGGTCGACGCCTTGCGGGAAAAGGGCTTGCTCTATCCGGAGATGCTGCTCATGGCTCTGGGGACGATCAGGGCCGAAACCGAATCCTTCCAGCCCATCAGCGAAGGCGTGTCAAAGTGGAACACCTCTCCTGGCGGCGACCCCTTCGACCTGTATGACGACCGGGGGGATTTAGAAAATACCGGCCATCCTGATGGCTCACTGTTCAAGGGGCGCGGCTTTGTGCAGCTCACCGGCCGCGCCAACTACACCACCTACAGCAAGGAACTGGGGTTGGGAACAGAACTGGTGGACAACCCCGACCTGGCCAACGATCCCACGATCGCCGCCCAACTCCTGGCGGCCTTCCTCAAGGATAAAGAGGACCGCATCATGGACGCCCTTGACAACAATGATCTCGCAAAGGCGCGGACATTGGTCAACGGCGGTATCCATGGACTAAACCTTTTTACGGACGCCTATGACCGCGGCACGACGATATTTGTCTGAACCGGTAGCCGCGCGGCCCACTTGCCCCTCCTTTCGTGGTCCTGCCTGGTTCGGGGCTGGTGGGTCTGCCGGTCCCGGGACGGCGGAGGGGAAAGCAGACACCTGCCTGTATCCTTTTTGTAACCAAGTTTATGTCATAAACCAAATCGGCTCAAAGGGGGACCTGACACCGCCCCCGCGATATGTTGCCCAACCGATTTCTTCTTGGTATTGAAATGGACGTTTTGTCAAGTAATATACACCATAGTCCTGATTCAAGAACAATCGTTCAGATGAGGGTTGGCGCCATGAAAAAAGTCTTATTAGTCCTTCTTTGTTGCATGTTATTGAGCCTGCTGCCGCCGGGAAGTTCCGCAAAAAATGCGAATCCGGGGCAGGGAAAGGGTCAAATTTCCTCCGGGGACCCTCAAACGGAGGACCAGGCCAAGAAATCACTGGAAGATGCCAAAGCCCTCATGAAGGAGGGAAAATACCAAGAAGCCAAGGAATTGCTAGAGAAAGTTAAAAAATCAAACCTGGCCGCCGAGGCGGAGAAACTGCTTGATGAAATTAAAGTCATCTGGGACAAGGCCCAGAAATCACTGGAAGATGCCAAAGGTTTCCTGAAGGATGGAAAATACCAAGATGCCAAAAAATTGGCAGAGGATGTTAAAAAATTAACCTTTAAAGACCTGACCGCCGAGGCGGAGAAACTGCTTTCTGAAATAGATGCCGCCTTGGTTGAGTCTGAAGCCAATGCCAACCTGGCCATTGCTAGCTATTACCAGGAAGTGGGGAATTACCCTAAGGCTCTAGAAGTACTTGAGAATTTCATAAAAAAACCGCCCAAGGATCCCAACATGCTTATTAAAGCGGGGGATGGACTAATAGAGGCTCTGGAGAAAAAAGCAGATTTTGATAACCGTAATAATAGGGTGACGATTGATATAGCCAAGAGAATAACAGAGCAAGGAGATCTTGAAGGAGCATCCAAAAAGCTTGAGGGTCTTATGCCGCTAATCAGCAATGACAAGGTCTTTGCTGAAGCAAAAGAGGCATTGGAAAAAACCAAGCCCAATTTTAGGAATAAGGTTTGGATGAGTTTGAAAGAGATTTGGGAAATTTTAAAAAACTTTGTTTACTGGTTGCTTATATTACTGTGCCTCGTGGTAGCGCTCCGATTGATAAAATGGGTATATCAATTTTTATTCACTTCCCGGGTGCTGCAGATTCGTGAAACGGGAGACGACAATAATTACAAGGTTATTG
>Ga0326727_10027694_pt1 | contig 10380 bp, 9 predicted proteins | sample MB2enrmetagenome_FD_207643 | JGI IMG/M metagenome (GOLD analysis project Ga0326727, IMG submission 207643) | Lab enriched peat soil microbial communities from McLean, Ithaca, NY, United States - MB29MY | ecosystem: Environmental > Terrestrial > Soil > Wetlands > Peat | place: USA: New York...
TCGGCCCTTTGCGGGGTCCAGGGGTAGCGCCCCTGGCGGAGCGCGAGGCGGCACTGCTGCCGCCCTGGTCGTGAGAGTCCGACACTCGGTACCCCGTCCGTAGGTCTGCTCGGGGTGGGGAGCGGGCGAAGGGACCGTCCCGCGCGCGAGCCCGGAGACAACGAGGCGCCCGCAGTTTCATGCGATCCTTGCGCGACTGAGGCGAGAGCGCGATCATTCGACCGCAGTTGGCACGGGGCGGAACGATATGGCCAAGGCACCGAAGCAGGGGCAGAACGGCCCGACCAAGGCCGCGGCCAACGATGCTCGTGGCTACGTGCATGCCGACAAGGATATGTCCGCGCGGCCGGAGGTGGGGGCCGCCCCGCGCTTTCGCGCCAAGCTGCCGCCGACAGCCTATCGATACGACACCAGCCTTTCCCCTGCGCTCGAATGGGACAGCAACCCGGCGCGCGAGGTGGGCGTCTTCCTGCTGACCTGCATCGAGGATGCCGCCCGGCTCCCTCCGCCGCAGGTGTTCGCTGAGCGGCGCGTCCTGAAGGGTGCGGACGGGTCCGTGCTGCTGGACGTGGCCGGCTTGCAGGATGCGCTGGCCGCGTTGAAGCGGATGCAGGCTCCGTTCCTGAACTGGGCCGGCAAGGCCGAGCGGCCGTGTTTCGAAGTGCCGACGCTGCCGCTGTTCGTGCATGAACGCCTGTCCACCGAAGCCATCATCAAGACGCTGGAAGCGCACCGCAAGCCGGACGACCAGGCTGACATGTTCAACCTGTTCGCCGATCCGCACCGCCCGATGGCCGAACAGGTGCGCGCCTATTCCTACCGCGACCGCTGGGTGAACCGGATGATCCTCGGCGATTCGCTGGTGGTGATGAATTCGTTGCTGCGTTTCGAAGGCATGGGCGGACAGGTGCAATGTATCTACATCGACCCACCCTATGGGGTGAAATTCGGCAGCAATTTCCAGCCCTTCGTGCGCAAGCGCGATGTGTCGGCGAGCGACGATGCGGACATGACGCGCGAACCGGAAATGGTCCAGGCGTATCGCGACACCTGGGAACTCGGTTTGCATTCCTACCTGACCTATCTGCGCGACCGGCTGACCATCGCGCGTGACTTGTTGACCCCAACGGGCAGTGTATTTGTGCAGATTTCGGATGATAATCTGCATCATGTGCGGGAATTGATAGATGAAATCTTCGGCGATGAGAATTTTGTCTCCATCATCTCTTTCAAAAAAACTAGTAGTGCTACAAGCGATTTCCTTCCGTCAGTGTCAGACTATTTATTGTGGTACGCCCGTGATATTAATTTGATGAAATATCGGCAACTCTTCAAGTCCAAAATGATCGGAGGTGAAGGAGCCGACCAATACTCATGGATTGAGCTGGAGAATGGAAGCCGGCGGAGGGCATTAGAAGCCGATTTTAGCGATCCGCCGGACGGCGGACGGTTCTTCCGCCCCGATCAATTAACGAGCCAACGTCCTCCGGGCGATTTTCCGGTGGAATTTGAGGGTCGCACGATTCGTCCGGCGCGCGGATATTGGAAAACCGGTATACCGGGCATGGAAGCGCTCAAAGGTGCGAAAAGAATGATGCTCTTGGGCAACACGCTTTGTTACATACGATATATAACGGATTTTCCGGCATTCCCAATATCGAATCTTTGGGAAGATACTGTTACATCGGGATTTTCTGACCCCAAGCGCTTTGCTGTCCAGACGCATCCGTTGGTGATCCAGCGGTGTCTACTAATGACCACTGACCCTGGGGACCTCGTCCTTGATCCAACGTGCGGCGGCGGGACGACGGCCTATGTCGCCGAACAATGGGGCCGTCGTTGGATCACAATTGACACCTCACGCGTCCCGCTGGCGCTCACTCGGCAACGGGTACTCACCGCCACGTATCCCTGGTACCAGTTGCGCGACGACAAGGCCGGCCCTTCCTCCGGATTTGTCTATGCCCGTCGGAAGAACCGCAAGGGCGAGGAAGTCGGCGGCATCGTGCCGCACCTCACGCTCAAATCCATCGCCAACAACGACCCGCCCGCCGAGGAGGTGCTGGTGGACCGGCCGGAGGAAATCGACATCATCACCCGCGTCGCCGGCCCCTTCGTGGTGGAAGCCACGCTGCCCACCCCGCAATCCCCCGAAACCGAAGCAACCGCCGGGACCACCCCTGCCGACGAACCGGGCGATCACGTGGCGCGCATGATCGAAGTGCTCCGCCGTGCGCCGACCTTCGCGCTGCCTGGCAACCGCCGCATCACGCTGAAGAACATTCGGCGCCCCGCCCGCAGCCTCGCGCTTTCCGCCGAGGCACTGGTCGAATTCGACCCCGCGGGCGGTACGGTGCCGCTGGATGTGGCGATCGAGGCCGCGCACGAAACCAACACGGGCGGGCTGCCCTTCTCCAGCCGCCCCGTCGCCATCCTGTTCGGCCCGGCCGATGGGCCGATCACCGGCCGCGCCGTGCTCGACGCGGCCAAAGAAGCCAACGTCAAAGGTTACGCACACCTGTTCGCCATCGGCTTCGCCATCACCGCCGAAGGCCGCGCCGAAATCGAAGGCGGCGAGGCGGCGCTCGGCCTGCCCGCCACCTACGTCACCGCCACCATGGACCTGCAAATGGGCGACCTGTTGCGCAACCAACGCAGCAGCCAGATTTTCGCCGTCTGCGGCCTGCCCGAAATCGCCGTCCCCCGGCTTGCCGAAGCCGACAAGGACGGCACCCCGCGCTGGCAGGTGCGGCTGTTGGGCCTGGACGTGTTCGATCCGGTGGACATGAAGCCGCTGCACCGCAATGGCGACGATGTGCCGGCCTGGATGCTGGACACCCATTGGAACGGATTGGTGTTCCACGCCGACCAGGTGTTCTTCCCGCGCACCTCCGCCTGGGAAAGCCTGCGCACCGCGTTGAAGGCCACGCATGAGGACAGCGTATGGGCGCACCTGGCCGGCAACCTCTCCGCCCCATTCGCAGCTCCCTCGGGCACGGAAATCGCGGTCAAGGTGCTGGATGACCGCGGCAACGAACTCTCCGTGACCCGCAAGCTGGGAGCGCCCTGACCATGAGCGGCAGCGCCGCCGCATCCGGCGGGTTCGAGGTTCCGCAACCGATCCTCAACACGCCGTACGATCCGCCGGCCGAACATTGGTTGCTGCGCGAAGGCGAACCGCCGGAACGCAGGCCGGGGCGCCGGCAGGCCGGCTACTGGTATCGCGACCCCGGCAGCGGGGTGCAGAATGCCGGCGGCAGCCGGGGTGTCTGGCGGGACATGGCGCTGGTCAATGCCATCCGCGCCCGCCTGGATGAATGGCGAGCCGCCGATCGCCCCGGCATCACCCGCATCACCGCCGAGTTGCTGGCCTGGTGGGACCGCGACGGGCGGCAGCAACGGCTGTTCTTCGCGCAGCGGGAAGCGGTGGAAACCATCATCTTCCTGAACGAAGCGCGGCCCGACTTCCTGCAAGGGCTGACCATCCCGACAGACGAACCATCGGACGACCGCAAAGCCGCAGGCTACGCGGCATTCCGCCGCATGTGCATGAAGATGGCAACCGGCAGCGGCAAGAGCACGGTGGCCGCGATGCTGGCCGCATGGTCGATCCTGAACAAGCAGGCCGACCGCGGCGATGCGCGATTTTCCGACACGGTGCTGATCGTCTGCCCGAACGTGACGATCCGCTCACGCTTGGGCGAGCTGAACCCGGCGCAGGGCGAGGCCAGCCTGTACCGCACCCGCGATCTGGTGCCCGAAGCGATGATGCCTGACCTTACTCGTGGCCGGGTGATCATTCGCAACTGGCACGACTTCGAGCCGCGCCAGCCCGGAACCGCGCGGGTGGATCAGCGCGGGGTACCCGAGACGCGCGAGGAAACCATCATCATTGGCGCCAAGACCACCACGGCGCGCGGCAACCGCTACTTCACCCCGGAGGCTTACGAGGCTGCCCTGGCGAATGGCACGGTGACGGAACTCGACCGCACGCTTGGCCCGGATGGCTCGCTGCAAAAGGTGCGTGTGCGGACCACTCGCCGCATCGAAAGCGATACCGCGCTCGTAACGCGCGTGCTGGGCCGGGGCGGCACGCAGAACATCCTGGTGATCAACGACGAAGCCCACCACGCCTACCGCATCCCGCCCAAGCTGGATGAGGAAGAAGGCGACCTTCTGGACGAAGAGGAAGAGGAAGAAGAAGCGATTGCCCGCCGGGAGGCGACGGTTTGGATCGAAGGGCTGGACCGCGTGCACAAGGTCCGCGGCATCAACCTGTGCGTCGATATGTCTGCCACTCCGTATTACCTCGGCCGGATGGCGGACAAGACGAACACGGTGTTTCCGTGGGTGGTGTCGGATTTTAGTCTGACGGATGCGATCGAAAGCGGCCTGGTGAAGGTGCCGCAGCTTGTGGCGCGCGACAACACGGGACGCGACCTGCCGGCCTTCTTCAACATCTGGGCCTGGTTGCTGCCGAAGCTGACGGCGCTGGAACGCGGCAGCAAACGCGGCAGCCCGAAGCCGGCGGCGATCCTGAAATGGGCGCATGCGTCCATCGCCACGCTCGGAGCCATGTGGGCGGACGAAGTTGATCGCATGGCGCAGGGCGATGATCGGCGCCCGCCGGTGTTCATCATCGTGGCCAAGAACAAGGCGATTGCTCGCGCGCTCTATGAATGGATCGGCGAGGACAAGCCGCCTCCCGGCATCCCGAAGCTGAACGTGCCACACATGGCGAACACCGCTGACCGCACAGTGACGATCCGCGTCGATACCGGGGTAGTGCACGAAACCGACAGCGGCAACGCGAAATCCGATGACACCACCTGGATGCGCCTGACCCTGGACACGGTGGGCCGCCTGGCCTGGCCCCAGGACCGGCAGGGCCGGCCAATCTACCCGGAAGGCTTCGAAGCCCTCGCGTCAAAGCTGGGCCGCCCGCTGCACCCGCCCGGCCGCGACGTGCGCTGCATCATTTCGGTTGGCATGCTGACCGAAGGATGGGATTGCAGCACGGTGACGCATGTAATCGGGCTGCGCCCGTTCCAAAGCCAACTGTTGTGCGAACAGGTGGTGGGCCGCGCGCTGCGGCGGCGCTCCTATGACATCCTCGCCGATGGCAAGCTGGCCGAGGAAGAGGCCAACATCTTTGGCGTGCCGTTCGAGGTGGTGCCGTTCAAGGCGTCAACGACAACCATTGTCGTCAGGCCGCCTCAACGGCGAATCTATGCCGTGCCGCAGAAGGCGCAGTACGCCATCACCATCCCCCGCGTGCTGGGCTACGCCATCGGCATCCGCAACCGGGTGACGGTGGCGGACTGGCATGCAGTGGCCAGCCTCACGCTCGATCCCATGGACATTCCGCCGGACTCGCAGCTTGCGGCAATGCTCAATCAAGGCCGCCCCTCGGTGAATGGGCCGGGTGGCGTGCGCAACGCTTCGCTGGCAGCGTTCCGGGAGCGGCATCGGGTGCAAGAGTTGGAATTCGACATGGCGGCGGCGCTGACACGGCAGTACGCCGCCTATGCGACCTGCGAGGCGCCGCCGCATGTGCTGTTCCCACAAATGCTCACCATTGTCCGGCGCTACATAGCCGAGAAAGTTCATCCAGTGGCGCCCGCGGAGAAGATCGATGCTCTGCTCAGCCCCTATTACGGCTGGATCATCGAACGCCTGGCCGCAGCAATCCGTCCCGATACCGAAGCCGGCGAGGCGCCGGAACTTCCGGAAATCGACCGCGACCACCCCTGCGCAACTGCTGACATCAGCGTGTTCACCTCCAAGGACGTGCGCGAAGTGATCCGCAGCCACGTCAATCTGGTGGTGAACGACACGATGACCTGGGAGCAAAGCGCAGCCTACCATCTGGACACGCATCGGGTGATCCGCGCCTTCGTCAAGAACCACGGTTTGAACTTCGCCATCCCCTACCTGCACAACGGCAAGCCGAGCGAGTACGTCCCCGATTTCGTGGCGCGGCTAGATTTGCCCGGCGAGGAATATCTGATCACTGAATTGAAAGGCGCCGATTGGGGCAACCTTGCCGAAGTGAAGGCGCAGGCCGCCGAGCGGTGGTGTGCCGCCGTCAATGCCACGGGCGAGTTTGGCCACTGGCGCTATGCCCTCGCCATGAAGGTCGGCGACCTGGTGGACAAGCTGAACACGATCTAGCAAGGTAGGGCGGAAAAGCGTAGCGTATTCCGCCATCGCAATCATCCGCCCCCCGGGTCGCGTGAAGCCGCGCGCCGCGCCCGCCCGGCGCAGGGCCTCATGGAGCGTGAGGCAACGCCTCCCATTTTCCCTTGCCGCGGACTTAGCAAGGTAGGGCGGAAAAGCGTAGCGTATTCCGCCGTCGCAATCATCCGCCCCCCCGGCCGTCGCCCGAAGCCGCGCGCCGCGCCTGCCCGGCACAGGGCCTGATGGAGCGTAAGGCAACGCCCCATTTTCCCTTGCCGAGGACGTTTATCCTATGGTAGGAATACGGTCGTGAAGACTGCGCCAGTCCCGCCCCCGGTCCAAGCCTTTGCCCCGACCTCGCCCGTCGGGTCCGCCTCATCGTGGCCACCCCCTGCACCGTCATCGCCCGCTGCTTCGCCATGCGCGAGCCGCCTCTCGCCGCGCCGCTCCGGGTTCGCCTCCACCGCATCGCCCGGCGCGCCGCCCCCGGCCACGCCGGCCCCCACGGCGCGAGCCGCGCCATGAACCCGCCCACCGTCCCATCACCCGAGACAAAGTCTATCTTTCCGTATATTGAGACGCCGGCGAGACTCGCCCGCGTCCCCACCGCCGCCCCCGGCCACGCCGGCCCCCACGGCGCGCCCCGCGCCAGGAACCCGCCCACCGTCCCATCACCCGAGACAGAGTCTATCTTTCCGTATATTGAGACGCCGGCGAGACTCACCCACGGCCCCACCGCCGCCCCCGCGGCGCCCGCACTCCGCATGCGCGCTTGCAGGGTTCCTCGCCGCTCAGTGCAGCGACGGATCCAGCCGGTCGCGCACCCAGTCCCCGATCAGGCTGCCCGCCAGCGTGGTCAGCGACAGCACCACCCCCGGCAGCACCGCGATCCACCACGCATTGGCCAGGTAGCTCCGCCCGTAGCTCAACATGCTGCCGAGGCTGGCCAGCGGCGGTGCGCCGCAAACGCCTGTGCCGCGGCACTCATGCATCCTCCTTGGCCGGCGCGCGCATGCGCGGATCCAGCCGAGGTGATGATGAGCCGGCCCACGCCCGGCCAGGCGAACACCGTTTCGGTGATCACCGCCCCGGCCACCAGCGCGCCGAGCAGGAAGCCGATCATGGTCACCACCGGGATGGCCGCGTTCGGCATCACGTGCCCGCCCACCGCCTCGCCGTCAACGGCAATCAGGGCCGAATGTGAACGCCACATCCTCGGCCGTCATCTCGCTGCCGTCGTGGAACGTCACGCCCTGGCGCAGGGTGAACAGCATGGTCAGGTCGTCGACGCGGTGCCACTCGGTGGCCAGCATCGGCCCCTGCTTCAGGTTATGCAGGTAGTCGGTGCCGATCAGGTAGTCGTAGATGTTGTCTTGTACACGGAACGAGATATTGGTGATGATCAGGAACGGATCGAGCGGGTCGGGATTGTCCTGCACGGCGACGACGATGTTGGGTCTGGCGACAGGCGGCGGGCTCTGGGCGCGCCCGGATCCCGACCAGGCCGCGACCCCCAGCGCGCCAAGGCCCGTGCAGGTGACCCGGCGCGACAGCCGCACTGGCGTCATCGCCTTCCGCTCCCTCGTATGCCCCACCACCGCGCCGGACAATAACCGGCCGCCAGCCGCGGCGGAAGGCCAGGGCCGCTGCCCGTCGCGCGAAGGCGCGCGCCGGACCTGGACCCTGCAAAGGGCCGAGAGGCCCGCGGGTCCCATTCGTTTGGCGGAGTGCGAGGCAGCGCCTCGCTGTCAATGCACCAGCGAAGCCAGCATCTCGTGCTGATGCACCGCCGCAATGGCCACGTCGCGATCACCGGTCACGGCCATCGGCGTGCCGTCGGCCGCGTGGATCGCATAAGCCACCGTCCCGTTCATGGTGATCGGCTTGACATAGGCGATCTGCGATACGCCAAGCCGGGCCAGCTGCTCCGGAGACAAGTGGCGGATGTCGACCCTCTCAAGGGTCGGGCCACCGACATCATCGGACCCGTTGTCACTCATTTGCGTTCTCCTGGCGGCCTCGGCTCCCTCCTGGCAATGCCGCCGCCACCTGTTCCTCCGGCCGCCGGGGTCCGCGGCCGTCCGTCACGCGATTCAGCTCTCCGATTCCTCTTCCACCACCGCCTGGGCGCCGTTGCGCGCCTTGGTGATCTGGATCGTTCTGACCCGGCTCTCCGGCTGCGGCCGTGCGAGATCGACGTGCAACAGCCCGTTGTCCAGCCAGGCGCCGCGGACCTCGATGCCTTCCGCCAGCACGAAGGCGCGCTGGAACTGCCGCGCGGCGATGCCGCGGTGCAGGAACACGCGACCCTGCGTGTCGTCGATCTGCCGGCCGCGGATCACCAGTTGGTTGTCCTCCTGGGTGATCTGCAGGTCATCCATGGTGAAGCCGGCAACGGCCAGCGTGATCCTGAGCCCGGTCGGGCTGATCTGCTCGATGTTGTAGGGCGGATAGCCGTCGGACGAGGTCTTCGACGCCCGCTCGAGCATTTGCTCGAGATGGTCGAATCCCAGGAATAGCGGGGACGTGAACATACGCGTGGTCAAGGTGAGCCTCCTCCTGAGAGCGAAGCGGCGACGGGCCCCGGCAACGGCAGCCCGTCGACCTTCCATTTTGGCGCCGCTGACCTCGGTTACAAGGGTGTTGGTCCGTTGAACCGTCACCATCGCACCGCTACATGCGGCGCATGGATTCCATCTCCCCCTCCGCTCGCCTGGCGGCTCCGGACGAGGCCCCCCCGTTGCCGATCCTGATCGCGCCCCACCCGTTGCTGAAGGCGAGGTGCCGGCCGGTGACCGACGCCGACGCCGACCAGGTGCGCGACCTGGTGGCGCGCATGTTCGCGGCCATGTACCGGGCGCCGGGCATCGGCCTCGCCGCGCCGCAGGTGGGCGTCCTGCTGCGGCTCGCGGTGGTCGACCTGATGGCGGACGACCGCAAGGCGCCGATCGTGCTGATCAACCCCGAGGTGATCGCCGAAAGCGACGAGATGGCGCCGCACGAGGAGGGATGCCTGTCGCTGCCCGGCCAGTACGCCGAGGTCATCCGGCCGGCCCGGGTGAAGATCCGGCATACCGACGAGACCGGCGCCCGCCGCCAGATCGAGGCCGACGGGCTTCTCGCGGCGTGCCTGCAGCACGAGATCGAACATCTGGACGGCGTGCTCTTTGTCGATCATCTTTCCGTGCTCAAGCGCAACATCATCATGCGCCGCCTGGCCAAGGAGCAGCGACAGAAGGCACGCTGACCGTGCGCATCGCTTTCATGGGCAGTCCGGAATTCGCCACTCCGGCGCTGCGTGCCCTGCACGCCGCCGGGCACGACATTGCCGCCGTCTACTGCCAGCCGCCCCGGCCCGCCGGCCGCGGCCACGTGCTGCGCCGGGCGGGGGTGCACGAGGCGGCCGAAGCGCTTGCCCTGCCGGTGCGCACGCCCGCGAGGTTGCGCACGGACGCCGCCGAACATGCCGCTTTCGCGGCGCTGTCGCTCGATGCCGCGGTGGTGTGCGCGTACGGGCTGATCCTGCCCCCGCCCATGCTGGCGGCGCCGCGCCGGGGCTGCCTGAACATCCATGCCAGCCTGCTGCCGCGCTGGCGCGGGGCCGCCCCGATCCAGGCCGCCATCCTCGCCGGCGACGCCACGACCGGCATCACCATCATGCAGATGGACGCCGGGCTCGACACCGGCCCGATGCTGCTCAGCGAGGCGGTGCCGATCACCCCTGCGACCGACGCCGCGGCGCTGCATGACACCCTGGCTGCCCTCGGGGCGCACCTCATCCTGCGCGCCCTCGCCGAAGCGCCCCGTCCCGTCCCGCAACCCGAATCCGGCGCCACCTACGCCCCCAAGCTCTCGCGCGAGGACGGCCGGCTCGACTGGACGCGGCCCGCCGCCGAGCTGGAGCGGCGGGTGCGTGCCTTGAACCCCTGGCCGGGCACCTGGTCCGACCTGGGCGGCGAAGTCCTGAAGGTACTGGCGGTGCGCCCGGAGGCCGGCGAGGGCGAGCCTGGCACCACGCTGGACGGCGGCCTCCTGGTCGCCTGCCGCGGAGGGGCATTGCGCCTCACCCGGGTGCAGCTCGCCGGCCGGGCCCCGCTCGACGCTGCCGCCTTCCTGCGCGGCCATCCGGTCGCGGGCGGCACCAGGCTCGGCTGATGCCGCGCTTCGCCCTGCTGGTGGAATACGACGGCACGGGTTTCG
>Ga0326727_10027698_pt1 | contig 10379 bp, 7 predicted proteins | sample MB2enrmetagenome_FD_207643 | JGI IMG/M metagenome (GOLD analysis project Ga0326727, IMG submission 207643) | Lab enriched peat soil microbial communities from McLean, Ithaca, NY, United States - MB29MY | ecosystem: Environmental > Terrestrial > Soil > Wetlands > Peat | place: USA: New York...
GCCGTATCTGTCGAGGATATGGATGCCATCACTGGCTGTTTCCAGTAAGGCATACATGCGTGCGGTTTCGGAAACAAGTGCTTTTTCGACGGCGCGCCGTTCACTGATATCACTGAGAACGGCATAGAGAAGCGTGCGCTTGCCGATTTCGACCGGCTCACAGCGGGCTTCGATCTGGCGGATGTCGCCATTCGCCAACTGATGCTCCCAAACGATGAGATCCTGCATGCCGGTGATGATGCGGCTGAGTCCGGCGCGGATGTCCTCAGGCAGCATCCGGCTCAGACCGGACAGCCCCAGCTGCCGCAGTGTCTCCTGCGGGTAGCCATAGAAGCGTGACGCGCCCGGATTGCAGTCGACAATGCGGCCCGACGCCGGATCGAGCAGCAACACCGGAGTTTTCGAAAGCGCAAATGGTGGCCGGTGGAGGGCGGCGTTGGCGTGCAATGCCTGGCGGACCATCTTGGTCTCGGTAATGTCGGTCAACGTGAGTTTGACCCGGGGCATGGAGGACTGGGCACGCACCCCGTCTACCTGAACGTGAAGCACGGTGCCGTCGCTGCGCAGCATGGCCAGTTCCGATACGCATTTCTCATCTGATTTTTTGATCAGGATGAACAGTTGTGTCCAGCGATCCAGATCTTCAGGCGCGACGAAGGCGCCAAAACGCCGTTGCAGCATTTTCTGGCGTTCGACGCCAAGCATCCTGGTCGCGGTGAGATTGATCTCTGAGATGATGCCATCGAGGTTGAGGGTGAGGTGGCCGACCAGGCCGAACTCATACAGATCGGCATAAAGGTCGCGTGACTTTTCCAGTGCAATTTGCGCCTGGCGCAACGCCTCGTTTTGGATCTCCAGCTCGATCTGGTGCACCTCAAGCTCGTGCTGCAAGGCTTGGTCGGGGAGCGCCACGTTCCTGGGGGCGCGCCTTATCAGTGCGGCTTCGGCTGCCGTTCTCAGCGCAGCGGCATCCGCTTCGCCGACGCCGTCCCGATTCATTTTGCGACCTCGCTTCGGCATGTCGCCGGTTCTTCTCGCACCTCCGGAGTACAGGTGCTGATGTCTTGCAGCGTACCGGCCAGACGGGTGACCCGATCACCGCTGCCCGCGATCGGGCGGCCAAGGGCGTGCACGATACGGAGGCTTCCGTCCGTGCGTCTGATACGGGCCTTGAAACTGCATTTTCCGTGCTTGCTGCGCGCGTCCTGGATGCTTTGCTCAATCAGGGGGCGGTCTTCGGGTTCGATGGATTGCATCAGATCCTGAAGCGACCCGGGGGGCTGGGCCGACTCGAAACCGAATAGCTCGGCCACTTCGGGCGAGCAGCTCAACGAGCCGGTTTCCAGATCCAGTTCCCAACAGCCCAGGTGGGCGATTTCCTGCGCGGTTTCCAGCTGGGCTTTGCTCAGCAGCACGGATTCGTTGGCGAACTTGAAGGCGGTGACATCGGTAAACGTCAGTACGACGCCAGCAATGACGTTGTCCAGTGTCCTGTAGGGCTGAATGCGCACCAAATACCAGGTTCCGTCGATGGTGCGCAGCTCGCGCTCGATCGGGATCAACGAATCCAGTACGCGCTGCAGGTCGTCCTGAAGATTTTCGGTTTCAAGGTTCGACTTGATGTCGGTCAGGGGGCGTCCAAGATCGGATGCGATCAGACGGAATACATTGAGCACCTGGGCGGTGTAGCGGCGAATGATCAGGTGCTGGTCGAGAAACAGGCAGCCGGTATTGATCCCGTCCAGCAGGTTTTTCATGTCATTCTGAATTTCGCTCAGTTGTTCGATACGGGCATTCAGCTCCGAATTGACGGTGACCATTTCTTCGTTGAGCGATTGCAGCTCCTCTTTTGAGGTCAGCAGCTCTTCATTGGACGACTGAAGCTCTTCGTTGGTTGACTGGAGTTCTTCGTTCGTGGATTTAAGCTCTTCGATGATGGCCTGTTGTTCTGCTGTCGAGGCGCGCTGGCCCTCCCGGGCGTAGGCCAGCTCACGTTCCAGTTGCTCGATGCGTGCCGCGACTTCCTGCGTGACGTCGGCCGTCTGTGCTGGCGCACCCGACTGGGTCACGTCCTGAAAACTCATCAGCAGCAAGTCGCTGTCGGTGCTGGCCTCAATGCTGACCGGTGACGTATTGATGTGCCTCACACTGAAGCTGACGCGCGTGAAGTGCCCGTTGGTTTTGACCATCACTTCACGGTCGAGTATGGGGGCGGACGAGGGGGTGAGTTCTCTGAAAAAAGCCCCCAGCTCGAACTGCAGACCTTCGCGCGCCATGTCGACGACATTGTTGCTCATCGGTCCGGGGGCAGGGCGGAGGTATCGGCCTGTGTCCCCGTAGACGTACTGGATGCTGCCCTTCATGTCCGTGATGACCGACGCCGGTGCATAGTAATGCAGCAATGCGTGGCGGGTCAGTTCTTCAAAATTGGTTTCCCTGGCGTGTTTCATGACATTCTCTGGGGTCTTGTGGCTACTATCGCCGGTCCAGGGCAAGCAGTTGGCCATCATGTCGTGGATCGAACTGGCGGAGTGGGTGGCACTGTAAAGCTTCCACTTGCGGTCGAGCGGCGAAAACAGATCCGGTCGGCTGGTGATGCTTTCCGACGGGGACAGGAACAGCACTCCGCCTGGCTTGAGTGCATAGTGGAATGTGGGGATCAGCCGGTTTTGCTGTTCCAGCTCCAGATAAATCATCAGATTGCGGCAACTGAGCAGGTCTAGCCGGGTGAAGGGCGGGTCCTTGATCACGCTCTGTACCGCAAACACCACCATGTCGCGCAGCCCCTGTTTAACCTTGAAGCCGGTTTCTTCCTTTGCAAAGAAGCGCTGCAGGCGTTCCGGCGAGACGTCCTGGGCGATATTGGGTGGATAGCGCCCGGCACGCGCCACCGCGATGGCTTCTTCGTCAAGGTCGGTTGCATAGATCTGGATGCTCATCTCCGGGTCGTGTCCCGACTTGAGCTCGTCCAGCAGTTCGCGCAGTACGATGGCAATCGAATAGGCTTCTTCGCCCGTGGCACAGCCCGGTATCCATACCCGGAAAACATAGCCGTCCGGCTTGTCCTTCAAGAGCGGCGGCAAAATGGTATTTTTCAGCGCACTGAAGGCATCCGGATCACGGAAAAAACTGGTGACATTGATCAGCAATTCTTTGAACAACTTTTGAATCTCGGCGGGATTTTCTTTGAGCATTTGTGCATAGATCATCGTATCGTCGATGCCGTGCAGCGTCATGCGCCGCTCGATGCGGCGGCAGATGGTGCTCTTTTTGTAGAGCGAAAAATCGTGGCCGGTGACGCTGCGCAGCTGCTGCAGGATGCGCGTGATGCCGGTCAGGACCTTTTCGGGGCGGACGGGCTGACGGGTGAAACCGGCTGCGGCTTTGCGGATTACGTCGCGCAGTACCGACGGCATCTCTGCCACCGGCAGGATATGGGTCGCGAACCCGGCTTGAATGGCGCTTTGCGGCATGCCGTCGTATTGCGCCGTGGTGGGATCCTGAACCATGCAAACGCCCCCCGCGCCCAGGATGGCACGCAGCCCCTCCGTACCGTCCGTGGCTGTGCCGGACAGGATGATACCGATGGATTTTCCGCTCTGATCCTCCGCCAGCGATCGCATGAAGGTATCGATGGGCATGCGCTGCCCGCGCTGCTTGTCGGGGGTGTGAAGGTGCAGGACACCGTTGAAAACCGACATTTCACGATTGGGTGGGATGATGTAGACATGGTCGGGCGCGACGGCAAGCAGATCGGTTGCCTGCATGACCGGCATCTCGGTGGCGCGCTGCAGAATTTCCGTCAGCAGACTCTCATGCCCCGGGTCGAGATGTGGAACCAGTACGTATGCCATCCCGTTGTCCGCCGGGCAGGCATGGAAAAATATTTCAAAGGCTTCAAGCCCCCCTGCGGAGGCGCCGATTCCGACGATGGGGCAGGGCGTCGGAGCCAAAGCAGGGGCAGGGGGCGCGACGGAGGGGGCTTTGTTGTTTTTGGATTTCCGTGTGGCCATAAATCGTCGTTTTCTCAAAATAAGCCGGGTTTTGTTTACTTTAGCAGGCCATTTGAAATGACCTTTAACATTCGCGCAAGCCATTGCATCAAATTGTCAGAAATAGCAGGTGATCCAACGTTATTTGTCTGTATGACGAAGGCAACGATACAGGGCTTCCCCGAAAGCGGAAGCCCTGAATGAAGCGGGGTGCAGACCGGGGTCAGATGACCCAGAGATCGGTAAAGGCGTTGACCGGCGTGGCAAACAGGCGGCCGGCGTCGGTGCACAGGGCATGAATGGCTTCCGCCTGTTTGGCGGGGAAGCGCCGCGCCAGGTTGGTGCGGAATTTTGCATCCAGCAGCGGCAGCCCTTCTTGTCGGCGACGTTGATGACCGGTCGGATATTCGCAGACGATTTCCGGCAAGCGGCTGCCGTCGTTGAAGGAGACCGTCAGGGCGTTGGCAATGCTGCGTTTTTCCGGGTCGTGATAGTCCTGCGTGAACTGAGCATCTTCGACGCAGAAGATTCTGGCGCGCAGCGCATCGATGCGCGGGTCGGCCGCGATGTCGTCTTCGTAATCGCTGGCCGTGAGCCGGCCAAAGAGCAGCGCAACGGCGACCATATACTGGATGCAGTGATCCCGGTCGGCCGGGTTGGCCAGCGGGCCCTGTTTATCGATGATGCGCAGGCAGGCTTCGTGCGTACGGATGGTAATCCGTTCGATCTCTTCGACGTGCCGTCCCTGACTGGCCATCTGGCGATGCAGCATCATGGCGCATTCTACGGCTGTCTGGCTGTGAAACTCGGCCGGCCAGGAAATCTTGAACAACACGTTTTCCATCACATAACTGCCATACGGACGCTGGAATTCAAACGGCCGGCCATTGAACAGCGCGTCATAGAATCCCCAGACCGGCGCGGTCAAAACGCCGGGGATGCCCATTTCGCCCTTGAGCGTGAACAGCGCCAGGCGCACGGCCCTGCTGGTGGCGTCACCGGCTGCCCATGACTTGCGCGAACCGGTATTGGGGGCATGGCGATAGGTGCGCAGACTTTGCCCGTCGACAAAGGCCTGGGACAGCGCATCGGCGATTTCTGCGCGCGTCCCCCCCATGAGCCAGGCGCAGACCGCCGCAGACGCCACTTTCACCAGTACAACATGGTCGAGTCCCACCTTGTTGAACGCATTGGCCAGCGCCAGGCACCCTTGAATTTCGTGCGCCTTGATCATGGCCTCCAGAACGGTTTTCATCGTCAGCGGCGACTGGTTGCTGGCCTGGCGCTCACGGCTGATCCAGTCGGCCGTTGCCAGAATTCCGCCCAGGTTGTCGGATGGATGTCCCCATTCGGCGGCCAGCCAGGTGTCGTTGAAATCGAGCCAGCGAATCATGGCGCCGATATTGAAGGCCGCCTGCACCGGATCGAGCTGAAACTGCGTGCCTGGCACGCGTGCGCCATTGGGGACCACCGTTCCGGGAACCACCGGCCCCAGTAATTTCGTGCAGGCCGGGTAGGACAGTGCCTCCAGCCCGCAGCCCAGTGTGTCCATCAGGCACAGGCGGGCCGTATTCCAGGCCTCTGGAGTGTGAATGGTATATTCGGAAACGTAAGTGGCGATTTCCTGCAAGACCCGGTCGTGCGCCGGGCGAGTCGTCGAATGGGATGCGGACATGGTGGCTTCCTCGTGGTCAGCGTTTGTTGATCGGTACAAAACGCTGGTCTTCCGGGCCGGTGTAGTTGGCGGAAGGTCGAATGATTTTTCCATCCTGACGCTGTTCGATGACATGCGCGCTCCAGCCGCTGGTCCTGGCCATCACGAATAAGGGCGTGAACATCTCGGTCGGAATGCCCATCAGGTGGTAACTGACGGCAGAGAACCAGTCCAGGTTGGGAAACAGGTGTTTTGCATCCCACATGACCCGTTCGATGCGCTCTGCAATGTGATACAGCGAAAAGTCTCCCGACCGTTCGCTCAACCGTTGCGCGACCTGCTTGATCACCTTGTTGCGCGGGTCTGACTCGGTGTAGACCGGGTGGCCAAATCCGATGATCACCTGGTGGGCGGCAAGCCGCGAGCGTATATCGGCTTCGGCTTCATCCGGATGACGGTAACGACGCTGGATCTGGATGGCTTCTTCGTTGGCGCCACCGTGCCTGGGGCCCCGAAGCGCGCCGATGGCGCCGGTGATGGCCGAATACATGTCCGACCCCGTGCCGGCGATCACACGCGCGGCAAAGGTCGAGGCATTGAACTCGTGCTCGGCATAGAGATTCAGTGACGCATGCATGGCGCCAACCGATTGCGCATCGGGCGCTTTACCGTGAAGCAGATGCAGAAAATGCCCCCCGATGGAATCGTCATCGGTTTCCGTGTCGATGCGGCGTCCGTTGTGACTGAAGTGATACCAATACAGCAGGATTGACCCAAGACTGGCCAGCAGGCGGTCGGCAATCGCGCGCGCACCCGCTTCGTTGTGGTCTTCCTTTTCGGGTAATACCGCACCGAGCGCCGAGACGCCGGTGCGCATCACATCCATTGGATGCGTGGCGGCCGGCAAGGCTTCGAGGACTTGCCGAACGGCCGTCGGCAGTCCGCGCGATTCTTTCAGGTGCGATTTATAGGTGGCCAGTTCCCGGGTGCTCGGCAGTGAGCCATGTACCAATAAATACGCAATCTCTTCGAATTCGCATTGCCCGGCGAGGTCGAGGATGTCATAGCCTCGATAGTGAAGATCGTTGCCGCTGCGACCGACCGTGCATAAGGCGGTGTTGCCGGCCATGATGCCTGATAATGCTACCGACTTCTTGGGCTTGCCCTCTTGCTGTACTGCTTCCATCCCGTTTCTCCTGTTGAGCCATCACTCCGGATCTTTTGCAAATAATGCGTCCAGTTTTTTTTCGTAATTTTCATAGCCCAGGTGTTGATAGAGCTCGGCCCGGGTTTGCATGGAAGCCAGCATGGAACGCTGGCTTCCCTCGCGGCGGATCGTGGCATAGACATCCAGCGCCGCCTTGCTCATTGCCCGAAATGCCGTCAGTGGGTACAGCACCATGGCCACGCCGGCGCGCCGCAGCGCTTCGGTATCGAACAGTTCTGTCATGCCGAATTCGGTGATGTTGGCCAGCACCGGTACGCCTGTGCTCTCCACAAAGCGGCGGTAAGTCTCCAGATCGGTGACCGCCTCAGGAAAGACCATGTCCGCGCCTGCCGTGACGCAGGCCTGCGCGCGCTCCAATGCCCGGTCCAGGCCTTCCACCGCCAGCGCATCGGTACGCGCCATGATTACAAAATCATCGTTCCGGCGCGCATCGCATGCGGCGCGGATACGGTCGACCATCTCTGTCTGACTGACAATCGCCTTGTTGGGGCGATGGCCGCAGCGCTTTTGCTGTACCTGATCTTCGATGTGCACGGCGGCCGCACCCGCTTTCTCGATGCTTCTGACTGCCCGGGCAATATTGAACGAACCGCCCCAGCCAGTGTCGATATCAACCAGCAACGGCAACGGAGAGACATCAGTGATGCGTCTGACATCGGTCAGGACATCTTCCAGCCCGGTGATGCCAAGGTCGGGCAGCCCGCACGAACTGGCTGCGACACCCCCCCCTGAAAGATATAGCGCGCGAAAGCCGCTATGTTCTGCCAGCAGTGCCGCATAGGCGTTGACGGCGCCGACAATCTGCAAGGGCGTTTCCTGTGCAATGGCCTGACGGAAGCGTTGTCCGGGTTGACTCATGTTCGATATCCCTCATTCCATGCGATATGGCGATGTCATTCTAGCAAGTGCTTGGTTGAAATGGAAGGGCGACTGCTTCCCATTCACGTTTGGGTTGCCCTCTGCTAAGGTTGCAGCGTCGTAAGAAGATGGGAACTCCTTTGTGATGGGGTGGTCTAGACGAAGTCCACTACATCAATCCATAAACAATGCGGGGTGGGCTATTCAGGGAGCATTACAAACGAATGAGTGATCGTGATATCGATCAACAGCTGGTGGCGCGTGCGCAACGAGGTGAAAAAAGAGCTTTCGATCTGCTGGTGGCAAAATACCAGCGTCGATTGGCACGCTTGCTGTCCCGGTTTTTGCGGGACAACGCGGATATCGAGGATGTGACCCAGGAAGCCTTTGTCAAGGCGTACCGGTCATTGCCCGCTTTCCGGGGTGAAAGTGCGTTCTATACCTGGCTTTATCGCATCGGAATCAATACGGCGAAAAACTTTCTCAGTGCCAGCAGCCGCAAACCGGTGATCTATAGCGAAGTCGAAGACGAGGACGGGGAAAGCTTCGATATGGCATCGCAGGTGCCGGATCTGAATACCCCCGAAACCGACCTGATGAATAAACAGATTCTGGCCACGGTCAATGCGGCGGTAGACCGTTTGCCGGAAGAATTGCGTACTGCAATTTCATTGCGTGAAATGGATGGTTTGTCATATGAAGAAATTGCGAAAGTAATGGATTGTCCTATCGGCACCGTGCGATCGCGGATATTTCGAGCGCGCGAAGCGATTGCACTCGAGTTGCGGCCCTTGCTTGACACGGCCAAAAACAAAAGGTGGTAGAAATGAAGCAAACAGTGTCCGAATTGATGGATGGTGAGCTGGAGCAGAGTGCGGCAGCTCGGGTGATCTCCGCGATCGAGACGGATCCGTCTCTGATGCGCGACTGGAATGACTACCACCTGATCGGCGATGCAATGCGGGCAGGGGCGAAAATGAATATCGACGTACGCGCCGGGGTTCACGCGCGTCTGGACATTGAACCCACCGTCCTTGCGCCGCTGCGCTGGCACCAGCGGGTCGGCTTGTGCAAGGCTGGCGCCATGGCGGTTGCCGCGAGTGTCAGTTTTGCCGCCGTACTGGCCTGGCACCAGGCGTCGGTCGGCAGTCGAACCGTCATGGTCGCCGCGCATCCTGTTCGTCCGGTGTCCCGGCCGGTGCAATCCGACCCGGATGCCTATTTTCTTGCACACCAGGAGTTGACCGCCGATCAGGGACTCGTCAAGGTGACGTACAGTCAGGGGGTTCGCCACTGATGAGGACATTCCTGCTGGGAGTGATGCTGGCAGTCTTGCCGTTGCTGGCGCTGGCCTCCGAAGAGGATTGGCAGTGGCTGCAGCGGGTCACGGATGCGGGGCGCCAGCAGCCGTTGTCCGGAACCTATCTGCACCAGATGAACGGCGTGCTTGAAACGTTCCATATCGTCAGATCCGGCGGAGCGGGAATGGTGATCGAGCGCCGCGTGGCCCTGGATGGCTTGCCGCGCGAAATCATCCGCAATGGAGACGCCCTGACCTGTTATGCCCCGAACCAGAAGTCGCTGATGGCGGCCAAGATCAGCTCGATGCGGCTTTTCCCCGTGGTGATGTCGGACGACATCTCCGATGTGTCCCGCTCTTATACCCTGTTGCGCCAGGAGCGCGATCGGGTCGCACAACGGGATTGCAACTGGCTGGAACTCAAGCCGCGAGATCCGCAGCGTTACATCGAAAGAATTTGTGCTGATCTGGGTACCGCGCTCCCATTGAAAATGATGACGTTGACGCCACGTGGCGATGTGGTGGAGCAATATACTTTTACTGAAGTCGAGTTTTCCCCACCTCGCGACAAAAATCAGTTCAAGCCACAGTTCAAGCTGAGCAGTCAGTTGCGCAATGTCGCACAAGAGACCGTGCTCGCGGCTGAAGCTGCCGAGTCGAGAATCGAGGTTTCGGGGATGCCGGTCGGCTTTCGGCTGATACGCTCGGTGCAGCGAAGTCTGTCGGGCGCCGGGGGAAAACCCGTCCACCATATGGTGTATTCAGATGGACTGGTGATGTTGTCATTGTTCGTGGAGCCTGAGGCATCTTCAGACGCACAGGAGGCGCATGGCATGAATCTGCATGGTGCGATCAATATGGCGACCATGGGGCAGGGCGAGCATTTGCTGACGGTGGTTGGCGACATGCCCGAGTCTTCCCTCGTTCTGCTGATCCGTTCTCTGCGCGTTACTTCCAGGCCCTGAACGATTCGACGGGCGGCTTGCCGTCCTGTCGTCTGTTTACGCGTGTCAATTTTTGATCCTCAGGGGGAATCATGTCACTCAAGAAATGGATGGTATGCACCGCATTGGCGGTTTCCATGATTGGTGGGCCATCGATGGCTGTTGAGGTGTCCGGGTTGCCGGACTTTACCCGGATTGTCGCCACAGAAGGCCGTGCGGTAGTCAATGTCAGTACAACCCGGACCGAACGGGCCGTGCCCAGCCCGGTTCCCGATGTGTTTCAGTCGGATCCCTTCTTTGAATTCTTCAAGCGATTCGCGCCTCCGCAAGCACGCGAACAGCAGGTGGCTTCTCTCGGGTCGGGGTTCATCATTTCATCCGATGGTTATGTGCTGACCAATGC
>Ga0326727_10027699_pt1 | contig 10379 bp, 4 predicted proteins | sample MB2enrmetagenome_FD_207643 | JGI IMG/M metagenome (GOLD analysis project Ga0326727, IMG submission 207643) | Lab enriched peat soil microbial communities from McLean, Ithaca, NY, United States - MB29MY | ecosystem: Environmental > Terrestrial > Soil > Wetlands > Peat | place: USA: New York...
TGCCGATGGAGAACGGCCTCGAACATGAAATCGTCCACATCCGCTTCGAGACGCAGGCGTCCGGCGTCGTCGAAGCCTCCGATGGAACTTCGTGGACCACGACCGACGGCGGAGTGTCGTGGCAATGATCGCCCAGGAGCGATGCGCTCAGCGTATTTCCACAGAAGGGTACGCCGTCAGGCGGGCGGCAATTCCGGTCTATCGAGCCTTTTGCAAGATTCCCTTCAGGCGGGAAATTGCGTCAGGGCACGACTTCAGTCGTGCCGCAAATGGCCAATCCAGATTCCGGCTTTAGCCGCTGTGGAATTGCGAATTACCGAATCAAAACCGCAGGGGCTAAAGCCCTCCATAATTCTTGATGCTCCTTCGGCACGACTGAAGTCGTGCCCTGACACTTCTTGCGGTCCCAATGGAATTTTGCAAGAGGCTCTACCTCTCGCCGCTCGTTACCTCATACTCCACATGAAAAGGCTTGAGCGGCCGATTCAACGGCAGGTCATCCTGTGCGATCACTTCATTGGCTTGCGCCAGGCGCTCTGAAGGCAGCGGATGAGTGCGAAAGTAGCCGCCAAGCCCCTCGATGGCGATTTGACTCAGTTCCGCCGTAGGCGTCTCCGCATGGATCACATACTCGCTGCGCAGCTTGGTCCACCGCGCCAGCATGTTGACCGCTCCCCGCGGCGAGTAACCGGCCGCGCTGGCGATGCGAAGCCCTTCGCGGTCTGCCTCGAACTCCTGCTCCTTGCTATAGCCGGCCTGCCACAGCGAGATGGGAATCTGCGCCACCGCTGCCACAGCGTCCAGGTTCAGTTTGTTCAGCTGCGCCTCGATCTGCACCCGCTCGACCGCGTGGTAATGATCGATGTGCTCAATCTCATGCCCGAGCACAAAGGCAAGTTCGTCTTCGCTGGTCATCTGGTCCAGGAGCCCCTGGCCAATAAAGACGTGCCCGCCCGGCAACGCAAAGGCATTCATCATATCCACGCTCGGGATGAGATGAAATCGGAACGCAAGTGTGCGCCTGGCATGCGCGGCCACGCGGCCGCCCACTTCGCCGACGTACCGTTCCATCGCCGCCATTTCCGCAGTTTGCGCGGGCTGTGCGGATACATATTGCTGCGCAAGCTCGTCCCCGATCCGCGTCTCCCGATCGTCGGATATGCGCGTGAATTGCATCGGCGCGCGTGTCAGGTCGCGCTGCCAGTCCGCGGCCGCGTCCACAACCGCGTTCACGCTGACTACGTCCTGGCGCCTGCGGTGCTGCGCAAAGTAGAGAGAGCCGCCGGCAATCGCCAGGATTGCGGCCAGGGCGAACATCCTCTTCATAGCAGCCGCCTCACGATCTCCCGGTACCTCCCGTAGAGCGCAGAAACCAGTGTCATAGCGGCTCCAAGCGCGATGAAGGTGATATAGATTTCGGTCACGGGCAGCTTCCACACATCGTGAAACACGATCTTGCCCACGCAGAGAAGCAGCAGCAATAAGCCGGTGATGCGATAGCTGCGCTGGCTGGCCAGCAGTCCCAGCACAATCACCATCACTCCCTCAATGCCCCACGACAGCGTCACCATTCCCGGATTCATCTTTACCGCGATCATGAAGGTAACCAGAATGATGGGCGCAAAGAAGAACAGTTGCTCCGGGTGGTTCACGGCTGTGCAGCGGCTTAGAAACGAAAGGCCAGTACGCTCGGCATAGCGCTTGCGGAGCCGGAATGCGATTGGCAGAGCGGCAAGCAGCAGTGCGGCGGCAAGCGAAAGCACGGCAAAATTGCCCCGCCATCCCCCTTCGACAAAGTAACTTCCGCCAAAGATGTTGTGCGCCAGGCCGCGGACGACAATCCCCGCAACCAGCAGCGCCGCCTGCTGGTGAAAGACTTCTTTGTCGAGCAACAGAGTCGCTCCCAGCATCACCACGGCCAGAATCGACCAGGCCACGACGATCCATTCCGCGGGCGTCTGAAAGTAGAGAAGGGCCGCAACGCATCCGGTGCCGAAATAGGCGATCAGATCGGCCACCCGCCAGCGCCCGATTTCGGGCGCGGCCTTTTCCGATTGCAATTGCGCCCACACGAAAAAGTAGATGAGCGCAATGGGCACAACCGTGTAGATGCGTGGACTCAGCGCTTCGCCGGGAAGCGTTTCGGCGGTGAGATTGACGAAGAAGATGCGCGCGAACGCCGCCGCCAGCGCAACATAAGCCTGCAGGCGAATCTGTTTTTGCTGGCGCCACGTCCCGAACTCAAAGAGCAACAGCCCAAAGACCGCCAGGCCGACGGCCACGGCAATGGGTTGCAGCTCGCGCCACAGCAGCCAGGCGGCCAGGCCCGACCCAACCCACGTATAGGCGTGACGCGCCTCTGAGCCGCGAATCGACCCCGGCATGCGCACCCACAGCGCCATTGCATAAAGCACCGCGACCAGGATCCCCACAGTGATCAACCGCAGATCGACCCCGTGCCACTTGTCCTGCATGTACAAATTGAGGGTCATCGCGCGCGCCACGGCCAGCAGAGCGAGCACGTGCGCCTGATAGGGAAGCTCCTCGACGTCGAAGATGCGATCGGTGACCGCCAACGCCAGCGCAAACAGAGCCCAGATTGCCGCCAGCCACGGTTGCGGAGATTCATTCCAGGCCAGTGTCGCGATCAGTGCGGTGGCGCCCCAGGTATGCAACCACGCGGCGGGGCGCCGGTAGACGGCGTCCTTCAGAGTGCAAAAGCGCGAGATGGCGTAGAGCGCGCCGGCACAGCCAAGAAACGGCAGGTAGCGCTCCCTCGCGCTCTGCGCATCCAAGTTGACTGCGACAAGCTGAGCAGCCACCATGGCTGCAAGCACATGTTCCTGATACGCAAGCTCCGCGATCCGGGAGCGCCGCCCAATCAGCGCGAGAACCACCGCCAGCGCCATCCATGCGCCGGCGATCCAAACTGGAGGCAATTCCAGCCAGCCAAGGGTGACCAGCAGCGCGGTCCCCGTCCACAGCATAGCCATGCGGGGAGCAACGCGCAGATCGTCGACACCTGAAAGCGCCCAGGCCGTCCCGTAACAGACGGCTGCAAGCATCGGCAGAGTAGCCAGGCGCAAGGCAATGTGGTGCGGATAGAGGTCGGACAGGTGGCAATTGAAGACCGCCGCGCGAATCGCCATGGCGGCAAACAGCGCGCTGGCCTGCGCGATGAGGTGCTTGCTGTTCAGATAGCGCGCTCCGAGAGCCGCGCCCAGCATCAGCGCAGACCAGCCGATCGCGGTCCAGTCGCCGGTAATGACGCCCCACACGCCAAGGAAGGCGGTGACACATCCGATATAGCTGTGCAAGGTCGCAGTCGTTCCGTCAAACGACCCCAGGAGATGCCGCCATTTGCGGGCAATGAACAGCGAGTTCAAGTAGAACAAGGCGCTGCAAGTGAGCAGCAGAACGCCGTCCTGAAGGAGCTGTGCCTCCGATTGCTGTCGAAATTCGACAAGATACTGCGATTCGTAGACGACCAGCAGGCCGGTGACAAGTCCCGCCAGCAGTCCTAGGCGGCGAAAGACCACTTCCAATTGAACAATCCCGGCAATCAGCAAAACTTCTGCCGCGATCATCCAGAAGAGCGCAATGCTGTTCCCGCTGAATTTGAAGGGCACTGAGGCAAACATCAGCATAGTGCCCATCACGGTGAGCAAAATGAATGCCGGGCGGCGCCGCCGTGTCACGGGTAACTGCCCGCAGGCAAACTCTGCCGCTCCGATTGCGAGTATCGCGTAGAAGACCAACTCCGGGTGCGTGGATTGGAACTTCATAACCGCGCCCAGCAGCATGGTGTTGAGCAACGCCGCGATGGTGGAGACGGTTTCGTCGCGCGGGGCGCGAATTCTGCGCGCGATATAGGAGAACCGGAAGATTGCCCAGTAGAGGATGAGGATCGTGGCGCTTGGCCAGAACTGCGGAAACGGATGGCCCGCTACGCCGTCGGGATACAGCCTGTAGAGCCAATAGAAGTGATTGCCAAAACTGGCCAGAATGCCGAAGACCTCAAGCTCGTACCAGCCCATGCGCAGGGCGATGGCAACAATGCCGAGAGCGAGAATGACCCCGGCGGTTAGGGCGTAGACGCTGTCCTGACTCAGGGCAACGGTTGAAAACGCAAGCAGAAACGCAAGACCTGTGACCACCTGCGACTTATAGCGCAAGGTATGCGCCACCATTGCGACAGCCACCACGAGCATGAGCACGCAGTTGAGCGTGCTGGAACTCATGATCGTCATTGCCGGAACGTGATACATGGCATAGGTGGTGAAGAAGAGCGTCGCCCATCCGCCGCCGATACCGGCGCGTCCGACAATCCGGTAGCGTTCCTTTCTTTCCAGCCATATTCCCCCGCCGAGCAGCGCGCTTCCCGCCGCGTAGATCAGGGCGACCCTCGCTCCTGGGCCCATGGAGATGAGCGCCACGCGCCCCAGCAGCGCGAAGCCCAGCACCAGCAGGACGATGCCCAGCTTGGCAAAGAGGTTCATGCCCAGAACCTCTTCCAGCGGCAGCGTGGCGCGCAACCCTTCCGCGAAGCTCTTGCCCGGGGGAGCGGTCTCGACCGCCGCAAAGCGGGGAACACCGGAAGCAAAGGACGGCTGCGCTGCTCTCTGGGGTTGAGGCATCGCGGGCGGGCCTGGCCGGGGCGCCGGCCCCGCATCGGCTGGCCTCTCGGTTTTGGCTGCCGCCGCAGACGGCAAAGGCGGCGCCTGTGGAGGAGATGTTGGGGGCAATGGCCTGGGGATGTCCGGGTGTGCAGGGGGCTCGACCCGCGGCTTCGCCGGACTGGGCCTCGGCTGGTTGAGGAAAGCCTGCGTCGCAGGAGCGGGCACCGACAATGAAGCTGTAAAGGCGCTGGCCGCGCGCTCCGGGACTAATGCCGCCGGGGCAGGATGCGCTATCGGCCTGGCTGTCTCCGGAGGCGCCGCAACGGGTTCGGAGGCAGGCTTGACCCCCTGCGGCGCGGCAGCCGGCGTAGCCGAAGAAGCCGGAGGCGGGTGGCCCATCCGCCCAGAAACCTCGTTGAGCTGACGGCGCAGCCCGGCGATCTCTCCCCTCAGATCGGAGATCTTGTCGCGGAATTCCAGGCTCGCTTCATCCAGTAGCCTGCGCGTGTTCCCGCTTCGCACCAGGGCAACGATCGCAATCACAGGGATACCCAACAGAAACCCAACGATCAGTACAATAATGATCTCCATGCTTCGAACCCCTCAGCTTGCGGCGAATGGGCGCCTGATACAAGAACGAGCCCGGCAAAACCTCTTGCAAACTTTTTTGCAAGGCCCGGCCGGATGCGCGTTCTGGTAGAGCGTGAGATTGGCCTTGTGATTCAATGACTGGCAAGTATAACCCAACTGGAGCCGGGCGGCGCTATAATCGACGGCACCCAACCAAGACGCCGATTGGACGTAAAGAAGCATGATTGCCGACGCAGAACTTCCGTTCCCGATGCCAGAGAAGCCGCGCAGCGAGCGTGGCTTCTGGGCGCTGATTGCCACGCAGTTCCAAGGGGCTTACAGCGACAACATTCTGCGCAACCTGCTGCTGGCCATGATTGTCGGCATGGGGTTGGCAGGGAGTCACCGGGCGAGCTTTGTTTCTCTGGTTACCTTCCTTTTCTCCATGCCGTTTGTCTTGTTCAGCATGGTGGGCGGCTGGCTTGCTGACCGGTTCAGCAAGCGCCGGGTGACGCTGTGGACCAAAGGGATGGAGATATGCGCCATGACCGTGGCCACCGCGGGGCTGGCGTTTCATTCCTGGCCCACGTCGCTGGTGGCGCTGGGACTGGTTGCTACACAGGCGGCGCTGTTTGGCCCGTCGAAGTATGGGCTGCTGCCGGAGTTACTGCAAACCAAGCGGCTGTCGTGGGGAAACGGCGTAATCGAGCTGGGCACCTTTCTGGCCATTATTGTTGGGACGATCACCGGGGCGTCGCTGGCGGAGCACTTCGCCGGTCGCGAGGTATATGCCGGGTTCGTTTTGCTGGGGCTGGCCATTGTTGGGTTCTTCACAAGTCTTGGCATTGACCCTGTGCCGGCGGCGGCTCCCGATAAGAAGCTTCGCATCAATTTTCTCGAGGATCTCTGGCAGCAGATTGGTTTAATGCGGCGCGACCAGCCGCTCTTCCTGGCGGTGCTGGGCAACACCTACTTCTGGTTCCTGGGCTCGCTGCTCTTTTCAACCATTGTTGTATTCGGGCCGGATGTGTTGCATGTGGGGCAGACAAAGACCGGCTATTTGAATGCCGCGCTCGCCGTAGGCATCGGAATTGGCAGCATGGTGGCCGGCCTGGTGAGCGGCAACAAGATTGAGTACGGCTTGATTCCGCTGGGCGCAATCGGAATGACCGTGACGGGGCTGGTGCTGGGCAGCCTCCACGCTGGCCTGATCGGCTCCGGAGTTCTGCTCGGCGTGCTGGGATTCTGGGCCGGGTTCTACGCTGTTCCGGTGAACGCGCTCATTCAACATCGGCCGGCGGAAAAAGACAAGGGCGGCGTCATTGCCGCGGCAAACCTGCTGTCGTTTGTAGGAATCGCGCTCTCATCGGGGGTGTACTTTGTCTTCACTGCGTATGCCCGCCTCAATCCCCGTGAAGTCATCGTTGCCGCATCCCTCATAACAGCGATAGGTACGGTCTACGTTCTTTTCCTGCTGCCGGAGTGGTTCGGGCGCTTGCTGCTGTTTTTCTTCACCCACACGGTCTATCGCGTCAAGGTTCTCGGCCGCGACAACTTCCCAGACAAGACTGGCGCGCTGCTGGTATGCAACCACATGTCGTTTGTCGATGCTCTTCTACTGATTGCGTCCACTGATCGGCCCATTCGTTTCCTCATGTACAAAGGCATCTACGACAACAAGTTTGTCAAGCCCTTTGCCAAAGCGATGAAAGCGATTCCCATCTCCAGCGAACAAAGGCCGCGCGACATGATTCGCTCGCTGCGCACGGCCAGCGACGCTCTGCGCCAGGACGACATCGTTTGCATCTTTGCCGAGGGCCAGATTACGCGCACCGGGCAGTTGCTCCCCTTCCGGCGCGGCCTCGAACGCATTATGAAGGGCGTCGAAGCGCCGATTATCCCAGTGAATCTCGACGGCGTCTGGGGCAGCATCTTCAGCTTCGAGCGCGGGCGTTTCCTGTGGAAGATGCCGCGGCGCATCCCCTATCCGGTCACCGTTAGCTTCGGCCAGCCCATGCCTCCGGCATCCCCGGCCATCGCAGTGCGGCGCGCTGTGCAGGAGTTGCAAGCCGAGGCATTCCAGCAGCGCAAGCGCCGCATGAGAACGCTCGACCGTGCCTTCGTGCGCACGGCGCGGCGCTTTCCATTGCGCTTCATGATGGCCGACGGAAAAACTCCAAGGGTGACCTTTGGCTCGGCTCTGACCAAGGCCGTCTACATTGCGCGCAGGCTGCGCCCGCTCATCGGCGAGCAGCAAATGGTTGGCCTGCTGCTTCCTCCTTCTGTGGGCGGAGCACTCACCAACTATGCGCTGATGATGCTTGGCCGCATTGCGGTGAATCTGAACTACACCGCATCCAGCGAGACGATCGCCTCCTGCGCAAACCAGTGCGGAGTGGATGTAGTGATCACGTCAAGAGCATTTGTCGAGCGCTTTCCCAAGCTTGAGATTCCGGGGCGAACTCTCTTCCTGGAAGAAGTGTTGCAGGCGCCTCGCCTTGCCGAGAAGCTCGCTTCTTTGGCAAGTGCATGGCTTTTGCCGCAGGGCCTGCTGCGCAAGGCAATCGGAGCCAGGCGCACCGCGCGCAAGACTACGGTGGACGATCTGGCCACCGTCATCTTTTCCAGCGGCAGCACCGGCGATCCCAAGGGCGTGATGCTGACGCACTACAACATTACTTCAAACATTCAGCAGGTTTCGCAGGTCTTCATGCTCGACGGCAGAGACAAGATCCTGGGCATCCTGCCCTTCTTCCACTCGTTCGGCTTCATGGGCGCGCTATGGATGCCCGCGGTCAATGGCGTCGGCGTGATCTATCATCCCAATCCGCTGGATGCGAAGGTCATCGGCGAGTTAGTGGAAGATTATAAGGTCACGTTCCTCATCGCCACGCCGACCTTCCTTCAGGCCTATATGCGACGCTGCTCGCCGGAGAGTTTTGGCAGCCTGCAATACGTCCTGGTGGGCGCGGAGAAGCTGCCGGAGCGCGTGGCGCTGGCCTTTGAAGACACCTTCGGCATTCGTCCCCTGGAAGGCTACGGATGTACCGAATGCTCGCCCGTGGTGACCGTAAATGGCCGCGACTTCCGCGCGCCGGGCTTCAGACAAGTGGGCGGGAGACGCGGCAAGATTGGGCATCCGCTACCGGGCGTCTCCGTCAGGGTTGTGGATCTCGACACAGGCGAGCCGGTTGCGCCGGGAACTCCGGGCATGCTGCTCGTCAAAGGTCCCAATGTGATGAAGGGCTATCTGGGCAAGCCGGAGAAGACTGCCGAAGTCCTGCACGATGGCTGGTACACGACCGGCGACGTTGCTCAGATGGAAGAGGACGGCTTTCTCACCATTACCGATCGTCTGTCGCGTTTCAGCAAGATTGGCGGCGAGATGGTTCCACACATCAGGATTGAAGACAAGCTGCACGAACTGGCCGGAGTCACGGAGCAGGTCTTCGCCGTCACCTCCCTGCCGGACGAGAAGAAAGGCGAACGAATTGTTGTCGTCTACACGCTGGTGGCAGAGAAGCTTGCGCCGATTCTGGAGAAGCTGGCGCAGTGCGATCTGCCCGCGCTGTGGAAGCCGCGCCCGAATCAGTTCTTTCACGTGGACGCGCTGCCGGTATTGGGCACTGGAAAAATCGACCTGCGCGGAGTGAAAGCGCTGGCTTCTGCATTGGCTTGACCTGCTGGCCGCCCCTGCCCCTTGGTCCTTGGCTTACCGGCAGCTACTCTCAAAACAGAGGGTCTTGCTGAAGAACGGCATCACGTGATTCTGAAATCGATCTGCCACGGCGCTGGTATGCGTGCCGGGATAGATTTCAAAGCTGTTCGCGATTCCATAGCTATCCAGAACCTCGTGCAGCTTGCCGGCATCGGTGCGCAAGCCGTCCTGATCGCCCACGTCCATGGCGATGGCGCGATACTGCTTGAGATTCCCAATGTACTGATCCACAAAGGCCAGCGGAGCGTTCGCTGCCCATTTTGCCACGACATCCGGCTGGGAAACACCGTCCTTCACCGGCAGGTCGAGGTAGAGGGGAGGATTCTTTGGATCGGGAGACCATGCCGCTGCCGAGGCGAGTTGCGCGCGTGCGAAAAATGGCAGCTTCTCTGAATCTTCTGGCGTCTTCACCGCTTCCAGAGACCTTTCGAGCTCCGGATTTGGCGGGCCGGCCGGCCGCGCCGACATGCAGCAGGGGCTCATGATGTACAGGCTGCCGAAAACATCGGGATGTTTCATGCCGATGCGCGAGGCGCCGTAGCCGCCCATCGAATGGCCGGCCAATCCACGGCTTTCGCGATTTGGGATTGTCCTGTAATGCGCATCAATATACGCAACCACGTCATGCGAGATGAACTTCTCGAAGTCCCCGGTGGTCACGGAACTCGAATACATCGACCCATTGTGCACCGTCTTCGAATCGGGCAGCACAACGATCATCTCTTTGGCTCCCTGGGCAAATGCGCCTTCGATGGTCTGCGGCGCATGAATCTCATGCGTCCACTGCTCGGCGCCAATCGAAAAGCCATGCAGCGCGTAGACGACGGGGTAACGGCGATGCTTTTCCTTCTCGTAGCTGGGCGGCAGGAAGACGATGACGTCGCGGTCGACGGCATCTCCTTCCAGATTGCCTTCCAGAGCCGTGCCGTGAGTTTTGATGTGCTCGACAGTCACGGGCTTTGCGCCCGGAATGACCGGTGGCACACTGGTCTGCACCTGAGCCGGGAGCATGGAACCCGCTGCAACGGCCATTCCCAGCGCCATTGTCCAAAACAAACTTGCAATCTTCATCGCAGTCCTCACTTTGAAACTGGTTGCATCCACGCGGAGCGGAGTGCCGGCATCTCCGGCGCCGATTCAGTTGCGGTCATCCCGGAAGAGCCGGGGAGCGAAGTCGTTCAAGTCTCTTCGCCACGTGAGCCATTCGTGCGCTGTGCCGGGCGATGAGAAATAGACGTACTTGATCCCCGCCTGATCCAGCATCGCACGAAATGCGCCGATGGACTTATGGAAGAAATCGGGCTCCTCGGTGCCCATGCCGAGCCAGAGCAGCTTTACCTTTTCGTTGAAGGCCGCCCCATCCTTGAAGATGCCATTGAAGGCTGTCGCGGGATCGAGCGCATCGCCGCTCAAGCCATTCATGGTGCCGCTGAAGCCGGCCATGTAGGCAAAGGTGTCCAGATGGCCCGTTG
>Ga0326727_10027700_pt1 | contig 10379 bp, 6 predicted proteins | sample MB2enrmetagenome_FD_207643 | JGI IMG/M metagenome (GOLD analysis project Ga0326727, IMG submission 207643) | Lab enriched peat soil microbial communities from McLean, Ithaca, NY, United States - MB29MY | ecosystem: Environmental > Terrestrial > Soil > Wetlands > Peat | place: USA: New York...
GGCCGTCAGCGAGCGGGACGATCTTGAGACGGCCAAGATCCAAATCGTCACGAACGTTCCCCAGGATCATCAGAGCGACCCCCTTCATCTCTCTGGCCAGGCCCTTGATACACTCAGGGTTGCCCACCTCGGTTCCGATTGAGGGCTTCAAACCCCTTTTGCTGAAATTTTGATTGAGGATCTCCCTCGACATCGAACCTTCCTGCTGCATGATAAGCGGCCAACGGGCCACATCCTCCCATGTTACCTCGACGGCCTTTGTCAAAGGATGTTGAGGGCAGGCCACGAAAACCATCTGCTCTGCTTCGGGGATTCTGAGAACCCTCTGTCTTTCAAACCTGTCAAAGCTGCCGATAATACATATGTCATGCTTAAACTCAATCAGTTCCTCACCGAGAATAAGCGAAGGCCCCTCGCGTATGGCAACGTGCACATGAGGGTGTGATTCCTTGAACCTGTCGATTACCGGCATCAGGTACAACAATAACGACGCCGCAATAGCTATATGCAGATTGTTCAGGGTGTAACTCTTCAGGAAATTCTCGGTAATCGCAGCGTGGTTAAAAAATTCCTCGGCGTAGGTGAACAATTTCTCGCCTGTTTTGGTCAGGTACGCACGTTTCTTCTTGACATAGACCAACTTCACGCCGAACTGGAGCTCCAGCGCTCTTATCTGTTGGTGTACGGCGGGCTCGGTGATACAGAGTTTTTCGGACGCTGTGCTGAAGCTTTTTTCGAGTCCCACGAAATAGAAGGAAATTATTTGTTGCGGGTTGATGTGGAGGGGCATTCTCCAGCATAACGTGCCGGGAACATATAGTCAATCCTCGATTCTGTCGCTCTACGCTTCTCTCCCTTTGTCGGCACTCACAATCGAAGTGCCCCCTTTCGTCCTGCCGCAACCTTGATAATAGCCCTAACCCCCCGCTTGACCGGGGGGTTAGGGCGAAAAGGCGCTATACAGCCTTTGCTTCCGGAACGCGCTCTTCCTTGGCGCCGGCGGCCATGCCCGGCCTCGGCTCACTGAGAGGCCAGAAATTGAAGAACCCCGTGTACGCGGCAATCACAGGGAAGGTAAAACCGAGGAGTGCAGTTGCCAGCCAGAGCTCCTGGACATAACCGGTTGCCCCTCCACTCGGTAGAGGACCGACGTGGAGGATCATAAAGTACCTGTAGAGCTGGTACATCACCAGGGCGAGGATAATATTGAGAACGATGAGGACGATCCCTTTCAGCGGCTGGCGCACCGTCTGGACTGGCCACGTCTGCATGAGGAGAAGCATGATAAACTCGCCGAAGATGATGCAGATAGGGACCTTAAGGGTGTAAACAAACACGTCCATCCCGTTGCCGACGAAAATTGACTGGACGATGTATCCGACAATACATGCAACGGCGCTCACCATTATGCCCCATATAGGCTGCTTGCCGAAGACAGGGGCCTTAGGCGGGATCAGGCTCAGCGGCCAGAAGTCCAGCTCGATCCATGCCAGAATCACGGCAAGGGCCGTCAGGAAGAAGGCCAGGCTGGAGAACGCATTATATGCTCCGCTCGGGGGCATGACGGCGTTGTAGAAAGGCGCGCCCTTCATGAAATCGAAATTGAAGCATGTCTTCCAGAGTATGTAAGCCACGGCGTAAGAAACGATCAGAGTACCGAAGCCGACGAAGGCCGGGTGGTTGCCCTTGATGCCCGATGCCGGCCAGCATTGCCACGCAACAACGCACCAGAAGGTCATGATCACCGACATAATCGTGAACATTATCAGGGGCGGCGTAGGAGGCGTCACGAAGTTCCCTATGACCCTGATCGACCATGCAGCGACAAGGGAGCCGACAATCATACTCAGGAATAAAAGATACATCCCCTTCATCGGCTGCTCCATCGTCGCAGCGGGCGCCGGATAGTTGCCGGCCCACACCAGGCCCGCAACGACCATAAACGGTATGCAGCACATCGACAGCTCGCCGGCCCATGGAATGAATGTTGCCGCCTTGAACCACGTGATAATACCATAGGCAACGAAAAGCACGACTATAAAACCTAGGATGCCTAATAGAGGTTGCTTAAGACCGCCTTGCGGATTACTCATGTTTCCCCTCCCCTTTTTTTCATATTTACTGACAGTACTGCTTTTCGCTCACCTCCTCTCGCCGTGATTATGCGGGCTATTGCCCCTTTCAGCCTTACGCCACACTTCCAAGTCACATCCCTCAGCCTTTCAGCCCGAGGTCCTTACGGATCACCTGGAGGCAGTTCCAGGAGCACCCCCTGCCCGTGCCGACCCCGTTATGGCTCGCAGACGAGCAAAGGTAGAAGTTCTTGACGGGCGTTCTGTAGCCGGATAGCTCCGGGATCGGCCTGAACCGGTCCATCTGAGAAGTAATCATGTCTCCGCACGCGATAGAGCCTTCGTGCATATTCGGGTGAGCAAGCTCTATATCATAAGGGGTATTGACGTGGCAGGCGATGACGTTCTCCCTTGTCATGTTCGGCGCGTACATCTGCCATTCCCTGATGAGGGCCGCTTCAAACTCGCTGCGCAGCTCCTGCCACCTCGTCGCGGTGAAGAACCGGGTAGGCGCCGAGAACTCCTCGATGCCGATGATATGTTTCCCTTGAGGCGCCCTGGAGCCGTCCCAGATCGTGTCCGGGCCGACGAACATAAAGAGCCTGTTGGCGATGCCCTTCACGAATATCTCGGAAAGATACTGATTGGCCATATAGTCTGCATTCCGCGGTCCTATGTACATCCTCGGCTGGGGGCCGCAGTCCGGGTTGAAGGAGGCCGCCTTGTACAGGGGCAGCTCGTGCATGGCAACCACAACCCAGAAGATGTTGTGCCGGTCGTAGCGGATGTTCCTGACCCGCCTCACTATCTTGGGATCGAGGCGGTCTTCGCCTATGAGCCCCACGGACTGGAGGGCGGACAGGTCGCTCACGACCAGGTTTCTGGCCTCTATCTCCGCTCCCGTTTTCAGACGGATCCCCCTAGCCCTGTCGTCTTGCACGAGGAGCTTGACCACTTCGCTGCGGCAGAATACTTCTCCTCCCAATTCGGTGAACGCCTTCTGGAGGGCATCCGTGACTGCCTGGGACCCCCCCTTCGCGATGGCCGCGGGCTCCCACGACAGGACGAGACTGACGGCATGGATGAAACCGTGGAGTCCGATCACGTCCTGCGGTGCGCCGCCGAAGGAGGTCATGGCGGCCCGCATGAACAACGTGCGCAGCTCTTCGCTTTCGAATAGGTCGTAGGCAAGCTGCTGGCTCGTCATGAATTGATATACGGGGTCGATGCCGTCTTTGGGGTCGTCGCACAATTCTTCCAAAGCGTTCTTCTGCCCCCAAGGCGCCGGCGGATGGAAGCGGTAGGCGCCGAAAGCGGCCTTCCACCGTTTCATATACTTCCCGAACAACTCCTCTGCCGTATCGGCATCCCTCTGTGAAAACCGGCCGATCTCATTCAGGGTCTTCTGGAAGTTCTCCTGGGATACCTCGGTCTTCCCCGTTAACGGGTCGACGACTTTCAGGGCCGAGTAGCCCACAAGGCACGTGTCGTTGTCGAAGACCATGGCCTCGCTCCCCTCGGGGTAGACGTACTCAAGGCCCTTCTCCCTCAGATTAAAGTCGGCATACGCGGGATGACCGTAGAAGCGCGTCCAGTTGGCGCACGGATTATAAGTGAAGCCGGGCGTCGGACCGGGTTCGCTGACTACCGCACCCCCCGTCTTCCGCATCATCTCGAATATTGCCGTCTTCATCCCCGCCTTCTGCAGGTAGCAGGCCACTATCAGCCCATGGTGGCCGCCGCCCACCACTATCGCGTCATAACTCGCATCGCTCATCAATGCTCTCCTCTAGGGCCGGGGCGCTCTATCTCCTGCGTGGCGCCAACGGCCGGCTCACAGCCGTCAGGTCAACGCCCGGGCCGTCGTCCCGGCGCTTTCCCGGCCGCGGGACCCTTTGAACATCTCATCGAAGCTATCCGCCAGGGCGCGGGCGAACTCGTAGTCTTCGAGGTTGCAGTCAACCTCCTCTATGGCGAGCTGCCTGGTCAGACAGGCCTTCAACTCTTCGAAGAAGACGCGGTCTTCCTCAGGATTGTACAGTACGCTCCCCGGTTTGTCGATGGAGGACCATCCCTTCAGAGGCACGAGGAACTTGACCGGCCCACGCGCACGGTTCAGCTTCTCCGCGTAGAGCCGCGCCCCCTGCCGCATCTCATCGGGTGTGTACCGCGTCATGTACCGTATCTCGTCGATCTGCATGAGCGGCTGCCTGTTGCCGAAGCGCTCCCTCATCCTGCGGGTCGGCCCGGCGCCTGTGACGTTGAGAGTGGAGGGGGCGAGGACGATAGGCATCATGCGCTCGATGGGCGCGTCGAGCCTCTCCATGCCGGCGGCCCTGTTACCCTGAAAAAGCTCTTCTATCAGCCCGGCCGGCACCATATCGATGAGGCCGTCCAGAAAGCCCTGGGCGATCAGGCGCTCCATGCTCCTGTCGCTTATGCCGTTCGCATGGAAAGGATAGACGTGATAGCCCTTCTCTTCGAGGAGGGCCTTTACCGCGGTGGCGCATGCCTCGTTGAAGCCTATCTGGGTAACGGCGACGGAGGGGTAGGGGAGCTTCAGGGACGCGCTGTCGACCGCTTCCTCCACCATGCCGCAGATGGCCCCACCAACCTGGGCTATGACCGCCTCCACGAGATTGTTCATGCCCGCAAACTCCATGATCACCTGCATGACCACCACATCAATGGCCCCGAACCACTCCGCTATGTAAGTCGGCATTGCGGCAGGCGTGGCAATCACCTTCGGCATGTTGAAAGGCAGCTTTGCCATGACCCGGGACGCGATGAGCGCCATCGAGGCGCCGCCCATCGCCACGATCCCGTCTATTGCCTTCTTCGCCAGCAGCTCAAGCACCTTCTGCTGCGCGCCGGCTATCATGACCTCCGTCGAAGCCGACCTGTTCTTTGCCGCCATCAGCTCCTCGATCTTCCTTCCGGCAGCCATGGCGACCTCCCTTGCGGGAATATCGGCCGCATGAACCGGGACGGAGCCCATCGAGAGGTCGAGGATCGTCGCCCTGTGCCCCCTCTTCTCGATCTGTCTTTTCAGACGGTGTATGTGCTCGCCCTTCGTGTCGAGCGTCCCCAGGATCACGATCGTTTTCGCCATGGCTTATCTCCCTCCGCCATAAATGCCGGTTAAGGCGACTACGGAAGCAACGGCCGCTATCTTCTTCTTGTCGGTGAGCCCGTGGGGAAGCTTATCCGCGAGCGGCTTCTCCCGCTCCATGATTGCCTTCATATCGTCGAGAAGGCCCGTCTCCTGATCGATGAAGTGGGTCCCCAGCTCTCCCGCGAGAAAGCGCGCGTTCTCCATAACCGCCTTATGGAAGGGGATGTTGCAGCTGATGCCGAGAATGACATATTCGTACAAGGCCCGCCGCATCCTGGCGACGGCCTCCGGCCGGTCCTTGCCCCACGCTATGAGCTTCGCTATCATGGGGTCGTAGAAGGGCGGTATCGTATAGGATGAGTAGACGCCGCTGTCCACGCGGATTCCACCTCCACCGGGGGCATGGTAGCTCGTAATCCTGCCCGGCGTAGGCACGAAGTCGCATAGGGGGTCCTCTGCGTTGATGCGGCATTCTATGGCGCTGCCTCTCAGCAATACGTCCTTCTGAGCGATGCTCAAGGGCAACCCCGAGGCGATCCGTATGCCCTCTTTCACTATGTCCACGCCCGTCACCATCTCCGTCACCGGATGCTCCACCTGAACCCGGGCGTTCACCTCCATGAAGTACAGGTTTCCGTCGGAATAGAGAAACTCCATCGTCCCCGCGCCTTCATAGCCGACCATCCTTGCCGCGTTCGCCGCCCTCTCTCCCATCTCTTTCCGGAGTTTCGCCGTGACGGCCGGTGAAGGAGATTCTTCGATCAGCTTCTGGTGTCTTCGCTGTATGGAGCATTCCCGCTCTCCCAGGTGAATGGCGTTCCCGTGGGAGTCTCCGAGCAGCTGGAACTCGATATGGCGGGGATTGGTCAGGTATTTCTCTATGTACACATCGGCTATGCCGAAAGTGGTGGCGGCAATGGCCCGCGTCGATTCCAAGGCGCTTTCCAGCTCATCCTCGTTCCACACGATGGTCATACCGATCCCCCCTCCGCCGCCGGAGGGTTTGATGATCACCGGGTATCCGGTCTCTTTGGCTATCGCCCTTGCCTGCCCGAATTCCGTAACGCACTCATCGGTCCCCGGCACCACGGGCACTCCCGCTCTTATCATCTCGCGACGGGCTGCCACCTTGTCACCCAGGAGGGAGAGAACCCTGCTCGACGGTCCGATGAACTTTATGCCCTCCTCTTCACACATAGTGGCAAATTTCGGGTTCTCCGCCAGAAAGCCGTATCCGGGATGGATCGCGTCGGCGCCGCTTTCGCGTGCCGCCCCGATCACGTTCTGTATGTTCAGATAACTTTGCGTCGCCGGCGCGGGGCCGATGAGGTACGACTCGTCGGCATATTTCGCGAACAGGGCGTCCCTGTCCGCCTCGGAATAGACGGCAACGGTCGACACGCCCAGCTCCCTGCACGCCCGCATGACGCGTATTGCTATCTCACCGCGATTTGCCACTAGGACCTTCCTGATCATCACGCCACCACCATGAGTAGGTCTTCGGGGCTGACCATCTCGCCCTCCCGAACGCAGATCTCTTTCACTGTCCCGCCGTGCGGGCAACTGACGTGCCTGCGCATCTTCATGGCCTCGATGATCGCAATTATGTCCCCCGCCTTCACCGTATCGCCCACCTTCACGTTGAAGGAAAGAACGAGGCCCGCCATGCCGCAGGGCACGGAGCCGGGGCCCGCCCGCTTCGACCCTACACGCTCCTTCTCGCCCCTTGGAGACTCCTGTCTCTCCACCGTCACCGCCTCAGCGGTCCCATCCCATACGGGCGCTATCCTGATGGTGAAGTACTCCCCGTCCACCTCAACCTTAAAGGTGGAGGGGAATTCGGTGGCGCCGGCCCGCACCAATTTCCCCGCCGGCGCCGGCCGGGCCTTCGGCCGGGCGGGCCTGGTCGGTTTTCCGGGGATGCAGACCTTTAGCAAGAGGTCGTCGTCGGAGAGATCGGCGCCGTACTGCGCGCGCAGCTCCTCGACGGATTTGTCATAGTCCTCCGGCTTCCAGTTAGTCCATTTCTTTACCTGGGGCGAGTTCATTATCCTGTCGAGGACGCTCCTGTCTATGGGGGCTGCCGGCTCTCCGTAATAGCCGAGGGCGTACTTGACTACCTCGTCGGTGAAGCTCTCGTACCGCTTTCCCGAGACCACGTTCTCCACGGCCTGTGCCCCGACGATCTGGGAATAGGGCGTCGCCATCACGGGATACCCGAGCTCTGCCCGGACGAGAACGACCTCCTCGAGGATCTCGTCGAGCCGGTCCCTCATGCCGACCTCCCCGAGCTGGCGCGTGAGGTTTGTCATCATCCCTCCCGGCACTTGATGGGCATAATGGAACAGATCGTACTCAAGGGGAGCGCCGATGGGAAATCCTTCCGTTTCGGCTATTTTTCTGAAATGCTCCGAAACGGCCGCAAGGGCGTCCTCGTCGACGTCCGCCGAAAATCCCAGGCGCTTGGCATTCCTCAGAATGTTTTCAGTGGCGGGCAGCGAAGTGCCGTTCGCGAGCGGCGCGACGGCGGTATGAACGGTGGTCACCCCCTCTTTGATCGCCTCGAGGTAGCACAACGGGGCGAGCCCTGAATTACAGTGGGAATGGAACTCGATTGGAAGACCGTCGCAGTTCTCCCGCACGGCGGAGATCAACTCCCTGGTGCCTTCCGGCGTGATCACCCCTGATGCGTCCTCCACCATGATCCGGTCTATGCAGTCCTTGACCTCGGCGAGCATCCGGGTCTTGCGCTCCCAATGGGCCCTGTCGTGGACGGGGCTGGTCGTATACATAAGGGCAGGCACCACCTCGGCCCCTTCCGCCTTGGCAATCCTTGCGAAGTAGACGAACTTCTCCATGTCCGTCTGGTAGTCGCAGATCCAGAAGCTTTTTACGCCGTTCGCGACCGACCTTTTTATCCAGAGGGAGATGATGTCCCTGGGCGTGCTCAAATCAAAAGAGGAGAGGCTCCCAGTCACGTAAGAACCCCTTATGGTGGTCTTCGTGACCAGCCTTGCCAGAAGCCTGATCCTTTCCCAGGGGTCTTCATTGAGGGTGCGCACCTGCACGGTAAAAGCCTGGCTGCCCACTGTGGCGATCGCCCTGTACCCCACCCTGTCCATCGTTTCCGCAATAGGCGCTAAATGCTCGGTCCTCATCAGGTAGCCCCAGAGGCTCTGCTGCGCGTCTCTTATCGTTTGGTCTATGAAGTCGATTTTATCCATGTTGTCCTCTGCAAAACTCGTTTTCGCATCCCTCGGGCGCAAGGCCCCCTTGCGACCCTGCCCGGTCCGTCGCTCAAGCCAAAGTTTTTCTGCGTCTGCCCTTCGCTTGCAAAAACAGCAAGCGGTCCCATCTCAATGCATAGCCCTTCCTCCGTCAACCAGGATAGTCTGCCCGGTGATAAAATCGCTGTCATCGGAGGCGAGGAGAACGAGAGCCCCTGCAAGATCGTGAGGCCGCTCCAGCCGGCCCATTGGGGTGCGGCTCACGTCGTATTTCGAGACATCGCCAATGGCATGGGCTGTCTCGGATTCGGTAAACCCTGGCGCAATGGCATTGATGGTGATGTTATGGGGCCCCAGCTCGACGGCGAGACTCCGCGTCAGCCCCACAACACCTCCCTTTGAAGTCACGTAGTGGACAAACCCGTGGGAGCCCGTGAAGAAGGTCTCCGACGAAAAGTTGATAATCCTGCCCTTCCCCTGCTGCTTCATGTGAGGGAAAACGGCCCTGGCGCAGAGCCAGGAACCCTTCACGTTCACGGCCATCACCCTGTCCCATTCGGCAGGATCGATCTCAAAGAAGGGCTTCCTTCGCAGGACGGATACGATAGCGGCGCAATTCACCAGGACGTCGATTCTGCCGAAGGCTTTGACCGTCTCCTCCGCCATCTTGAGGGTCTCTTCCGGACTCGACACGTCCGTGCGAAGGCTTTTCGCCGAGCCCCCCGAGGCCTCTATCTCTCCCACGGTTGCCCCGCAGTCCGCAATATCGACTGCCATTATTTTGGCGCCTTCTTTGGCCAGGAAGACGCAGAACGCCCTTCCCAGCCCCTGGGCGGCACCTGTCACTATGATCACTTTGCCATTGAGCCTCACGCTTCGTTCCTTCCTGACAATGCCCCGGAGGTACCGGGACTCCCTTCTTCGAAGACCGACCGATCTCGTTAACGGTTTTCTTGCAAGCCTTCGCGGGATATCCCGGTTCCCTCCTTTCTCCCGTTTCAGGAGGCTCCTATTTGTCGAGCATGTAAATTGCCCCTTTGCCCGCGTCCACTCTTATCCGTTGTCCCGATTTGATTTTCTCGCAGGCAACAAACGTGTTGACTACCGTAGGGAGACCGTACTCGCGACCGATAATAGCCGTATGCGACAAGGTCCCTCCTCTATCGCCCACAACTGCGGCTGCAAGACCGAATGCGATGGTCCATTCCGGGCTTGTGCCCGGACATACCAGGATATCGCCGGCGTTCAACTGGCCGAGGTCTTTGCAATCCATAATGACCCTGGCAGTGCCTTCCGCGACTCCAGGGCAGCCACAAATGCCCACTATATCCGCGCCGATCTCCTCGGCGCTCACGGATGGCATATCCCCCACGACAATTTTGATGGCGATAGGGTCAAACGAGGGTATCAGGTCTTTGCCGACCGCTTCCATTAAGTCAGCGCGGTCCGTATAGAGCGGCGATCTGAACTCACCCTCTTTAACGAATCGATCCGTCAATGCCTCCCATTCTGCCCTGCGCTTCCTCGTCAGCCATCGCATATCGGCCTTGCCGGGCACCATGACAGTCGACTCAATTTCGAGAGTATTCATCATAAAGACGTCGTCGGGGCGATCGATACACCCTTGCTCGCACATCCAATTCCCGATGGCGAGGTAGCCCCAGCGCAATATGGCCATCATGGTCATCTCGCAATAGAGATCGTGCTCTTCGCTGTAGCCGGAAGCCTGTTGGGCCAGATTGATAAGCGATCTGAACGATGCATGCTCCGCAGGCTGCACCTTATCCAGCATCTTCTTTACGGCCTCTTCCCGTTTTACGGCAAGCTCCTTTCTCTTCTCATCCAACATGTATTCTTGCCTGTCCGCTTCGCCCGATTCGATGTAGTCTTTTACCTTCTTGAGCGGGACATCGGGGGCTTCCATCCAGGTGGGCGCCACCATATCGAAGGGGTTGGTCGCTCTCC
>Ga0326727_10027701_pt1 | contig 10379 bp, 10 predicted proteins | sample MB2enrmetagenome_FD_207643 | JGI IMG/M metagenome (GOLD analysis project Ga0326727, IMG submission 207643) | Lab enriched peat soil microbial communities from McLean, Ithaca, NY, United States - MB29MY | ecosystem: Environmental > Terrestrial > Soil > Wetlands > Peat | place: USA: New York...
TCGCTCATGGGCTGGCGGCGGTGTTGGCAAAGCAAGAATATTTTGCCGCGGATGAACGCCGATGAACGCAGATGTTCCGTGCGGTCGCGAGGCCGGCGGGCTGCTTGTGGGGTGCGCGGAGGTTGAGCGTGGCGCGGGTCTTGTTGGCGTTCATCTGTGGTTGAAATTCCTGGCTTATGTTGGTCTCGCTCGAATCGTCCGCTGCGGTCCAGGATGATCGCCCAAAGCATGGATCGCAAATCAGCGCCCTTATGGGAATGCGGAACCGGGCGCCTACTACGAGCAACCGCCGCTGATGCAGGAAATCCGGTTGGAAGGTATCGACCTCTGACGCCCGAAACCTACGTCCTGGCACAAGCCGAAAATCTGCAAGGCGAGGCCGACGGCATGCTGGCGATGAATTACAATGAGGCGGCGGGACGTGCGGCCTATCTCGCCGCATTCCATGCCGCCCAGGCATTGATCTCCGAGCGAACCGGACGTGCGGTGAAACTCCACCGATGTGTCAAAAGCCCAACGACATGTAGACTCGCGGCGCACACCCATCAGTGGACGATCGGAGACACCTTCGGACGGTCCGGCGCCTGCGGCGAGATCACCCGCCCAGCGCACGACGAACCGCCTCCGGATCTTTCTCGATCACCGTCAGATAGGCGAGCAGCGCACTATCGGCCTGGGTCCGCCCCTGCTCCAGATCGCGCAGCCGCGCCACGTTGATCCGATAGGTCTTTGCGAATGCCGCCTGGCTCATGCCGGCGTGCCGGCGTGCCTGTCGCACCAGGCGCGCGCTGCGCAGCTTGCCAAGCTCGTCGCGGGTGAGCGGTGGATTGTCGGCGTCATCCTTCGCGGCGGATGTGATGCCCGCGTCCGTCAGTCTGTCCAACCGCCGACGTTCGGCCGCCGACAATTGCGGCGGCGTGTTCGGGTCGAGGTTAAATCTGGCCATAGGCTCGTTGCTCCATCGCGTTGATCCGGCGCGCGAAAATGATGCGACGCGCGTCATCGCGGTCGACATAGACAACCACGTACAATTTGCCCTCGATCACCCCGACCGCCTTGCGTCTGACTTCTTTGTCACCCGCCCGACTGGCATCGAGATCGACCGCCATTGGGTCAAGGAAAACCCGGACCGCGTAAGGGAACGGAACGCCGTGCTTGACGAGATTGCTCTGTGCCTTGGCATCGTCCCAGTCGAACGCGCGCTCCGGTCCCATGGGCGTCTATACGGAAGTTCCGTAGGATTGTCTATGGCAGCTGCAGGGGAAACTCCGGGAGGGGAACTCGGGGGAACTCCATGAGCCACGGTCTGACGCGGTCATGGACAACGACGCCTCGAGCGCGTCATTGCGGCTCGGCAATCAGCGCCCGTGATGTCGTTCGGCGGACGCTGCTCAAGCGGCAAAACATCATGCAAAACCACGCCGTGAGCCTCGGGCAGTCGAGCTCCTAGAGCCGGGCCATCGCCTTGGCCGCCGCGCGATACGCGAAGCGTCGACCCCTCCGCACCAGATGTGATCTCCACGGCAGGACGGGCACTTCCGCAACAACCGTGGACCGGCTTGAATGGACCATCGCATTTCAGGAGCACGACACCATGGCGCACGACGAACTGGAGGCCGCCCTCCAGCGCGCCTTCGATGAGAGCACGCGTATCTACAAGGAGCGCGGGTTCCAGCGCCGCATCGGCTTCGGCCGCCGCCCGGCGCTGATCAGCGTCGATTTGGCGAACGCCTGGACCCGCCCCGGCAACCCTTTCACCTGCGACGGGATGGAAGACCGGATCATTCCGGGCATGCAGCGTCTGTTGCAGGCCTGCCGCCAGCACGGCCATCCGGTGGTGCACATTACCACGGCGTATCAGAATACCAATCGCCAAGACCCGTTCACCGACATGGGCCTGTGGCACTGCAAGATCCCGGTGGAGGCGGTCAACCTTACGGACACCGAACTGTGGGCGATCGACAGCCGCATCGCACCGGTCGAGGGCGAGTATGTGCTGCTGAAGAAACGCGCGAGCGGGTTCAGCGGCACGCCGCTGGCAGGCTACCTGCGCAGCGTCGGTGTCGATACGATCCTGGTGACGGGCGTGACCGCAACGGCCTGCGTGCGGACGACGATCTGCGACGGCCTCGCCGAGGGGTTCCGCACGATCGCGGTGCGGGAGTGCATCGGCGATCGGGTGCCGGGGGCGGTCGCATGGAATCTGTTCGACATCGATGCGAAGTTCGCGGACGTGGAATCGGTGGACACCTGCGTGACGTATCTGGAGACGGTGCATAGCCGGGGAGCCGCGGCTTAGCTCTCCGGAACGGCTTGGATGCGCCGACCAATGGCAACCTTGCGCGGTCGCCGGCCGGTCGGATGGCGCCCGCCGACCAATCGCCTCCGTCGGGCAGGCGGCGGCGCCCGCCCTGATAGACAACATCCGGCCTGATAGACCACCTGCCGACCTGGCCGGCGCCCCACGTCCCGCTGCCTCACCGCGTCGGCCGCCGGTAACGCCCGGTTAAGGGTTGCGGACGCATAACCAGAGCACGCAGCCATCAGGAGCGCCGGCCGTGTTCGACGGATTGCGGAAAAATATCGGCGCGAACGCCCGGCGGAAAAAGCTCGGCGCGAACGCCCGGCTGATGGCGCTCGACGCGCTCCGAACCAATGTGATGGTCGCCGATAACGACCTGCGCATCACCTACATGAACCCCGCCGTGATGGCCCTGATGCGCGAGGCCGAGGCCGACCTGAAGCAGGAGTTGCCGCGATTCAGCACGGACCGGCTGATCGGCACCAGCATCGACGACTTCCACAAAAATCCGCCCTACCAACGCAAGATGCTGGCAACACTGGACCGGCCGCACAATGCGATGATCCGCGTTGGGGCGCGGGTGTTCGACCTGCTGGTTACGCCGCTGATCGAGGACGGCAAACGCAACGGCTTTGTCGTGGAATGGGCCGACGCGAAGGAGCGTCTGCTGAACCTCGATTACGCCAGCCAGATCGCGGCCATCAGCAAGACCCAGGCAATGATCAGCTTCGCGCTGGACGGCACGGTGCAGACCGCCAATGCCCGGTTTCTCGAGGCGATGGGCTACACTTTCGACGAGATCAAGGGCAGGAACCACGCGATGTTCGTCGATCCGGCGTATCGCGACAGCGCCGAGTACCGCGCCTTCTGGGCGGCGCTGAACCACGGCGACTACCAGGCGGCGCAGGTCAAGCGGATCGGCAAGGGCGGCCGGGAGGTGTGGATCGAGGCGACCTACAACCCCATCCTGGACCTGCACGGCAAGCCGTCGCGGGTGGTCAAGTTCGCCATCGACGTCACCGCGCAGATCGAGAACCTGGCGAACCTGAAACGACTGATCGACCATAATTTCCACGAGATCGATCAGGCGATCGCACGAACCTCGAGCCAGGCCGGCCTCGCCGCCGGCTCGGTGCAGACGACCACCGGCACCGTGCAGACCCTGGCGGCAAGCGCCGAGCAGCTCGCCGCCTCGGTCCGCGAGATCGCCGGCACGATGATGCAGGCGAAGCTCGCGACTGACACCGCCGCCAGTCAGGCGGAGAGCGCCAGTGATGCGACGCGGCGGCTGGCCGAGACCTCGGCGTCCATGGGCGGGATCGTCGCGGTGATCCGCAATATCGCGGGTCAGATCAACCTGCTGGCGCTGAATGCGACGATCGAGTCGGCCCGCGCCGGCGAGGCCGGGCGCGGCTTCGCCGTCGTCGCCGGGGAGGTCAAGAGCCTGGCGCGGCAGGCGGCAGACGCAACTGCCCGGATCGGCACGGAGATCGAGCGCCTGCAGGTGGTGTCGGCCGAGGTCGTCACCGCGTTGGAGACAATCAACCACTCGATCGAATCGGTGCGGCAGTTCGCCGCGGGCACCGCGAGCGCCGTGGAGCAGCAGAGCGCGGTGACGCAGCAGATGTCGTCGGGCATGCAGACCACCGCGACCTCGGTGCAGGCGATCAACGACAACATGACCGAAATCGCGGCGGCGGTAACGCAGGTGGCTGACGCGCTGGGCAACACACGGCAGGCGGCGACGGTGCTGGTGCGTTAGTCGCGGGCGCATCCGAAGGTGCGGGCGCAGCCGAATTGGCTCGGTGGCGATAGCGACGTGGCTGTCCTGGCGGCCGCCGGCGCGCTTGAGGCAAGCGAGATGGCCCACCATGGGTTGCTGCAGGTGCCGGTGCACCATCCCGGGCCGAGGGAGTGCTCGACGCGCCGCTTCTGTTCGCCGCGGTATGTGCTGTGGGCTAACGAACGGGATGCGTGGACGCATTGTGCTCCCCGTCCTGGATTGGCTCCCATCGCGCTTGCGCCGGCCAGCTTGACAATAAATAACACATACGGTATCAATGACTTTGCGTGAGTGCCACGCCTACCAACGCAAGGACGGTTCCTGCCCCTTTGGTGACCGGTTCGAAGGGCTTGGCGACCCGCGGGCCGCCGCACGGATTGATACAACCCTCCGAAAGCTGGCGCGGGGTCTGCGACCGGACGTGAGGTCGATTGGGGCAGGCGTTCAGGAGGCCCGCATCGATTATGGCCCGGGCTATCGGTTTATTTTGGCCTCGACGGCCCAGACCTGGTGGTTCTTCTTCTGTGTGGGGACAAGCGGACGCAGAACGAGGACATCGGGCTCGCCAGAGTGTTGTGGGCAGAATATCGGGCCAGGAAATCCCTGCCGTCCGCGAAACGAGGAAGGCCATTACCGGAATGAATTCCGACACCGAGCGAGCGTCCTCTACCGACCGAGCCCAACAATGCCGCTGACCCGCAATTTCCGGGAAACCGTGGTCAAACGGGTCCGCAGCGACGCGGCATTCCGCGCGGCACTCGTTGAGGAAGCGGTGCAAAACATCCTCGATGGCGATGTCGAGACCGCGCTCGGACAATTGCGCGACGTGGTGAACGCCACGATGGGCTTCGATGCCTTGGCGACAACCACGGGCCTGCCCAAGACCAGTCTGATGCGCATGTTGGGTCCGAATGGCAACCCGCGCGCCGACAACCTCGGCGCCATCCTCAGGGCGTTGGGGCGCCACACCGGCGTGCACATCGTCGCACGTGCCGAGCAGGTTCCGCTGCCCGAAACGGTCTGACCCACCCGCGCCGCCTCGCGCCGAATGGTTCCACCGGGCGACCCGCCGTACCGCACCCGCCCCCGCTCGCCCGCCCTGCACGCAGACCAGTCCTCCACCCCGGCGCGCTTGCGGACTCGCCCTCATCCCCGTATGTGGAGCCGCCAAGGTCAGGGAAAGGTCTACCCCGCCCATGGCGCTCGACATCACCAGCGAAACCACGTCGCGCCCCGCCGCGCGCATCCCCGCCTCCCGCATCGAGGAGGCGCTGGCGTTCGACGACGTGCTGCTGGTGCCCGGCTACTCGCAGATCCTGCCCTCGTCGGCCGACACGCGCACCCGCCTCACCCGCGAGATCTCGCTCAACGTCCCGCTGATCTCGGCGGCAATGGACACCGTCACCGAGGGCGCAATGGCGATTGCCATGGCCCAGCTCGGCGGCATCGGCGTAATCCACAAGAACCTGTCGCCCGACGAGCAGGCCGCCCAGGTCCGCCAGGTGAAGAAGTTCGAGTCCGGCATGGTGATCAACCCGATCACCATCCATCCCGACCAAACGCTCGCCGATGTCCGCGCGCTGAAGGCGCAGCACCACATCAGCGGCATCCCGGTGGTGGAACCCGAGACCGGCCGGCTGGTCGGCATCCTGACCAACCGCGACGTGCGCTTCGCCACCGACCCCAACTCCCGCGTCTACGAGCTGATGACGCGCGACGGCCTGGTGACGGTGAAGCCTGGCGTCGACCCGGAGCACGCCCGGCAGTTGCTGCACCGCCACCGCATCGAGAAACTGCTGGTGGTCGACGAGGCGTATCGCTGTATCGGCCTGATCACCGTCAAGGACATGGACAAGGCGCACGCCCACCCGCTGGCCAACAAGGACGAGCTCGGCCGGCTGCGTGTGGCCGCCGCGACCGGCGTCGGGCCGGACGGGGAGCTGCGTGCCCGCGCCCTGGTCGCCGCCGAGGCGGATGTGATCGTGGTGGACACCGCGCACGGCCACTCGCGCGGCGTGCTCGACACGGTCAGCATCATCAAGAAGCTGTCGAACGCGGTGCAGGTGATCGCCGGCAATGTGGCGACGCCGGAGGGCGCGCTGGCGCTGATCGAGGCCGGCGCCGACGCGGTGAAGGTCGGCATCGGCCCGGGCAGCATTTGCACCACGCGCGTGGTCGCCGGCGTGGGCGTGCCGCAGTTCACCGCGGTGCTGGAGACGGCGGCGGCCTGCAAGTCGCGCGGCGTGCCGGCGATCGCCGACGGCGGGATGCGCACCTCGGGCGACATCGCCAAGGCGATCGCGGCGGGGGCGGACTCGGTGATGATCGGCAGTCTGCTGGCGGGGACCGATGAAGCCCCAGGAGAAGTCTTTCTTTATCAAGGACGTTCGTACAAATCCTACCGCGGCATGGGAAGTATCGGCGCGATGGCGCGCGGCTCGGCCGACCGCTATTTCCAGCAGGACATCAAGGACCAGCTCAAGTTGGTGCCGGAGGGCGTCGAGGGCCGGGTCGGCTACAAGGGGCCGGTCAGCAACGTGGTGCACCAACTGGTCGGCGGCCTGAAGGCGGGCATGGGCTACACCGGCAGTGCGACCATCGCCGACCTGCAGCAGAACGCGCGATTCCGCCGCGTCACCTTCGCCGGCCTGCGCGAAAGCCACGTGCACGACGTGGCGATCACCCGCGAAGCGCCGAACTACCGCCAGGACTGAGACCGCCATGCACCGCATCCGCGCTGTCATTTTCGACGCCTATGGCACCCTGCTCGACGTGCACGCGGCGATGGCACGGCACGCCGACCGGCTGGGGCCGAACTGGCGGCAGATCAGCGCCGACTGGCGGGCCAAACACCTGGAGTATTGCTGGGTGCGCAGCATCGTGGGCCCGGTGCACCACCGCAATTTCTGGCGCCTGGCGCAGGAGGCGCTGGAGGTGGTGGCCGAGGCGCACGGCATCACCGATCCGGCACTGAAGGCCGATATCCTGACCGCCTTCCGCAGCCTCGATGCCTACCCCGAAGTTCCCGACATGCTGCGGGCGCTGAAGGACAAGGAAACCGCCTGCGCCATCCTGTCCAACGGCGAGCCCGAAATGCTGCACGACGCGGTGACCGCCGCCGGCATCGGGCCCCTGCTGGATGCGGTGCTGAGCGTCGAGTCGGTCCGCGTGTTCAAGCCGGACCCGCGCGTTTACCGCCTCGCGGCACGGCGCTTCCACCTGGCGCCGCGGGAGATGGCGTTCGTCTCGTCCAACCCGTGGGATGCGTTCGGCGCCTATGAGCTCGGCTTCCGGGTCATCCGGGTCAATCGCACCGGCGCGCCGGACGAATACGGCCTGCGTGGCCACGTTCCGGAACTCACTGATCTGGCAGCTCTTCCTGCTCTTTTGGCGTGACGCCAGCCGCCCGCATCGCCGCCGCCATCGACTTGCTGGCCGAGGTCGAGGCCGCCCCGAGGCGCCCGGCGGATGCGGTCGCCAACGATTTCTTCCGCGCCCGCCGCTTCATTGGTGCCGGTGACCGCCGTGCGGTGTCCGATCGCACCTGGGGCGTGCTGCGCGCCCGCCGCCGGTTGGGGTGGTGGCTGTCGCGCGAGGGCGGCGAACCGACGCCGCGCACGCTGGTCGCCGCCGCGCTGCTGTTCGACGGCTGGTCGCCGCCGGGCCTCGGGCAGGCGTTCTCGGGCGGCAAATTCGCCACCGAGGTGCTGAGCCGCGACGAACAAAAGGTGCTGGGTGGCCTCGTCGGCCACACGCTCGAGCATCCCGCGATGCCGGCTGCGGTGCGCCTGGAGGTGCCGGATTGGGTGCTGCCGCGGTTGGCGGCGCGGTTTGGCGCGTCGCTGGACGCCGAAATGACCGCGATGCTGGAACCCGCGCCTTTGGATCTGCGGGCAAACCTGTTGAAGGCGACGCGCGCCGACGCCCGGGCGGCTTTGGCGGCGGAGGGCTTCGATGCGACGCCCACCAGGCTGTCCCCCTGGGGACTGCGCCTGCCGGGGCGGCGCCCGGTGACGGCGGGTGCCGCGTTCCAGTCCGGCCTGGTCGAGATCCAGGACGAGGGCAGCCAGTTGGTCGCGCTGCTGACCGACGCGCGGCCGGGGATGCGGGTCGCCGATCTGTGCGCCGGCGCGGGCGGCAAGACGTTGGCGCTGGCGGCCACGATGCAGAACCGCGGCCATATCGCGGCTTGCGACGTGTCGGCGCCTCGGCTGGATGCCGCGGTGCGCCGGTTTCGCCGCGCCGGGGCGCACAACATCGAGCGCCACTTGCTCGGCGCCGGTGACCGCTGGCTAAAACGGCACGGCGGCAGCTTCGACCGCGTGCTGGTCGATGCGCCCTGCACCGGCACCGGCACCTGGCGGCGCAACCCCGATGCCCGCTCGCGCCTGACCGAGACGGATCTGGCGGAACTTCAGGTGCGTCAGGCGGAATCGTTGGAAACTGCTGCTCCCCTGGTGCGCAAAGGCGGGCGTCTGGTCTACGCTACCTGTTCGTTGTTCCCGGAGGAGAACGAGGCGCAGGTGAAGGCATTCCTCGACCGACATCAGACGTTTCGGATGCTCCCCCTGGCGCAAGCTTGGCCGCATGCAGCCGCCCCCAAGGTTGCTTCTCCCCCTCCCCTTGAGGGAGGGGGGCGGGGGGAGGGGTCGAGCGCCCCGAACCTTCAGTGCGAGCCTGACACCCCCTGCCCCCAACCGCGCACGCCGTCTTATGCCGATGGCGATAGCGCGACACCCAACCGGTCACTCCCCTGCGCCGGGGACACGCTGACCCTGACCCCGCGCCAGCACGGCACCGACGGGTTCTTCGCCGCGGTGCTGGAGCGGTCGGCATGATCAGCCTGCGCGCCGCGCGCCCGGCCGACGCCGTCGCGATCGGGGCGGTGCACGTCGCGGCGTGGCGCAGCGCCTACCCCGGGATCCTGCCCGAGGACTATCTGGCGCGCCTGTCCGTGCCCCGCCACGCCGCGCACTACGAGTCGGCGATCCGCGGGGCGGGCGGCGTGTTCGTTGCGGTCGCGTCGGGGACCGATGTTCCGCTCGGCAGCCCGCCGCGCGTCATCGGCTTCACCACCGCCGGGCGCGGGCGGGGCGGCGTGATCGCCGGCCGCCGCCTGGGCGAAGGCGAGGTCGAGACGCTCTATGTGCTGGACGACTGGCGCGAGCGCGGCGTCGGGCGGCGCCTGCTGCGCGCCGCGGCCGCGCATCTGGCAGAGGCGGGCTGCGGCTCGTTGTATTTGTGGGTGCTGCGCGACAACCCGGCGCGCTGGTTCTACCAGCGGCTGGGCGGCACGCAGGCCGCCGAGGCATCGATCAAGGTGGCCGGACAGTCGCTGATGCAGACGGCGTTCGTGTGGGATCCGATCCAGCGGTTGCTGGCGTCGTCGGCACAGACCTCGTAACGGCGCGATCCGTTCATATTTGCTCATAAAATCAGGAGACTGGAATGACGTTCTCGGCTATGGATGCCTGGGCGCCGCGCGCGCTCAGCGTGCTGCGTATCGTTGCGGCCCTGCTCTTCCTGGAGCACGGCCTGAGCAAGCTTTTCGGCTTCCCGATCTGGCCGGCCACCGGCGGCCCGGCGACATTCAGCCTGCTGTGGTTTGCCGCGGTGATCGAGGCGCTTGGTGGGCTGTCGCTGGCGCTCGGGCTGTTCACCCGCCCAGTGGCGTTCATCATGTCCGGTGAGATGGCGGTCGGCTACTTTTTGGCGCACGCGCCGAAGAGCTTTTTCCCGCTGGTGAACGGTGGTGACGCGGCGGTGCTGTATTGTTTCATCTTCCTTTACATCTTCGTCGCCGGCGGCGGCGCCTGGAGCGTCGATCGCGCCCGCGGCGGCTGATGGGAGCAAGGCTGGCTCCGCCACGGCCTTGCTTCCCCGCACCCCATGGCCTGTTAAATATGTAAACCCATCTTGACAACCCAAAGTGTCACTTTATGGTGACAACTGGTGGCGGATTACGGGGTTACGAACAAGACAGGTCTGCAACGCCTTTAGCATCGACGCCGCACCTGCCCGAGGAACGGGGAAGTGGGCGCAGCCGGGCAAGGGGCACGCGTGTGTCGCGCACGCATCTCCTCCAACGGCTGCAGGGATGACGGTTGGTTCGACGTCGATGAAAAGCCCACGTGCGGGCGGCGCACGAACCAAACGTCCCTTCAAGGAGGTGGCTCTATGATTGATGATCCGAACCGAGTTTGGCCAACCGGCCTGACCATCAAGGAATCGGAGGAACTCCACAAGCACGTCATCGACGGTGCGCGTGTGTTCTTCGTGATTGCGTTGTTTGCG
>Ga0326727_10027703_pt1 | contig 10378 bp, 5 predicted proteins | sample MB2enrmetagenome_FD_207643 | JGI IMG/M metagenome (GOLD analysis project Ga0326727, IMG submission 207643) | Lab enriched peat soil microbial communities from McLean, Ithaca, NY, United States - MB29MY | ecosystem: Environmental > Terrestrial > Soil > Wetlands > Peat | place: USA: New York...
CCGGTCGCGGCCACGGTCAGGGTGACGGTGCCCGTGTAAGGGACCGTGGTGGTTCCCGAGGGCGAAACAGTCAGCGTGTAGTCCTGGCCGGGACTCACCACCAGCGCTCCCAGGTCCACCTGGGCGGTCGCGATCTGCTCGGCACTGGTCCCCCAGGCGTAGACTTCGTGGGGGCCGAAGAAATCCGCGCCGTTACTCTGCTCGGGAAAGGTGAGGGCCAGGCTCAGCGCCAGGGCGTCCGGGTTCCCCGGCACGGGAGACAGGGCCGAGTTGGCCAGGCTGATGGAGCAACCTCCAGCCGACAGAGTAGCGTTCTGCCCAAGCGTGCCGGACGCTTCGTCATTCAGGGCGACGTTTCCGGAACTGTCCCACTCCAGATAGCAGGCGTCGATCTGCACTTGCCCGGAGGCGATATCGCCGCTGCCCGCCTGGCTGGCGTAGGTCACGGTGAATGTGGTCGGCGCCCCAGCCACCACGCTGGCCGGGACGGCAAAGGCCAGCGGGTTGGAATAGATGGGAAGCGCATCGATGGCGGTGGCGTCGCTGGCGCTGGCGCTGGCCGATCCGCCGCCGGCGACCGTGGCTGCATTGGTCACGCTCGCGGGAGCGTTGTTCGCCACGTCCACGGTCAACGCGATTGCCGGGTAGCTCGCCCCCGGCGCCAAGGCGTCGCTGCGCACGCAGGTGGGGCCCGCGCAGGTCCATCCCGAGCCTTGCATGGCAACCGGGATCAAGCCGGAAGGGGCCGTCTCCGTCACCGTGACTGCGCCGGCCGTGGCGCCGGCGGACGCTCCGTTGGTTACCGTGAGGGTGTAGGCCGCATTGCTCTGCCCTTGGGTGAACGGGTCGGTATGGGCCGAGGCGATGGTCAACGATGGCGGCACGGTCGTGAAAGTCCAGGTGAGTGAGGGCGGCGCGCTGCCGGGGGCGTTCTTCGCAATCACGTACGACGCGGGTCTTCCGGTCGCTCCCCGCTAATGTCCGCTTTTGTGCAGCGTATAGGTCAACAGACCGAGATCGGCCGGCGTGGCAGACTGAATTCCGTGTTCGTCCCCGCTCTTGACCTGACTGCCGGCCTGATCGAATACGTTGGCCACCGAACTGCCGATCTTCAAGCCCAGGGAGGTCTTCAACGGAATCGCCAACTGGTAGTTGCGCCCGCCGCTGTCGCTGGACAGAAAGCGAGCGTGCCGGTACAGGCCGTCTGGTCCCTTCAGGACGACTTGCAGCTCCGGCTCCAGCAGCGCCGGCCCCTTCCCTGCCAGCGCCTGGGGCAGCACATGGTCCGGGTCCGCCACGCGAACTTGCAGCCATGTGCCTTTCGGCGCGGTGAATACGACCCCGGCGACCTGCTGTCCGGCCGCCAGCGTAATGGGCGTTTGTGCCGAGGGCCAGACACAGGTATCCACGTAGGGCGAATTGGCCGGGGCCGGCTCGGAGGCAGCCACCTGCGTGCAGAGCACGTACCTGCCCGCGGGCAGCTTGGAGAATGTGAACGCGCCGTTGGCGCCGGCGAGGACGCGGCGCGGCGGAGCCGGATAGCCACGGGCGCTGGCGAAGGATAGGGTCACGCTGGCGCGCAGCGTGCGGCCCTCTTCGGAGAGGACGTGACCGGAGATGGACGCGGTGCCGGTGCTCTGGGCCAAGGCCAGACGCCCGAGGAGTGCCGCCACTGCTCCAAGGCGGCACGTAAGCCATGCGAATTGAGTCATCTCATCGGTCCCTCCAACCAAGGTGACGCTTGGCCCGGTTTTGGCCGCGCCTCCGCCATCATCGAAGCGCGTTCATACAAGAGTTTATGGCTGGCCCTCGGCACATATCAGCCATTCGCCGCGCTGCATCGAGCAGGCGCTGCGACGCCTGCCAGTCAATCGATTCCTTGCCGGCACGATTCAATTGCGCAACCGCCTCGGACACATCCTCCCGGTGGATCAAGAACAAAGCCTCAATCGCGTTGTTGCGAGCGACATCCGTCGTGTCGGGGCTGGCGATGGCCTCCACCACATCGGGAGTCGCCGGTTTCCCAATCAGAAACAGGGCCCTGACTGCGGGATATACGTCACCTAGCATCGGGGCCCGCATGATGACGGGCAAGTGCGCCTTCGTGGGGTCCTCGGGCACCCGGTAGTCGAGGTATTTGATCAGAGTCTTGACTGCCGGAGCATAGCGCTTGAGACCAATCTGCTCGATTGCATAGAAAATGCAGTCTGGCTTCAAGGCCGAGCGGTCCCGTTGCAGGTGCTCCAGGTGGACCTCCGGCTTGGCGCCTTCAAGCTCGGCACAGGAGAAAGCCGCGGGTGCCCCGCTCGCGGTCCCGAAGCAAAAGGCGGCGAGGATTCCGGCAGCGTAGTGGGCGTTCAAGGTGACCTCCATTGTCATCTCCATCATTGCAGGTTCCAGGTGATCGGAGTCGTCCCCGTACCAGCCTGGTTGTCGTTGTTTACGTCTGTGCTTAGTTTCAGGTTTCCAGCGGAGTCCTGGGTGCAGGACACCCTGGCCCACCACGGAAAATTCGGCGAGGCGATCACTGGGGGGGACGAGTCGCTCAACACGGCGTATTCGACGAAATTCGCCCGAAAGCGATAAATGTCATCACTGGCCAGCCCTATCCCTGGGACGTCGATATCGTATACCTTTCCCTGCGAGCCACCGGACTGCGGGTCCGTGTCGAGAAGCTCAGGGGGTGAGGTATCAGGCTGACCGGGGCCGTGTCCTTTGCTCGTCGTGAAGTAGTCTGGATCGTACTGGGTCTGCCCCTTGTAGAGCTCGCCAGGAGGATTTGCGGTGGCGAAGTTCCGGGCTAGGGTTATCTGGCCAGTGTAGTTGCTCGGAGAGACCCTCCCGACGAACTCGACCCCGACGTTGCAGCTTTGCGGACTCGTATTGGTTGGGAACTGATCTATACCCGTGCCCAGCGCGGAGGCGCCCTTAAGGAACTCCGCACTGCCTGCATCATCACCTGCTGGCTGGCCGGAGGTGTTCATGCTGATTGTCACTCCGACCACGGAGAACAGCGCTGTGACCGCGCTTCCGGGGACACCCTGAATCGCGGCGGTTAGGGTGATGTTGTTCGCGCTGCTGCTGACCTGGATCCCTGAGATCGCGATGCTTACCACGCTTGAGCCTGCCGGCACGTTTACCGTCGTCGCGGTGCCCCCGCCCTGGAACTGGGCCGAGCCTGTCGTACCGCTGTTCGTCGAGAGGCTTAGCTGGATCGTTTGCGCGGTACTGGGCGAAGACACGGAGAGGGAGAACGTGTTCGTGCCGCTCAGGGGCACACCTTGGGGACCGCTAAGGCTCAGTGCCGGCGGTGGCGGCGGCGGCGGCGGTGGCGAGGGGATCGGAATCGGCACGGGACCAACCAGACAAGGTCCCCAGTCTTCGTCGAAATCGACGAAGTCGTCGCAGATCGCCCACCAGACGTCGACGGTACCCCCTGCCGAGTCCGCCGGCGGGTCGATTTCGATCATGCTATACGCGGGGTTGAAGGCTGCCCATGTCACTCCGTTGCCCTGCGAGTCCGTCACCAACGCTTCCGGAACGCAGTCCGCGTTCGCCCCGCAGGACGGATTCAGGCCGGTTATGGTGACTGCGACCTGCGTCCACTGCCCCGCCGTGACCTCCGACGGAGAGACACTGATGCTCGTCGGCGCCACGTCCCCAACCGCCGCGTGCGCGGTGGCGGCGCCGTTGTTCAGGTTCAGTACCCGCGTGCCGTGCACGGCGCTCGCGCTGGCCGTGATTCCCAGCGTCACCGTGCCCGCTGAGGCCGAAATCACCCGGCACGATACGTCCTGGTCCGCAGTGTCGCAGGTGGTGTAGGCCGGCGCGTTGCCGGCCGGAACGCTGTGCGTGACCTGCACCTCCTGCCCTGTATTATGGACGATGCCGCTGCCCGTCGCCGAGGTCACCTGGAAACCCGTCACCTGGGTCCCCAGCGAGAAGGCGGCCGTGCGTTGCGCGCTGCCCAGCGTGCCCGTGATCACCAGCGGGTACGCGCCGCCAGGAGTGCCGGCCGTGCTGTAGAGGGTCAGCGTGCTCGGGCCGACGCCGCTGCCGGACACGTACACCTGCGGCGGCACAAAAGAATACGTCACGCCCGCCGGCATCGAGCCGCCGGCCGGTGGCGCCAGGGCGAGGTTCACGTTGCCGGACTGGCTGCCGATGGAACTCACCGTCACCGGATAACTGATGCTGCCCCCCGCGGGCAGGTTGGGCAGCGTCGGCAGGCCCGGTGTAATGGTGAAATCCCCGCCGCCAGTGGCCACCAGTATGGGGCTGGAGGACCCCGCGCGGCCAGTAAGCGTGTGCATGTCCGGAGACCGATCGATTTGCGAAATAGGGGGGGCCGGGCGCGCCGGCGACGGAACGCCATGGCGCTCCGAGTGTCCGGAGAGGATATTCCCCGGCGTGGGCCTCCCCCCCCGCAACTTCGCCACCCGCCGTGGGTTATAGTGGTTTACCGATGTCCGTGCTTCGGCCCCTATTGGTGTGTGTATTGAGCGTCTTGCCGTCTTGGGGCGCCACCTTCGGGACGGTGGTTGCCCACCCGGAGCCGCTTGCGGACTTGGTTCAGGACGCGGCCCGCAAGCGCATTTATCTGGTGGACACCTACTCCAACCAGGTGGACGTTTACAGCACCGCCAGCAATCCGCCCGCGCTGGTCACCACCATCGACACGGACGCGACACCCCTGGCGATTGCCATGTCGCGATCGGGCAAGTTTCTCTACGTGGCTTGCTATACCGCCTCGGCGCTGGACATCTTCGACCTCACTTCGGCCACGTTCTCCAGGACGTCGGTGAGCCTGGGGGCCAACCCGGAAGGTGTCGCTGTGGGGGCCCAGGGATCCAACGACCTGGTCCTCATCAGTACTATCGGAACAGGAACGGGGCAGGCGGTGCTGACCACCTACAACCCCTCGGTCTCCGGCTCGAGCGCCTTGCAGGCCATCGTGGTAGCGCCGACGGCGCCCACCACGCCCACGCTGCCGCCGCCCAACGGCCTCATGTACTTCGCCAGTAAAAGCCAGCTTCAGGCCACGCTCGACGGCACCAAGATCATCGGCGTGAACCAACAGGCCAGCACCCGCACGGTTTTCGTCTTCGATGTGGCTTCCTCCACCGTCCTTGCCAGCCGCACCATCGCGGGCACTTCGCCCATTCTGGCGGTTGCCCCGGATGGCTCCGAGTTCCTGTCGGGGTCCATGCTGTTCGAGAGTTCCACGCTGCTGGTGCTGGCACAACAGAGCGCCACCAACGCTCCGTTCGTATTTCCTTCCGGCGCCAATTTCACCACCCCGACGAACCAGGGTGGCGCAGTATTCCTGCCGGACGGTTCGGAGTTGCTCACCGCCTACAATCTTGTTCCGGTCCAGAGCCCCGCCGCCAGGTCCAACACCAGTCAATTGCTCATCAACACTCCCGATAGTCTGCTGATCCAGTTGGGAGTGATGCTTCCCGAGAACCTGGGCGGCAAGATCGTGATCACTTCCGACGGCGCCACCATGTACGCCATCTCGCAGTCCGGTTTCCTGGTGGCAACGACGGCGGGACTGAAGACCTCTCCGATTGCCGTTCCCGATACCAACGTGGCGCTGCTGGCCAACGACCAATGCGGTGTAACCGCCGCTCAGAACTCGGCCGTGATTCCAGTTCGCGACCAGGGCGGCGGCAAGATCACCGTGACGGCGCAGGTGCTGACGTCGGCCTCCACCTCGGCCCAGGTAAGAGTGGCGGCCAAGAGCTACGGAGGCGACGTCACGGTGCAATACAACACCGCGGTCACGGCGCGGGGGCTCGGCACCGTCGCTCCCGACCAGCTTCTGATTCAATCGGCGGAAGCCATCAACATCGTTCCCAACGTGCGCGTATTCCAGAACAATCGCAACGCCGAGGCCCTCGGAACCATCATCCCCGTGGACACGGGGGCCACCACCACGGGACTGGCCGATATGGTGACCGATACCGCGCGGCAGAGGCTCTACATCGCCAACCCGGGGAAGAACCGGATTGAGATTTTCGACATGAAGACGCAGCAGTTTCTGACCCCCATCACCGTGGGACAACTGCCCCAGTCGATCGCATTTGGCGCCGATGCCAATACCCTTTACGTCGCCAACAGCGGCAGCGAATACCTCAGCGTCGTGGATTTGACCAAAGGGGCGGTGAGCGGAAGAGTGCGCTTGCCGCCGATTCCCTTCAACGCCTCGTTTGCCTTGCTCACGCCATCTGTGATTGCCTCCAGCCAGCGCGGGCCGCAGGTGCTCATGTCGAACGGCACGCTGTGGACCATCGTGGGCTCCACCGTGGTGCCGCGCACCCTGAATACCGACGTCTTTGGAACCGCGACCTCCATTCCGTCGCCTCAGACCATGGCCTCCAGCACGGATGGGAGCTACGTCCTGCTGCTGGCGGGCAACGGGTACGTCTTTCTCTATAGCGCCACCGCCGACGATTTTGTGGCCGCGCGGCAGGTGATTTCGACGCCCATTCAAGGCTATTACGGGCCCATCGCTGCCGGACCGGGCGGCCAGTATTACCTGGTGAACAACCAGGTGCTCAACCAGGCGCTGACGCCCATCGGCACCCCGCCCACAGCCACCGGGCCGACACCCGGCGGCGGGCTGCCCGCCCCTAGCGGCCCGGCCACCGCGGCCTCGCGGCCCGTCTCGGCGGTGGCCGCGGTGAACGCGCAGAGCTTCGTCCGCTTCTCCATGCCAGTGATTGCCAGCGCCTCCGCGGTGCCCACGGATGCGGGGCTGATCGAGGTGGTGAATGCTACGTCGCAGCAGACCACCACCGCGGCCAATGCGCTGGAGGGGCCGCTGACCGCGGTCACCGGAACCGCGCGCGCCAACATCAACGGCCGCACCATGGCCATCGATCCCTCCGGCGCCACGGTCTACGTGCTGACCGCCTCCGGACTCCAGATCGTCCCGTTCGATACCACCGGGACTCAGAACATTCCGCAAGCGCCGGCCAACGGGGTGGTGAACACGGCCAATTACCAGTCCAGCGTGGCATCCGGCGGGTTGGTCTCGATCTTCGGGCAGCGCATGGCTTCCGCCTCCTCCGCCGGCAGCACCCCGCTGCCCACCGTTCTGGGCGGCACTTGCGTCACGCTCAACAACGCGCCGCTGCCGCTGCTGGCCGCCTTTCCCGGCCAGATCAATGCGCAGTTGCCGCCCACGTTGGCGGCCGGCAGATATCCCATGGTGGTGCGCTCCATCGCCAACCATGAGGCCTCCAGTAGCGCCACCGTCGCGGTTGCCAGGTACGCGCCGGCGGTGTTTGTGGATGCCGACGGGCCGGCTATCTTCCATCAGGATGGCACGCGCCTGGACCAGTACAATCCCGGCCAGCGGGATGAGGAACTCACCATCTACGCCACCGGCCTGGGGCCTACCACCGGCGGCAGGGTGACGGCGGGGGTTCCGGCTCCTTTGAGCCCGCTGGCGGTGACCGGCCCGGTGCAGGTGTTCTTTGGCGATCCCACGATCTCCGACGCGCAGGAGATTGTGGACTGGAGCGGGCTCGCTCCCGGGTTGATCGGCGTCTACCAGATCAATTGCCGCATCCCAGGCACGCACTTGAAAGGCGACGCGCTTCCCGTGACGCTGCGAATCGGCGGCGTCAGCAGCCCGGTCACGGGGCCAAACGTGCCCACCGTGTATGTAGAGTAGGTCTGACAGACTAGGTCTGGCTGCCCCTTCGCTGGACACGGGTACTGCTATAATACTTCGGCAGATGCTCTTGCATGATCTGGGTCATGGAAGTTGGCGCGAAAGTGTAAGAGAATCAGTCTGAGGAAGCCATGCGTTCCAAACGTCCAGTTGCGCTTATTGTAACGGCGGTTTTAGCGCTGGTATCGTGCAGCCGCGATCCCAACGTCGCCAAGAGGCGTTACCTCGAAAGCGGAAACAAGTACTTCGACAAAGGCAAGTACAAAGAAGCGCGCATCATGTACCTCAACGCCAAGACCAAGGACCAGCGTTGGGGGCCGGCGTATTACAAGCTGGGCCTGACCGCTCTCAAGCTGGGTTCCACCACCGAGGCGGTGAACGCGCTGCGCCGCGCTGTCGAGTTGCTGCCCAAGAACGAGGCCGATTACTGGGACGCCATGGTCAAGCTGAGCGAGGTTTACCTCGCCGTGACGCGCGAAAAGGCATACCTGGACGAAGTTGACGGCTATTGCACAAAGCTGCTCGAACACGACAAGGATTCCTACGACGGTCACAGGCTCACGGGCGATCTGGACTACGCGCGGGCCGCCGAGCAGTTCAAAATCGCCATGCGGAACGAGGGGCGGGCGTTGCTCGACAAGGCCATCGCGGAGTATCGCAAAGCCGACTCCATCAAGCCCGGGCAGGTCGGGGTGGTAATGCAGTTGGCCCGGGCCTTGGCGGCGGAAGGCCAATTCCCCGAAGCGGAAAAGCTCTACCGCGGTGTCTTCGAAAAGGACAAGACGTATCAATACGCCTACACCGAACTCTACCGGCTGCTCATATTCCAAGGGAGACCCGCCGACGCCGAGCAGGTCTTGAAGCTGGGATCCCAGAACAATCCTAAACAGTTCGGATACCTGACCTTGCTGGCCATGCATTACTATTTGCAGAAGCAGCGCGACAAGATGGTGAGCGTCCTCAATCAGATCAAATCCCACGCCAAGGAATTCGAGCAGGCATACCTCACCGTGGGCGATTTCTATCTGCGCATGGGAGACGGAGACTCCGCCGTCCGCGAGTATCGCGAGGGCATGTCAAAGGACGCCAAGAGGAAGGCCACCTACGAGAAGCGCATCATCGAAGTGCTCATGCGGCAGGGCAAGCGGACGGAAGCGGCCGAGTTGAATTCGCAGATCCTGAAGGACGACCCCAACGACAACGACGCACGCGGCCTGGCGGCCACCTTCATGCTGGACAAAGGCGACATTAGCAAGGCGCTGTCGGAGTTGCAGGCTGTCGTGACACACTCGCCCGACAACCCCGTCGCGCAGTACAATCTGGGCCGCGCGCACGCCGCGGGCGGCGAGTGGGAGCAGGCCCGGCAGCGTTTCCAGAAGGCCATAGATCTGCGGCCGGACTACGTACTGGCGCGGCTGGCCCTGGCGCAGTTGGAGGTCACCCGTGGCGACTTCGACGCCGCCCTCAAATCCGCCCAAGAGGTGTTCAAATACGACCGCAACAACAACAGCGCGCGCCTCATCGCATCGGCGGCTCTCATGGGCCAGAAGAAGTTTGGGGACTCGCGCCAACTGCTGGACTCCATGCTGAAGGTCAACCCCAGTTCCCCCGACGTGCTGTTCCAGTTGGGCGTCGTGAACCTGGCCGAGAACAAGTACAAGGAAGCGGAAGACGTCTTTCGGCGCTCCTATGAGCTGAACCCCGCCAACTCGCGTGGGTTGATGGGCATGGTCGAGACCGAGATGGCCCAGCATCATCCCGACGAGGCCATGAAACTGTTAAAGACCGAAGCCGCAAAGGCGCCCAATCGTATGGACTTCCTCCTGGCCTTGGGCAATACCGCGGTCCGCGCCGGCCAGTATGACGAGGCCGTCTCTTATTTCGAGAAGGTGGTGGCGTCGCTCCAGAAAGGGTCGAAAGCGCAAGGCGACCTCTTCCTGCGCATCGGCGAAACCTACCGGCGCAAAGGCGATCTCTCCAACTCCGTCGTGGCGCTGCAAAAGGCCCGCGAGATCCTTCCGGAGAATGGCATGGTGCTGAGCACGCTGGGGCTGGTGCTGGACACCGCGGGGCGCTGGTCCGAAGCCAAGCAGGTGTATGAAGTCGTCATCAAGCTGAATCCCAACGACGGCGTGGTGCTGAACAACCTCGCATTCCTGCTGACGGAGCACGGCGGCGATCTGGACGACGCCCTCACCAAGGCACAGCGGGCCAAGCAGTTGCTGCCGGACCTGAGCGAAGTCTCCGACACACTGGGCTGGATCTACCTCAAGAAGAACCTGACTGACAACGCCATCGACATCTTCAAGGACCTGGTGAAAAAGGTGCCCGCCCAGGCGATTTTCCGGTATCACCTGGGAATGGCATATTCGCAAAAAGGCGACAGGACGCGTGCGCTGAAGGAGCTTCAAGACGCGCTGAAGTACAATCCCACCAAGGGAGACCGCGACAAGATTCAGCAGTTGATCACCAGACTCGGATAACAGCGTTGCTCTGCGGCGCACGGCTGGGCGCCGCCAGCCCTGCCAGAAGGCTGCGAAGCTTCTCCGGTTCCAGCGGCTTTGTCAGGAAACCATCCATGCCCGCGCGCAAGCAGGTGTCGCGGGCGTCCGTCGTCGCGTGCGCGCTCAGCGCCCAGATGATGGGCTGCCGATCCCCGGGCAGGCGGTTTCGGATTTCGCGGGTGGCGGTCAG
>Ga0326727_10027705_pt1 | contig 10378 bp, 9 predicted proteins | sample MB2enrmetagenome_FD_207643 | JGI IMG/M metagenome (GOLD analysis project Ga0326727, IMG submission 207643) | Lab enriched peat soil microbial communities from McLean, Ithaca, NY, United States - MB29MY | ecosystem: Environmental > Terrestrial > Soil > Wetlands > Peat | place: USA: New York...
GCCAGCCATGTGCGATGGAAGATCGCCCTGCTGCTGGCAGCGCGAATGCACGAGCCGCTGAGTGAACGCGCCACACGCGCAATCCAGCATCCGGAGGAGTGTTCGATCCGCAAGTGGCTGCTGAGCGAACATACGCTTCACCTGCGCGGCAGGCCGGAGTATCTGGCCGCACTGGACCAGCACCTGGCATTTCATGGCCAGATGCAGGGCATCGCCAATCTGATCAACGGTGGAGAGTACGACCAGGCCGAGCGTCTGTTGAACGCAGCCGACCCCTTCCAGAACGCCTCCACCGCGCTGGCCAACGCCATCATGGCGCTGGACCGGACTGTAACCGGCAAGCCAGTCTCGCCGGAATGTAATCCTGTTGCAGTGCGAAAGAGAGCATAGGAGATAGCGGCGCTCCCGCCCACCCCATACACGCTTTCACTGGGTGTTATTGCCTGCGCCGTCAGAGATGGAGATTTCCATAGGCGTCATTTCTTCGGGGTGTACTCGCACCACACCAGGTTGTCGCGATAGTCGATATGCAGCACCACCTGGTAAAGCGCGGGTTCGCCGATAAACCCCGATACCTCGACCCCGTCATTGTGCGAGAGCTTACTCGTATCGATCGAGGACATGCTCAGCGAATCCAGGCGCAGTCCGGCAAATGCCAGAGTAAAGTTATCCGTCTCGTATACCTTGTCCACCGCGCCGGAGATACCGCTGATCTCCATGTTCTCGTCGCGCGAGACCTTGGTCACCTCTTTGGCAGCTGCAGGTGAGATCAGGTTCATCTCTGATCCCGTATCCAGGATGAAGAGCTTTTGCTTCCATGCACTCTCGTCCTTCATGCGCTTCGATTGGACGATCCCGGTTGGCATCAACAGATCGTAGCCACTGCGATATACCCCCTGCCACTTCTCCATTTCGGGGGCAACATACGGGTCGTGCGGCTCTGACTCGTCGTCTCCGGCATTGTCCTGCTTCGTCGGGTCGATCTTTTCTCCCGGCCGCTCGGGAAGCGGGGCCACGCGCAGCTGGTGTTTGGGAAAGTCCAGGGTCAACAGGGAATCGGAGAAGACATCCCCTCCAATCAGTCCGTCCGAATCCAGCGCACCCGACTTCTCCAGAATCTCGACCGGGCAGTTTGTGAACTCGATACCGCCGATCTTGATGCTGGCGACATGCGTGATCGAGGCATTCACGTCTCCATGGTCGCCGATTCCTCCCACCTTCGTCTCGTCCTGGCGTTGAATGCCGAGGAATATCGCCGCAGCGCGCGAGATCAAGATGCCGGTCGATCCGGTATCAATCTGCAACCTCCGCCCCTTACCATTAAACTTCACCTCCAGTCCAAAGCCAACGAAACGGGTCGGCCCATCCATGATTTCCGTCATCGGGATGGTTGCTTCGCGCGGCGAGGAAGGCGCCATGCGGCAATCCGACGCATGGTATAAAGTGTCCTTCTGCAGGCGAGTCTTCAGCTTCGCCCTGTTCTCCTCGCTGATCTGGTCGCTGTGTTCGGCGTAGTCGGTCCACTTCTCCAGCCGCTCCGTGCGTGGCCGTGTATCGATCCAAGCGGCGTGAATATCATCGTCCGAGGGATGCAGGGCGTATGCCTGTTCGATCAGCCGCTTGGCGGATGCATGGAACCCTGCAAGTACGTCCACGTCGGCAATCCCATAGAATGCGCGAGCATTGCACAGGTCCGCCTGCGCCGCCTTCGTAAACTGTAGAATTGCGTCGCGCGGTACACCCTGCCGCAGGCGCACATCGCCCAGCGCGGTCAAGGCCATCGAACTGGCTGGCAAAGCCGCTGCCCAGGACTCGGCATCCTTGGCTGCGTCCGCCACCTTATTCTGTGCAAGGAGCGTGCGGATAAGCCCTTCGTGCGCCGCTTCGTTGTCTGCGCTTTTGGCCAGCAAAGCGCGGAAGAGACTTTCCGCTGGGGCGAAATCTCCCTTGTTCAGCGCAGTCTCCGCCGGATTCGGAGGAGTTGTATTGACCGTACAAGTCTTTCTGAGGGGAGCCGCAGACTGAGCCTGAGCTACAACCCCACTGGCCAGCGACGCGACCAGAACAAACCACCCAAACCAGATCCTAGACAGCAACAACCGGGCCCTCGCCACCGTACTCTCCTTAAATTAGCGATGGCGGAATCATAGTCTTTCGGCCTTCAAGTGCAACCGTTTTTCCATCACGGCGATAGCCTCGGCGCTGCTGTCCACCAGGTAGAAGGAGCGGCCATGCCTGGCCGCAGCCTCGCCCGTGGTTCCGCTGCCTGCGAAGAAGTCCAGCACCAGATCGCCGGGGTTGGAATGCACCTTCACAATCCGTTCAAGAATGCCAAGAGGCTTCTGAGTGGCGTAACCCGTCCTTTCTTTTCCGTTTGTAGGGACGATAGTATGCCACCAAACGTCAGTCGGCGTCTTGCCGCGCGCTGCCTTCTCGGGGCCCACTAAGCCGGGCGCCATGTAGGGGATACGATCGCTCTCATCCAGGTTGAAGGTGTAGTGCCGGGGATGGCGCGAGTACCAGAGGATGTTGTCGTGCTTGGCGGGCCAGCGCTTCTTACTGCGAGCCCCGTAGTCGTAGGCCCAGATGATTTCATTCTGGAAGCACTCGCGGCCAAAGATCTCGTCCAGCATGATCTTGCAGTAGTGGACCTCGCGGTAGTCGATGTGAAAGAAGAAGGAACCATTAGGAGCGAGGACTCTGTAGGCCTCCACGATTCGTGGTCGGAGAAAGCCGATGAAATCGTCAAAGGCATCTGAATAGCCAGTTGTCCCGAGCATTTCTGTGCGGTACGACCGGCCTGCAAAACCAATCCTGTCTCCTCCAAGATCGTCCTGCACAGTCTTGATTTGTGTACGTGTCTGGACTTTGCCCGTATTGAATGGCGGATCGATGTAGATCAGCGCCACCGAGCCGGACGGCATCGCTCGCAGCACCTCCAGATTGTCGCCCTGCACGATGCGATTCAATTTGCCTCCCCTGGTTGCTGCTCCAGACTAGAGCATAGAGCTTTACAAGCTGAACAACCTCTCAACCGAGACCATTGGACAGGAGCGCGGCAAGGAGTATGGTTTTCACGGGCCCAAATTGCGGCGTTCCGGGGTATCGAATGGCATATGCTGCGACCGTGAAGCCTCCCAGACGGCGATCCATAACATCCACGGCGGAGGCCATGACCTGCGCGCCAAGTATCGCATTCGCCATGCTCTCCCATCGCGGCCGTGTGCGCCGCTCCAACCAGGACGCCTGCGCAGCGCTGCCCGAGCATGGGGCCTTCGTGGTGTGCGACGGCATGGGAGGCGCCGCGGGAGGCGAGGTTGCCAGCCATCTGGCAACAGAGACTTTTCTCAACTGCCTAGCCCAACGACCTTCTACCTCACCCGATCCTGCCGCGCCTAAGTGCGCAGCATCCAAATCTGTTCTGCCTCACGCTCCGCGGCAACCGATTCACGTTGCCCAGTTGGACCCGGTTACTCCAGCCCGAACGCGGTTGACCGAGGCCATTCATGGCGCCAACCAGGCTGTATTCCGTTATTCGCTGAAGTCGCCCAGGCTGCAGGGCATGGGCACAACGCTGGTTGCGCTGCTGTGGGAAGAAGCGCCGGCTAGCTCGACACTATGGATTGCCCATGTGGGAGACAGCCGTTGCTATCGCTTGCGTTCCGGTTCGCTCCAACTGCTCACCCGGGACCATTCGCTGGTGGAGGAGCAGGTGCGCGCGGGAGTGTTGAGCCGCGCGCAGGCCACAGCTTCGCCATTGCGCAATATCATCACCCGCGCCATTGGCACGCAGTCTACGGTGGAGCCGGAGATCGCCGCCTGCGACCCACAGCGCGGCGACCTGTATCTTCTAGCCTCCGATGGCCTCAGCCGCGATCTGGACGAAGCAGCCATTGCGCGTGTCCTCACACGCAACGCCAGCCCTGCCGCGTTTGCCGCCGTGCGGGGCGGCCCTGCTAAACCGGGCCTTGCAATGCAGGCCGCGCTCGACAACGCCTGCCAGGCGCTGGTTGACGCCGCCAACGCAAAGGGCGGTCACGACAACATCACAGTTCTGCTCCTAGCCTGCTCCTAGAATGTACAGAAACTTCACCCCGCGCCTACGATTAGCCTGTGACAACCTCCAGTCGCGCAACGGTATGGACTGGCGTCCGATAGACTCAACCAGGAAAGGAGAGACCATTGCGCAATGCGACTGCCAACGTGTTTCGCGTCACGCTTGCCGCCAGCCTCAGCATCTGCGCGTTGCTGTATTTTCTGTGGAGCTGGCGCTGGCCGCTGCTGGGCGACGCGTCGCTGATCCACTACATCGGGTGGCTCATCGAGCGCGGGTGGGCGCCTTACCGCGAGATCGGCGACATGAACATGCCGGGTTCGTATCTGATCGAGCTGGCCGCCATGCACCTGTTCGGCATGGGCGACGTGGCGTGGCGGCTCTTCGACTTCACGCTGATGGGCGCGGCGAGCGCTTCTTTCTTCGTGATTACCCTCAGCACCAACTCCGTGCGAAGGGATGGTTGGCTGGCAGGCCTCTATGCCGCGTGCCTCTTTATTCTGGTTCACGGGCGCGATGGCCTGGCCGAGGGCGGACAACGCGATCTGACGATGGCGGTCTGCCTCATCGTCGCGACGGCGTTTTTATTTGTCGCAATCCGCAGAGATTGGCCGTGGGCGGCGGCAGCCTTTGGTCTCTTCTCCGGCGCGGCGCTCACGATCAAGCCCACTGCGATCCTTCTGAGTCTTGCGCAGTTGCTGCTCGCAGCCGATCTGTTGCGACGATCTCTCAACGCTCGGCAGCCAGGCCACGCAGTCCGCAGCGTCTTTGCCCGCCTGGTTGCTCCGGCAACCCTCGCATGGCTGGTTGCGCCCACAATCTCCCTCGGCTTTCTGCTGAAGGAGCAGGCACTCGCTGCATTCCTTGCAGGCTTCCACGGTATCGTCCCGTACTACGCCAGCCTGGGACATCGTCCGCTGAGCTTTATCTTGCTGCACAGCCTCTCGCCTCTGATGTTGCCGGTGCTGCTCTGGATCGCGATTCTGGCGCTGGACGGAATGCGCTTCCGCCCGTCCCGCAACGGGGAAGCCGAGTGGACGCGAGCTTGGGAACGGACAGCACTGCTAGCAGGCGTTCTCTTCGGTCTCATCAACTGCGTTGTACAGGCGCGTGCGCTGCCTTACTATCGCTACCCGCTGCTGATCTTCCTGCTGCCGCTGATGGCTGTGGACTTTACGCGTGCCGCGCAGACGCAGCTCTCCGATCTGTGGCGCACTACGGCCCACATCCGGCGCATCAAAGCCGCACAATGGCTTGCTCTGGCTGCACTGGCCTTTGGGGGGTTCTTTCTGGCGCCGCAGTCTGCTGTGTTGATCCACCGCTATCGCTGGTGGGAAACGGACTTCATCAGCTCGCTGGAGCAGAACCTCGAGGCGCTCGGCGGCCAGCGGCTCTCCGGCCGTATCCAGTGCATCGACTCGATCTCCGGCTGCGGCAACGTCCTCTACCGCATGAGGCTGGAACCCTCGACCGGCGTGCTCTCCGACTTCCTGCTTTTCGGCCCGGACGACGTTCCCATTATTCGCCAGACACGCCAGCAGTTCTCCGTCGCTGTTCTGGCGAATCCTCCGCAGGTCATCGTCGTCACCAGTCATCTGCACATGGATGGCCCGGACAACTATCACAAGCTCGACCTCTGGCCCGCCTTCCAGAGCTTTCTGGCCGGCGACTACACGCTCCAGACCGAGTGGTCTCCCACGCGGACCGCGCGCTGGTGGAGTCGCGAAGAGACGCCCGCCAGCTACCGCATCTACGTTCTGCGTACGCAGCGTTGACAGACCTGCACTTGTGGCCATGATGCCGGGAATCCCGCATCTGTCTCGTCACGTCTCGCGCCAGCGCGGTGCGCTAATCCACAACGGAGCGGCGTATCTTGAGACGTATGCGCATGACGGTTCTCGCCTCCGGCTCGAAGGGCAACTCGACGGTGATTGCCAGCGCCGAAACGCGCGTGCTGGTGGACGCGGGACTCAGCTGCCGCGAGCTGCTGCGGCGCATGAAGATGGCCAACGAAGACCCCGCCGAGCTGGACGCCATCCTGATCACGCATGAGCATCAGGACCACGTAGCGGGCCTTTCGGTGCTGGCGCGCAGGCTGCGCATTCCGGTGTACTTTAGCGAATCGACGCACCGCGCCTGGGTGCGGCAGATGACTCCGCGCACCACCATGACCTACGCCCAGTGGCTGGACCACGTGCAGAGGGAGAAGGAGGCACGAGCCGCGCTCGATGCATTGGATAATGGCGCGGTTGGAGTCATGACAGATATGGAGGCCGCATCCGGCGAAGACGATTCCGACGAAGATGCACCGGAAGCCGCGACCCGGCGCGACCCGGCCAGTCTTCCCACTGTGGAGTACTTCCAGCCGGGGACGAACTTCTGCATCGGCGACCTGACGATTGCGCCCTTCACCACGCCGCACGATGCAGCCGACCCCTGCGGTTTCGTCTTCGAGTCGGCCACGGAATCGATCCGCATGGCCATTGCCACCGACCTTGGCTACATGCCGCCCAACGTACGGTCCGCCCTGCAGCGCATCGACGTGCTGTTGCTGGAATCCAACCACGACTTGGAGATGCTGAAGGAGGGCCCCTACCCGTGGGCGGTGAAGCAACGTGTACTCTCACGCGTCGGGCATCTCTCCAACGACGCAACGGCCGAGTTCCTGGCCCGCGATTACGATGGAAGCGCCTCATATATCGTTCTGGGCCATCTGTCGGAGACGAACAACGTCCCGGAACTCGCACTGTTTTCGGCCGAAGAGGCGATACGGGAACGCGGGAAGCTCCTGGGTAACCGTGTGCTGCTCGCACATCAATCCGAGCCAATCGCCACAATTTCTCTCTAACCGATCTCGATTCAACATGCTGGCGCAGGAAGAGATCGACCGGCAGGCGCAACGCCCTTTTGCGCAGCTGCAACAGAATTCGTGCAATCTACTCTTTTCTCCGCCTTGTGCTAAAAAATCAAGTAAAATGAGTCCATATACAACTATGGCAACATTTGCCTTACGAACATCCAGATCGCGCCGCATGACCGAACCTCATTGCACCGATCCGATCATTGGAGACATTCTAGCCGGTTGGCGATATGACATCTCCGGTCTTTCGCCCGCGATGCGCACGGACTACGATCGTCACCTCTCCGAGTGCGCCCAATGCCGACGCCGCCAGCACCTGGCGCGCACCATCGATGTGCTGCTGATCTCGGTCAGTTCGCTGTCCATTCTGGCTTTCCTGCTGGCTGCGGCTGTGCTGCACCGCATCGAGGCCATTGCGCACCTGGGCACCAGCCTTCATGGCCACCTGTATCACACGCCGATCACCATCTCACTGGAGGCGACCGCCTTCGCCGGCCTGGTCATCTCGCTTACGCTGTGGGTTCTGGTCGCTATTGCGACGCCGATCCCCGGCCTAGTTTCGGACGCGATCCAACGCATCCCACCCCATATCCGTGAACGCATCATGAAAAACGCCGCCTGATCCGTCCCGTTCTCCGTGGTTCGTTATCCGTTCCCCGTTTGGGGCATGGCAGTTCTGCCTTGGAGTTGTCGCCTGCAACTGCCTCTGATTTCAACGGGAACCAAGAACGAACAACGGGCAGCGTAGAACGCTGACCGCAAAAATGCGTTAGCGTAGAGAGACCAGCATGTCCCCCACGCAATCGCATCCCGAAGACGAAAACACTCCACCAGCCGACTCTATTATTCCGGTCGAAGGCTATGCTCCGCCCGAGGCCTACTCGCCGGAGCAGGCACGGCGGCGGCGCGAGTACAGCGTCTGGGACCCGCGCTCTGCCCCCGGCACCTACTTGCTGCTGGCCATCAATATCGCTGTCTACCTGTGGATGTGCCTCCACGGCGTAAGCCCGACAGGCCCTACCGAAAACGACCTGCTCCACTACGGCGCAAACGTCACATGGCTGGTGCTGCACGGCCAGTGGTACCGGCTGCTGACCGCAACCTTCGTGCATGTCGGTTTCATCCATATCGCCTGCAACATGTGGTGCCTGTGGAACCTGGGCATTCTGGGCGAGCCGCTGATAGGCCCTTACGGAATGGTCGCTGTGTACCTGCTTACGGGGATTGCCGGGAACCTGCTCAGCATGGGCTACAACGTCTACTACGACCTGTGGTTCCGTGATCCTAACTCCTTATTCCAGATCGGCGCGGGAGCCTCGGGCGCGGTCTTTGGCATTGCCGGCATTCTGATCGTGCTGCTGAGCAACCGCCGCCTGCCATTTCCCTGGGAAGAGTTACGCCGGCTGCGCAGCAGCGTGGTCAAGTTCGCCCTCATTAACCTGGTAATTGGGATCAGCACAATCGTTGTCAATATCGGCATCCGCATCGACAATTCGGCCCACATCGGGGGCTTCCTGAGCGGTTTGGCGCTGGGCGTTCCACTGGTGCCGCGCATGACCGCCGGACGCGAACGCTACCTCAGCCGCCAGAAGGTCACCTTCGCCGTAGCCTGCCTCGTCCTGGCCCTCTTCGGCTACGCGATCGCCAACCTGTTGTAAGACAGTTGCGAGTTGCAGGTTGTCAGTTGCGAATGGCTGGAATGCGGTGGCCGGTTCTGAAGGCGCGACCTTCAATCACTGGGTGCTGTAGGTCTTCAAACGGTAACCTGTAACTGGCAACCTGCAACTCAAACCAGCGTGGTCTGCGCGAACTTGCGCACCATGGCCAGCAGCAGCTTGCGGTCGTTCTCCGAGAGACGCGCCGAATAGCGCTGGATCTGGGTGAGGAAACGAATCTCTTCTTCTCCCAGGTGCAGCGCTGACATCTCCTGGCTTACGGCTTGATCGGAGAAGAACTGCGCCAGTTGCAGGTCCAGCGCATAGGCAATCTTCTGCAGCGTCTCCAGCGAGGGTACCGTATGCCCGTTCTCGACCCGCGATAGATAGCAGCGCAAGAGTCCGGTCCGCTTCTCGATGTCGCCCTGCGACATGCCTTTTTGCAGACGATAGGCGCGGATCGTCGCCCCAATGTTCATTGCGATGGTGGCGACGGGAGGGATGCTGTTCAGTGGTGTTGGAAGTGTTTGCATATCTGCCATTAGCCACAAAGTAAACATCCTGGACGGTGAGGTCAATGGCTAAATCGTGGGATACCACGATATGCGTACCAGCCAAGGTTCGTAGGGAGCCAGATGGAGCATAACCCTTGAAGCTCTACTTTAAGCCCAGCCCGCGTTGAACCGAAGAAGATATTAACGATTAAGTTATTAGAGAAAGAATAAATTATAAGTTGCAGTTACAGGTTACGGGTTGAAAACAAAGACGATCTTGCGAACAGAACAGAGTGGACAACCTGCAACTATCCCATGTACATCCCACCGTTGACATCCAGCGTGTGGCCGGTGATGAAGCCAGCCTCTTCGGAGGCGAGAAAGGCGACTGCTGCGGCGACGTCGCGGTCTGTGCCGACGCGCGCCAGCGGGATCTGCGAGGTCATGGACGTGCGCTGGGCTTCGGTCAAAACGGCGGTCATCGCGGTCTCGATGTATCCCGGCGCGACGGCGTTTACGGTGATTGCTCGGCTGGCCAGCTCGCGCGCCAGTGAGCGGGTGAGGCCGATGAGGCCGGCCTTCGACGCGGCGTAGTTGGCCTGGCCGGCCTGGCCGGTCTGGCCGACCACCGAGGTGATATTGATGATGCGCCCCCAGTGCGCCTTGAGCATGGAGCCCATCACGGCCTGAGTCATCAGGAACGCGCCGGTGAGGTTGGTGGCCAGCACATCATCCCAGTCCTTGCGCTTCATGCGCAGGGTGAGGGTGTCGCGGGTGATGCCGGCGTTGTTGATCAAAATATCAACCTTGCTGAACCGGGCCATGACAGCCCTGACGCAGGTTTGGATGGATTCTTCGTTGCTGAGGTCGAGCGCGAAGGGGTGCGCGGAACCGCCCGCCGCGGCGATCTCGGCGGCGACTTCGGCCAGCTTTGCCTCGTTCCGCGCGGCCAGCGCGACAGTTGCGCCTGCCTCGGCCAATGCCAACGCGCACGCACGCCCGATGCCCTGTGATGCTCCTGTAACCAACGCAACTTTGCCTGCAAGTGTGCTCATTTGTCTTCCTTCCCTCTGCCCGCCTCATTATACGAACCCAATTCGATTCATCCACAGAGTTCGGGGTGCATGGGTCGCAGAATGACATATCCTTGCAGGGTGATGACCGACAAACTGCCAGCCGCAACAGACCCGAAACAAGCCGCCGAGACTCCCGCCGCGCCACTCGCCAAGCCTTCCGCCGAGCCAACCACCAAGCCAGTGGCGAACGAGATCGATGTCTACGCCATTCAGGGCGCAGAGCCGGAGGTGCTGGCCTA
>Ga0326727_10027706_pt1 | contig 10378 bp, 6 predicted proteins | sample MB2enrmetagenome_FD_207643 | JGI IMG/M metagenome (GOLD analysis project Ga0326727, IMG submission 207643) | Lab enriched peat soil microbial communities from McLean, Ithaca, NY, United States - MB29MY | ecosystem: Environmental > Terrestrial > Soil > Wetlands > Peat | place: USA: New York...
AGCGGCGGGAGTGCCGGCCGGTGCCATCCCGGGAGCGCTCGAGGGCGCCGGCACCGGATCCGCGGCCTTCGGCTGGAGGGCGGGCGCGGCACTCGCGGGGGCGGCGGGCGTCGGCAGCGGCGTTGCTTCGGCCATGACCTTCTTCAACTGGCGGGCCTGGGGCGAAGCGGGGTAGTCGGTCAACAGCCACGAGGCTGTGGCCTTGGCCTTTAATTGGGCCTGGCCGTCGATGATGTGCGCGTAGAGCCGCTGCAAGAAATACATGGCACGCGGAACCTCTCGGTCCCGCGGATACTTGTGCTCCCAGTCCCGGATCGCGCCTTCGGTCAACGCGGCCGAGGCAACCGTCTGGCGCGCGATGTCGTGATTGACGTCGTAGCGCAAGCCGAGGTCTTTGATCGTGTTCTTGATGCCGAGAATGCTCATCTTGAGTTGACCGAAGTATTCGTCGGCGGGCGCCAACAGGCGCAGCGCGGCCAGCCGGGAGGCAAGCCGTTGCGCCGCAACGTCGCGAACGCGCACCTTCGAAGGCGGGGGCTGAGCGCTGCTCGCGCTCGGGCATGTCGCGATGCAGGATGCGACCGCACATGCCGCAACGAAACCAAAGACTCGCTTCACAGGAATGTCCTCGGGAGCCGCTTGCGCGGCGACCTGTCGTGAAGATCCGCGAATGAACGCGTCGTTGGGGAGATAACCTTCGTGCGCCTCAGAAAAATACCCGTCGCCTGCGTGCAAACGCGTGCCGCAAATCGTGAAGTTTTCGAGGCGGCATGGCCTAGCGCGCTGGCCGCCCTCGAACGCGCCGCACGCGGCGGCGCGGCTCTCGTCGTCATGCCGGAGGGAACCGTCCCTGCGTACGTACTCGGCGAAGAGCCGGTCGACGAGGCACAGCTCGAGGCGGCACGAGGCAACGTCGCGCGCATAGCGCGGGCCTTCGGCATTACCGTGGTCTACGGCACCGCCCGTGTCGGCGCCGGGCGTACCTACAATAGTGCGGCGGTCATCGGGCCCGACGGCGAGGAACTCGGGCATGCCGACAAACAGTTCCTGTGGCACTTCGACCGGCGCTGGTTCGCGCGCGGCGAAGCGCTCGAGCCCGTCGACACGCCCGTCGGCCGGCTCGGCGTGCTGGTGTGCGCCGACGGTCGCCTTCCCACGCTCGCGCGAACGCTGGTGGAGCGCGGCGCCGAACTCCTGGTGATGCCGACCGCGTGGGTCACGAGCGGTCGCGACCCGGCCAACCTCGAGAACGTGCAGGCCGACCTTATGATCAACGTGCGCGCTCGCGAGAACGGCGTTCCCTTCGTCGTCGCCAACAAATGCGGGGTGGAACGCGGCGCCGTTGCGTATTGCGGCAAGAGCGCCATCGTGGCGGCCGACGGCACGACCTTGGCTCGCGCGCCGGAGACCGAGCCGGGCGTCATCGCGGGTCAGGTGGAGGTCGGCGCGGAACCGCGCGGCTACGACGATCCCCCCACCTTGCAACTTCCGCAAGCGCGCAAGAAACACGCGGCGCGTTTGGCCTTCACACCCGCACGGGACGCAGCGTCGCTCGAGCGCTTTGAGGCGATCGCGGCGCTCTCCGATGCCGACGCCGTTATTTCGCCGCTCTCCGCCGACGAGGGCGTCTGCGTGGCGCGAGCCGGCGGCATTGCGGCGGCGTTCGTCGACGACGCCACGGTGGAGAATCCCGCAGGCCTCGTGAGCGCCCGCTTGGCGGGCCTCGACCTCTTCGTGTGGCGTACGGCGCTCGGCGGCGCGCGGACGACGGCACTGGCGCGGACGCGCGCGACCGAACTTCGCGCGTACGTCCTGGTTCTTCCCAACGACTCGCAAGGTCGCGCCTTCGCGGTGGATCCCGACGGCACGATCGTCTCGGGAACCTTCGGATCCTTCCGCTTGGCCGCGTTCGTCTACGATGCAAATCGTACGGCGGCGACGAAGGTCGCGCCACATACGGACGTGCTCGAGGGCTTACGTGCGGTGGAAGTGCTGCGCGAGCGCGGTCGAGCGGAGGTTTCACTTGAGTGATTATGTTTTCGAGGCGGGCGCGCAGCGGGCGCTCGACACGGCGGTCGCACGCGGCGCGCAGTATGCCGACGTGCGCTTCGAGGACGGCCGGTCAGAATCGATCGAGGTGCGCAACGGGGTCGTTGCGGCACTGACCGACGAACGGTCGTGCGGCTACGGCGTACGCGCCTTTTTCGATGGGGCCTGGGGCTTTGCGGCGAGCGACGACCAAAGCGATGCAGGATTCGACGCCACCGCCGCGCGCGCCGTCGCGATCGCGCGCGCCGGTGCGACCGTCGCGGCACTGCGCTTCGCGGAAGCCCCGAGCGAGCGCTACGTCGATACGTACGCGACGCCGGTCCTCATCGACCCCGCGACGATTCCGGTGGGCGACCGCGTCGCCTTCTTGCTCGAGGTCGAACGCGCGGCTCGCTCCGCGAAGCGGGTCACGACGGCCCACGCCGGCATCGAACTATGGCGCACCGCTAAAGAGTTTTACTCGACGACGGGCTCGCGCATCGCTCAAACGATCTATCAAAGCGGTTCGGTCGTCGGAGCGCTCGCGGTCGGTGGCGGCGAGGCGCAGGATCGGACCTATCCGGGCGACGTCGGCCTCTTCCAATCGGGCGGCTGGGAAATCGTGCGCGCGGCCCGACTGGACGAAAACGCCGAGCGCATCGGCGAGGAAGCCGACCGCTTGCTCGACGCGCCGCAGTGTCCCTCGGAAATCACCGACGTGATCCTCGGCGGATCACAGGTCTCGTTGCAGATCCACGAGTCGTGCGGCCACGCCGCCGAACTCGACCGCATCATGGGCTGGGAAGCCAACTTCTCGGGCACGAGCTTTCTCGATCCGGCCCAGCGCGGCAAGTTGCGGTACGGTTCCCCAATCGTGACCATCGAACTCGACAACACGCTCGCGCTCGGGCTGGCGACGGTCGGCTACGACGACGAGGGCGCTCGCAGCACGCGCTCCGATATCGTGCGCGACGGGCTGCTCTCGGGTTTCTTGATGTCGCGCGATACGGCGCGAACGCTCGGCTTGCCGACGAACGCCTGCGTGCGCGCGCAAGGCTGGCGCGACGTCCCGATGATTCGGATGTGCAACTTGAACCTTTTGCCCGGCGACCGGCCCTTCGAGGCGCTCTTCGAGGACGTCGAGCGCGGCGTTTACATGGAATCGAATCGATCCTGGTCGATCGACGACCATCGACTCAACTTCCAGTTCGGCTGCCAAATCGGCTGGGAAATCCGCAACGGCAAAGTGGGCCGCATGCTGAAGAACCCGACCTACGCCGGCGTCACGCCGCAATTCTGGAATTCGTGCGACGCGATTGCCGACGCGCGCTCGTGGACGGCGTGGGGCACGCCGTCGTGCGGCAAGGGCGAGCCGATCCAAATCGGCCGGACGACGCAGGCCGCAGCGCCCGCGCGCTTTCGCAACGTGCAGGTCGGAGTGGGTTACGATGATTAGCGACGAACGCGAACGGCTGGCGCGCAGGGCGTTGTCGTTCGCCGCCGCCGGCGAGACCGAAGTCCTCGTTCACGACGAGGACCGTGCCCTGACGCGCTTCACCCACAATTCGATCCATCAGAACCTCGCAAGCTCGGGGACGTCGGTTCGCTTTCGGGTGGTTTTAGAGGGCCGCACCGGCTTGGCCGCCACCAACCTAACCGACGATGCATCGCTTCGTGCCACGGCTCGACGCGCGGCGGACCTCGCGGCGCTCGCGCCGCACGACCCGGTCTTCCCCGGCTTGCCGGATGGGCGGCCACGGATCGCCGCTCCGGCAGGGGCGTTCGTCGAGGCGACGGCACAGGCGAGTCCGCAGACCCGGGCCGGGATCGCTGCCGACATCTTCGCCGCGGCGGAAGCCTCCGGGCTGTGGTCGGCGGGCTTCGTCACCAGCTCGCGGGGCGGAATCACCGTGGCCAACTCGCGAGGCTTGCTCGATTCGTTCGACGGGACCGATTGCGGCGTCAATGTAAAGCAGAACGCGCCCGACTCGACCGGCTTCGCGGAACACTTCGACACGAACGTTTCCGCGCTGGACGGTTCGCGGCTCGGGACCATAGCGGCGACGAAGGCACGCGCCTCGAGCGACCCGCAGCCGATGGAACCGGGCGTCTGGACCGTGATCTTCGAGCCGGCCGCGTTCGGCGAACTGCTGGCGTACTTGATGGACCACTTCTCCGCCCGCGCGTACGACGAAGGCTCCTCGTTCCTGAGCGACGGCTTGGACAAAGCCTACACCGGCACGAACGTCACGCTCGTCGACGATTACGCGAACGCTCACGCTCCGGGCATGCCCTTCGACTTCGAGGGTTCGCCCAAGCAACGCGTGACGCTCCTCGAGAACGGAGTCGCGCGATCGCTCGTAACCGACGCCTATTGGGCTGCGAAACTCGGCCGCGAAAACACGGGCCACGCCGGTCCGTACGCCGGCTCGCGTGGCCCCGAGCCGCTGAACCCGGTACTCGCGCCGGGTACGAAGTCGCTCGAGCAGCTGATCGCCGAGACGGAGCGCGGGCTGCTAGTGAGTCGCCTCTGGTACATCCGCCCCGTCGACCAGCGCCGGACGATCGTGACCGGAATGACGCGCGACGGAACGTTTCTGATCGAAGGCGGCAAGGTGACCCGAGGCGTGCGCAACATGCGCTTCAATCAGAGCATCCTAGAAGCGCTGCGGGCCTCCGAATTTTCGTCGGGGCCCGCACGCACGGTCAGCTTCAATTATTCGATCGTTACGCCGGCGGCCAAGATCGCCGCCTTCCGGTTTACGAGTACGACCGACTTCTGACGCTAGGCGCCCCGCGCCACCCGGCCGCCCGCGATGACCCGGAGTTCGGTCTCGCGCTGCGCCGGCCGAAGGATGGAGAGCATCGCATCGACGACCGTGGGATCCCACTGGGTGCCGCGACCTTCGATCAGGACGTCGATGGCGCGCGGGATCGGCATCGGATCGCGATAGGGGCGCTTGCTGATCATCGCGTGGAAGCTGTCGGCCACGGCGATGATGCGGGACATGAGCGGAATCTGCGAGCCGCTCAGGCGGTCCGGATAGCCCTTGCCGTCCATGCGCTCGTGGTGGGCCCGGACGATCGAGGAGATCTCCTTGAGCGAGGGGATGCGGTCGAGCATCTTCGCGCCGATCCGCGAGTGGGCGCGCATCACGCCCCACTCCTCATCGGTGAGCGGGCCCGGCTTGAGGAGGATCTCGAGCGGAGTGGACACCTTGCCGACGTCGTGGAGGGTGCCGCAGAGATCGGCGAGGTCTTGCTGCTCGAGGCTGAGGCCCATCACCTTCGCCAAGCGCCGGCACCAAGCTCCGACCGCGCGCGAGTGGTCGCTGGTCGCGGGGTCGCGGGCCTCGATCGCGGCGAGGAGCGAGCCCACCACTTCATCGCGGCTAACGAGCTTCGAGGGATCCGTCTGAGGACCACGGCGGAAGGCGGAGCGTGCCGCTTCGAGCGGCTTTGCCAGCTCGTTCGCCCGGACGGCCAGGTACGAGGTGACTTCCTCGTTGAGGCCGTGGACGGAGGTGAAGGACGCCGACAGGGTCGCACAGGTCAACAAGACCAAGCGAGCGTGCTCAGGCGCCGTCTCGGGATCCGAGACGGCACCTGCCCACGCATCCAACCCCTCGCGATCTCCACACTCGACTTCAAGAGCGAGCTGATCGAGAAACGTGTTGGCAAAAATGCTCGACGCAATTGAGCCGGTGACCTGGTCACGGCCCATAGACCGCAGTGCTGCGGCCACGACATCCTTGCTGTATTCTTCGATATGGTCAGCGAGCAGGCTTCCAGCCTCTGCCGATATCGTAACTCCGTTGATCATGCTCCACTTCCGTGTGGTCTCGGATCGGCGAATCTGCGTTAGGAAATCTGCTACAGACGAGCCGGTACCTTGTGCTACTGTTAACACTGCGCCCTCCATGGCGACTGATCAGTTACGCCAGATTACTGGCGGGGTGGCCTAGAACAGCGGGGACGATGCATCCGCTGCGAACAGCGGAGACGAGGCATCCTTCACATGGGAGTGAGCCGCCATCGGAACGAGTCCGGAAGCCGCCTGACCGTTCGTGCACGCTGCAAGACCGAGCAGGGAGACCCCCAGGGCCAAGACTGAAACCAGTCGACGCAAGTTCGTTCTCCTACTAAAACAAGTGGGCGTGGATAGAGAATAGCGAAATGGACGGGACCCGGTCTCTCCCCTAAAATTGGGTACCTCTTGGGGCAGTTTGAAATCGACAGGGGGTATGCCCAGGGACTGGCCCAGTTTTCCCGATCACTGAGAACGACTTCAAGTGGGGTAGGTGACCCCCAGGAGACGGGGTGGCTGCCTTGCAAACCCGCTAGACGTCGAGGCGCGCGAACGTACGTTCGCCCCTAAAAGGGTGCCTCGGTGGGCACTTCAAAACCGCACACCCGCGGGCACTTCAAAACCGCACGCTCGGGCTGGTGATGTGGGGTCGCGGTTGGCTACTTGGGCGCGGCGCCCTTCCTGGTTCGGGCGTTGGTGCTGGACTCGTGGAGGCGGTAGCTCTTGCCGCGTAGCTGGATGAGGTGGCTGTGGTGCATGAGCCGGTCGAGGAAGGCCGTCACCGCCGGCGTGTCACCAAACATGCGTGGCCAGTCTTCGAGTGGGCGATTCGACGTGATGAGCGTCGAGGCGCGTTCGTAGCGACGCATCACGATTTCGAGCAAGTCCTCCGCGGCGCTGGCCGGTAACTTGCGCATACCGAGGTCATCGATGATCAAAAACGAGACCTCCGTCAACGCGGCGATCGCGCTGCTTCGTTCGCCCGTCGCGTCGGCGAGCACGAGTTCTTCGAACAGCACGTGCGCTTCGCGGTAACGCACATGGAAGCCGGCATGAATGGCAGCCATCCCGATCGCCTGCGCGAGGTGACTCTTGCCCACGCCGGCGTTGCCAAGCATGAGTACGTCGTCGTGTTGCTCGATAAATCGACCGGTGGCGAGTTCGAAGATCAGCGCGCGATCGAAGCCGGAGTTAAAACCCCAGTTGAACGTGTCGAGCGTCTTTGGATCTCGAAAGCCGGCGCTCTTGACGCGTCGAGCGACGAGTCGGTCCCGTCGCCGCTCGAGTTCGTCATGGACGAGCAGGCCGAGGAAGTCCAGTGGTCCGAGCGTATCGGCTCGCGCTTGCTGAGCGCGAACGGAAAGGGCGTCGGCCATACCGCCCAAGCGGAGTTGGCGCAGGGCGCGATCGATTTCATCGTTGGTCATCGGATGAGCCTCCTTGTGCGAGGGTCGCGAAGTGCGTTCGGTAGGTCGAGATCGACTCGATCACGGCGTGTTGTTGTAGGAGCGGAAGGGGAACGTTCTCGATGTCGAGGGCTCTGCGCAGGAAGCGCAGTCGAAGAGCCCCCGCCGAGAGTGCGAGCGCGCAAGCGCGTTCGACTCGCTCTGGTCCGTGACGTTTGAGGAGGTCACACAGGCCGAAGAGCGGTCGCAATGCCTGAGCGCCGCGCTCAGCCTCCATCGCTCGCGCGAAATCTCGGCAGAACGGCCCTGCGGCGGCCACATGGGCGACCAATCGGTGAACTTGCGGCGGCGTTTGCTTCGGGAGATCGCTCTCGACGGTTTGTCGACGACCGCGCCCGGTGGTCACATGTTCGCGAACGAACTCTCTCGTGCGGGGATCGATGATGCGCAGCCAGAGTCGGCCGACGTGCACGACGACGCTGGTTCCAACGTACCGTGGCGGGGCCGAGTAGAAGGCGCCGTCGACCTCGATGTACCCATCGACGTGAACGCGCCGCTCGACGATGCGGTAATACTCGAACCGCGTCGGCGGTAGGGGAAGCAGTGCCGGGCGCTCCTCCTCGAACATCTCGCGGACTTGACGCTTGGTAGTGCCGTGAATACGCGTGAATGCCCACCGCTCGTTCCAGCGCGTCAAAACCGTGTTCTGCTCCTCGATGCTCTCGAAGCGTCGGCCCTTGAGCGCCGTCGATTGCGTGTGCCCGACGGCCGACTCGACCTTGCCCTTGAGATCGGGGGCGTACGGGCGGCACGGAATCGCGACGACACCGTAGTGGGCGAGTGTCGCGGCGTAGAGCGCGTTGAGCTCCGGTTCGTAGATGTCGGGTTCGATCACGCCTTCCTTGAGATTGTCGAGGCGGATCGTCTTCGGTGCGCCGCCGAAATAGGCGAAGGCTTCTTCGTGCAGTTCGCACCAGATTTGCTGCGAACTGCGCCAGACGACTTTCCGAAATGCGTGACGGCTCATGCCTAGCGTCATCACGAAGAGCCGCGGCTTGCGGTACTTGCCGCTCTTTGGGTCGCGTGTCGGCGCGCCTTCTCCGTAATCGACTTGCGCCTCTTGGCCGGGCGGTGTTTCGAAGCGGCAGCTCACCTTGGGATCGGCAGCGCGAAAGCGGCGTGCGAAGCGTTTGACCGCATCGTACGAGCCGGCGTAGGCGCGATGCTCGACCATATCCTGATAGATCGCGACGGCGTTGCGCCCTTTGGCAACCTCGGCCTCGATAAATTCCGCGTGGCCCGCGACGCTGCTCCGGGTCGGCCGCGGGATCGGTTCGGCGACGTCGTCTACAGACTCCGCCGCCTCGGCCACGGCCTCGAGGTCGGTGGGCACTTCGGCCGGGGTGTGCGGTTTTGGATTCGGCGATCGCACGGGCAGCAGGCCCGCCTCTTGGCCGATCCGTCGAACCGTCTCGTGCCGATGACCAGTCTCGCGGCAAACGCGCCGAATGCTCCAGCGCAGCCGCAGGAGGCCCAGGATCGTCTCTCGTTCGGGTGCGCTCAACTGGTTCATAGCGGCGCTTTCGCGCCGCCCCTGGCGTGCCCGAGGCGGTCAGATCAGACCGGCACCTCGCGGCCGCAGCGAACCAAGCGTGCGGTTTTGAAAGTGCCCACCGACTGGTGTGCGGTTTTCAACTGCCCACAGGTGTGCGGTTTTGACTGCCCGCCGAGGAAGGGTGCTCCTTTTTGTCATCTCAATTATCGCCAGGATCTCGGCAGGCAAATTCCCGAGCGAGTCCAGCTGGCGAGGCCTAGCTGCGGCTAGACTATTCCGTGGGAACGGGCAAGCGCAATTGCTTCGCGCCGACCACTGCATCCGAGCTTCTTGATTATAGACTTAACGTGCGAGTCGACGGTCAGCGAACTCCGCCCTAGCTCCTCGGCAATACGCTTACTGGTCTCCCCGGAGGCCAGGCCTTGTAGTATCCTCAACTCGGTCTTCGTCAAGGCTGCGAATCGTGGCGAGGACGCACTCGAGGGAAGAGGTAACGATTCAAGGAGGCGCGCGTAACCACCATAGTTCGATTGCCGCAACTCGCTCAAGGCCGCGGCCATGTCAGTGTGGCCAGCGCCGGTTTCAACGTGTATATAAACCGCTCTCGCAGCCTTAAGTAGGGCTTTTAGTGGATTTGGATAGCGCGCCAAGTTAATTTCCGCATCGCGCAAGAGATTGTTAGCAGTGGATCCTCGACCCATCAAGATCGAAGAGATCGCGAAAAGAATCCGTGCCTTGACCACGCGACTGGTCTCAAACTCACCCGAAGCAACGCTCAGCGATTGGAGCGTATCCTGAAACATCCGCGCGGTCTCCTCCGCTGTAACCCTCTCGCCGGCAGCAGCCGCGTAAAGGGAGATCTCAGCGAGCCTGAGAGCTCGGCGCGCCGAGGTCGCTTGACCGCCGCCGCTACCTTCCAGAAATCTGAAAGCTGTCGCAAAATCCGAAGACCACGCCGCCCTCATAGCAAAGGCCGGCGCTAAAGTCTCAATGGCGCGCACACCTGCGCTCGCACCAACTTCCTCAAGGTCCGACTCTAGGTCAGTAACCCTTTCCATATCCCCGCGCTCGACTGATAATTCATAGAGATTTAGCTTTACAAACTCAAGGGCAGCTGAATCTCCGGCTCGCTCCGCGTCCCGCTTCATTTGACTAAGCGTCCAAGTACACTCAGCGTAGTCGCAATAGTGGTAGGCAATTAAGTATAACAGGCTGCCCGCACGGGCTGCGATTCGATAAAGACCCAACCTGTGTGCGTCTCGGACACACGCAGCGATGTACGACCGAGCATCGTCGAAGTTCGATGAGTTGAAGGCCACGGCGCTGGCATGATGAAGGGTCGAAACCCGAACGGCATCATCCTGTAGCGCAGCACTGATGGCTAAAGCGCTCTTTATGAAGGCATTAGCCTCGTCATGTCGCCCGTGAAACGAAAGCGCAGAAGCCTTCGTCGCCAGGACTCGAGACGCCAGATTCTTACTCTCAATACGACCAACATCAATCGTATCTAATATCTCAAGGGCCTCAGCGACCTTAACTCGATTAAGAAAACTAAGGGCATACCGTTGTGCAATCTCTGCA
>Ga0326727_10027709_pt1 | contig 10376 bp, 11 predicted proteins | sample MB2enrmetagenome_FD_207643 | JGI IMG/M metagenome (GOLD analysis project Ga0326727, IMG submission 207643) | Lab enriched peat soil microbial communities from McLean, Ithaca, NY, United States - MB29MY | ecosystem: Environmental > Terrestrial > Soil > Wetlands > Peat | place: USA: New York...
TAAAAGTCCTTGATTTATGCGTGTTTGCAGGTTTTAGTAAAAATAAGGGAAAAACCTGAAAGCCGCACTATATCTGGTTCTTTTGCGAAGGATGCTGAAAAAGAGTTTGATTGAAACTTCAGGTAGTTTAGCTGTTGCCATTAACGGTTACCACCACCAAGGAAAAAGGCCGAAACCGAAAAATGGCCAACCAAAGCCAAAACCGCGACCATAGCCGTAACCATAAGCACCCCATCTGCGACCCCACATAGAAAACTCCTCCTTTCTAAATCACAAACACTGTAAAATTTTAGCTTTTTTAGGTCGTCTAATTTGAGAAACTAGCTATTAACCTAGTACACATTATGAAATAAGAAAGGGATTAGTGATGATCTTTGTAAAATTATGCCAACCATAATATTGATTGATGCTTTCTGAATTGGTAAGGTAAGCATTTCGGTTCATCGGTAATTATGTTAGCAGCATGGGGTCTGATTAAATAAAAAGGGTGCCCCTTTGGGGCAACCTTGAGGCGGAGCCTTATTTTCTGCTGGGTTAATTTATCCTTAGCTTCAAAAATTCGAGATGTGTATGGCCTAATTATAGCCTGATTATATTAAAAGCTATCACCTTTTAGGGGTGATAGCTGGTTTTAACTCGATTTGTTAGAAAATAACACCTAAAGCGATAAGAATCAAAATAGCGATAGCAATAATTCCGACACCTACGCCGCGAAAAGGAGCAACGGGTGCGACAGGAGCAGGACAACATGCTCCACCCATACCATAACCCATTCCGTACATTAATATTTCCTCCCTTCTAAAATTAGAATACGATACCCAGTGCGATAAGCAGAAGAATAATTACAACAACTACAGCGATTCCTGCACCAAAGCCACGGCCTGTTCCACAAGCAGCTCCATCAACGCCACCGAATGCCATATGCATTTCCTCCTTTGTTAAGAGATAATACATAATATGTATATAATGGAATTAATGTAACTATATGTGAATAATAATATTTTGTTCTCAAGGTCGAAACGGACAACGAGCGCTCTCGCTGATCCGCATCTTGAGATGTGTTGCGCCAGAATGGCTACTTTTCATCAATTACCGCTATTAGACCATAGCAACTATTGCACAATTTAATCTTTTCTCCATCGGGATGATCCGGGTCCAGCCAGTCATTAGCGTGCTCTGCTAGCATTTCTGTATCGCATCTTGCACAATTATAGGCTGCTATCTTTTCTGCTTTCTTGAATCTTAGCATTCCATTCTCACTATTAACCATTACGTTTCACTTCAGTCACTTTTAGCTCGACAAAATATTCTTGATTTTCTTCACTCAGAAAAAGAGTTAAACGATCTAAAAATCTAGCTAATTCATCGGTCTTAAATCTACGATTGAGATTGGTTAGAATGTTTTCTGCTTCTTTTAGTGGTTTATTGACAGGGTTGATTGCATATGTGTATACAGTTTCTTCGTTCGGTATCGTCGTAGGAACTGGAACACTAGCATAAGCTCGTTTTTCTATTTGTTCACCGATTTTAGATGCGTCTCTCGTAGATTTGATCTTGTTCCGGAAGTCAACGGCGGCCTGTCCGACCATCACGTTATTTCCTCTGGATTTAGCCACTTGCATTTTTGCAAAGAAAGTACCAAGGGTTGTAGGTGAACATTTCCATTCATCGCAAATTTCCGCATTAGTATGTATTCTTCTCATTTCGGCCGCAGCCGTCTGACTACCCAGAAAGTCTAGAGCCTCAAACTCTGCCTTACTGGGGATCTCCCCAGACTTAATCTTGTCGATAAGTGCATTCATCTTTATCTCTCCAATCGTTGTTACTTTGATTACCCCAGGAGCCATAACCTTTCGTTTCTCAACTCCAACCAGATTTTCAGAAGGAGTTCGGACGGTCTCATGCTTTCGTAACCGTAAAGCACGACCATGGACGCCGTTGCCGATTCTCTTCTGTTCTCGAATCTCGTCTCTGAGCATGCGTTCGATCTCCGACATAGAAATCCCCCAAACTTTCTTTTAGCAACAGTATTGCCAATTCTATATAGAATTAACAATGTTATACTATTAAAGTTTCATAAGATTTACTGGGCGCTCAAAATACTTAAGATCCTACTTATTTTAAAAATAACTAAAATTCTTTAGCACAAGTACATGCACGATAGAAATTTGTCCCGCCATACATATAAGTATGGTAAAAAATGCTAATCAAGGAGTGTTGTGTGATGTACTATTACGTTCAACCAGGAGATTCTCTGCACAGTATTGCTAGGGCTTATAATACAACAATTAGTAATTTAATTGATTTAAATCCACAAATCAGCAATTATCACAGAATCCATGTTGGCGAAAGAATTAGAGTTAGCAGCAGTAACAATTGGGGTGGAAGTTATTGGGGCGGAAACGAGTATCGAAGGGGACATGAAGAATATCTAAGAGGCCGCGCCGAATATCATAGAGGCCGCGCTGAATCATCGAAACACCATGGTCGCTAAAGCTTAGAATCAGCAGCGGTAATCGGTGCAGCGATTGTCGGATTAGGTCCCTATATTTTTATAAACAACGGACCCTATGCATTAAATATCCTGTTATTTAGTTCTTCCTTTCAATTTAGTGCTCTTACCGGAAACGGTGGGAGCCTTTTTTATTTATCACTTGCTTAAACTTTATCAACATACCTTTCCTATCGCTCACCATTCTCTCTTTTTCCTAAAGATATGATTGATTATACTAACCAGTCATATTAGAATGACAGTAATACTACTCATGATTATAGGAAGCTCAGGTTTCCTATAATCATAGCGGGAAGTCTGGTATCCTGAAAAAGATGATCAAATTTAGGCGTGATCTTTTTAAGGCGAGCATGATAAAAAAGCAGAAGGTGGGGGTCGAATATGTCATTTTTCAAAGCAATAGGAAGGTTATTCGGAGGGGAAAAGGCTAAACAACCAGATCCGGTAAAGTCTAAACAGCCAGATTCAGTAAAGGCTAAACAACCAAATTCGGTAAAGGCTAAACCAATTGATAAGACTAAATCGACAAGCTCAGGCAATAAGACTAAACATAACAGTCAAGTTTCCAAGGCAAATGCATCGTTAGTTACCGAGCTTAATAAGTACAGAATGAGTATTGCAAGGAGAGAAGGAATTAAACCTTATATGGTTTTTACAGATAGCCAGCTAAACGCAATAATCGAGGCAAAACCGTTGAATGAAAGAGAATTATCGTGGATAGACGGATTTGATGATAATAAGGTTTCCAAGTACGGAAAAGAAATCATTAAAATTTTTAAATACGCAAAATAGTTGACTACTGTATAGTACATTCGGCCACTCATATAGATTTGACATATTTCTATTTATGGGTTATAATCAAACAAAGCTCGTTAAAACTAATGGATTTAAGCAAACCTTCTCTATTGCCTAAGGCTTCAGGAAGCGGTGAACTTGCCATGTAGCACGGGTAATATATTTAGTGGAGGTTTTTTATAATGTTTAATGACAAAGTTCTAAATTGCAGAGACTGTGGTCGGGATTTCGAATTTTCAGCATCTGAGCAAGAGTTCTATGCGGAAAAAGGGTTTACTAACGAACCTGGACGTTGCCCTGAGTGCCGTGCAGCCAAAAAAGCACAAACCAGAAACCAAGGCGGCGGTGGTTACTCTCGTCAGGAACGCGAAATGTTCCCGGCTGTTTGCGCTACTTGCGGAAAAGAAACTACTGTTCCTTTCCAACCATCTGGGGACAAACCAGTATATTGTCGCGAGTGCTTTCAACCCCGCGCACGTAACAACTGGTAAATCGTAATCGTAGAAACCCTCTCAGGTTAAGTGCCTGAGAGGGTTTTTCTCATTTCAGCAGAAAGTATAGGTAGGTATTTGCTGCATGTGGGTTCAAGCATTGCAATATTTATTGATCCCGGGCGTTTAGTTTGATCCCGGGCAAATATATATTCGTTCATTAATTCAAATACCCTAGATCATCGTTTAACGTGATATAATTGTAATATAAACGGCTTAAATTGTACAATTCTGCAAAACCCAAAAAGGGGATTACGTGGCAGGTGGATTTAGAAAGTTAAAATGTTTACGTAGAAAGTATATTAAGCACGATCATCCATCTACGGAATTATCAGCTTATTTTAGGGGGTATTTTTGTTCTATGGTAATTGATACCGGTGCTTCTGGCTTTAAAGATAAATCATACCTATTAGCGGTTAATGGATCGGTTATTGATATAGGAAATGCTTTTACGGAATTAACAGGCTATACAAAGGCAGATGTTTTAAAAAAGGACATATCAGAGGTTATAAATAGACTGCTAAGAATTAACAGCACAGTGCAGGATATTGAAATTAATAAAACGAATACTGCTCTTTTTCTTTTCACGAAGTCCTTTGAAGCTATGGAAGTCGCGATTTCTATGAACTCAGCAGAGGATACCCACGAAAAACTATATATCTTTACAGAAAGACCAAACTCCAGACTTGAAGATAAACTTACTTTTGTAAAACAAGTATTTAAGGATAATGTGATGGCTTGTGCTGTCTTTAGTGTTCCGGACATGCAATTACTGAAAGCGAATCAAAAGTTCTTGGACTGCTTAGATTCACCTAATCATAGAATGGAAAACAGCATAGGTAAACCATTCAAAGAAATGCTTATAGGATTTGAAGGAACGCAAGCAGAGGCAATCTACAATGCTGTCCAAATGACACGAGAAACTATTTATTTAAACGAATATAAACATGAAGGCTTTATAAGGGATCGCTGCTATTGGGACGTTACTCTTACACCAGTTTTTGAACTTGGGCAACTGAAATATATATTTGAAATTGCTGCAGATGTTACGGAAAGGGTTCAAGACAGGCAACTAAGAGAAAAACAGGCCAAGCTCATCCAAGCTCGTAAAGATCTATTGGAAGCGGTTATTGAAAATATGTCCGATGCTTTATTAATCTTTGATGACAATGGTAACATTACTAAAATCAATAAATTTGCAAGAGCTACCTATGCCCATATCTATAAATATTTTGAAAAGATAGGAGATGGACGTAAACAAACTGAGCTCTATGATGCTAACGGCTTTTTAATACCGTTTGAAGATGCTCCTGCCTTCAGAGTTAAAAGAGGTGAAAAGCTGGTAGGCTATCGGATAAAAATAAAAGAGGGTGATAAAACCTTATATATCGATGTAAACGGAACCCCAATATATGATGATAACGGTAACTTTGTTGCAGGGTTAATGAACTGTCGCGATGTTACGGAGAAAATTAATATGGAAGAATCCTTGATAGAAAGCGAAGCAAAGTTCAAGGATTTGTTTAATAATATGCTTATGGCACATGCGTATTATCAAATAATTACTGACGGAAGCGGCAAGCCGATCGATTATACAATAATTGAAGTTAATCCTGCTTATGAAACGATAAATGGGCTAAAACGGAACGAAATCATCGGAAAAAATGCAACAGAAGTATTTCCGGGAATACAAAACTCCAGCGTTGATTGGATCGGGATTTTCGGAGAAGTCGCGTTGACCGGAAAGACTATCTCAAATGAGATATACTCTGATTTAGATGACATGTGGTTTAACGTCGTATATTATTGCCCAAAACCCGGATACATCGCAAGCATATATTCTGATATTACTGAACGAAAGAACCATGAGGAAGAATTAAGAAAAACAAAGGAAAGATTACAAGAAGCACAGGAATTTGCTCATTTAGGATACTGGGAATTTGATACAATTAGCGGAGAAATGCTTTGGTCTGATGTATTGTTTCGTATATACGGCTTTAAGCCACAAAAATTCATACCCACGGTTAACGATTTTATAAATGTAGTTCATCCTGATGACAAAGAATTTATGATTGAGCTCATGAAAGAGCCTATTAAAGAGCCCATTGCGGACCGTGAGCTCAAATTAGACTTAAGGATAGTTAGACAGGATAATGAAACAATTTGGATTCATGAAAAGGTAAAGTTTAAGTATAATGCTTCCGGAAAGCTGGTTCGAATGAAAGGGGTAGTTCAGGATATTACACTGCAAAAACTGAGTGAACTCAAACTAAAAGAAAGTGAAGAGAAATTCAAGGAGCTTGCTGAAAATCTTGGTGAAGTGATTTGGATTCGTCAGGAGGAGCACCTTGTTTATATTAATCCCGCATACGAGAAGATGTGGGGAAGAACCTGCCAGAGTTTATATGACAACCCTCATTCTTTTATTGATGCCATACACCCTGACGATAAAGAGAAAGTGATGCAATCGTATTTGGGACAAGACCGTACTTTGAAAGGTCTGTTTGAAGAACAATACAGGATTGTTAGACCTGATGGAACAATTTGCTGGATTTGGGAGAGGTCATTACCAATTTGCGATGAAAATGGGAAAATGATGCGGTGTGTAGGTATCGCTGATGATATAACAAAAATCAAAGAATTAGAGGAAGAAGCTCTAAAGAATAAGATGGAAAAAGAAATGGCTCGCTTAGATAAATTAAGTCTTGTAGGAGCGGTGGCGGCAGGTATCGGTCATGAAGTCAGGAATCCAATGACTACCGTTCGAGGTTTTTTGCAATTGTTGGGCTGTAAGGAGGAATGTTCAAAATATAATGATTATTTCTCGCTTATGATCGAAGAGTTGGACAGAGCAAATTCAATTATTACAGAGTTCCTTTCTTTGGCAAAAGATAGGGTAGTAGAACTTGAAATGCAAAGCCTTAAAGAAATCGTTGAAAACATATTCCCCTTAATTCAAGCGGACGGATTGATTTCCGACAAATATATACATCTGAAATTGGATGAAGTTGCGGAAATCCCTTTAGACAGAAAAGAAATTCACCAGTTGATCCTCAACCTTGTTCTAAACGGCTCACAAGCAATGTCTCCTGGTGGGACTATGAAGATAAGGACGTTTATGGACAAAGAAGAAATTGTACTGTCCGTAAAAGATGATGGACCCGGAATAGACCAGGAAGTGCTCGGAAAAATAGGCACTCCCTTCTTCACGACCAAGGAAAACGGGACGGGCTTGGGATTAGCGGTTTGTTATAGCATTGCGGCTCGGCATAATGCAAAAATTGATATTGAGACTGGCTCAACAGGGACGACTTTTTTCGTGCGGTTTAAAAAGTGATTATTGTTAGCTTAAAGAAAAGGGGATAGATGAAGTTGAAAATTAAAAAGAGTTTTCTATGTCTAGTGAGTATTGTCACAATCCTGGGGACTATGGTCACTAGTGCCCTAGCAGCCAGCACCCTGGTACCGCCCGTCATTTCGACTCAAAGTTCACAAATGGCAGTCACAAGGGTAGCCGGAGCTGACCGAATTGAAACTTCTATAGCCGTAGCTGACGCAGGGTGGACTCAATCAGATTATGCAGTAATTGCCTATGCCTGGGATTTTCCGGACGCTGTAAGTTCAGCACCACTAGCATATAAATATACTGCCCCAATCCTACTCACTGACACTGCAAAACTGAGCGCAGACACTTCGGCAGAACTAACAAAGCTTGCTGTAAAACATGTGTTTATCGTAGGCGGCACCGGAGCAGTCTCCGATAACGTTGCCTCACAGATAACCGCCTTAGGAGCAGATGTACAACGCTTAAGCGGCTCAGACCGGTACGCAACTTCAGTCGCTATCGCCGCTGCAGTTGGAAACACTGGATCAATTGTAATCACAAACGGATATAACCCCTACGAAGCACTCTCGATTTCGCCGATCGCAGCAAAACTAGGGATGCCTATCCTTCTAACAGCACGCGATTCAGTACCGTCTGAAATAACGAACTATCTAAGCCAAAACACTATCACGCAAACCTATGTTCTCGGGAAAGCAGATGGCTCAACCTTCGATGACGGAGTAGCGGATAATTCAGCATTTCCAAATCCGACAAGAATCACCGGTGATAATCTATACCAAAGAAATGTAAACATAATCAAGTTGTTCAGCAGCAACCTAAACTTCTCCAAGGTTTATTTGGCAACCGGAAAAGCCTTTGCTGATGCTTTAGCAGGATCAGCATTATCAGCAACCACAGGATCACCGCTTATATTTGTAGATAACGATCTGCCCCAAGTAACAAAAGACTTCCTAACTTCCGAAGCAGGTTCGGTAACAAGCGCATGTGTTTTAGGCGGCCTTGGGGCTATCTCAGACAATACAGCACAGACCGTTGAATCTTTATTAGGATCGAATAGCCCAAAAACGTGGACCTCAGCGCCGGCAATGCAAATCGACATCGCCAAGCAATATCATGCAACGATTCACACAACCATGGGTGATATAGGTGTTAACTTATTTGCAAAAGATGCGCCAATAACAGTAAATAACTTAGTATTCTTAGCGTCCCACAACTTCTACACTAACGTTCCATTCCACAGAGTAATCAAAACGTTCATGATTCAAACCGGGGATCCAACCGGTACTGGAACGGGCGGACCCGGCTATACCTTTGCAGATGAATTATCCTCGGCACATACCTATGCACCGGGTATAGTGGCGATGGCTAATGCAGGTCCCAATACAAATGGCAGTCAATTCTTCATTTGTTCAGGCGCTGATTCAGCCGAATTGAATAATAATCCAAACTATACAATTTTCGGGCAAGTAGATTCGGGCATGGATATTGTAGATAAGATAGCCAATGTACCGGTAGGTCCCAGTCCGTCTGGTGAGGTAAGTGCACCAACTACTCCGGTTCTCATGAAGTCTATGGAAATTCAAGAAGAGTAATATTCGATACAAACAATCCGGTATAAAACAGGACTTACCTTCTCGTCGTTGAGTAGGATAAGCCCTGTTTTATTATTGTAACGGCTTATCAAAGCAAGAGCCTTCCGTATTACTTTGAGGTAATCTCTTATAGGACATACTTTAAGTGATTGGGCGGCATCTCCATTTGTTCAATTTCTTACAAAATAAAACTTTGAATTTGAACTCCGAGAGACGGCATACTAATCAAAACAATTTTATGGAGGATATTATGGATCGTCCTGACTCGCATTCCGGTATTCGCCGTTATAGAGCGTATGTTAGTACGTTTGGCACAACACAACTTCATTTAAGAAATCCTTATGTAATTGCTTTCTGGTCACTCGCCTATCCGGGCTTAGGACACCTTCTTCTATCAAAATACATACGAGGTTTTCTTTTGTTTACTTGGGAAGTATTTTTGAATTATAAAGCTCATGTTAACCTTGCTATTCTATATTCCTTCACGGGCAGAATCGAAATGACTAAAAACGTGCTCGATATCGCTTGGGTTATGTTTTATGCTCCAACTTATCTGTTCATCATTTACGATTCCTATCGAACTACAATTGACATAAACCTTCAATATTTGTTAGCAGCAAGAGAAGATGCCGATATAAAGATGTTTAATATCGACTCGTTTGAGATTAATCATTTAGACAAGCGAGTACCTTGGCTGGCAGCGGCATTTTCAGCCTTGATGCCTGGACTGGGGCAAATCTATATTCACCGGATTCCCAGTGCGTTCTTTTCGATGAGTTGGTTCATAACTATGGCCTACTTTTCTAAACTGCTGCCAGCGATCCATTACACTTTAATGGGTCAGTTTGGCCTTGTCCATTCTATTTATGCGAAATCCCCTGCGGCTGCCCATTGGTTATTAAATATTTCGTGTCTCTATTTCTTTGCTATTTACGAGTCTTATGTAAACACTGTTGAGAATAATAAATTGTTTGATTGGGAACAAGCCAAATTTTTAAAGAAGAATTACCAATATAAATATTTCAACATGCCCTTTAAAAAATGAGTCAGGGGAGGTGAATGCATGTATATTGTCGCTACCTTCGAACACTCGAATTATCTGGAATTAGCTATTACTGCAGTCCAAATGAAAGGCCTTGCTAAAGAAAATATTTTGTGTGTTCCAATGGACAAAAGAAGCGAAAATAGACGACTATTTGATACGATCCATTCTGCCGATGGGTTAAGCTTGTTGGATTTGCCTATTATTTTAGCAACCTTATTTTGTCTCTTCGGAGGAATTTATGGTTTTATTTTAAAATGGGGTCCTATTCTCTGGGGCTTAATCGGCATATTTTTGGGGTTTAGTTTAGGTTTAATAATAAAATTGATAACCGCAAAGAAATATAATCAGAGACAGAAAAGTTTGAAGTTAGCAGAAGTTGTCATAATCATTGATTGTAATGAAACTCAAATAGACATAGTTAAAGATACGTTATGGGAACACAATGCACTCGGAGTTAGCAAATTAAGCCTTGATTAAGGCAACATATTGCCTGCTTAGCTTATTTCAAGGTAGAGGGTGGTGATATTTTATGAATAATGAACATATTAAAGGGACAGAAGGTGTATATAATTTAATTTCACAAGCAAATGATGAT
>Ga0326727_10027710_pt1 | contig 10376 bp, 6 predicted proteins | sample MB2enrmetagenome_FD_207643 | JGI IMG/M metagenome (GOLD analysis project Ga0326727, IMG submission 207643) | Lab enriched peat soil microbial communities from McLean, Ithaca, NY, United States - MB29MY | ecosystem: Environmental > Terrestrial > Soil > Wetlands > Peat | place: USA: New York...
CGCCTGGACGGCGCTTTGGACGTAACCATCCTTGAGCCGCTCTATATCACCCGCAACCAGTGTCCTTTGCGATGCAGGCAAGTTGTACAGCACATCCATGGCGCCGATGTAATCGTGCTGTTGCTCGAGTTCCTTGCTGCTCTCAAGGGCTTTTGCCGCGGCAGTCTTGGTTTGAAGATCCGCCAGCTGCTTTCTCGCCTCAACCAGAAGATCGCGCGTCTGGGGTGTTTCCTTTATGTCGGCGGCCTTTTCAATCAGAAGGACTGCGTTCTTCCAATCGAGTTTTTCAGCAGACTGGTTCGCTCGCTCAAGATCGTTTTCGTAGGCTGCGTCAATTACTGCCGCGATACGCAGCTCTTCGTTCGAGAACGCGCGAATCGGGGCAACGAGCTCGAGAGCGCTGTCAAAGTTTCCAGCTGTCACCGCTGATTCCGCTGACCGGAGAGTCCTATCAAATTGATTGCTGGCGTTCAACACATCTGCAAGAAGGGTCTGGCCGGCCGGGAAACCCAGGTCAACTGCGCTGATGGCATCGGCGAATTCTCTTGCTTTCTTCAAGTGAGCATAGCCCAGTGTGTGTGCCTGCAGAGCGATTATGTAAGCACTCAGCTCGTTACGTCCCTCGTCGGCAAGGGTTGCGACTTCTTTGCGAACCTCACTTGAAAGCTTCGTTGTCTGTTCCGCGGGTAGTTGTAAAGCCTGCGCGTTGTCGGCTTGCACCTTGGCATTCTTCAAGTCGCCGTAAGAAGGAGCTTGCCGGGCCACGGAGTTCAGGTAACTGGCCATAGACGCCTCGCCAGAGTCCACGTAAAACGTTCCCAGGGAAAGTTTGGCATCGCCGGCATGGCTAGAAGCGGGATATCTGGCCAGATAGCTCACCCAGCCAGCTACGTTGTTGGCCCTCTGCGCGCGCAGAAATTCGGCAAGTTCCTCATCGGGGGCCGCGACAAAGTACAGCTTCACTCCTTTCTGCAAAGGCTGCGGTTCAGCTCCTTGAACACCCGACGGCGACAGAACAGTTCCCGTCAATCTTGCCAGGTCTGCCAGATCGGAAAGAGTGTACGATCCACTGTGATCGAACTTCAGATTGTCTGGCAGCGCACAAACGGCAGGGCCGGAGCCGGGTTTATAACGCAGTACCCCGTCTTCATCCCGATCGAGGACTGCTCCCGGAGACAAGGCTACCTTCTGCGTCTTGTTATAAGTTGACTTGTCCACTCCCGCCGCCTGAAAGGGCGTGCAATCGCGCAAGGTCGCCTTTCCGTTGATCAGCACCTCCCCAAGCTGCACGTAGGCCGCGCCGTTGGGCCCATCGTAAAGCTCGATCGCGGTCAGGGTGGGCTGAGTCGCGAACGATGTGGGAGCGCTCACAGCCAACACAAAGACCGCGAATGCAATAGACCTGCACAGGCCGCTGAGCAGCGGATTCAGTTGAAGTTGATCGAAACGTAATTTCATAAAGTCACCAAAACCTATCGAAACTGTCGGTTAAACTGCTTTTGCTGTTTGCAAAACTGCCCGGTACCATGCCGCTGTTTAGCGATGCGACACGGCAGTTTTCATCGAAGGTGGCGCAGTCTTGTCATTGGTGCTGAATATCGAGCAAAGTAAGTTCCAGACCGCTGTGTGCTCGCGCGTTGTTCGAGTCGCAATTCAGGACTGAGCGATACTGCCTCGCAGCATCTGAGTAGTGGCCTTGCTCACGGTTTCTATCCGCCTGATCAAGCATCCTGGGGAGCATGTTTGAGTCAAGGGCGCAGTTGCCTCTCTGCTTCTTTTGTGAGGTTGGATGAGAATTTGCAGCGTCGGGCTTAGGTGCGCGTTGGCGTGCGGGTGTTTCATTCCCGCCAGCCTCTTGCCGGGGCGACGCAGGCTTCGCAGGCTTGATCGGAGTTTCAGGTGCCGTCTGTGACCCTGGTTTGGAGGTCTGGTCAGAACTGGATATAACCACGGGGGCCGGAGGGGTTCGTTGCGTTGCGATCTGGGCCGGGCGATGTTTTCCATGGTAATAAGTGGCAGCGAACCAAGCTGCGCCGAGTAACACCGCTGCGCACACCGCGCCCAGTACAAGCAAATGCGTTCTGCGCTGGAGCACCTCAGGATCCTGGAAACTTCGGAACATTCCTGCATCACGGTCACCCGAATCATGTCGCCCAGAGCCTGCAATGTCCGGATCGTGAGCTGCAATGTCAGCCTGAAGCGGCTCAACTGCGAGGGGTTCTTGTTCATCCCCGCTGAATTTGAACAGCGGACGAAAATCTTCCTCCTCTGAGGGGAAATTCGGCGTTTCCCGGGTGGCGGGCTTGAAATCCTCATCCGGACCAGTTCCAAGTTGGGCCTGTGATGGAGGAGCTATCAGAGTCTCGAGCGGTGCCGAATCGATATGGGCGGAGAAAATCTGACCACGATTCGCGGGCTGCAATGGAGGTGTGCTTGCACGATCAGGTTCCAATGCTTCAATGATTGATAACCGTGCCCTGGACTCGCCTTGTTCAATGGGATGGGAATCGATGGCGGCGATTGGGGCTGGCATGGCCAGAGGATGGCCGCATTGTTTGCAGAAACGCTTTCCGGCGGCAATAACCGCGCCGCATTTAGAGCAAAGTAGCGCCGTCGGTTCTGTCTTGGCTGGAACGGCAATCACGGGGATCGCCTGGCCTGAAGCCTCCCAAAAGACAGCCTTCGTAGCGGCAGGCTTACCTTGTGCAACGGCTGAGGGCTCATTCGTTGCAGTTGACGCGGTTGTGCCGACACCGTAACCGCACTGTTTACAGAAACGCTTGCCTGGGACATAAGCCGCACCGCACTTTACGCAAACTTGCGCTGCTGGCTCAGGTGGGGCTGGCTCAGCGATCGCGGCGACCGGCCGACCGCAGCTCCCACAAAAACGCCTGCCTGCGGGCAACTCTCTCCCACAATTCGAGCAATTTCTTTCTGCCATCGCAATGTACCGGGTTCTTAACGCATTCTAAATCCCTTACCTGTATTGAGAGCTCGATAACACTCGAGATTTCACGGCTATTGTCAACAGGCCCTTCAACCCACCCTTGCCGCGAGAATTTCCGGCGGGGTCAACGCTCAGTTAAGCGATTGGCCGCAATTCTCGCAGAACGCGACGCCTTCCTCAGCCTCGGTGCCGCAGTGTTTGCAGACGTGATTCGCCGCCTCGCCAGGTTGGGCCTCGGCTATCTTCTGCGCATCCGGCGCACCCACTCGAGCCGCAAGGGACGCGTCGGTGGTTTCCGTCTTTGCTTTTGCGGGTTCAGGCTCCAGCGCAACAGGAGCGATTGGCGCTGGCTGTTCTGCTGTTTCTGAAGCTCCCGCACCTGGAGGCTGTGGCGATGGCTGTTCCCCAGGTTCTGCCGCTTCGCTTCCGGAGTCAGAACGCGCCGGCGTCGCTATACCTGGCGCCATACCTCTCACGATGGAAGCGAGATCGAACTCTCCGCTCAGGTTCGAGACTGAGACTTTTCCATGCAGAATGTCGAAGAAAAACTCTGAAATGCGCTCGGGAGTCAACTCGACAGAGACTCCATCCGCACCGATCCCCAGGTCGTAGATTCTGAGAAGTTGATTGCCCATGCTGGCGCAGGAAATAAGGAACTGGTTCTGCAGCCGCTCATAGTCAACGAGGCCGGTCGCCAGCACTTTGCACACAACCGAATAGGAGCGCAGAATCTGTTGAACACCGTCAGCGGACAATACGGTCTTCACTTCATCCTGCTCAATGTTCATGCGAATCTTCCCTGTGTTTTCCGCTTCGGGCGCATGTCGCATCAATGCGCCTAGATCGGCTAAAGTGAGGCTGAATAATTCAGACCCGGGAAGATAGCTCATCTTTTCAACGGAGAAGGCACTCGGGAAGAACAGGTACACGGTCTTTGAACTGCGCACGATCGGACTGTTGAAGGTTCCGACCACGCAGTCACTCAACTCAAGACTGCGGGTGGCAAAGACGCCACCAATGACAACGCAGTTATCCAAAACAATCTCATCGGCAAAGATATTGGCAGCGACATAGGCATTGCTGAGCTTGACCTGCTTGGCGCTGACATCGGCCAAGAAATGGACTCGGCATCCGGGCGCAAGCGAGACGATTGCGTTGGAGGAGCCGACGGCTTTGTCAAATACAGCTCGGCCTTTTGCATCTGAATTTACATGCAACTCAACCTGCGTATAGACGCAGCCTTTTACATGGAGCGATCCCGATTGCACCTCGATATTGCGCGCAAAAACCGCGCCTTCCACTTCGCAGTCTCCCTGCACCACAACATCGCGTTCCAGTTCGTGGGCTGTCTTCGGCAGAATCGGCGATCTGACAACGTGATCCTTAAGCAACATTCGATTGTCATTCAACCGAAGTTCGTTCAATTCGGGCATGGCATATTCCTCGAAATTTTAAAAGCGACTGGCTAAAGTGGCAGGCATTCCGGCGTATGGGCGTTCCATAGGCGCAGGATCGTCTGGCGTATTCGGGCATCCCGATCCTCCGATGGAGAATGAATGGCGTCCACAAGAGGAAAAAGAAACCGCTCAATTTGTGACTTGCTTTGGCCTGGTAGTGGTCTCCAGGAGAGGTTCCGATCATGGAATAGCGTCAGAATTCTGCGCTTCATTTCCGGATCACTGGTGAGGGGACCTGGCGCTGGAGGAAAGACAATTCTCTCAGCGGGATGAAGAGAAGAATCATCGTCGACCAAATAGACAACCGGTAGACTCACTGTATCTGAGTCGTCGCGGCTGCCAGCGTCAAGCATTGAGCTCACGGCGTTGCTGGTTCTCTTCTCCGATGCAAGGTATGCCACGGCACACTGTAGAAGGCTATTCATTCTGCTGCGCAGGGCACTGGTTAACAGAATGCTTTGCGCTTGCGAGTTTTCGCCGGCGAATATCGTCGGAACTGTGGAGAGAGTACTGTCAAAACTTCGCCGCTCTTCCAAGGAGGCTTCGCGCGCAAGCGCGTACGTCGCTTCATCCAGGCTGGTGATCCGTCTGGCCAACTCACGATCCAACTCCTCAAATATGGCTTCGTACCTGTCCGTGATCCGGTGATAGTCCTGTTGCATGTTTTGCTGAATTCGCAGGCAGGCGCTCTTCATATCGTTGAGCTTCAGGAACAGCGAATCGACTCGGCTCTTGAGCGCTACCATCTGCTGTGCGATTTCAGAGCCGATCAGGCTAAAGAATCCGCTTGTTACACTCTGGCCGATTTCGTCAGCGCTGCGCACCCTTTCTGCGATCTGCGCAGCCTCGGTCGCGACGACCGCGGTTGTAAGGCCGTCGATGTGATGCTTGATCGTCGAGACGCTGTGGTCGAAGCTGGAGGTATCGACGTGAATAGTAATGTTCACGTCCTCTGACCAGTGCACTGATACCGTCATGCTGCCTCCGTCTTCGGAGGCCGGATAATGAACAGTTTCATACTCCGTGCCGGAGATTATCTCGCTATAGTGCTCGCTGTAGCTCATGACCGCACCTCAGAAAGTGCAAGCGACCGCGCGGCCGAATACATGCGGATCACATGGGCCCGGACTCTCTCATTCAGCTTCGCTCGATCGACCAACTCGCGAAGACATCTCGCAACATTCTCCCGCTCTGATGCCTCCGGCTCGCGCCACTGAATTTGCGAGAGTGCCGGGAATACACTGCGCTCGACGGCACCCTTGAGCTGCTCGCCTATCTCGGACGCGGGCGGCGGCGGCGTGTGATAACTCCATTGGCGTTGCCGGGTTTGCAGGCTGTCACAATCGACCAATGCAAAGGGCAAGAGCAACGTGCCGTCCGCGTCTGCTTTCTCGCCGCTGAGGATGCTTGCGGCGAGGCTGTCCTGTTGATTGGACTCCCGTATGAAGTGCGACATTGCGCCGATCGCAGCGCTCGCTCTTGACCTTGTGTTCGAAGCCGCGATCCGCTGGCTTGATGAGACACTCTCCATCTGATGAACAGGGACCGAGGCTTGCAATACCCGGGTGCGGCCTCGCGAGCGCGCGACATCCTTGTTGACTAGATCCAGAAGTTTCGTATCCGTTTCGTGAATGCGGCTCAGAAGAGCGACGTCCAGCGAACGGAAGAGCTTGGTATAGCGGACCGCGATCATTTGAAAGTCGCGTTGCATGGTTGTCTTGACCGAGGACAGTTTTTGCGACTGATCCCGAAGCTCAAGTAAGCGTGCCTCTACCTGGCTGCGGCTGATTGCTATCTTTTGCGAAATCTGAGAGCGGATGAGGCTGAAGAAGCCACGATTTACATTGCGGCAAATGTCCTCTGCAGCGTGCCTCTCCGCCATGATCACGGCGGTCTGCATGGAGACTACCGCACCTGTCGCTCCATCTACATGCGGGGCAACTGAGTAAAGGCCGTCTGCCATTTCCCGGGTATCGACAGTGAAGCTGAAGTTAGCCACTATGCCCTCCCGAGAGCATCGATTTCACCGATGGCATTGTTGGCGATGGCATTCAGATTCAGAGCGAAATGCTCTTGAACTAAATCCTCCATCGCAGGCGGCGGGGCCAGTTCTGAGGTTTCGGCGTAAAGCGGGTTGACGGCCAGTAATGGCTTGCGGCGCTCATCAAGCGTCTGCGTTCGGCTGGCTGCGGACGACATCGCACGAGCGTCCGCGTCTCGAAGCGAAGCGTCATAGTTTTCCATGAAGCGGAACTTTTCCGCTCGCCTGTCAATGTCTTCCTTGAGCCGGTCTACGTAATCCGCAAAGTCCTCCTGCACGGCCTGGTACTGACGCCTCTGGAGTTCGTAGGCAGATACATCCTCCACGCCACTATCAACACTTTTGACCGCTGTATCGGAAAGGCTGCCACCGGCTGCCATCTGCTTCTCTGTGTTCTCCAATGCCTGGAGTGTGTTGTAGTTGGAAATGAACTCCGTAAAGGTTGAACGCATCAAGTTGATCAGGTCGGAGCTCTCAGCGCGATTTCGCCCGTAGAAGTCTTCAGTATCCTGATGCCACTTATTGAGATAACTATTCTTCTGATCCTGGATATTGTTGTAGATCCGCAATCGCTCTCCGTGGGTTTCCTGCAGCAGATTCTGAACGATGGGTACGATGATTTCTTCCTGTATTTGCTGCATACCGAAGGGAAAGTTGGTTTTGCTGCCGTCCTCGGCGACCCACACCTGCGACACGGCATCGTACAGAACCCGGGAGCTCGCCTTTAGTTGGAATGGCTGATAACCGTCGGCGGCGTCCTGGTAGTTGAATGACTCGTTCCGAATTCGCTCAATCTCTTCCGCTTCCATCTTCGGCGAATAGTGGTTGTATGACGCCTTCAAGATTGTGAAGAGCAAACGGTTGGACTGTTCCACGAGCTTGTTGGTGGAGTCGATCTTCATGCTGGTAATGGCCTGAACGGTGGCAGCAATATTGACCATCAAGTTACGCAGGACCTGTTCAAATCGCTGCGATTGACGCTCGAAGGATTTCTTCATCTGGTTCAGGGAACGAAAAGTCGCAAGCGACTCATCGAGCTGATGGACGTTAAATGCCTGGAACACAACTGACTTTTCAGGATTGGCTGTGCCAAACTCAGAAAGGAACCTGGCATAACTTGTTTCGGGAAAGATCACCGGGAGTTCTACCGATGAGACTGAGAGATCATTCAGGCAACTTGTCACCGAGCGCAACTTGTGATCGAGGGACGCAAAATAGCCGTAATAGGGGATCTGCTGGATAGAACGGGAATATTGATCTGTCGACAGTTGCTCAACTTCTGTTGAGTCTTCGACAACCGGAACCTTCTTCAGCAAGTCTTCGAGGCCGTTGACGGCTGTGGCGAAGACTTCGTTGTTGCGAACCGTACTGAGCTTAAACTCTTTCTTAGGTTCCGTCCCGGTATAGTCAACCAGAAAGCTCTTGCCTTCAAAAGCTACCTTACCGGCAACTGGAATGTAGGCAATCCCAAGCCTGTGAACCTTGAAGTCGCGGGGAATGTCTTTGTAGGCGGACTCAAACCCGTCGATCGTCGTTTGTATCTCGACAAGTCTGGCAGCCATTTTCTTGCGTTCGGTAAGAAGATAGAGTCCGTAGCCCAGGGGCGCTAATCCCAGCAGCATTCCCAGATAGTTATTAGGCTCAGAGCGAAAACCTAGCACTGCCATAAGAATCACAAGCAGAGCGGCTGCCCCATAGCAGACTTTCTCAATCAGGCTTTTCCGCTTGAGTTCTTCAGTGAACTGAACTTCTTCTTCGTGCGCAACGGCAACTTGTTTTTCGAGCGCCATTTCCTGCTCAACGATATGCTCGGCAATGCGCCGATAATAGTCGAAGAGTATCCTCGCCTGATCTTCGTAGATGCTTGCGCTTCCCGGAAATATTTTGCCGGACATAACGATTGCTCCTTTACCGCACCAAAGTCTGCTTGCGAAGCGCCATGAGGGCCGCGCAACGCTCGAGGTCTTCAACCAAAGGGGAAGAAGTCAAAGGGAACGCTGAATCCTGAAGACGAAGGAGAATATCATCCACCAACGCAACCATCTGTTGTTCATAAGAGATCACGGATGAATCGCGGGATGGAGAGAGATACCTTGCATCTTCTTTGAGTGTGAGAAGAAGCTGGAGTTCACGATTGCGAGTTAGCGCCTTGGTGGAGAGTTCCGTCTCGCACCGCGAGAGAGCTGCCTTCAGGTCTTCGAGCCCGGACCTGGTGGCATGCTCCTCTTCGGCCACCTCTACGGCATGTGCCGACGCCCACCAAGCAGTGGCGACAGTCGTGGTTGCCGCAAACAGGAGCCCCATCTGGCCGACTAACTGTAGACGGAAGGGCAGGAAATAAAATACGCCAAAAAACACAAGCCCAAGCGCCATACAGGAGTAGACAATATCGCAGAGTTCCAGAAGGCCAAGGGCCGGGATCTTGACATTAAAGACTCCAAGTCCGAGTCGCACAAACGCAAAAGGCGGGAAATTGATGGAGAGGACCAGGGAGACGACGATCAGGTCGAGCCATGCGGAATGAGTTCGCGCTCCGGGAGGGATCAACAGGAAGAAGGCGAGCACCAGCAGAGCAAGTCCCGCGAGATGCAAGAGAATGAAGAGCCGGGAAAGTTCTGATTTGGTCTTCATGGCTACTCCACCTTCTTCCCGCATTCCGAGCAGAATCCGTCTTCAGGCGCGAGGAGAGAGCCGCACTGGGCACATGTCCCGGTCCCGCCTACTCCGCGTACGCAGCGCGGGCAGATGATTGTGCCGAGCGGCAACTGCATTCCGCATTTCGGGCAACTTGCCGCCGATTCCAGCGGAGTTCCGCAGCTCACGCAGCGGCGGGCAGCTTTGTCGTTATCAGTGCCGCACCGCGGGCATGGAACATACGGGTCGCCGCAGAAAGGACAGAATTTTGAGCTGCTGGAGTATTTCTTCGAGCAGTTTGAGCAAAAGACCTCACGCGGAACCGGAGAAACGCCGGATCCAACCTGGCCCGAGGCGCCGGAAGCGGGAACACCACCCGGCGAAGGTTGCAGCATCACGCCCATTGCGCCGCCGCCGGTTCCCATCATGCTGGTCATCATCAACGCGCCGAGCATTCCTCCTTTGCCTGCGGCATCGACGGCGTTTTCAGCCACTTCAAATGCCTTGGCCTGCTGCCATGAGTAGCCTGCAATAAGCTGGGCACTTTGTCCCGCGATGGCTGACAGGATTTTCTGACCATCAGGGCTGCTGCTGTCGATTTCGACGGAAGTAATATAGAACCCCTCAAGGTTGAGCCCGTAGTCTTCCCAGAAAGCCTGCATGGACGCCTTTAGCGCCTGCGATATTGGCTCCAGATATGCGGAGATGCTCTTGATGCCTATATGCTGCGCCTGCATATACGAGAGCAGGACAGTCTTTGTCTTGGCGTTCATTGCTCCGCGGAAATGTTCCGTCAACTCGCTCGCGTAGAAGTGCGAAGCTGCGCCGACGAGTTTGATCAGGAATCGCTCTGCGTCCTGCACCTTCAGCCCGTAGCGTCCCACGGCCCGCAAGGGGACCATTGCCCCATAGTCCGGATCCTGATACATCATGCTGAAAGCTTGTTGGCTGACAGGATTTATGCTCGTCGTATCCCAGTCGATGTTGAGCGGCACGACCTTGTTTACAAACCAGACTTCAGCAAAAAAAGGATTCTTGTTTCCGAAGGGCAACCCAAACAGATTGCGAAGGAGGGGAAGGTTCTCCGTATTGAGCGTGTGCTTTCCCGGTCCAAACTTACCCAGCAATTGTCCCTTGGTAAAAAGAACCGCCTCCTGTGATTCCCTCACCACAAGCTGGGTAAAAGTGCTGAGATTCATGCCAGGAAACTTCCAGGCAAAGAGGGGACCTTCTCCGGCTGTTCCAGAAGAACTGTCGTCCCAGGAAACTACATCGATCAGTGCCATGTAACTTTCTC